>Ga0210401_10001560_pt1 | contig 26434 bp, 23 predicted proteins | sample IncBWH32MmetaG_FD_150866 | JGI IMG/M metagenome (GOLD analysis project Ga0210401, IMG submission 150866) | Forest soil microbial communities from Barre Woods Harvard Forest LTER site, Petersham, Massachusetts, United States - Inc-BW-H-32-M | ecosystem: Environmental > Terrestrial > Soil >...
GGCTGAAATTCCAGTGGTCACGCCCTCGCGGGCATCAATCGCTTCGCAAAACGCGGTCCCATAATTCGACGTATTCTCGGCTGTCATGGGACCGATATGCAAATGGTCGAGCCGCTCTTCGGTCATCGCCAGACAGACCAATCCGCGTCCGTACTTGGCCATGAAGTTGATCAGTTCGGGAGTAACTTTTTCGGCGGCGAGCGTTAGATCGCCTTCGTTCTCGCGATCCTCGTCATCCACTACGACCACTAGGCGGCCGGAGCGGATCTCTTCGATGGCGGTAGGAACGTCGGTAAAGGCTGATTGCGGCACCATAACCATGCGATTGTAACAAAGGCGCTTAAGAGGAATTGTCAGAGAATTGTTAACTTCACCCCGGCGCATGCCTTCTTTGCTCTCCGTCTCCGCAAACTCTGTGGCTGTTCTCGGCGGTCTCTGCGTTCGAAGGTCTTGCCTTTGAACCCAAGATCTTAAATCGCGGAGATCGCTAAGACAGCGCCGCAGAGTTGGCGGAGGGCAGCCGCTACTTCGCCAGTTCGTGCTCGGCTCCCCGGAAAAGGGCTCGGAGCGAGCGCACGACCCAACGAGCCAGCACCACAATTACAAGGAGCAACAGGCTCACGATAGCGATCGCTCCATAGGGATGCCGCGTAGCAAACCAGGGAAGGAAGATGGCGAGCCCATCTTCTCCCAGACTCAAGGCCATATTCGAGAAGGGTTCAGGCGAGGGCGTGACCGCCGCCCGCACAGCAGTCTTACCTCCATGAGCGGCCAGAGCGATGGCGCCGCCAGCGAGTGTGGCGATCAGTTGCTCCGAGGGTGAAAGACTCGCGGTAGCTCGGTAGGCCAGCAGAGCCGCGACTGGAATTCGAATGAAGGTATGGAGCGCATTCCAGATCAGGTCAAAGGCGGGAATCTTATCGGCGAAGAATTCGATGGCAAACAATGCGCCGCTGGCCGCGATCACCCACCAACTCGAAAGTAATTGCAGCGAAGGCGGCAGCGGCAGAACTCCCGCGTGTGCCAGTAGGCCAAGCGTGGCTACGGTCGCGTAAACGTTGAGTCCGGCGGCGAAGCTGGCGGCTATCACCAAAGCCACGAGTTCGCTTGCCGGAATGCTCGTGATGGTCAAAAAGGACGCCACTAGAACTTATCTCGCAAAATGCTGGCAGCGTGAGCCTAGAATACGCTGCTTACGTCAAGGTACCTGACAAAAACAATCGTTCAAGTGTATTTTCTAGGCTGCTTACCTTGAGCGCAGAGAAAAATAAAGGGGCCTCGATTATGTCTACTCAGGCAGGAGCAGCACTAATCGACCGCACAGGTGGATACAGCATTTGGCGAGTGATTCTGGCGTCCGCTGTCGGAACCATGATCGAATGGTATGACTTCTATATTTTCGGCAGCCTTACGGCCGTGTTGGCTCTGAAATTCTACCCTCCGGGCAACGACACCTTTGCTTATGTCGCTTATCTCGCCACCTTTGCCGTGGGCTTCGTCGTCCGGCCGTTCGGCGCACTGTTCTTCGGTCGCATCGGCGATCTGGTTGGTCGCAAATATGCCTTTCTGGTCACGCTTTCCATCATGGGCGGCGCAACTGCCCTCATCGGCCTGCTGCCCACCTATGCCACTGCGGGCTGGTTTTCTCCTGTCCTGTTGATCGTCATCCGTGTTCTTCAAGGATTGGCCTTGGGCGGCGAGTACGGTGGTGCTGCGATCTACGTGGGCGAGCACGTTCCCGACAACAAGCGCGGTTTTTACACCAGCTTCATCCAAATCACGGCCACGCTGGGCCTGTTCATTTCGCTTATCGTAATTCTGGTCACGCAATCCTCAATGTCGAAAGAAGACTTCGCCGCCTACGGCTGGCGCATTCCCTTCCTGATTTCGATCGTCCTGGTGGCCATCTCGCTTTACATCCGGCTGAAGATGAAAGAGTCACCAATCTTCGCGCAGCTCAAGAGCGCCGGCATGTCCTCGACCCAGCCGCTCAAGGATGCGTTCACGCACTGGGCCAACCTCAAGAACGTGCTGATTTCGCTGTTTGGGGCCACCGCCGGCCAAGGCGTGGTTTGGTATACAGGACAGTTCTACGCACTGTTTTACATGCAGACGGTTCTGAAAGTGAATGCTCGCACGGCAAACATCATCATTGCGATCGCCCTCGTGATCGGAATGCCGTTCTTCACCGTAGTGGGCGCGCTCTCTGACCGCATCGGGCGTAAGAAGCTAATGATGGCCGGCTGCCTGCTTGCGGTCATCACCTACATCCCAATCTATAAGGCGATGGAGCGCGCTGCGGGCAACAACGTGGTGACCGTGCACTCGGTACGCAACAAAGTCACCGGCGCCATCGCCCTCACCGCGATGACCACGGACGCCAGCGGCGCCCTGGTCCCCGCCAAAGAGGCCCCAAATCCCAATATCGCCATGCTGGTGTTGCTGGTTTTCGTTCAGGTGCTCGATGTGTGCCTGGTGTATGGTCCCATTGCCGCCTATCTGATTGAGGCATTTCCGGCGAAAGTACGCTACACGTCGGTGTCGCTGCCTTATCACATTGGCAACGGCGTTTTCGGCGGCCTGCTGCCGTTGATTGGACTCTGGTCGTGCGCCACAACCGGAAATATTTATGCGGGTCTCTACTACCCGATGATCGTGGCCAGCATGACGTTTGTAGTCGGAAGTCTGCTGCTGCGCGAAACTTACGGCCACCGCATTTGGGATGAAGTTGGAGGCAAAGCCTCGAGCTAGAGTGTTTCCGGGTTTTGCAAACTTCTGTGGAAAAACAAAAGGCCGCCACTCGGGCGACCTGGAGACTTCTGGTTCCTGTTTATTAAAGAGTGGATTCGATCTCGAATCCCCAAGCCTCAAGCAGGGGCTCTGGGATGTACTTCGAATTCTTATTGCGCCGAGCCCATTCTCGCAGCCTGGTGGAGCGCAGATACTGGTCCGGCGAAAGCTTGTATTCGCGAACCACTTGCTCGAATTCGGTAATGGTAGGAGTAATCGGGCCGATCGGCTCCGGTTTCCCCCAGTTAGGATTTCCGCGTCGCTTTGCCATAACTATAATGCCTCGTGCGTGAGATAAACTTACACCAGTAGAAAGTTAGATTCCTTCCGCGCCGAGGGGATTCACTTTTGCCGACCCGACAGGCAGCACCAAGGGTCATACTGCAGCCCCGTCAGGCTAACCGGAAGACACTGATTCTATGGGTTTTTAACGCAAAAGTCAATAGAAATTCGAACAATCTCCCAAAAACTATATAGTCCCCGTGCCAGAAAAGGAATCGCAGAAAATTCAACGGGGAGCCCTTGTGCCGTCGAGAACTTGGCACTTGAAGCTGCGGCCAGGGAGCGAATGCATAGCCGTAACTATCAGCAAACAAAAGGCCTGGCCCATCCCCGTAGCTCACTTACTTGGATGCAGCCGTGGCCACGGCTACCAGGGAATCCGCGCAACCGTAATAAAGGAACCATTGGTCGTGAAAGTACACCAGCCCTTCGGCAAATGTTGTTCCGGCGGCATACTGACCGGTCTTCTCGTATGGCATCACGGGCTTTAGGACGGGCTGTTCCGCCTGCTGTACCAGCCGGGCGGGATCGCTCTTGTCGAAAAGCGCCTCGCCGGCGGCGTAGGCGTTGGGGCCTAATTCTGGGTCCCCCTCTTTGACGGCGTTCTTGCCGTTGTAGAGAACGACGATTCCGGTTGAAGTCAGAGCTGGCGGCGGCCCGGTCTCGGGAAACGTACTGTCAAAATGCCCTGGCCGAGGGCGCAACACTTCGATAGGCGAGCCCTTTGTGTCCTCCACCGGGCTCCAGTGGATGAGGTCGGTTGAAGTGGCTAGATGGATAGCCCCTTCGCCCCAATACATCCAGTACTTTCCATTGATCTTGACCGCCATCAGACGCCCTCTGTCGAGGTGCGTCACGATTCCCGCTGACTTGTATTTCAGCTCGGCGTACTTGCCACCGGCGGCGCTGGCAAAAGCGGTACCCTGCTTCGTCCAGTGAATCAGATCGGGCGACGTTGCCATGCCCACCGAATAGATCTTTCGGTTCCATTGGGTATAGGTGAGAACATAAGTGCCATCTTCTGCCTCGACTATGCGCGGATCTTCGACGCCGCCTGGCCATTCGCGAGACTGTTGGGCATCGTCAGCCGGGTAAAACACGGGATCAGCGCGTCGCAGGAAAGAAATACCGTCCTTGCTCTCGGCCAGGCCAAGCCGCGAGGTGTGTCCCCCAATCACCATTTCCCCGGAGTCATCCTCGGCTCGATAAAGAACGTACACTTTTCCATCGCGCACGATCGCGGCGGGATTAAAGGTGTGCAGCGCTTCCCAGTGCACTGGCTTCTTAAGTATTGGATCGGGAAAGATTGATTCGAGCTGTGGAGCAATGACCGGATTCCCAATCGCGGGTCGGGTAAAAGGACCGATCTCCCATTTCTGGGCTTGCTGCGCCTGCAAGCCGACGCTAGAGAATAGCAACGCTGCCAGCCAGAGCGTTCGTCCTGCCTTCATGCGAACCAGTATATTCGTTCGCGAACCGATGCTGATTAGGCAGGCCGGGATGGGATTCTCACCAACCCAGTCGTCATTAAGGACCCCACACTTTCAGGTTACCCCCGTAACCTGGTCACAACCCGGATTCGTTGACCGGCAAACGGTACCCACCTACATTTCAATAAGGAGGAAGTATCGTGAAGGATATCTATGAAGTACTCCGAAAGAAGCAAGCCGAGCAGGCTCAGTTAGGCAAGCAGATCGAAGCCCTGCAGACCGCCGCTGAGCAGCTCCGCAGCGTAGCCCATTTACTCAATGAAGAAGAAGCCCACGGAGAGGGAGCTGCCATTGGCGGCTGAAGTGGTTTAACGGAGTTTGTTAGCGATGAGTCTGCAAGCGCTGGTTCTATGTTCTGACGACAAGATCATCCGGGTGCTGCGGCGTGTCCTCAGCGACCTGGAAATTGGCGTTGAACTTTGCACCGATGCTGACTCGTCTGTCCGCAAATTGACCCGGCGGAGATTTGAAGCGGTCGTGGTTGATTGCAACGACGAGGACATGGCTGCGCAAGTGCTCAAGAGCGTCCGCTCCGCTCCATGCAACAAGCGCTCCATCGCCGTAGCGATGATCGATGGGCAAAAGGCCGTGCGCAGCGCTTTTGCCCTCGGCGCGCATTTCGTTCTCTACAAACCCATCTTCGCGGAACGTGCGCGAACCAGTTTTCGCGCTGCCCGCGCTCTAATGAAGTGCGAACGCCGCCGCAACACGCGGGTCACCGTGCAGATTCCCGTAGTTTTGGTTAACGAGAGTGGAGCAGGCCAGGGAAAAGCAGTCACCTCCGACATCAGCCAAGGCGGTATGTCGGTGAAACTCTCCCGTCGTGCCCGGAAATCCGATCCCATGCGTGTGAAATTTACGCTGCCCGGAACCGACGATAGCGTCGAGTGCGCTGCGGAAACGGCGTGGGACAGCGGCGGAGCGCAGGCAGGCATTCGCTTTGTGAATCTGTCTCCGGAGCAGCGTGAAGGTCTGAAGTCGTGGTTGGGACGGTATTCACCGGAGATGGAGCCAGATGATCCTCCGGTTCCTTGCAAACTGACCGACCTGAGCTCGGGCGGTTGCTATCTGGAGATGGCCGCGCCCCTTCCCGTCAATGCGAGAGTCCTTCTGACCATGCGGATCCCAAAATTCGAGAGCCGAGCGGAAGGCGTGGTGCGCGTCATGCACCCGGAGATCGGCATGGGAGTGGAGTTCACCAGGACAACCAGGCAGCTGCGCGAGCATTTAGAGGAGTTCATCAAGGCCCTCACCAAAAGCAATGGGGTTCAGCCCGAACTCCTGGTGGAACCCGAAGGAATGAACGATGCCGAAGCGGGCATCTCCCAGCAAACGGTGTTGGAGGAGATGGAAGACCCCTTGCTCGAACTTTTTCAGAGAAACACGGAATTCACAGCCGAAAGTTTCATGAGCGAACTTCGTAAGCAAAGAAATTCTCCTCCGCTGGCGGCGCAGGCTGCGGCTTCGCTGTAGATGTAGAACACCACACTTCCGTTCCTCATCGCGCAAATCAGCGCATTTCTTTAGACCAGCCATTAGTGACAAAAACGTGACCGAATTTTTACGGCTCCATGACAACCTTGGAGTCGTTTCGTTCTTATCTTCGAATTGTCACTGCAACGACACACTTGGCTTTAACTGCTGCTGACATGTGCCATGTCGGGCGGTCTGTGGTCGCACGAGCCGGAGGAAAAGTGTGCCCGATAGGTCGAGGAGAAGGACATGCGAATTGCGGTTGCGAAAAGGATTGGCGCGCAGTTGTTGTTAGGGGCTGCGCTGTTGGCGGCGGCCCGGCCCGCGCATGCTATTCCGGCTTTCGCCCGCAAGTACGGTCTTCCGTGTTCCGCCTGTCACGAAGCATGGCCCATGCTAAACAATTTCGGCCAAACCTTCAAAGACAACGGGTATCAGTTGGGCAACGACCGGGACGCACCAATCTATCAACAACCGGCGTACTGGCCCGCCATGTTTCGCGTGACGCCGCAGTGGCACAGAGAGAGCAACAACCGCCGGGCTGTCGATTCGATTCCAGGGAATGCGAGCAGTGGGCTGGTGGAGTCTACGGTGACTTCGTCGGGTTTCGATCTGGGGGGGGTTGACTTTATAACCGCCGGGACACTTTACAAGAACATCTCATTTTTTGTTCAGCCGTTTATAGGAAACAACAGTATTTTCTTGTCGCAAGCATGGACTCGCCTCGACAATCTTGCAGGATCGCATTGGCTAAACCTCAAAATGGGGAAGTTCGAACTGGATGAGCCGATTTCCCAGGAGCGTTCATTAACACTCAATAATACCGGAGGCTTCTATTACAACTATGTCTTTACGCCGCTCGGCGATAACAACTTCTTCACAGGAATTGGTCTTCCCCAACTCGGGGCTGAGCTCTCTGGGCACACCGACGACGATTACACTCGTTACTCAGTCGCTGTGCTGAGTAGCAACAACGGTCAGACGGGATTGCCGTCGAACCAAACCTACGATGTTTACACCAACTTCAACCACAGCTTCGAGGTTCCTGGGCTCGGATTGCAGCAGTTCGGTGTTTACGGGTATTTCGGTGAATCGCCGACTTACTTCCAGACCAGCGGCGGTAACCGTATCCCGGGTACGGGCATGGGAAACCGCAGCTTCTATCGTGCGGGCGCATATGGACACTGGTATGTGGGCAAGTTCGATTTCTACACGTTTTACCTGCATGGACACGACAACGCATTCCTGGGCAATTCTGTGCCGGCTAACCAACCCTCAAAGTTGCCCCTCGGAGCGACCGGTCCGGCATGGAACGGCGGTTTTGTAGAGGCGCACTACAACCCCAACCCTCGACTTATCGCTATCGGGAGATACGAGTTGATTCGGATGTCGCAACAGGCAAATCCTGCAATTCGCGGCAACGCGGGAAATCTGGACACCTGGACGGTAGGATATCGTTGGTATCCGATCATGAGTCCGCGCGCTGGCTTTGCTTGGATACAGGAGTACTCCCGCGTCATCAACGCGGGAGCGGCGCCGCTTTCCGGAAAAGACGACATCAGTAACAGCTTTCTGATGGGATTCGACTTTGATTTCTGAGGAGAGAGGAGAACGGTTTCATGCGCATCAAAATCAGCTTAGCTGGTGGTGCGGTCTTCTTTTTCCTATTGTCAAGCCTGACCACGACCGCACAACAGACCCGCGTTGGTAATCTGGTCGGGGATGTCCACCACGGCAAGGCACTCTACCAGCGCTACTGCATTTTCTGCCACGGTCCGTATGGCGACGGGGCCGGAGAGAGCGCACCTTATCTCGATCCCAAGCCTCGCGACTTCACCAAGGCGACATTCAAGTGTCGATCTACGCCGAGCGGAAGCTTGCCTTTGGACAGCGACCTGTACGACACGATTAGCCGAGGCGTCCATGCCAGCGGGATGCCTTCCTGGAAGCCTCTGTTGCGCCAGGAGCGGGTCGACCTGGTCGCGTACATCAAGACGTTTTCTCCGCGATTTCAGGAGGAGAAACCGGCCTCCCCATTGGTGATACCTCCTGAACCTCCGACTTCGCCGGAGAGCGTGAAGCGCGGCGCAGAACTTTTTCAGAGCATGAACTGCTGGCTTTGCCATGGTAAACAAGGACGGGGAAACGGTCCGTCGGCCTCTTCGCTCACCGACAGTAAAGGCTATCCGATTACACCTTTCGATTTCACTAGTGGAACCCGGTTCAAGTGTGGAGAGTCGGACCAAGCGATATTTGGTGATTTAGTGACCGGCCTCGATGGCACCCCCATGCCCTCTTTTGCCGATGCTTTGAAGCCGGACCAGGTATGGGACATCGCACACTACATCGACGCGCTTCGTACGGCTAAAGGGGTACCGGTAGCAGCACCGGCCGAGCCCAAAGTCGAGCCCTAGGCGGACTGAGATTTATGCAACATCCAGATCGGGCGTCCGATATGCGGCGCAATCAGTTGTAGCTTCGGTTGTACCTGAATCTACTCAATGGCGCTCGCAAGCGCGAGTAAAATGAAAGCAGGTATCTATGAGAACCAAATACAGCTTGGTTGCGATAATCGCGGCATTTGTTCTAACCTTGGTCGCTCACCTTCCTGCAGGCGCCGCAGACGCGGCGGCCGCCGGATCAGTCAAGGGTACTGCGAAATTTGAAGGCTCGGCGCTCAAACCCACTCGCATCGATATGTCATCCGATCCTGCCTGTGCGAAAGCGCATCCTACGCCTGCCACAACTGAGGATATCGTGATTGGTGCGAATGGCGGCCTGGAAAACGTTGTCGTTTATGTCTCCGACGGTTTGGGAGATAAGACGTTCGAACCGCCGCAACAGCCTGCCGTGATCGAGCAGAAAGGCTGCCAATACAAACCCCACGTACTCGCATTGCAAACCAATCAGAAGCTCGATGTCGTCAATGATGACGCGACCACGCACAATATCCATCCCATGCCCAACAACAATCGGGAGTGGAACAAGACCCAGCCCCACGGAATGCCAGTGGAAGAAACGTTCCCGCGGGAGGAGATCACTATCCCAGTCAAGTGCAATGTGCATCCGTGGATGCGGGGCTATATCGCGGTGTTCAAACATCCATATTTTATGGTGACAGACAAAGACGGTAACTTCGATCTGAAAGATCTTCCGCCCGGCACCTACACCATCAAGGCATGGCAGGAAAAACTCGGCACCCAGAGCCAGAAGATTACGATCGGGGCGGGTGAAAGCAAGACTGTTGACTTCGTGTTCAAGTCGGGTTCGTGACTCGGTCTCATCCCTCGCGACGCGGGATGTGCAGCGAGCACACGCATCGCCGACAGATCGGGTTCGTAGCAACATCGAGGTTTGCTCGAAACTTCAGCGCTTCGGGCCCATTCGCGATCTCGTGCAAGGTGTGATTGTGAATATTCCCGAGCGATGGATGGAAGAAGCAGGGGCGCACGTCGCCCGATGCCTCGATCACGGTGGAGACCCAAGGTGCATTGCAGAGCGGCGCAATATTCTGTACCTGGCCAACGTGGGCGCGAAAGTGCAGCACGATTCGGCGCAGCTTGCTGGCTGATTCAACTACAAACCCGGAGTCTAAATCGAGGCTGCGTTCTCTGATCAGGCGCTCAATCTCTACGTCCAGATTCTCGACTTCGTCGGCATTCAGCGCAACCCGGTCCTGGTGTTCGGGTGTCCAGCCCTGTGGGCGGTTGAACGCGTCCGAGGTGAGATCCGCTGCGAGAAAAGAAATCGAGTTCAAGCCGAGTTCCTTCGCCGATTGAACTACCTCGCGAAGCGAGCGGTAATTTGCTTTTTGGACCGTGCAGCGCGCTCGCACCTGCATATCAGGACGGACTTTTCGCAATGCGGCAACGCCGGCGGCTATTCGTTCAAAAGCGTGGGGCACACGCCGTATGTGGTCGTGCACTGCGGGCGGCCCGTCCAGCGAGACGATGACATCGTCGATGGTCACAGCGATTGATTCCGCGTGAGGCTCCAACAACAGCCCAGCCGTGAGCAAGGTGATGCGAATTCCCTCGGCGCGAATCATTCGTGCCAAAGAACTCAACTGGCTATTCATCTGCGGCTCGCCGCCGGTAAACACGATCCAGCGGACACCCAATTTTCGAAATGAAGCGAGTTGTCGCTCGAGATCCGCCGGCGTGATTTCTCTGGGCTCGCGAATCCGCCAGATGTCACACATCACACATCGGCAGTTGCACTGGTTGTGCGGAGAAATCACTACGACCGGCATGGTGCGGATCTCGTGCGCAGAGAGGTCAAGGGCGTCTCCGCCCGCCGATTCAGAGGTGACCGATATGGACAGAAGGCCATTCATGAGCGCGGCGGTTCAGGCCTGTGGTCCTTCACGCCGAAATTCCAGCAAGACATGGTCGGCAAGCCCGCGACTGCCGGGGCAGCGCCCCAAGAGTGAATCAGTTCGCACAGTCAAACCGAATAAGCCTGGAAACCGATTTGCCCAGGTTTCTAGATAGCTGGGCGGCACAGAAACGCCGATCCCCTTGATGGATTTAAGTTGAAATTCGGGAGCGAAAGTGTGTGCGAGTAATCGCACCGACGGGTACGAGACGCGGACGCTCGCTCCCTCTGCCAGTCGCGCGGTCACACCTTCACGATGAAATCGCCGGAGCGCTTTGCCCGGTTTCCCCTGAGCGAGATACCAAGTGATTTCCCACAAGCAGCATCGCCCCATCCAGCACAGCAAAGCCGTGGCGCCGGGCCTCAATAGAATCGACAAGTCCTTAGCCAACTGCCGGAGATCCTGAACACAGTTGAGTGCTCCGAAGTTGGAGAATGCTCCCTCGAAAAAGTCGCTGTTTCGCAAGCTGGCGATGTCTTCGGCCGCCAGCAAGTGCGGACGCACCGAACGCTCTTTCCCCGTTTCGTTGACTCTGCGAGTGGTCACAGCGATCATTTGCGGCGAGCTATCGCAGGCGAGTACTTTCACGCCGCGCTCCGCCAAGAAACATGCATCCACACCCGTGCCGCAGCCAATTTCAAGAACGCGGTCGCCCGAGCGGAATGCGTTCCCAAGCTCTCGCCACACCGATGCGCGTTGAGCCCGACCGATCTTTGACGTGGTAAAGGTCTCGTCGTAGCGATCGGCGATGGCATCGAACGGCGCTACGTAAGGTTCCGCTTGAGCGACTGCCATGGGCTAGGCCTCCACCTCGTGGGCAGCTGCCGTCAAACCGGCGCGGAAGTCAGAGACCTTGGATTGCAATTCCGCGATGGCGGATCCATCAACCACAGGTTCGCTGCGCAGACGTTCCAGCTCAACTTCGCTGCGAAGCAACTTATCGGCAAAACTATAAAACTGCCGGGAATGCCGGTTGCGAATGCGAACCTCCCGGTCTGAACTCACGTTCCACGCCTTGAAGTTTTCAACGCGGTCTGCAACTTCGGCGAAGTAGGGAGTGCCCTTGATCGGATAAGCAACGGTCGTAAAAAAAATGTCGGGATCAGTTCTCTTCACATGCTCGATCGTCGCTTCGATATCGCCGATTTCCTCGCCCTCATAGCCCCACATCAGAAACATTCCGGTCTTGATGCCACGTGATTTACACATAGCTACAGCCGACCGCACTTCTTCAGCGCTGACGCCCCGTTCCATGGCATCCAGGATGCGCTGCGAACCGCTCTCGGAGCCAATCCACACCCGAAAGCAGCCAATTTCGGCAAGTGTTTCGACAACCTGACGAGTTAACCGATCCGCGCGCGAAATGCACTCGAAAGGCAACTTCAGTCCCCGCCGCTTAAGTTCCGCGGCATACTGAAAAAACCAACCGTGGTGAATGGTGAAAACGTCATCGGCCATCCACGCCATTTCGGGTTGGTATCGATTCATCAACCACTCGAGTTCGTCGGCCACCGATGACGGCTTTCTGCGTCGGTGGGTCTTACCAAATACTTCGTGGCTACACCAACGGCAATGGTAGGGGCAGCCACGAGCGGTAATCAGCGACACCGACCCCATCCCGTGGTGCTCGCGCCAGATCCTCAGGTACCGCGTCAGATCGATCGATTCGCGTGCGGGCCAAGGCTGGGCGTCGATGTCTCGAATTTGATCTCGCGGAGGTGTGCGGACTACTGTGCCCTCCGCAGTTCGAAAAGCAATGCCGTTAACTTTTTGGAGCGCCTCCGCGGAATGGGAGGGCAGAACTGGTACCAGTTCCTCCAGCGTGAGCTCTCCCTCACCGATTACGATTACGTCCGCGCCGGCATCGAGGTACTCATCAATGTATGCACTGGGCTCTGGTCCTCCGACAACCGTCTTCCATCCAGCATCCTTTGCAACGCGCAGAATCTCGACGACGTTAGAGCGTGTCATGAGATTTGCGTAGATGCCGACCACGGACGGTGGACCCTGCTGAAGCAGATCAAAAAGCTGCTGGCGCGATGAGAATGTCGAATCGAATACCTCGACGCTTAGGCCCTTGCTCCGGAGGTGCGCGCAAATGTACAAGATTCCCAGTGGAGGGTAGGGCTTCATGATTTGAAGCTCTTTGGGATCCTCGTAAAGGAAATAACCGTGGGTAAGGAGTATGTCCATGTTGCAGTTTGGGTTCGAATGACGAATCTAGTCGTCGCCGCACGTCAGGCCAGGTACCGTCTGCAATTGTACTAGGCCTGGCCTGGCAAAACTCGGCAGAACGTTGGATCGAGAGTTGCGACACGATTTCTCAAGTTGTACGACTCGCTTCCACAATTCGTCCGGGTCATCTCCCGCGTTGCGATTTTTCCTAGCAACATGCGCGCTGTTCAATTTCCAGGAATCAACTTGCGCGTGCAAAGCATCGTGCAAAGCGCGATAGAACTCGTCGGTGTATGCGCCCTGGAACATCATCGCAAGATCCTCGCTATCCGACCAATTAGTCTTGTCGCCCAGTTGTGCTTTCACTCGGTCGAAGAACTTCGTTCCAGGAAGCGGGTAAGAAACCGAGACTCCTATATCGTCGGGCCGGGTGTCTTGGACGAGTGTGGCGGTTTTCTGAATGTCCTCCCAGGTCTCGCCTTGGTATCCAAACTGAAGGAAATAACACGCCCGGATGCCCTCGCTCCGCAGGTTCTCTCGTGCCTTCGCGATCTGCTCGACTCGAGTCCCCTTATCCATCGCGTCCAGAATCTTCTGCGATCCCGACTCTACCCCCAGCCAGACTTCCGCGCAACCGGCTCGGCGCAAAGCGCGCACAGTATCGATGGTCATCAAGTCGACGCGGGACTGCATCTTGAATGGCACGGCCGCGTCCAACTTCTCGACTTCCACGGCAAGTTCCCGAACCCAGCGTGCTCGCAACCCGAAGATGTCATCCGCGAACCACAAGTGTTCAGCACCGAAATCGTATTTCAATCGCCGCATTTCTTCTGCCACGCTCCACGCCGACCGGAGAGCGAATGAGTCGCCATAAATGGGTTTCGCGCACCAATTGCACCGGTAGGGGCAACCGCGGCTGGCAACAATGTTCATGGAAAAATAGCCGTGAGAAGTTTTCCATGCAGCGCGATATTGATCGGCGTCGATCAGATCGCGAGCGGGGAATGACAGGAGATCAAGATCGCGCGTCAGCGGGCGATGCGCCGTCCGCACCAAGCGTTCGGTTTCATCATCCAGATACGCAAGCCCAGGTATCTGCGCGATTCCCCGAGCATCTCCTTTCAAGAGATGCTGAACCGTTTCCAATAACGTCCATTCCGCTTCGCCAAGCAGCACGCAACGAAAGCCCTTGCGCAGATAGTCCAGCGCATGGTCGGAGGCGTCGGAGCCATTCACCACGACGGTTGCTCCAGCCTGCTGCGAGACCTCAAGAATGTGATATGCGACTTCCCGCATGCGGGTGAGGCACATCTTCGTGAGAAAGTTAAAGTTGTCCTCGTAAACCACGACGACCCGAGGCCGATGTTGGTTAAGGGCTGCTTCAAACCCCTTTTCAGGATCGTCGAGCATGGTGTCGAACAATGCGACTGAGACGCCCACGCTTCTAAGTAGAGCCGCAGCATATAAAGTTCCAAGCGGAGGATAAGGCTGCATTTTCCTCGTCTGCTTGCGGTCGTAATAAAGGTGGTAGGAATGGGTCAGCAGAACGTCAGCCACGCTACTTGCCCCTCATTTGTGCAAGAGTAATGGTCAAATTTAGGACGGTATGGGGAAGCACTTGTCAGCAGATTGTCAAATTTATGTCACTTCTTCTCACATCGAACAAAAGAGCTGAAGACTGGGAGCATGTCTAAGGGATTTTGCAGAATGTTGACAAATTAGAGACAAGTCAGCAGCAGTCGATTGGTACGTTGTCTGCTTAGCTGCAAAGTCGACACTTGGCAGATGATCGTCTTCTATAACCCAAAAGCGACGAAGCCTCGGAATCGGCGCCTGCCACTATCGATATTGGCGATCGCCGCAGTTCTCGAAGGCAAAGAAGAATACGCCATTGTCGATGGCAACCTCGATCCCCACCCCACCGAATCTCTAATCGCGCTAATCGCCGAGCGTCCGGTGGAACTGTTGGCCGTTACAGTCATGCCCGGACCGCAGACGGTCGGTGCCGTAGCAAGTTGCCGCGAGGTTCGGGCGCGCTTCCCGCACCTGCCGATCGTTTGGGGAGGTTACTTCCCCACAAACTACACGGCTGCAACACTCAACGCGGGCTATGTGGATTATGCCGTTCGCGGTCAGGGAGAGCAGACTTTCCTCGACTTACTGGAAGGCATTCGCGGCCACCGCGATCTGAAGAATGTTAACGGCCTCTCTTACAAGGACGCGGACGGAACTCCTCGTCACAATCCCGAACGCCCAATGAGAAGTCTGGACGACTTCCCCTGGTATCCGTATCGCAAGCTCCCCGTAGAAAGATACCTCCTGCCTACGTTTCTAGGCCGCCGCACCGCGGTGCACCAGGCCAGCATCGGGTGCCCCTACCGATGCAACTTCTGTGGTGTGGTTAACTTTTCCGGCAGTCGCGAAAAAATGGAATCGCCTTCTCGGACTGAAGGCATCCTGCGACATCTCGCCCAGAACTACGGGGTCGATGCAATTCAGTTCTACGACAACAATTTTTTCTTACGCGAGGACCACACTCGTGAGCTCGCGGATCGCATGACCCCGCTCAAGATGCGATGGTGGTGCGAAGGACGCGCCGACATCATGATGAAGTATTCCGATGCCACGTTCGAAGCCATCCGCCGCGCCGGCTGCACCATGATTTTCTTCGGCGCCGAATCGGGATCAAACGAGAATCTAAAGGAGATGAACAAAGATCTTTGCGCTGAAGACACGTTAGCGCTCGCCTCGCGCATTCGCCGCTTTGACATCATCCCCGAGTTCTCAATTATCTTCGGAAATCCGAAAGATCCCGAGGGCGACACGCGCGATTGCATCAAGTTCATTCGACAACTGAAGCGGCTCAACCCCGACTCGGAAATCATAGTGGAGCACTACACTCCGGTTCCGCAGCGGGCTCGGATGTACGGAGGTATCGAGGACAAATTTCAATTTCCCACAACTCCGGATGAGTGGGCAACGGACTCTTGGCAACGGTTCGCTACTCAGAAGGACCCGCAAACCCCTTGGCTGCGGCCTCGCACCAAGCAGTTAATCGACAACTTCGAACTGGTAGTGTCCTCCAGATGGCCGACGGTACAGGACATTCGATTGCCCCACTGGGGACGCCTTGTGCTGAAAGCCCTGAGCAGTTGGCGATATCGATTGGGTGTCTATGCCGCGCCACTGGAGCTGAAATGGACCCAGCAGTTTATCGATTTGCGAAAGCCGAAAGCAGAGAGTCTGTGAATCGGGCCTCCTTTACGCCGGGATCTGCCGTGATCCCATCATCGAAACAAGACGTAGGCCTTTCGGTTGCTCCTGTTTGTGTTTCCGTTGAGGAAGGCTATGAACGTTGGGCAGCAACTTACGATGACGCTCCCAATCCGTTACTGCATCTCGAAGAACGCAAGCTCACGGCGCTTCTTCCCTACTTGGGTGGCAAATGTACCCTTGATCTCGCGTGCGGAACTGGCAGGTGGCTGGAGAAGCTTTCGGGTATGGGCACGGGTCTCCAAGTAGGAGTCGATTTGTCAGCTGCGATGCTTCGAGTGGCCGGGAAGAAGGCTGCAGTTCACGGGAGACTCGCAAGAGCCGACTGCCTTAGGCTTCCGTTTCAAGCTTCCGTTTTCGACCTGGTCGTCTGTTCATTCGCTCTCGGCCACGTCCCTGACTTGGGGCGGGCGTTGAGCGAGTTAGCTCGAGTGACGAAGGCTGGAGCGTATGTTGTCGTCAGTGATCTCCATCCTGAGGCATACGAGCGAGGATGGCGAACCGGTTTCCGTGATTCGCACAATGTCGTCCGAATCGAAACGACGCCTCGCTCAGCGGAAGAGATCGTCCGAGCCTTTTATTCCGCCGGATTCGAGTGTCTTACGCACCTCCCGCTATGCCTCGGAGAACCGGAGAAGCCGATCTTCGCCCGGGCGGGAAAAGGTCATCTGTTCGCGCGAGCCTGCCAAGTGCCCGCTGTCCTGGTCTGCCATTTTCGACGTACCACACAGACAAAGTCGCGAGGCGGGTCGTGAGAACTCTGGTCGTCACGGTCGAGAAACCGAATCTTTCAACGCGGAGGGCCGTTTTTTTGATATTCGTTTGAAGAATTTGCCGAGGTGGGGTTGTGAAGCGAAGCGTTGCTGAAGCTGTCGTTGATTTCCTCAGTTTTTCGGGAGGGACAAATGGTCACGTCGGCGAACTGACGGGATTCCACGACCGTGAATGGAGGCAAGCTGTCTCATGGCTGCACGATGCGGGCCTCGCCCTTTATCTATTACAAAAACTAGAGCAGGGAAATGCCACTCATATACTGCCGACCGCGACATTGGCTCGCCTCGAGGAGAACCTGGCCGCCAATCGGCGTCGCGTAGTCTACATGGCGGGTCAATTTGAGTTTCTAAACCAGAAACTCAATGCCGCCGGCGTGAGATATGCGGCCGTGAAAGGGTTTTCCTTAGTCCCTCAATACTGTCCGGATGCGTCTCTACGGCACCAGAGCGACTTCGACTACCTGGTCGACCATCAATCGCTGCCTGTGGCGCAAACCGTGCTCGAGGAGTCTGGATACTTTCTAAGTAAGCACAAGATGAACGAATTCGTATTCTTGATGCCATCAAGAGCGATACCGCGCCCTGACGACGAACAGTACGAGGCGCATGCTCCTCACGCGGTCGAATTGCGTGTTGCCTTCTGGGACAGTGACTTTCACGGCGTATCCTTGACGGAACCCCAGTTTCCTGTGGACAACATAAGAACTCAGAGATGGCAGGAATCGGTGTTTCCTGCGTTGCCCGAGGAAGACGCTTTTCTGCTCCAAGTTATCCACGCTTTCAATCACATATTGACGGGCTGGGTTCGAATGTCGTGGCTTTACGAAATCGGATACTTTCTCAATCAGCGATCGACAGACGAGTTGCTATGGCAACGCGTCGAGCAGCATATCGGAGACAATGCTCTAATGCGCGAGATCGTGGTCGTAGTTACGGAGTTATCCGCGCACTTTTTCGGAGCACCCCTTCCGTCGACGTCCAATATTTGGGCAGAGGAGCGTGATCCAGCAGTTCGAATCTGGATTCAGAACTATGCGCGGAGGTGGGCATTTGCAAGAAATCGAGTTGACCAAGTCGGGCTGTTTTCGGCGGCTAAAGTTGTTCTCTTTCTCCATCAGCAATATCTTCCTGACGCAAGCGCCCGGAGACACCTAACGCGAATTCGGTTACTGCCTTGGGAACAACTCCTTCGGAGAGCTGGATCGATAACAAGTAAATCGTCAGCAAATGCCGGAGGACGCCGCCGTCAGCTCAAACACGCACTCATCCGCTTCTTCTTCCACGTGACGGCAGGACTTCGATACTTCTGGGAGGTACCGCGTTGGCGTCGACTGAACAAAGCGAGCGCACATCTATGTTCCTCAATCAAACGTGAGTCACCAGCGGCAGATCAGGTCGGAACTCAAAGGTCGGAATCGACCCTTCAGTCGTGAGGTATACGACGCTGCCCCTCGGAGGAACCACAGTAAGGTCGGACACACAATCTGCCCGCAACGACATGACATCAACAAACTTCCTGCATTCGGTCGCTCAGCTTTTGGCCGGTGAGGAGCGACCTCCTCGTCGTGACATGCTCGATAGCGCGGGAGACCCAGAGTTCCCAAGGAAATGAATAGCGGTTCTTGCTGATGCGCCAGCGTACAGGCGCGCCGAGAGCGCGGCGAAAGCCCTGCCGCAGCCAGGCACTCCTCTTTGTCGCTTTGCGAATTTGGTTGTTCAGCAGGAAGTACTCGAGGCTGCGTCGCAGCCGGCGCAGTTCCTCTCCCTGCAGCCATGGAAGCACGTTAAATCCGAGGGCGAGGGTCTCCCATTCCTCCAACGATTGCGGCTCCTTCAGCCCCATCTCCTTCAGTTGCGGCCATATTGGAATCCCAGGATAAGGAGTAAAAATGTTGGGAGAAAAGCTGACATTCCAGTATTCCCTGGCGATCTCGCTCATGATGCGAAAAGTTTGTTGCCGATCCGCCTCGGTTTCACCCGGGTATCCGAGAATGACGTTAAACGTAACGTGAATTCCTGCAAGTTCTGACTTGCGGGCGGTATCCACCATGTCTTCTATGCGCTCGTGTTTTTTGTTCATCAAAGCGAGCACATCTTTCGAAGCCGATTCCGTGCCAAAGCCCATGTGGTTCACGCCACTCTCACCCAGCAACCGGACATCGTCTTCGCTCATTCTCGCCACGAAGTCGGTTGAAGCCTGAAAATCCCAGCGGAACTTGACACCGCTTGAAACGATCCCTCGAGCAATGGCGACCGCCCTCTTGATATCCACTAGAAAGTTGGAATCCAGGAGCGCGACTTCCTCGATGCCGTAGCGTGGGACAAGCTCAACCAAATCGTTGACGACGCGGTCGGCGCGATACGCGTTGAAGCGTCGCTTGTAAAAAACCATGTCAGTGCAGTAATTGCAGGCGTAAGGACAACCAACACTGCTGGCGTAAGCCAGTTGCCGGACGCCAGTAGCAGACGCATAGAGATCCACATTTGCGAGGTGATATGCGGGCGCTGGCAGATCGTTGATGTTTGCGACTGGTCTTTCCGGTTCGTGATGAATTCCATCTTCGTCCTTGAACGACAGGCCCCGTACTCCGCGCAGGTCAAGACCCTCAGCCAGCCGGTGCGCCAGTTCGACTAAAGTCAACTCGCCTTGGCCTCGCACGATGGCGTCCACGAAATCCGGCGTTAACGTCTGTTCTGGAACGAGCGTGGGATGCCAGCCGCCAAAAATAACAGGCAGCTCGGGACGATTCAGCCTGACCTTTTTCGCGACCTTGATCGCGGAACCGATCATCGGGCCGGTGAGGATCGAAATGCCCAGGCAGAGCGCGTCCGCGGTTTCGCGCAGAATTACATTTTCGAAGTCAGGGGAGGTCAGGTTATCCACCAGCTTGACTTCAAATCCAGCCTCAAGCAAAGGGGATGCTAGTGCCAGCAAGCACAGCGGCGCGCCCAGCGGGGGGCCGTCATAAGGCGGATAGAACAGCACGACTTTCTTTTTCCGAGGCATGTCGCTCAATGCAACCGCGTTGGCGCTGGAATATCAAAGCTAGGATTCAGGCGAAAGACGTTTGTCATGTAATTGTCAAAAAGATGTCATTTTATTCCGGGGTACGACGAGCCCCCCAGCCCCGCTACGCGAGGTCAAGGGGATTTTGCAGAATGTTGACAATTTGGAGACAACCGACGCGAAGCCGATTGGTACCGTTTGACTACTCCGAGAGCTCGTCGAGATGAAATATCGAAAGGTACCAGCGTGAAATCCTCGAAAAAGATCGTGTTTTTTGTCGCTTCTTTTTCAAGCATCGAGGCGACGGCGCCCTTGGGCATCCTCGCCATCTCCACTCCCTTATTGAATGCAGGGTACGACGTCCGAATCATTGACTCGACCATTACTCCTGACTACAAGAAGCGGATCATGGAGGAGGTGAAAGATGCTCTTTGCCTGGGCATTTCCGTTGTGACCGGGCCAATGATCCGCGAGACCGTGGACGTCGCCAAGGCGATCAAGAAGTGGGATCCTGACTTCCCTGTGATTCTAGGAGGGTGGCACCCGTCACTGCTGCCCGGCCAGACGCTTGAGGCTCCCTACGTAGACATCATCGTTCGGGCGCAAGGCGAAGAGAGCATGCTCGAGATTGCCGACCATCTGCGTGACGATGCTCCGCTCGACGACATTCTGGGCATCGGGTTTAAACGCGATGGCAAGTTGCACCTTACACCGGAACGTCCTTTGAAGACGCTCGATAAGATGCCCGCCAAGGCCTATCACCTGGCAGACTTCGACGCCTATGAGCAAGTGTGCGGCCGCCGCTGGACCATGTATGTGTCGAGTCTCGCTTGCCCTTTCAATTGTTTCTACTGCACCAATGCGGGAGTGTACGGACGCAAGTGGAATTCACTGCCAGTCGAGCAGGTGGTGGAAGAGACCATCGAACTGACCCGGCGTTACAGGCTCGAACTGCTGTGGATGGCTGACGACAATTTCCTGGTCGACCTCGACCGGTCGCTCAAGATCGCAGAGGGGTTGATTCGTGCTGGAGGGAATTTCAAGTGGAGTGTTCAAGCCACGACAAACCTCACGGCGCGTCTCAGTATCGATGAGTTGACCCTCCTCCGCCGCTCTGGGCTGCACCAAATCTGCCAAGGCATCGAGACCGCGTCGCCTACAGTGATGAAGGCGATGAATAAAGATTTTCAGATACTCGGGGACATCTACCAATCGACGGAGCGCTGCATTAAAGCTGGGGTGATCCCATCGTTCAACATCATTTTTGGTTATCCGGGCGAGGGACCAAAAGAACGACGGGAGACTGTCAACTTTATGATGGATATTTGCCAGAAATTTCCCGGCGCAGAGTTCTGGACCAACATTTTCACTCCATACCCCGGCTCACCGATTTTTCACCAGGCGGCAAAACTTGGCATCGAAGTTCCCCAGTCCTTTGAGGGCTGGGTCGATTACTTCCCACGCTACACCGTTCTGCCTTGGCTCAAGGGCAAAGATCATCAGCGGGTTCAAACCATGCGGGACTATCTGCGTATCGCCTTTGATCGTGAGCCCATCGCGACTGCCGGCCATGGCCGCTTTGCGAAAGCGATTCAACATCTCACCGCTTATCCGGCTCGGGTGCGTTTGAACCACGACTTCTACAGTTTTCCGATTGAACTTTGGATCAACCGCCAACTGAAGAACATTGTGAAACTCCCGAAGCCGAGTGTGGACGCAAAAAGACTCCAGCCGGAGACCGCGCCGAGTTGCACTTGATCCGGACTCTGCTGAAATATCCGGCCAGCTAAATAGGAAATAGGAAGAGGGAGGGACTGCGGTTTTCGGATGCCCGAGCTGTCCCGTATTTAGTCAGGAGGATTACTATGGGCGTGGTGAATGCCGCACGAACCGCCGCCGGTCGCTTCGGAACGGTTGGCGAGTTGCTCTCGTTCTTTTGGAGCAAGAAAAGATGGTGGCTCGTGCCGATGTTGGTCACTCTTTTCCTTCTGGGTGCTCTCATTGTTCTGGCACAGAGTTCTGCTATCGCACCCTTCATCTACACGCTGTTCTAGGAGCACTCCTATGTTCAAACGGGCGCAGCGGTCATGGAAACGCGTAGCCCACGCGATAGGAAACTTCCAGGCACGAATATTGTTGACCGTATTCTACGGCATCATCGTTTTTCCGTTCGGAATCGTCGCTCGCTTGTTTTCAGATCCTTTGCGGATTAAGCACCCCCCCACTCGGTGGCTCGATCACACTGAGGTGACTCAGGACCTACGCTGGACCAAGAGGCAGTGAACCGTGCACATACTCGGTGTCTCTTGCTACTACCACGATGCGGCGGCGGCGTTGCTAAAGGATGGGGTGCTCACTGCGGCGGCCGAAGAAGAGCGGTTTTCGCGGGTGAAGCATGACTATGGCTTCCCCAGAAGCGCCATCCAGTTTTGCCTCGATCAGGCCGGGATCCGAGGCAGAGATCTGGATTACGTCGTCTTCTTTGAGAAGCCATTCCGCAAGTTCGACCGTATTTTGATGACGGCGTTGCAGACTTATCCACGGTCGTGGAGGGTCTTTCGCGAGTCCATGATTTCATGGATGATCGACAAGCTCTGGGTTCGTACTACACTTCAGAACGAAGTAGGCGTAAGCAAAGAGAAAGTGCTTTTTTGTGAGCATCACCTCTCACACGCCGCCAGCGCCTATTTGTGTTCGCCGTTCGACGAAGCTGCCATCCTCACCATCGATGGTGTTGGAGAGTGGGTCACTGCCAGTTACGGCGTGGGTCGTGGTAGTCGCATCCGTTTGTTCAAGCAGATCGAGTTCCCGCACTCGATCGGATTACTGTATAGTGCCTTCACTGCGTTTCTAGGTTTCGAGGTCAATGAAGGCGAATACAAAGTGATGGGCATGGCTGCCTACGGCGTGCCCCGCTATGTGGACAAAGTCTGGAAGCTAGTGCGGCAGAACACCGACGGCTCCTTCTCGCTCGACATGGACTACTTCTGCTTCCACTACTCAACCGACCAGACGTACAACCAGAAATTCGTAAAGCTCTTCGGCGAGCCTAGACCGAGCAATCTGCAATTCTTCACTGCGGAGACAGGTTTCCCCAAGTACTTCGGTGCGCCACCGGGAAATTACAGCGAGCTGTGCAAGTTGAACCAGCATTACGCCGATGTCGCGGCCAGCATTCAACAGGTCACCGAGGAACTGCTACTGGGCATGGCAAATAACTTATATCGCGAGACTGGGATCAAACGGCTTTGTATCGCTGGCGGAGTTGGTCTAAATAGTGTGGCCAACGCTCGTATCCTCAAAGAGACTCCTTTTGAACAGTTGTTTGTCCAGCCTGCAGCGGGTGATGGCGGAGGCGCTTTAGGCGCTGCCTTGTGGGCATACAACTGCTTGTTCGGAAAACCTCGTAACTTCACCATGCAGCACGCTTATTGGGGCCGTGGCGACTGCGATGCAGAGATCGGCGATTTTCTTCAACAGAACGGCATTCCTTTTCGGCATTTCGAAAATGATGACCAGTTGCTCGACCACGTAGTCGAGCGCCTTATCCAGGGAAAAGTTGTAGGCTGGTCGCAAGGCCGCTTCGAATGGGGACCGCGGGCACTGGGGAATCGAAGCATCCTCGCCGATCCACGCAATCCCGACATGAAAGACATTGTCAACGCGAAGATCAAGTTTCGCGAGCCTTATCGACCGTTCGCCCCGTCGGTACTCTCTGAGTGTGTGGAAAAGTATTTTGACCTGCCGCAGGCAAAATGCCACCATCCTGCCAGGTACATGCTGTATGTAGTGCCGGTCCGAGAGAGCCAGCGGAGTACGCTGCCGGCAATTACTCACGTGGACGGCACCGGCCGTCTGCAAACAGTTTTTCGCGACCAGAGTCCGCGGTATTACCGTTTGATCGAGCGCTTTGGCCAAGCCACCGGGGTTCCGGTCCTACTCAACACTTCCTTCAATCTCAAAGGCGAACCGATTGTAAACACACCGGCTAACGCTTTTGATACGTTTTCCAAGAGCGAGATGGATAGCCTTGTACTGGAGAATTTCCTTGTCGAAAAGAAGTAGACATAAAATCCGTACATGAACGACAAGAGTGCAACCAACACGGCGGAGGTGCCAGGGAGGAACAACTCGAACCAGGTTTCGAAGGCTGCTCCGCCTCACCATCCGTGGTTGCGCATCGTGGAGTCGTTTGTGCTTGCGGGTCTTTTGGCGGTATTTGTCGGACGTAGCGTATTGCCTGCTTGGCGGACCCTAAACAGCGAGTTCCCCAATTACTACCTGGCCGCTGCGCTTTACCATCGACGTATTCCACTCGACCGCATCTACGAATGGACCTGGTTTCAGCGCCAGAATGATCATTTGCAAGTGCGTGACGGTTTGGTGAGCTTTGCCCCCAATCCTCCCACTCTCATCCTCTCGCTGGTGCCATTCACGACGCTGCAGACCCTCGACGCCAAGCGCGTCTGGCTGGTCTTGAATCTCGTAGTTCTTGTTCTCTGTTTGTGGATCCTCCGTCGAGTGACATCGTTAAATTGGCGGCGGCTCGGCTTAATAGCGCTGTTGTGCGTTCTTCCTCTCCGTGTCGATTTCTTGTTCGGCCGGCATTACGTGCTCATCCTGGTGTTAATCTGTGGCGCCTACTACGCTTCCTGGTTAGACCGCCAGCGGACGGCCGGTGTCATGTTGGCCGCTGCAGCCGCAATGAAACTGTTTCCTGGTCTTTTTCTGATTCTCTTTGTGTGGAAGCGGAATTGGCGGGCTGTCATTGGGCTGGCGGCGGGCGCGACAGCAATTACGATCCTCTCTATCTTTATGTTTGGGGTTGAGGTTCACCGGGTTTTTATCACCGAAGTTTTGACTCAGGTTTCCCGCGGGGATTGGCTTGGTCCCTATTTTCTCTCGCAGAATTCGTTCATTACTCTGTGGAGCCGCCTGTTTCTCATCGAACCAGAATTGAATCCTTCCCCTTTGCTCAATTCGCCCGCCATGTTCGCCATCGCGCAGGCCATCACGATAACCGTACTTGTTTTCAGTTTTCTGCGGTTGGACAGAGCGGACAAGACACCGGGCTCGACCGCTTTGCAGTGGGCAGCTTTCATTCCCCTGCTCCTGCTCCTCTCCACAACAACGGGTACGGACTATGCATGCCTGTTGATCTTCAGCGCGATTGTCGGCTTCGATGCGATGCTCGCGACTGGCAAGAAAACCAAAGCGCTCATTTTTTTGCTCCTGTATGTGGCCGCTTGTGCACCTGTGCCAGGTCGGATTTCGAACTGGTTCCCATTGTCCCGACTCTTCGCCACAACCTGGCTTTACGCGCTACTGTTGCACACGGCAGGAGTCGGCCGTAAGGTTTTTGAAGGGCGGCGGTGGCTGGCTGCCAGCTTAGTCTCGGTCGTGGTTTTGACGCTCTACAGTCTTCAAACCGTACGAAACCGAACGGAGGATTTCAGTAGACGACTGCCGAGTCCTCCAAGTGGCTACCGGTCTGCCAATCCCGTTGCCATCCCAGACGGAGTGGTCTTGACGGAGATGCAGCCGAGGAAATATCAACCTATGCTTTTCAAAGAAGGGGCTTTCCGCGACATTCCAATGTCTGGCGATGTGCTCTCCGTTGCCGGTGCTGGAACCGTCCCGGCTCTCTATTCTGAACTGACCGGCCAGCAATCATTCATTGTGCGACTTCCAATTGAGCGGCTCGGGTCCGCTCCTGAAATCCTAGCCGAAGGCCAGGACGCTGCGCTCTCCAACGATGGAGAATGGCTGGCATTCATCCGGGAGGAACAAGGGAGAAGCACAGTGTGGTTGTTGACAATCGATTCCACGGACGGTCCAGTAATGGTTTTGCCAAGCGATTATCATCCCATCGATGTGAGCGTTACGTTCGGCGGGGATGTGATCACAGCGGCCGGCCTGGTGAGTGATCCCCATTTATTCCTGATAAAACATAGCACCGGAGAAGTTGCAGCCCTGCGCGAGTTTCCACATCCCGCAAGATATCCGTCCATCTCCCCGGATGGCAAGCGATTGGCTTTCAGCCGGCGCGACCACGGATCATGGCATCTGGTCGTTCGCGAATTTGCAACCGGGTACGAGCAGCAGTTGACTCACGCGTCATGCAATGCCATCTCGCCGTCATGGGAAAATGCTCAGACGTTGCTATACGCGACTGATTGCGGCCGAGGCGTGGGACTCAGCGCTATCGCGCGAGTAGTTCTGCCACGGTGAGCCATTATCACAACTGCTTATGACGACTAATTCTACGAGGCCGCGCGATTGGGAGGGTCGAATGGCGTTCTCTAGCAAGGGCGTTTTACCAGGGCTCTTTGCCGTTCTTGGATACACAGTCTTCAGCCTAGTAGTGCTTGCCGCTTTGTTAGAATTCGCTTCCTGGGTGATCTGGTCGGCATACCACACGAAGCACTTGGAAGGCCCTGAGAACCAGGCCGCAAGTCCGGTCTATGTAGGAACTGCATGGGCACAGGAGTTCTGGCAAGAAGAATACTCGCGACGAAAATCGCGCAAGAGTTACGTGCCATTTTTGCTCTGGGACGTGACGAATTGGCACGGCAAGTACATCAACAATGACGAGAGCCCGACCGGCGTCTGGCGCAGAACCCTCAATCCAGCAGACGACCAATGCAAGTTGAAGCACAGGCTGACGGTGTGGATCTTCGGCGGATCAACAGTTTATGGCACCGGTGTGCCGGATTGGGCAACGTTGCCGTCGTATTTGTCGCGCGACTTGAATGCCGCCAGTTCGGATTGCGTAATGGTTTCAAATTTCGGG
>Ga0210401_10001561_pt1 | contig 26427 bp, 13 predicted proteins | sample IncBWH32MmetaG_FD_150866 | JGI IMG/M metagenome (GOLD analysis project Ga0210401, IMG submission 150866) | Forest soil microbial communities from Barre Woods Harvard Forest LTER site, Petersham, Massachusetts, United States - Inc-BW-H-32-M | ecosystem: Environmental > Terrestrial > Soil >...
CCGGCAGCGGAAGCGAACAGTGGCTTATGCTTGCTGTCTGTGAGCAAAACTTTTGCCGCGGAGTCCTTCACCATAAAGGAGAGACGATCCTCTGGGTAGGCAGGATCGAGAGGCACGTAGGCGCCGCCCGCTTTCCATGTGCCCAAGAGCGCGACCAGCACTTCCGGGCAGCGTTCCAAACACACGGCCACCAAAACGTCAGGTCCAACGCCGCGCTTCCGCAGAAAATTTGCCACCTGATTAGCGCGCTCGTTCAGTTCGCGGTAGGTCAATTGCCGCTCTTCGAAAACGACGGCCACGGAGTCCGGGTGCAAGGACACTTGCTGCTCGAACAATTGCTGTACGCAAGTTTGCGGAAATTCCGCGCGAGTGGCATTCCAGTCGTAGAGAATCTGGGTTCGCTCGCGCTCGGTGAGCATCGGCAATTCGGAAATGCACTGATGCGGATTGAGGGCAATCGACGTCAAAATGGTTGTGTAATGCCCGCACATGCGCTGGATGGAATGCGCATGGAAGATATCGGTGCTGTATTCAATCTTGCCCGCCAGACCATTTGCAGTTTCGGAAAGGATCAGCGCCAGATCATATCCGGAGCTTGCGGCATTCAGCGGGGCGTTGCCGTTGCTCTTCGATCCTTGCGCGGCCTCCGCGGCGGTATGGAAAGCAAACAGAACCTGGACCACGGGTGCGTGGCTCGGATCACGCTCCGGCGCCAATTCGGCCACGAGCTGTTCGAACGGAAGATCGGCGCGGGCTTGCGCGGCCATCGTGCGTTCCCGCACCTGTTGCAGAAGTCCGCGGAAATTCAGGTGTTCAGAAAATTTTGAGCGCAATACAGCAGTGTTCTGGAATCGATTGCGCGAATTCTCGGCCTCACCCTGCACCCGTCCGAGAACTGGGGTACCTACGAGGATATCGTCCTGGCCCGTATAGCGGTGAAGCATGGCCGAGAAACCGGACGCTAGAATCATGAAGAGAGTTGATTGCTCCTGGCGGCCTACTTCCTCAAGCGGCCTCAGCAGGTCCTGAGGCAGTTCGAAGGTTTCAGTCGCCCCGCGCAAACTCTGCACGGTAGGACGTGGCAGGTCAGTGGGCAGCTCCAGGTTTGTGGGAGCTCCTGCCAGTTCTTCCTTCCAGTACGAAATCTGCTCGAGCAAAAGGTCTTCCTGTATGTTCATCGCGATGATTCCGTCTCTTCCCTCATGATTTTGTTCACGCCGGCGCATTTACGCTCCAAGCGGCTGTCAACCCGCAAGCAGGCAACCGGAGCACTATCTTGGCACCCCACCCGCCGAGGATCTGAACGCATTCATCAACCATCCGGGCTTTTGGCATCGGCTGTCCGTCAGCAAATGCCTCGCCATGGGTAGTACTGGCAATTGAACTGCCAGCGCCAGATTCGGCCTAATAGCTTTAATACCATTCACTTAGCTAGAAATTAAAGTCTCCCAATGGAAATCGATGGCCATGAATGGTAAGAAAAATACTACTTTTTCCTGTTTCGCGGGAAAGGGAAAGGCAACCTCTTCCTTTGAATCCTCTTCAATTTCAGGATGCTTCAGCTTTACGGGCCGAGTACTTGGCTGAAGAGCGGCATCTCCATATTTGACAGCGACTGCGGAGTATCGCATTGCGAATTTCGATGTTAACAGCGCAAGCGGTTGAAAAACCCCGAATATAAAGGGTAAAACGACGTGGTTTACAAAATGGGGATTATCGAATTGGAACGTGCCATCGATTTTCAAGATCACTTCTTTCGAAGCGAGGTTCAGAATACAGAGCTAGGTTCAGATGCCATTAGCACAATGGTATCTACCGGAGCGCATGTTCTCAATTCTGTCCGGCACAATATTCTCAACGGGCACGGCGCGAGTTGTGTGATGCAGCCGAGTGCTGCAATAGAGTTCCCATCTAACGATTGACGAGCAAGTGGAGTGGGTTTGATTCTGCCCTTCTATCTTGTGATGGAGCGGACCAAATGTGTGGAATCCTCGCTATTCTTAACCTCAACCCGGTACGTCCGATTAATACGGAGTTGCGGACCCAGGCCTTGACCATGGTCAAGAAGATTCGGCATCGGGGACCCGATTGGAGCGGCACTTTTAGCGATGAGCAGGCCATTATCTGCCACGAGCGGCTCTCCATCGTGGACGTGGAGCACGGCGCTCAGCCTCTGATCGATCGTCAAAAAGGAACCGTACTCGCTGTAAACGGCGAAATCTATAACCATAAAGATCTGCGCGACCAGTTGAAGCATTCCCACGATTTCCAAACCGCTTCGGATTGCGAAGTGCTCTTGTATCTTTACGACGAAGAAGATCCCAAGAAATTTCTCAATCGCGTAAACGGAATTTTTGCCTTTGTGTTGTATGACCCCAAGAAAAAAACTTTTCTGATTGCGCGCGATCCGATCGGCGTGAATCCGCTGTATGTGGGATGGGACCGCCACGAAAATCTTTACGTAGCTTCCGAAATGAAATCGCTAGCTGGTGTTTGCGAGCGCATTCTGGAATTTCCCCCAGGTCACTTTTACCTCGGCAACGAAGCGGACAAAGGTTTTCAAAGGTATTACGAGCCTAAGTGGGCTGAACCGGGATTTTGCCCAGACGAGCCTTATGATCCAGCGCGATTGCGCACCGCTCTCGAATCGGCCGTCCATCGCCAACTGATGAGCGATGTTCCGTACGGCGTGCTGATTTCCGGAGGCATCGATTCCTCGATCGTGGCAGCCGTGGCCGCGAAGTTCAGCGCCCGCCGCGTGGATGAGAACGATCTTGCTCCCGCGTGGTGGCCGCGCTTGCACTCCTTCGCGATCGGACTTGAGGGCGCGCCGGACCTTATGCCCGCGAAGACTGTGGCCGATCACATTGGCTCGGTCCATCATGAAATTCACTTCACGGTGCAAGAGGGTTTGGACGCCTTGTCCGATGTGATTTATCAGCTGGAATCTTTTGACATCACGAGCATCCGGGCCACCACGCCGATGTACTTGCTCATGCGGAAGATCAGAACCATGGGCATCAAAATGGTTTTATCCGGCGAAGGCGCGGACGAAATTTTCGGCGGCTACCTTTACTTCCACAAGGCTCCGAACGGCAGGGAATTGCACGAAGAAACGGTTCGCAAGCTTCAGAAGTTGCATCTCTACGATTGCGCGCGCGCGAATAAAGCGAGCTCCGCATGGGGTGTTGAGGCTCGCGTGCCATTTTTGGATCGTGAATTTTTAGATGTTGCCATGATGCTCGATCCTGACGTGAAGCTTCCGAAAAATGCCAAACACACACGGCCCATCGAGAAGTGGCCTCTCCGCAAAGCGTTTGAAGGATATATTCCGGATTCCGTTTTGCGGCGGCAGAAGGAACAATTTTCAGACGGCGTCGGATACAGCTGGATCAATGGGCTGAAGGCCACCGCGGAGCACGAAATCACGGACGGCATGATGCGCGGCGCGGCCGAGCGCTTCCCTGTAAAAACTCCGCAAACGAAGGAAGCTTATTTTTATCGCCAGATTTTCGAGACTCATTTTCCATGGGCCACTGCAATTAATTGCGTGCCCTGGGAACGCAGCGTCGCGTGCAGCACGGAGACGGCGCTCAAATGGGATGCGGCATTTCAAAACAACGTGGATCCATCGGGGCGCGCCGTTATGGACGTGCACACGGACGCCTACGAAGTGCCTACGAAAGTTTAGTCGCGCGGTTTTTGTGGCGCCGGCGTCCCACCGGCGGTTTTTTGAAGCGCGCGAACAGAGGAAAACGAGGTCAAATCAACAAATGTTTGTCCGAATTACTTCTAAATTGCTGATGATTTAATTTTTGCCCCGATAAAATCTAATTCACCATGCCCAACTACGAATCGCCCTGGATGAACGAAGAGCTGCGGATGTATCGCAAGGCCCTCCGCGAATTTATTCAAGAAGAGTTCGTACCCAAACAGGCAAAATGGCGCGAGCAGCACAGACCTGATCTGGACGCCTGGAAGCAGGCCGGTGCGACCGGTCTGTTGCTCGCCGACATACCCGAAGAGTACGGCGGCGCGGGCGGCACGTTTGCGCACAACGCGGTGGTGACGGAAGAGCTGGCGCAAGCGGGAGTGAACTTCGGCTGCGGCGTACAGAGCATCGTCTCGCACTACATCCTTCATTACGGAAACGAAGAGCAAAAGAAAAAGTGGCTCCCGGCAATGGCGCAAGGCGAACTGATCGGAGCGATCGCCATGACCGAGCCGTCAGCCGGCTCCGACTTGCAGGCCATCAAGACGACAGCGCGCCGCGAAGGGGATGAGTATGTCATCAGCGGCTCCAAAACTTTTATCACCAACGGCGGGCTCGCCAATCTCATCTGCATAGCAGCAAAAACCAATCCAAAAGTGGCGGGCTTTCGCGGCATCTCCATGATTATGGCCGAGACGAAAGATCTCGCGGGATACCGCGTCGGCAAATCACTTGAGAAAATTGGCATGCACGAGATCGACACTTGCGAACTTTTCTTCGACGATGTGCGCGTACCAGCCGCAAACCTCTTGGGGAAAAGCGAAGGTGCCGGTTTTGCACAGATGATGGATCAGTTGCGCTACGAACGCCTGATGATCAGCGTGGGCGCCATCGCGTCGATCGAGCGTGCTCTGGACATCACCATCAAATACGCAAAAGAGCGAAAGGCTTTTGGCCAGACGCTTATCGAATTTCAAAATGCGCGCTTCAAGCTGGCGCAATGCAAAACGGAAGCGCAGATCGGCCGCGTGTTCGTCGACAATTGCATCATGCAATTTCTCGCCGGCAAGATGGATCCGGTTACCGCCGCGATGGCGAAGTACTGGACGACCGAATGCCAGTCCCGCATCGTGGACGAGTGCGTTCAGTTGTTCGGGGGATACGGCTATATGTCCGAATATCCGATTGCGCGGTTGTGGATGGACGGCCGCGTACAACGCATCTATGCCGGATCAAATGAAATTCTGGTCGAGTTAATTGGCTCGTCGCTTTAGTGCGTAGGGGCACGGCATGCCGTGCCCCTACAACCTCACCATCAGCAAAACAGGAAGTCTTTTATCGAAATAAACGGCGATCTAAAATGCATTTTTGAAAAATTCGAGCTAGCGACTCACAGCGACAGCGCCTGCAAAAATCAATCCCTCAAGGTTTTTCTTCACGGGAATATTCCGCGTTAAACGAACGGTCAATTTCTTCACGCAGCTGGCCGAGAATTTCTTTGGACATCTGAGCCACGTCGGAATCCTCCACGTGCCTGGGCCGCGCCAGATTCACATTAAATTGCTTCTTGATGCGGCCGGGCCGGAAGCTCATCAGAAGGACGCGATCTCCGAGGCGCACGGCTTCGCGGACATTGTGCGTCACAAAAATAATCGTTGGCGCGGTTTCTTTCCAGATGCGCTCCAGCTCATCGTGCAGCATGTCCCGCGTCTGCGCATCGAGCGCCGCAAAAGGCTCATCCATCAGCAGGATCTTCGGACGCAGCGCCAGAGATCGCGCCAAAGCCACTCGCTGCTTCATGCCTCCCGAAAGTTGGTGAATGTAGTGGTCCTCAAAATGAGAAAGGTGAACCATGCGCAGAAAAATTCTCGCGCGATCTTTTCTTTCTTCCTTCGATACGCTGGCCATTTTCAATCCGAATTCCACATTTTGCCGGACCGTCAGCCACGGAAATAATCCCAACTCCTGAAACAGCAAGATGCGATCCGTGCCCGGGCCTTTCACCGGGTTGCCGTCGACCAATACCTGCCCGGTTGTGGGCTTGTCCAGGCCTGCGACCAAATGGAGCAGCGTGGATTTCCCGCAGCCGGACGGCCCGACGATGCAGACAAACTCCCCTTGCTCAATTTCCAGATCAATATTTTGCAGCGCGGGAGTGAAGGAGCCGCGTGCGTTAGCATAGCTGCGGAAAACGCCGCACAGTTCGATGCTTTCTTTCGGCGCAGCTTCCGGGGCAGGCTCGCGCGCACACCCAGGGCGAGGCTCGGTGGATGTTTTTTTATCCGCCTTGAGCGGCTCCGGCAACTCGCGGTTTTCCGCCTGCACTTGGCCTCCGCCAATGGAAAAATTAAACAGGTCGATAACGTACTTGGTCATTGTAGTGGTTGTGCCTTCTTTTCGCGTAGTACTTCGTTTAGCAAACCGAGGTCATAGATTCCTGAAATGTCGGGCTGTGTTCTTCCCAGAAAACCTTCCTCAAAGGCCTGTTGCGTAGATTTGGTAAGCGACGACCGTATCGGATCGTAGGTGACGGTCATCCGAGAAAACGCGTCATTAAGCACTTCTGGCGCCAGCGGCTTCCCTGTCTCTTTTTGTATTTGCTGGTTCATGATTTGCTTTGCCTGGGCCGCATTCTTATTAATCCATTCCGTCAACTCGACGTGTGCGCGCAGAAAATTCTTTACAACGTCGGGATGCTCTTTGAGAAATTTGGGATGAACCACGAGATTCGTGATCACAAACTGGCGATTCGGCCACAGGTCCCGCTCATCGAGAAAAATCCGGCCTCCGGCTTCATGCACCAGGCGCGACGCCCAGGGTTCGGGCGCCCAAGCTGCATCGAGTTGTCCCTTCAGGAATAGCGTGAACTGGTCCGCGTTGGTGATCGGAAGAATTTGAACGTCTCCGCCTTTTTCACGCGCCTTCATTCCATTGGCTCGCAGCCACGCTCGCAGCGCTATATCCTGCGAATTCCCTTGCTGCGGAGTGGCAATTTTTTTGCCGTGAAAATCCGAGATGTTCTGGATTCCGGCGCCCTGACGCACAACGAGCGCAGCGCCGCCGCTCGCGGCTCCAGCAATCACGCGCACCGCGGCGCCTTGCGAACGGATATAGCCCGCCACGGTGGGATTGGGGCCGACATACGTAAGATCGATGGCATTCGCAAACAATGCCTCAATCGCGGCGGGCCCTGCGTTGAATGCTTTCCATTCGATCTGTACGCCCGGGCCAAGCGCTTTCTCAAACTGGCCGCCTGCGCGTCCCACGAGGGCCTGCGCATGCGTAACATTTGGAAAGTACCCAATCCGGACGACAATCGGCTTCTGCTGTGCATGAATTCCAGCAACGGCAACCAGGAGAATCACCGTCAGGAGTTCAAAACACGATCTTGCAATTCGTCTCCGCAAAAAACCTGATTTCATTTTTCCCACCTAGAATTTGTATGTCATATCGAATTGCAACCGCTCCCACAAGGGCTGAGCCGGCGCAGGACTTCCGGCGGTCACGAGCGGCCGGCCGAATAATCCATTCAGTTCCAGCGTCACATTATCGAAAAGCTGGTACATGATTTCCGGCCTGTGAATTTCGACGTTGCTGGTCGGAAATATTTCGCTGTAATTAAATGCCCCAATCACTGCTTCCCGCTGAATCATGATGCGCGTGTAGCTGAACTGCCAATCTCCTCTTTTTTGCGTTCGCCCGATGCTGGTCTCCAGCCAATACCCGTTGTGAGCATGAGGGTCGCACGGCGCCGAAAACACCGCGGCGATAGGAATATTTTTTACGTTCTCACAGGCGCGCGTATTTTGTGCAAAATCGCCTATGAATGTAATCGGCCATCGCGCCGAGAACGTCCGCACATCAACTTCGGCAAGGGAATCGAGAACCGCGAACTTCGAGGCGAATTGCGCCGACGTGATCGTTTTTGTGCCGGTGACTGCATTCGTGGATGTGACGGTCGCAATGGAGTTCGATTCCCCGGTATTACTCAACGCCAGCAAGGAGTCGTCCGGGCTGGCGCTATTCGCCGTGAGCAGGGAATACGCCATGGAATCGGGGTATTTCCAGTCATAAAAACTTTCATACGCGCTCAAGCGGACGCGCTCGCCCAGTTGCCAGAAGGTCTGCAACTGCTCGCCGTAAACCATCGTGTTGTAATAACTTTTATTGTTCGTCGCGGTGCGTTTGTTTTCCGCAAAGGGCAATTGAAAACCAACGAAGCTGATGTTTTTGAGCACGGGCGTTCTGAGATTAATGGAAAGAGTTTCGCCCGCGCCTTCCGGGTTTAAGTCCTTGTCCCATACTAGTTCAGTGTTGAACCACGGATAGCTGAATTTTCCTCCCGTCAGCGTGAGCGGCTTGAACCAGCTTGGGGTGTACATGGCATACATGCGATCGATGGCGATGGGCTTGCGCGTGTCAAATTGATCAAGCGTCTGGTTCGTGGAAATGGGACTGTTCAGGTCTCCGGAAGCGAGCGAAAATCCGCCCCTGATTTGATCATTTAATTTGGCTTCCACATTAAAACGCAGGCGAATTCGTTCGCGAAAGCGGTCTTGAGACTGGTCAACGGGACCGCCAAATGTGGGCTCCGCGCGCAACCGGAAATCGCCGCTGAATTCAAACGGACCTATTTTTTTGATCCGCTCTTCCAGATTTTTTTGCGACCTGCCCATGTCCGTCTCAAGCTGCTCGACTTTCTGTTCCAGGTCGGTTTGCGTTGAGCCAATCGCGGGCGAGGCCGGCGCTGGTTCCGGCGTCGCAGCCACGGCAACGATTGCCGAAGGGGAGCCAGCATTCAACCTGGCTTCGAGGCGCGCGCTCAGCTCCTGTTGCTCACGTAAGGCTATGCGTAACGCCGCGATCTCTTCTCCCTGGGCTTGCAAAAGATCCATGACTTGCACGAGCGATGGTGTCGTGGTTCGGCCTTCCGAAAAGGCGGCGTCAGAAATTGCCCCTGGCGACGAATCAGCGAGGTGCACTGCCGTCGCAACCTCTTTCGTTGTTGACGGGGGCGTTGAAGCGGGCTTCGGGGAATCTCCACCTTCTCCATACATAGGAAGACGAATCGACGCGAGCAGTATGATCACCCCTGCAGCCCTCACTGCTTGTTTGCGAAATGTCGAAAACTCGGTCATTCGGTTCATTTCGTTCCTTAAGCCCTGATTCCAATCGTTTGGTGGGCGGCCGTTTTTTTCGCTCTCGCTGATTCTCGATAAGGCTGCGTCTCGGGTTCTTCGCCACAAAACAAAAATCCCACCGCCAAGTTAATTCCGGCGGTGGGATTCTAGAAGTGCTCGATATGATTCTAGAGTATTAGGTCCCTGCGCCAGAAGACAAACAGATACAGCAGGTACAACAGAGGTAAGCCTGCTTGGTCTTCTGGACGTTGTAATTCACGGGTCAAGGGTACTTGAAAGCCGATTGGGATGTCAATCCATCATTCGCCGTGGATTCCGCTGCCCGCGCCAAATGATCTAAGCGGGCTTCAACCGTAAGGGCACGACATGTCGTGCCCCTACTCGGCGGCGTTGAAAAAAGGGTATGCCAATGAAGCCGCTGCGTTGGGGAGCAAGACCATAATATGTGAAGTTGTGTTTTAGTTGAAGCAAGGTTGGAGGCGCGGGGCGGGATCGAACCGCCGATAAAGGTTTTGCAGACCTTCGCCTTACCACTTGGCGACCGCGCCGCAGTGCAGATCATTGCACGAATGATTCTACCAGAAGAAATCACTCGTCGCCTTTAGTACGAATGGCCTGTTACCAAATAAACAAAAATAAATGAACGAGAAATAAAAAACGAGAGGGGCGACGTTCCGCCCCCCTCGTTTTTGCAGGATGGATTGAACCAGCTTGATAGTTAGAACGTGAGTTTTAATCCGATTTGCATCGAACGCGCGGCTCCCGAACTGATTTGGGGGCTGCCCGCTGCCACATCGGACGTGGCGCATCCGCAACCGAATTGCGAGCCTGTCGAAAGGTCATTGCCTACGCCGTAACCATTCGATGAGCCGTACGGATTGGCGATGTCGGGACGATTGAACAGGTTGAAGAACTCAACGCGGAACTGTGCGCTATAGCGTTCCCTGAACGTGAAGTTTTTAAATACGGAGAAATCCACGTTCTTGAAACCTTCGTCGCGGAAGATGTTCCGGCCCATGTTGCCGAATGTGCCGTTTGCGGGCGGAGTGATTACTGTTTGCATATTATTTGAAACATAACACCCGAAATTTGCCAGCGTGCCGGACGGATCCGCTGCCGCGTTCAGACACTCCTGCCACATGGCGTTGGATTGGCTGGCCGAAAGGCTGGTCGACGCCCCGGAGATTCCGCTTGTGATCGTGCAACCACCAGCACCAGGCCCAGTGCAATATGGAGTGGAATTTGCGCTGTCCTTGATGTTGATCGGATTGCCGGTAATATTCCAGCGTTCCGAACTATCCGCGGTGTTCTTGGGCTGGCCGAGGACGAAGCCGTTGCTGAAGTCATTGGCCTGCCAGGGCTGTGCGGTCTGAAGGGTAATAATGCCGTTGAGCTTCCAGCCTTCCAGCATTTGACCGTAGCCTTTGATCCCGGGGATCGAGTAAGTGGTTGTCAAAGTAAAGCGGTGGCGAACGTCGAAGTCGCTGCTCGCGTATTCCGCCGCTGGATTCGCGCTGTTCTGGGGAAGGTACGAGGAGCGATTCAACGAATTGTTGTCCAAGCCATGGCCGTATGTATAACCGGCGATGAAGGAAAGCCCATGAGAGACGCGCTTGGTCAGAGTGACCTGCAAGCTGTTGAAGTTCGAATGGGCGTCGTTCGATTCCTGGTTGATGAAGTTCAGGTATGGAAATTTGCTGGCATATGGCTGGACACCCGTTTGCAGATTGACCTGGTTGATGTCACGGAAGCCCGTCAGTCTTTGGCCAATGTTGCCGACGTACCCAACCTCCAAGGATAGATTGTTCCCGATGGAGTGTTGCACGCCGAAGTTCCAGTTCACAACGTATGGAGTTGTGAGGTTTGGATCGATCGCGAGAATGTTGCAAGGAGAGGCATTAATATAGGTAGTTATTCCAACCGTATAGGTTGCGCCATCTCCGCACAAAGTGGATGCGCTCGTCGGAAATACTTTGCCGCCATTCAGCGAACTGCCATGAATGGTCGGATCCCAGTTCAGCGAACCGGCATTCAATGCAGCGGAAGATAGATTGATCGTCCCTCCGGGAGTTCCGCAACTGGCGGTGGCCTGACATTGTCCTACCTGAAGAGTTGCGCCAGTCGGTACTGCGGCGATTGTGACGGATGTGGAGTTCTGGAACGAGTTTTCGTTCAAGAGCGCCACGGCGCTGAACGCCGAGTACATCACGCTGAATCCGCCCCGAACCACGGTTGTTCCCTTGCCTGTAACATCCCAGGCAAAACCGGCACGAGGAGAAAGATCCTTGAAATCGGACGGGTAAAGAGTCTTCCCCACCCCCTGCTGAACCAGACCCTGCGCCGGACTGAAATTACCCCACAGTCCATTAACTTCTTGCATTGGCGAGACGTAGGAATAGCGCAACCCGAGATTGAGTGTCAGCTTCGGAGAAATGCGCCAGTCGTCCTGCGCGAATCCCGCGTACGAGGCCCACTTTTCTTCACGATTGGCGTTTCCGGCCAGAAGTTGCCCTGCAGCGGGATAACCGGAGAAGAAGTCCTCGAGTGGCGTGGATCCGGCAAGATTCGGAGTCTGTCCGCCGTTGAATTGAACTAGGCCCCGCCCAGTGTCATAGATGGCGTTGGTGAGATCGATATCCGCGAACTCGACGCCAAACTTGAAGCTGTGCTTTCCGGTCAAATAGGAGACGCTGTCCTGAAGATCGTAATACTGGTTGGCGAAATCTTGCGGCCGGTTGTGCCAGCTGCCCAGCTTTTCAAAATGCTTCAGGTTAATATTTGGCAACCCGCCAAACGTCGCCACGCCTGTGTCAACGGGGTAGCCCGAGCCGCAACCAGTCAGGGTGCACAAACCGCCCGAACCGTTTGGAGCAATCGTGTTGTCGTCGGTGACAAATCCGTAAGTAATTTTGTCATAACCGAAGCGGGCATCGTTCACCAGCTTGGAATTGGCTGCATAAACCCAATCGCTGCTGACCGTATAGACGCGGATCAGGTTCGTGTCCTTAAAGAGTGAATTCACGAAAGGATGGTCCATTCCGTCGCCCTTGTAAGCGTCATCCAAGAATGACCCGTTCATGGAGTTCTTGTCGTTCAGGTGATAATCCAGTTTTCCCAATCCGTTATCGGAAATATTGATGTTGGGGAATGTGCTGATATAGTTTTTGCTACCCGTCGGATTGTTGGGCCACAGACCGCCGGTGCAAACAGATGCAGGAGTCAAAGTTCCGGTAGGACACCCTGCCAAATTCAAACTGACTTGACTGACAGGAATTCCCTGGGATTGCAAGGCCATGATCGCGTCCACCATGCTCTGAGCGCAGTTTCCTGCCACGCCAGAGGGACAATTCGGTGTGGACGGTACTGGGAGGCCACCAACCGTTGACGGAATGCCGCTCGTGCCAATGGCATTGCCGATCTGGTCGCGCAAGCCTTCATACGCGGCAAAGAAAAACAACTTATCTTTCTTGATAGGACCGCCAATCACGCCGCCAAACTGCTTCAACTGCACGGGAGTCTTGGCGCAATAAGCCGGTGTATTTTGTGGGGCGCAAGTGTCTGGCGCGCTGGCCACCGAGGGATCGAAGATGTTGCGAGCGTCGAAATTAGAGCTACGGTAAAAGCCATAAGCCGAACCGTGTAATTGATTGGTTCCGGATTTGAGTCCGACGTTAATGACGGCGCCGGGCTTCCAGCCATATTCGGCCTTGGGATTTTCTTCCATGTTGAATTCCTGAATGGCATCGACCGGCAGAATCGTTGCGCCATCCGTAATGAAGCTCGGCGTGTTGGACAAGGGCCGCGTGTCATACCATTCCACGTTGATGATGCCTTCCAGCATCCAGACCGATTCATCCGGGCGAATATTGTTGGTGCTCTGGGTCCACGGCCCGCCGCCGGGTTGCAGGACAACGCCAGGGCGAAGCGACATCAGGTTTTGATAATTGCGGCCATTCAATGGCATGTCGTTAATGTCTGCGTTATTAATCGTGCCGCCCAAAGTGGCATTGCTCGTTTCCACCAACGGGGCCGATTCATTGACGGTTACAGTCTGCTCCTGTTCACCAGGTTGAACGGTCATGTCAACTCGAACTTCCTTCCCCACTTCGATGAGGATATTCTGTCGTTCGAGCTTCTTGAAACCTTTGGCATCGGCGGTAACCGTATAGGTCCCGGGAGTCAAGTTGGGAGCGTTATACTCTCCCGCATCATCCGTAGTCAGTGTTCGTGTGATACCTCTTGCCGTGTCGGCAACGGTTACTGTCGCGCCTGCAACCACCCCACCGGATTGATCCGTAACGCTTCCAAGAATCCGGCCATTCGTGCCTTGAGAAAATGCCGGCACACAGAGCAGAATGACGCCCATCGTGACTACCAGCAATCGAATGGCGCTTTCGCACCATCCAATTGAAGGCCTTTCATTTTTTGGATTTAAATGGCCCATTTCTCACCCCTTGATTGGATTGTGACCTTGAACTTAAAAGTCCGGACATAAATTCCCACCCCGATCGTGCAAAAAGCGGACGCACTTCCACTGCATCAGAAACGAATCACAAACAATGACTCGAATCAAACACACCAGTGACTACGTCATGAATTTGTCGCGACACCCAATACAAATACATGTATGGATCGAACCCTGCTTCCTGGAGTTGGCCGATTTCAATTTAGTTTCCCAACAGATAATCAAAGTTAACGTTGACAGCACCCATACTTATGAGTGATAGGAGCGTAATTGCACGAGGAATAAAAAGTCAATGGAATTTTAGCGGCAGGTTTTTATAAAAAATACATGTACAGGAAACATGGTATGCGCCATGTATCGATTCTCAGCATTTTATTTAACGAACAATCATCAATTTTGCCTTACCACTTGGCGGCCGCACCTCGGTTGTGGGCCCAGCTTACCGTATATCTCCGCAGCCAGGTCTCATCCAAGAATTTCGTTTCGCAGGAAACAATTGCAAGCGTGAGGGCCGCAGCAAAATCGCTACATTTGATTGACGGATAATTGGCCTCGGCAAACAACAGCCTTGTTCACCAATATCTGATGCCCGACGCGTGTTCCTGCTTTCCCGATCTTTGGGTTTGTAAAATCAAAGTTGTCGGTAAATTCAAATTTTTCATCGCGAATTTCGAATATGCCGATGTCAGCAACATTGCCCACACGCAATGTACCGAGTTGCATTCCGAAATCGAAAACCTGCGCGGGATTAACTGTCACCCGCTCAATCACCTGCTCCAGCTTCATTCCCAGGGCCATCATCTTTGACATTACATTGGGCAGATCGCCAGTGCTGTGAGTTGCCGCGGCTACAGTAAGATCCGAACTGATAGTGTCCGGCAGGAAATCCTGCTGAAACGCCTGCTCGGCCACATCGAAACTGATCGCATTGCGATCCGCTCCGACATCGAAAAGAATTCCGCGCTCCCGGGCTTCACGAACTCCAGGCAATATCTTGCCGCGACTATCCAGGATGCCGTTTTCAAAACCATGGAAGCAATGCGTAAACACATCCCCTTTTCGCATAATTTTCATCAGGTCAGCTGAAACGTTGGCCGTATTCATGGCATGGACCATCAATGGGAGACCTGCGGCTTCCGCTGCTTCGACAGCCTTTTTCATAAGGGCCGGCTCGAAATCCATCGGATGACTGGAAACCTCCCTGTCGAGGTGAATCTTGATTCCAACCACGTCCGGCCTGTAATCTTTCGCGGCCTTGGCGACCGATTGGGGAAGCACAAAGTCCGGAATATACATGTCGCGATAATAGTTTGGACACTCATGAATCGTCATCGTTCCAAGCGCCCCGATATCCACCAATGGGTATATCCGGGTCGTCGAATTTCTAACCACATGCTTAATAAATGCACCCACCATGATGAAACCAGTGGAGCCGGCATCCACGACTGTGGTCACACCCCTGCCGAGGCAATAGTGGTCCGCATTCATTCCGCTTCCCACGCCGTCAAAACAATGAACGTGAAGGTCAATAAATCCTGGAGTGACGATTTTGTCTTTTGCCGAATATACCGCGGATGCTCGGTTCTCCGGGATGTCCGCGGACATTTCAACAATTTTTCCTCCCCTCACCGCGACATCCATCCGTGCATTCAAACGCTGCCCCGGATCATGAACGGTACCGCCTTTTATCAGCAGGTCGAAAGACGGAGCCGATGTTTGAGCTGGCGTCTCATTAGGGCTCTCATCAGAGGCAGTCTTCGATTCCGCCGAGGGAAGAAGGCTCCCGGACGCGAGCAATGCTGTCCCACCAGCGACTAAATTCCTGGAAAATTGCCGACGCGTCAACATGGGTACCGCCTTCCGCCGATGATTGTGAGGTTTGGAACCACAGAGATTGGTCGAGCCACCGATAAAAGTCTTGCAGATCTTCCCAATATGACTAACCGAATGAGAGACACTCTATCAGATATCCAGCAGCAGTTTATTTCGATTTTCGGTGCGAAGTTAAGATGAAAAAAATCGAGAGGGGTGACCTTCCACCCCTCTCGAAATTGCTGAGCCTTCTACTGATTAAATTAGAACTGGAGCTTCAAGCCAACCTGCATTCTGCGCTGGCCTCCAGAACCGAGTTGTGGGCTGCCACCCGCAACGTCCGGCGTGGCGCATCCGCAACCGAACTGCGACCCATTCGAAAGGTCATTCCCTGTTGCCCAGCCATTTGCCGATCCGTACGGATTGGCGCTGAGTGGATGATTAAACAAATTGAAAATCTCGGCCCTGAACTGAGCGCTATATCGCTCCCTGAAGGTGAAGACCTTGAAGACCGAGAAGTCCACGTTTTTGAAACCGGAATCGCGGAAGATGTTTCGGCCCATATTGCCAAATGACCCGCCGGCTTGTGCCGAACCTGCGGGAGGGGTAAGGACCGTTTGTCCATTACGGGACACAAAGCAGCCAAACGCTGCCAGGTTGGCTTGATCAGCCGCATCGGTCATGCATTGAGTCCACATCGCTGAGGATTGGGCGGCAGAATAGTTCGTTGCAATGCCGTTAATTCCGCTCGTTATGCTGCATCCCCCTTGTCCAGGTCCGGTGCAATAGGGGTTGCTATCCGGCCCAGAATTGAAGTTGGACGGAGAACCGTTGATATTCCAGCGGTCGGTTGCATCGCCGCCGCGGAAATCGTTGCTGAAGTCAACAACGTCCCAAGGCTGAGCCGACTGGAGGCTGACGATCGCGTTTACTTTCCAGCCTTCGAGCATTTGGGCATATCCCTTGAGTCCGGGGATATCATAGGTGGTGGTGAACGTGAACCGGTGTCGAATGTCAAAGTCACCGCTGGCGTATTGTGCAGCGACATTATTACTGTCCTGCGGGAGATAACTTGTGCGGTTCAAGGATCCGGTATCCAAGCCGTGGCTATAGGTGTAGCCAGCGATAAAGGAGAAGCCGTGCGAAAGCCGCTTCGTTAGCGTTGCCTGGAGACTGTTAAAATTGGACCGGCCGTCGTTTGAATCCTGAAGGATCCAGTTCAGATACGGAAACGCGCCGTGCCCATTGGCGGCGGTGAAGAAAGGCTGCCCCCCGGGATTTGACGCGCTCACGAGCGAAGGAACCGTTTCGTTCAGATCGCGGAATCCAAGCAGCCGCGAACCGTGATCCCCGACGTAGCCGACCTCAAGCGATAAATTGTTCCCGAATGAATGTTGAACTCCCAAATTCCAGTTCGTGACGTATGGAGTTTTGAGGTTTGGTGAAACAGCCATGATATTGCACTGGCTGGCATCCAACCCATGTTTAGCATAGGGGCTGGTATCTCCGCAGACCGTGCTGGCGTTACTCGGAAAAACCACCCCATTCCAATTGAGTTGGTTACCCGTCAACGCGGCGGAAGACAACGTAATCAAATTGCTGCCAGTCGGTGCGGTACCGGTGCCCAATCCGTTCGTTTCGAGAATTGCTCCCGTTGGGACGGAGCCGAGGGAGACTGAGTTGGCGCCGCCACCTGTGAACCCGTTCTGGCTCAAGTACAGAACCGCATCCAGCGTCGAATAAATAATGCTGAAACCGCCGCGAACTACGGTCTTTCCATTTCCCGCCATATCCCAGGCAAAACCCAGGTGAGGAGAGAAGTTGGTGCGATCAGGAGCCCAGTCCGTTCCACCAGCAGGCGGCTGAATCATGCCCTTCGTAGGATCGAAGTTTCCCCAGTGGTCGTTCACTTCCTTCATGGGGGAAGCATACGAATAGCGAAGTCCGAGATTCAGGATAACTTTCGATGTGATCCGCCAGTCATCTTGAAAAAAGACGGCCGGAGAATTCCAAGTTTCGTGGAGGGCAGCATTGCCCGCGAGGATGTTTCCGCTCTTTGGAGCGCCGCAGAAGAAGTCTTCGAGCGGCGTCGATGCGCCCGCCAGCTGCGGGCATACCCCTCCTTTGAATGCAATCAACCCACGGCCGGTATCGTAAATGGCGCTGGTAACGTCAATGTGGGCAAACTCAAATCCAGCCTTAAAGGCATGTTTCCCCATGAGATAGGAGAGGTTATCTTGGAAGTCGTCGTACCAGTTTCCCCAATTTTGAGGGCGGTTGTGCCAGCTTCCGAGTTTCTCAACACCGCTGATATTGATGTTCGGCAATCCTCCGAAAGCCGTTACACCGGTGTCAATTGGCAAACCTGACCCGCCCGTAAGACCCGATCCGTCGGGCTTGAGCGCGTTATCGTCAGTCACGAAATTGTAAGCCACTTTATCGTAGGCAACTTTTACGTCATTGACCAATTTCGAATTGGGAACCCAGACCCAGTCGCCACCGATCGTATATGTCCGGACGACATTCGTGTCCTCGAAAATCTTGTTCACGAACGGATGATCCATCCCGGTGTTGGTATAGTTACCAATCATAACCATCCCATTAATGCTATTCTGATTGTTCAGGTGATAATCGATTTTTGAAATCCCGTTATCGGTAACCAGAGTGTTAGGAAACGAAGCGGTAAAGCTCTTAATGCCACTCGTGTTGACGGGCCAGGAATAGCTCGGGGGGGTGCACACAGAAGCAGTGGTCAATGTGCCTGCCGGACATCCCGCCAATGCCAAGCTAACAGGGCTGATCGCTACATTCGCTGCCTGGTCCGCTATGATCGCATTCACAAAACTGACCGACGAGCCTGGGACGTAATTCGTCTCAGGAACGCCTGCAGTTACCAATGGAACGCCGACGAGATCACGGGCACCCTCGTAGCCTGCAAAGAAAAACAGTTTGTCTTTCTTGATAGGACCGCCGACCACGCCTCCGAACTGCTTGAGTTGCAATGGCGCGAGTGCGCAGGGTTCGGTATTGTTATTGGCGCATTTTGGATCACCATTTACGTTAGGGTCAAAAAGGTTGCGGGCGTCCCAGGCCTGGCTGCGGTAAAAGCCGTACGCCGCCCCGTGGAACTGGTTCGTGCCGGATTTGATTCCGACGTTAACTACGGCGCCGGGCTTCCAGCCATATTCCGCCTTCGGGCTAATTTCGGTGTTGAATTCCTGAATCGCATCGACCGGAAGAATCGTCCCACCATCAGTAAAGGGCGTGGGCATGTTGCCAATCGGACGAGCGTCGTAGAAGTTCACGTTGATTACACCATCGACCATCCAAACCGTTTCGTCAGGTCGGACGCCGTTGGTGCTCTGCGTCCAAGGTCCGCCGCCCGGTTGAAGGACGACGCCGGGGCGGAGGGACAAGAGGTTCTGATAGTTGCGTCCGTTCAGTGGCATATCGCTAATTTCGGCGTTATCGAGCGTGCCGCCCAGAGTTGCGTTGGTCGTTTCGACCAAAGGCACCGCTTCCGTAACGGTTACGGTCTGTTCCTGTTCGCCGGGCTGGACGGTCAGGTCCACGCGAACTTCTTTGCCTACGCCAAGTTCGACGTTCTGGCGTTCCAGCTTCTTAAAGCCTTTTGCCTCGGCGCGAACCATGTAAGTGCCTGGGGTCAGGTTCGGAGCGTTGTATTCGCCAGCGTCGTCCGAAGTAAGTGTGCGCGAAACTCCGCGCGCTGTGTCTATGACGGTTACCGTGGCTCCTGCCACCGTGCCGCCGCTTTGGTCAGTTACTGTTCCTAAAATGCGCCCTGTGCTGCCTTGCGCAAATGCGGACGTACAAAGAAGAAGAACTCCCAACGTAACGGCCAGCAATTGGATGGCGTTCTTACACCAACCCATTGAAGGCCTGTTACCCTTCGAATTTAAATTACCCATTTCAGACCACCTCGCTTGAATTGAAATATTGGTTTCCAATCTGGCCCCAGGTTCCAAACCCATCCCCGACTGTTTGAAACAAATCAACGTCTCCCGGGTCACCGATAACTAAACCGAGAGCGAATTGATTGCGGTATGAAGGTGGTCACAAAAAATAAATTAAAATAGAAAGGTGCATCCAAACGCTTAAAATTTTTTATGTACCCGAAAAAAAAGTACACGCATCTATGGTCAAGTAATGAACCGTCTACAAAGCGTTTGATTGGTCCCTAAAAAAGCCGTCCAGGCAAATAGACAGCACCCCAACTACAGTAGTGGGTGGAGCCTAATTCCAAGGGGATTATGAAGTCAAGAAGTATTTATGGCGGAGGGTCCAAGCCACGAATAGCCTCATCAAATACTTAGAAAGCTTCCGGCAGGCACTTCCATAAAATTTGGCTTAATTATTAAGGCTGCGGAAAAACCCAATACTCTGTCATTCTGAGCGAAGCGAAGAATCTCTCCTTGTTTCTTTTCCTATACTCAGATCGAAGAGAGATTCTTCGCTTCGCTCAGAATGACAGAACAAGGTCTTTTTTCCGCAGTCTGTTAATTGCTTGTCTGCGTGATGGGAAGGCGTATCTGAAACACGGAACCTCGCCCTGGCGCGCTCTGCACTTCTATGGTTCCGGAATGAACTTCTGTAATCCAACGCCCAATCGAAAGACCCAGGCCCACACCACCGAGTTCGCGAGTGCGCGCTTTATCCGCGCGATAAAACCGCTCAAATACATTCGGCAAGTCATTTTCGGTGATGCCGATTCCAGTGTCACGCACTTGCGCGATGGCATAGCCGTTGTTTCTATGCAGGGAAACTTCGACTTGCCCGTTGGCGGGCGTGTATTTCACCGCGTTGTCGATCAGAATTAAAAAGAGCCGCCTCAGCGAGGTAGCATCTCCCCGAATCCACATGGAATCGGAAGAAATCTGTTCCTGGAAACCAATCTGCTTGGCTTCGGCCAACGCGCTTCCCTGATGGCAGGCTTCTCGCAAAACTTCGGTTACATCGGTCGGGGAAAAGTGCAGCGTTTCCGCACCGGAATCTGCACGCGCAAGAAACATGAGTTGCTCGATCAGCCGGGAAGTTTTTTCGAGTTCGTCGAGAACCTCGGCAATGACGTCCCGATATTCTTCCGGCGAGCGAGCTTTGCGCAGGGAAAGCTCCGCGCGCGTGCGCATCACGGCAACCGGCGTGCGTAATTCATGCGAAGCATCAGCGGTGAATTGCGTAATTTTTTTAAAAGCAGCTTCCAGGCGATCGAGCATGCCATTGAGCGTTTCCGAGAGCCGCTGCAACTCATCGCCCGTGGAAGGGACAACCAGCCGGCTTGAAAGATTCCGCGCGCTGATCGTACGCGCCGTTTTTGTGATTTGATCGACAGGAGCGAGCGCGAGTGTGCTGATCCAGTATCCGCCTAACGCCGAGCAGATGAGAAGCAATGGAATCGCAATGTATAAAAGCAATTCAAAGTGATACAACGCTTCGTAAAAATCGTCCATTTCAAACGCGGATTGAATGAAATAAGGCTCGCCATCCACAATGACTGTCAGGTTTCGTATGCGCAGCGGAACATCGTTCCCCGTGTATTCCGAAATTTTCGGCGAAGAAGCTGACGATCGCGGTACTCCGTAATCGCTCATAACCTTGGACCGATACAGCCAGTTGCCTTGCGCGTCCGCAACCTGCAGCAGCGCTCCGCCCGCCCGCAATTCCGTGTGCTCGCGCAGCCCTTCCGGCAGATCGGCCTTTGTGCCGCGCTGAATGTTTCGTTCGATCAGTTGATGCACGCCCTCGGCGCGAATTTGCAGTTCCTCGTCCACCGTCTGGCGAATGCTGTGACGCATGGCGAGGTATCCGCTGACGCCAAACGCGGGCAACACCACGGCGAGGACCGCGAAGTACCAGGCAGTCAGTCGAAGTCGAATGGGCAGCGTCATCATGATGCTTTGGTAGTGTCTCGAATCGTGTACCCGGTTCCGCGAACCGTTTGGATCAGTTTAACCTTATGATCGCGATCTACTTTATTGCGCAATAAACTGATAAAAGCATCGAGCGTGTTTTCCTCGACGTCATCGCTTTCATCCCACACGGAATGAACGATGGTGTTTCTCGGGACCACGCGCCCGGCGCGGCGCATCAAGAATTCCAGCAAACGAAATTCAGTCCGGCTTAAAGAAATTTCCTCGCCGTCTCTCGTAACGACATGCGCGGCCGGATTCAATATTAAATCCCCCACCTGCAAAACCGTTGGGCGCGCGGCGGAACCGCGCCGCGAAATCGAACGAAGCCGCGCCAGAAATTCCTCAAACGAAAAGGGCTTGGTCATGTAATCATCCGCGCCGATGTCGAGCCCTTTCACGACATCCGGCACGGTGTCGCGCGCGGTCAGCACAAGGATCGGCGTTTCATTGCCGCCTTTGCGCAGACGCCGCGCCACCTCATAGCCGTCAATCCCAGGAAGCATCAGATCGAGCACGATCGCGTCATACTCAAGCGCCTGAGCCATTTCCAGTGCGTCGCGACCATCGAAAGCAAGGCTGACGGAGTGGTTCTCTTCCTCCAAACCTCTTTTCAACAACTCCGCCATCTTCCTTTCGTCTTCCACTATAAGCACATGCATGGCCACCACGCTCCAATCAGATCACAATAACCTGAAAATGCACTGAAACAACCTGTACATAAATTTTAGACTGTTTTCGCAATTGCGGGGAAGCAAAAGCGAAACCCGACGTGAAAATGGAGCCATCCATAAAAACTGACAACGAGTCAAAGCGTTTTTGGACGGGCACTTCGTCACGGTATTCGTCAATCTGGCAACCTGATCGGCAAGCGGGGTTTCCAAAAGGCAAACTCAAGCACGAATCGGTGGAAATTTTTCCATATGGTCCTCTTTGGGATAGAGGTCTTGTGGTGAGCAACGCGTTCCACTCCTACCCCGGCCTCGAAAACATTGGCGCAATGGACGAGTGCTTCCCCGTGGCGAATGGAATAGAAATGTCAGGTAAGGTATTAAGGTTTCATTCAGGTTGAAAGAGTACGATCATCGACAACGCTAGGGGTCTGATCTGAATTAATATTATTTATCAGAGTCGCGTCTACAATTCGTTCATCGATAACGAGTCCATGCCGTAAAGGGGTTGTCATGAAAGCTATTTTAGCCACACTGGCGGTTTTTTTATTTTGGGGACCGGCAGCGAATGCGCAAGTGGCTGGTGGATCGATTACCGGCACGGTGGCGGGAGAAACCGGGTCTGTGATGCCGGAAGTCCGCATCTCCGTAAAGGATTTGAGCACGGGGCTTACGCGAAATGCGACGACCAATACTGCCGGCCTTTACAGCGTGCCGGACTTGGCCCCTGGAAGTTTTGAAATGACGGTTTCCGCTAGCGGATTTACGACGCAGCTATGGACGAGTATCACGGTTTCCGCCGGGGTAGAGCGAATCTTGAATGTTGTTATGCATCCGGGCGACCCGAAGCAGATGGTCCGCGTTGTCGCGCCGCCAGCGCTGGTCAGCGAACCCTGTCCCGCAGTCTGCGGCAGCGCCAATTCCAACACGGTTCGTGACACTCCCTTGAACGGGCGCGATTGGGCCGCGCTTGCCACCTTGCAGGCCGGCGTATCCTCCGTGCAGAACGGCAGCGCGAGCGGTGGCGGAAACACCGATCGCGGATTCGGTGCAGCGGTCAGCATTTCCGGATCGCGGCCGGATCAGAATGCTTACATTCTCGATGGGGCGAGTATCAACGATTATGCGAACGGCGCCCCGGGCAGCGTGCTCGGCGATAATCTCGGAATCGACGCCGTGGAGCAGGTCTCCGTACTCGGGAGCAATTATCCCGCGGAGTACGGACGAACTTCGGGCGGCGTAATCAACGTCGTGACGCGGTCTGGGAAGGATTCCTTCCACGGCTCGGTTTACGAGTTCCTGCGCAACAGTGCTCTGGACGCCCGCAACTTTTTCGATCCGGCGACGATTCCCCCATTTAAACGCAATCAATTCGGCGGATCGGCAGGATTGCCGATCCGTAAGGGCAACACTTTCGTTTTTGGAGATTACGAAGGCCTGCGCCAATCCCTTGGCGTGACCACTGTGGATACGGTGCCCTCCGCCGCGGCGCGCACTGGCCTGCTCTCCTTTTCGGACCCTTCGCAATTCCCGTCCACCTGCGCGCCCACGTCGCCAGGCTCAAATCAATGCCAGCTAACCGTGGATCCCTCGGTGGCGAAATTCCTTTCCGCGATGTTTTTCCCGTTGCCGACAGATCCGGTACCCGCGGGAAGCAACATCGGGGTTTTCCGGTTCGCCGCGCAGGAAGTAACTACAGAAAATTATTTTACCGGGCGATTCGATCACCGATTCACGGATCACGACAGCTTCTACGCGACTTACATTCGGGACAACTCCACAACGGTTCAGCCGGGAACCTATGGCGAATTGTATTCCGATATCGTTTCCAATCGCCAGGCGGCCACGCTTCACGAGCAGCACATTTTCAGCAGTAACTTCTTGAACGCAGCCCAATTCGGTTTAACCCGGGCCGTCGGAATCATTGGCAAGGTCGACCGAATCGCTCCGGCCTATCAATCGGTTATGACCGATCACCAATACGCATTCGAACCGGGAGGATACGCTGGGGACATTCAGAGCATTCCGGGAGTGACCAGCTTTTTGGGAGCGCCGACTGCGGAAGGCTACATTCCTTCGAGCCGGGCGCTTTATTGGACCACTTATCAGGGCGGCGATGATGCTATTTTCACCCACGGAATTCATTCCATCAAGTTCGGCGGTGAGGTGGAACGGATGCAGAGCAATGAAGTTTCCGCCAGTAACATCAACGGTCTTTTCCGCTTCGATTCGCTGGCGCAATTCCTGACTAACCAGCCCTCTCTGTTTTCAGGAACGGGCAGCCCCCTGCCGCTCGATATCGGAATCCGCGAAACATTGTTTGGCGCGTATGTGGAAGATGACATCAAGCTGCGAAAAACGCTGACGGTGAATCTTGGTCTCCGCTACGAATTTGTCACCGTGCCGACGGAATCACACGGCCTGACTGCCGTATTGCCCAACTTGGGATTTCCCAACCCTTCCACTGCCTCTTCGGAGCCAAACTGCGGCGTGAGCATGCCAGGCTGTGCGGGCGTCGGCCCTCTATACAAAAATCCCACGAAGAGGGATTTTGAGCCTCGCCTGGGATTCGCCTGGAACCCTCACAGCGGTAAGACTCTCCTGCGAGGCGGATTCGGCATTTTTGATGTGCTTCCGCTTCCGTATGAATTCACTCTCAGTTTTCAGCGCGTCGCGCCTTTCATCCGAACCATCGTTGGAGAGAATCCCCCACCGGGCTCGTTTACGATGGACGGCACAGTGGGATCCCAGGCATACCAGCAATTTATCGGTCAAACTGACACGAACATTGCCTACTACGCCGAGCCGAACCCGAAACGCAACTACGTGATGCAATGGAACCTGAGCGTGGCGCGGGAGTTGTCGTCCACACTGGCCCTCACCGTCGGCTATGTCGGATCCCGCGGCATCCATCAGCCCTACCGCGTGGACAACATCGACATGGTAATCCCCACTGCCAGTTCAGCTGGATACCAGTGGCCCTGCGGACCTGACGGACTTGGCAATTCTTGCGCTGTGGGCTTCTTGCCGAATGGAACGGCCAGCGCCAAGCTGAACCCGAATTTTGGCCGAGTCAATGGCACCCTGTGGCAAGCAAACTCTTTTTACGATGCGATGCAAGTCGATGTCGCCAAACGCGTCAGTCACGGCATCCAATTTCACGCCGCTTACACATGGGGCAAGAGCATTGACACGCTTTCCGCCACGGAAGCGGATGATGCGTTTCCGAACGGACTCTTCAATCAACTTTTCTTTGACCAGCGAACGACGCGTGGTCTCTCGGATTTCAACGTCGCGCAAACCCTAGTGCTAAGCGCGACTTGGGAAATTCCCGGTCCGCAGAAAGGTTCGAAGCTTCCGGAGTGGGCATTCGGTGGCTGGCAACTTGTGGGTCTGTTCAAGGCCAGCACGGGCCAGCCGTTTACGCCGATCATGGGTGGCGACCCGGTTGGCACGAAGCTCGATGAAACTGGCTTGGTCCCGAATTACATCACAGGGTGCAATCCGGTGGATTCCAATTTTAAGAAGAACCCGCTCGGCCCTCTGTACCTCAACCTCGGGTGTTTTACGCCACCGACTGTGCCAACGGCTTCGTTGGGATCCTTGCCTTTCCAATGCGCTGCTTTTCCGGGAGCCAATGCGCTGCCGGCGGGCAGTCCGCTCACGTACTGCGCAAATCTGCGCGGCGATCTTGGCCGTAATACGATCATCGGGCCCGGACTGTCCAAACTGGACTTGTCCGTTTTCAAAAATAATTACATCCGGCGCATCTCGGAGAGTTTCAACGCACAGTTCCGCGCGGAGATTTTCAATATTTTCAACCGCGCGAATTTTGGCTCGCCCACGGACAATCTTGCCGTGTTCGATCAAACCGGAGTCCCACAAACGCAAACCGCCGGGCTGCTCGATTCCACGCAAACCACGTCGCGCCAGATTCAATTCGCGCTGAAAATAATCTGGTAATTGTGGCGCCGGCGTCTCACGGGCGGGTTTTCTTGTGTCCTTGTGCATCAAAACCCGCTGGCGAGACGCCGGCGTCACAAGAGTTTCTCCCACGACACAAAGCGGCGCGATTTATCCACGCTGCGTCCTTTCGGACTATAATCAAGACATTATTATTTTCTAAATCTGTAGTCGGAGTTGCACTACTTCAGGAATACGCGCATGGAAGATTGGCTACCGCGATCGGTTCTCTGCTTAAGAGATTACAGCTGGAACAAATTTTCCTCTGACCTTCTTTCGGGAGTCACGGTGGGGCTCGTCGCGCTGCCGCTGGCGATGGCCTTTGCCATTGCCTCGGGCGTTGCGCCACAGTCCGGATTATATTGCGCGATTGTTGCGGGCTTCATCATTTCTGCGCTGGGCGGATCGACCACGCAGATCGGCGGCCCGACAGGCGCATTCGTCGTGGTGGTTTACGGAATTGTGGTGCGCTACGGCCTCGACGGCTTGTTCATGTGCACCATGATGGCAGGCGTGTTGCTCGTGTTTCTGGGCATCACCGGGCTTGGCACAGCAGTGAAATATATTCCGCGCCCCGTGGTGGTGGGATTCACGAACGGCATCGCCGTAATTATTGCCAGCACGCAGATCAAGGATTTTTTTGGCCTGAAAGTCGATAAGGTGCCCGGAGAATTTCTGGCGCGCATGGAAACTCTGGCGCGCAATTTCCACACTCTTTCTCCACTGGAAACCGGGC
>Ga0210401_10001563_pt1 | contig 26380 bp, 25 predicted proteins | sample IncBWH32MmetaG_FD_150866 | JGI IMG/M metagenome (GOLD analysis project Ga0210401, IMG submission 150866) | Forest soil microbial communities from Barre Woods Harvard Forest LTER site, Petersham, Massachusetts, United States - Inc-BW-H-32-M | ecosystem: Environmental > Terrestrial > Soil >...
CTTTCTATCGAAACCTGTGCAGAGCAGTGAGTTGGTACACACTGTCGAAAAGTATCTTTCGGCCACAGCGATTCACTAGTTGCTCGGCCAATTTGAGGCCCAGGCTACAATAAGAGTTGTTTCGCCTCGATAGCGAAAACGTGTACCGGGCGCAAGCGCTCGATGACATTCCTTGGCTGGAGCATGGCTTCGGCACCCGGCTGAGTTCGAACTGGCCGGACACAGTCGATCTCACAACGGTCCGGCAGATTCATTCCGACCAAATACTGGTTGCCGACCGGGCCGGGTGCCTGGGCGAAGGCGATGCACTCATCACGAATCAGCCAGGGACCACGCTATCGGTCCGCACGGCCGACTGCCTGCCAATCCTGATGGCTGATGTTCGGAATCGGGCGGTGGCAGCTGTGCACGCAGGTTGGCGCGGGACCCTCCTGAAGATTGCTCCCAAGACCATCCAGGCGATGGCCAAGCAATTTGGGACGCGCCCGGAAGACCTTGTAATCGCTATTGGGCCGGGGATCGCAGGGTGCTGCTTTGAAGTCGGACCCGAGGTGGCTATGCAATTCTCCGCGATTTTTCCTGAACGAAGCGACTTGGGTCAACGGACCAAAATCGATTTGGTGGAGACGAACCTACGGCTGTTGGGACGAAATGACGGCAGGATGAGACAAATCGCCACGAGTGGGTTGTGCACTTGCTCTCGGGGAGATCTGTTTCATTCTTACAGGAGGGATCGCGACGCGGCGGGGAGAATGGTGTCTACCATTCGACTCCGGCAAAGCAGCGGGTAGACTGAGGTACACAAAAGGCGCGAGAGGGCTCGCGCCTTTCGGTAAGAGATTTTCCCGTACTTAGGCAGCGTGGACGAGAAGATCGTCGAGGGAATCGGTGCCCTCTTCCTGGCTCTTGTCTGCGATTTCCTGGCACTGGATGCAGTAAGCCGCCCACGGAACAGCGTGGAGGCGCTTAATGCTAATGTCTTCTTCGCAGTGCAGGCAGACGCCAAATGTGCCTTCGTCTATGCGGTGCAGAGCCGCACGGACGTTGCGTAACATGTTGGATTCACGGTCCAGGTTGCGAATCGCCAGCTCGCGCTCAGCCGCATTCTGGACTTCGTCCAGCGCGTCCGGGCTTTTTTCGATAGCGATCCCCTCGCGGTTTCTCAGCACCTGCGCCAGTTCAGCCTGTTTAGTTTCCAGGACTTCTTTAAATTTGTTTAACTCGGTCTTCGTCATAGATTTAACTCCTTCTTATTGTTTCTTACTCGTTCCGGTTCCCATATTCAACACGTTTAGACGCGCGATCCTTCAGAAAGGTTCAAGTCGTTACAAAGAATGACTAAACTATAATGAACTCTGAAGCTTAACGACCGGGGGCAGCGCTCACCGGCCGGACAGGTACGCAGTCTAGCTCTCAAAATCATACCACAACGATTCAGCAATTCAAGTGCCAGATTTGGCCTCCCTGGCTTAAATCCCAGGTGGCGCTCATCGGGCGGCTACCCACGTTCTCTGGCCTAACATCTGATTCTTATCGACTTGGCGGTCCAAAAGAATTACAGCAAATCCAAAAAAAAACCTGTCACGTACGTGATCAGGGGCCCCGGATGTCTATTGATTACCTTTGTCCTAGTAATTTTTATGCTTCCGCCGTCTGCGGAGCGCCTTTAACCCAAAGAAGGTGTCGGAGTATGCCAGTTCCTCTCACTTTTGTGCGGGGGAACAGCAGCAGGCTGAACTAGACTAGGATCAGAAAAGTCAGTTGCCCTGCGGAAGTGCTGGTTTCTTAGTGGCTTGACGGCTTTGTTGCCGCATCATCTCGAGCATTTGCTCCAGTTGCAGCTCAGGAATCGCCAGCGAAAGGGTAGTGACATTACCGGCCGCCTTGCAGTCCAGCGTGTCGAGCAGCGTGGCTACCTGACCAGCCGCCGCATTGTTCTGGCGGTTGAGTTGAACCATACCAGCGACGAATTTCACCACATCTACCAGCGCCTGCGCGTCTTTTTCGGAGCGCGTAGTAGCCTCCGCCGAGATATTAACCATGTCGCCGAAACGGATACCGCCGCTGGCTTCGTTGATGGCCGCAAGCAAATTCCCCTTCATGGCGCCGCTCAGGTTCGGATCCGGCATCGCGTCCGCGAATTCGGACACGGGCACCAGAGTGGCAAACCAGAAGTCGTTTTTCGAACTGAGATCGTTGACTTTCGACAGCAGCTGGTTACCTGGCACCGCACCGCTCTTCTGCCGTCCGATGGCCGCCTCGACGGAAGCCAGATCGCCCATGACCGCGTAGGTACTGTCGAAGAAGGCGACTGCGTTTTCAACATCCGGCTTAGCGGACGACGAATGAACGAGGATGTTGACGCCTTGGAAATTGGTGGTTGAGATTCCGGTGCCATGGGCAGCGGTCGCGATTTTGCCGAGATCGAAGGCGCCACGGGCCATCACCAGCCAGCGGCTGGCCGCGCTGTTCGATTCCCAATTGGACGCGACCATTATCTCTCTGACGTCCCGGCGCGGATCGAAACCGGTTTGCGCGATGAAGCTCTTAAAGCCCGCGTCATCAACCTGCATATGAGAGAGGATATACTGGCCAAACAGCGAATTCTTGGTCTGATCTACCTGGATTCCCGCGATGACCTTGGCGTCGGGCATCACCAGCTTAAGGAGGGCAGGATCGGCGGCCCAAGTAGCGATCGGAAGTGTCAAAAGAACAGCAAAACGGCGCAGATTTGTCATGAAAACCTCTCTGTTGCTATTACGAGGCTAACACGTAAGAAGTTCGGGCCACCTTAAACAGGCACTTGTTCGACGATTTCGATGCCGTAGGCGTCCAAACCCACTACCTTGCGCGGATGGTTGGTCAAAAGGCGTATAGTATGGAGCCCCAGATCGGAAAGGATCTGCGCGCCGATGCCGCTTTCGTGTTGTAGGCGCTTTTGACCGTCGGGAGTGCCGAAACTGTGATTGCGAAAGCCGGGCCCCGTCTGGTGAAGATAGACGAGCACTCCCGCGCCCTCCTCCGCGATCAATTCCAGCGATTTCCGAAGCACTCGCTGGCACTGGCATTCTACCGAGCCAAAGACATCGCCATACGTGCAATGCGAGTGCATGCGCACCAGGACGTTCTCGCGATGCGCGATTTCGCCGTGAACCAGCGCCAGATGCATCTCCGGAACGATTGTGCTGGCGTAGACAATAGTCTTGAAGTCGGCAAACTCGGTCCGCAGGCAGCCCTCCGACTGGCGCTGGACGAAGCGCTCGTTTTGCAGACGATAGCGGATCAGGTCGGCCACCGAAATCATTTTCAGACCGTGCCGCGCGCAGAACTCCTTCAGGTGGGGAACCCGCGCCATAGAGCCATCGTCGTTCATGATTTCGCAGATGACGCCGCCAGGCCGGAGCCCGGCGAGGCGTGCCAGGTCGACCACGGCCTCGGTCTGTCCGGCGCGAACCAGTACGCCGCCTTCGCGTGCGCGCAGCGGGAAAACATGACCAGGACGCACCAGGTCGGTGGGTTTGCTGGAAGAGTCAATGGCTACCTGGATGGTACGGGCGCGGTCGGCGGCGGAGATACCGGTGGTCACGCCCTCGGCGGCCTCGATCGATTCCGTGAACGCGGTGCCAAATCGGGAGGTGTTTCTGGACGACATCTGCGGCAGGTGCAGCGTGTCGCAGATCTCAGCGCTCAATGACAGGCAGATCAGGCCGCGGGCGTGCTTGGCCATGAAGTTGATGACGTCGGGAGTGACTTTTTCGGCTGCGATGGTGAGGTCGCCTTCGTTTTCACGGTCCTCGTCGTCGACGACGACCAGCATCCGGCCGGCCCGGAAGTCCTCGATGGCCTCCGGGATGGAGGAGAAGGGCATGGCTTAAGTATCAGGATAGCAATCGGGGGAGGAGACCGAAGACAGTAGACAGGTCCCGACCTGCCGATTCGGCAACCTTTTAAAGGCCGAGTTTCCGATCGAGCTCAGCGGTTATTTGGGGCAAGCCTTGGGGATTATTGACGACGTTACGGATGCCGGAGGTATTCTCAAATAAAGCATCGGCGGCCGCTAGCGCGAGGTTATAAGCCAAGCGTGCGTTCTCGATGCTTAAGTGCGACCAATCCTGGTGGAGGTCTTCCAGGCGCGGCATCTGCCGGGCTGCGGCGAGCTGGCGCAATTGATCGCGCGAGGCCGGTGAGAGCTGATCGCCGGAGAGCTTCTGCGCCAGACCTTCCTGCAACCAAGCCGGCCAAGGCGTGCCGCCGGACGGAATGCTGGTGAGGCACGCATGGACCAGCTCATGAGCTAGCGCGCGGCGCATTTGTGGACCCACTTGTTTTCCCTCGGTCCACGCGATGTGGATGCGCCCGTCATATTCGCCGCCGCTCCATTCCGCGGCTCCGGTCCCGCGCAGGTAGGCATCCCTGCTTTGTACGATGGCGACTATTCGTTCGTCCGACGAGCAACCAAGTTGCCCAGCAATGCGGCTGTAATCCTCATCGAGAGCAGACAAGATGGCCCGCGCCGTGTCGGAAGGAAGCGCTTCGCCTTCGTAGCGCAGCGCGATGTGCATTCCCAGGAGCTTTTCAGCACTATGGTCGGCGTCAGCCTCGCGGCGCACTCGTTCATAGACGCGAGCAAGCGTATCGTTGGGTGCCAGATCGAGCGACTGCTTCCAATAGTCGAGCGCGGTGCGAAGCTGGTCCGAACGGTAAGCAGCCAGACCCGTGAGCAGCAGCACGTTTGGGTCGTTATGATGGCGTCTGACGGCAGGCTCCAGCAGTTCCAGGGCTTGAGCGGGCTGATTGGCGGCGAGCAGTTGCGAGGCGCGCTCGAGAGACAAATCGCCGGAATGCACAATTAGTTTTTGACTCGCGGCTTCCATCGGACGCAGCTCACGAATCGTGTCAGCCGATGCCGCTGAGGTTCGTCCTTTTTCAAATTGATCCAGGCCGGCGAGTCCAGAAGCTGGCACGTACCCCATGACCAGCTTGCCATCCAGTAGGGCAGCCACCTTGAAGCAGTCCGAGCCGTCGGAGAGGCGAAAACGGATCTCCACCGGTGTTCCACCCGGCAGGCTGGCGATTACTTGTGCCGTCGCGTCGCAGCCTGAGCGGAGCGCAGTTTGATCCAGCTTGGCGGACAGCGCCGCAAAGAAAAAAAGGACAGGGACCACCATGCTCTCTATATCGGCCTCATACGTTACAAACTACTCGGGTAAACACCTGACTAGGGGAAACTAACTGTTAGCCAGGCGTTTCCTCTTTCATAACCTCGCGAACTACTAGCTTCAGCTCCTGACGTAGCCCGGTCCAGTTTTCTGGTGAGAACTGAATGGTTTGCGTGGGGAAGGGCATGTCGATCCGGGCTTCCGCGAAGCGCTTGATGATTCGGGCATTCATCTCACGCCCCACCAGCCATTGTTGGCTCGGCAAGGTCTTGAAACGCGCCTTAATCACCACCGCAAAATCTCCGAGTTTGTCAACGCCCATAATCTCCAGAGGTTCTAGGATCGCTGCATGATAAGGATCGTCGGCCATGAGCTGCGCACCCAGTTCCTTGAGCACGTCGATCACGTGACCAGTGTCTTCTTTGTAGGCGACCGAGATACTAAAGAGGTAATAGGAATATTCGCGGGTCAGGTTGGCGAGGCTCTGGATACTGCTGTTGGGAAAAATGTGCACTGCGCCGTCTTCAGCGCGCAGTACTGTGGTCCTGAGATTGATCTCTTCAACCAAGCCGCCTTTGCCGTTAATTATCGCCACATCGTTGATACGTATCTGATTCTCCATCATGAGGAACAGGCCGCCCAGCACGTCCTTGATGATGTTCTGCGCCCCGAACCCGACGGCCACTCCGGCGACTCCGGCACCGGCCAGCAGCGGCCGAACGTCGAAGTTCATTTCTTTGAGCACCATTAGCCACGCGATGGCCCAGATGACCACGAACATCGATTTCCTGGCCAGACTTCCGATGGTGGCGGCGCGCTTTTCCACCTCGAATTCGGTGCCGCCTCCGGACTTGAGCATCATGCGCACACTGTAGTTTCGGAGCGTGGTCAAGACACGACCCACGGCGAGGGTGCAGATGTAGGCGAATACCAGGATGAAGCCGATGCGGAGAGCGTTGAAGGCCATCGGCAAGTAGTAATCGACGTTCAGCAATTGGATGCGGGCCGGCATCTTCTAATGATAGAGGCCGGACGCCATGGCCGGACGCGACGGAGGCCCGCTCGTTGAACTAAGCCCGCTCGTTGAACTAAGATTGTTAAACTAAAGAATATGGCAACGGATCAGAGTAAAAGCACTGCAACGGCGGTTCGTGCCTGGGCGCCGGTAGTCGCTTTGGGCTGGCTGATACCTGGTGGCGGCCACTTCCTGCTGAAGCGCAAGGGGCGCGGCACGCTGCTGCTGGTATCCGTGCTCTCGATGTTTTTGCTGGGTCTGATGATGCGCGGCATGATGTTCCAGCCGCAGACCGGCGATATCTTGACCACGATCATCTATGTCGGCGGATTTGTGGGCGACCTGGCTTCCGGGCTCCTTTATCTGTTGGCCACCTGGCTCGGATATTCTCAGATCGATATGGCCGGACACGTACACGATTACGGGACCAAGTTCCTGGTGGCGGCGGGGCTTTTGAATATTCTGGCGATGGAAGACGCTTACGAAATCGCGATCGGGAAGAAAGACTAATGCCGAAAATGAATTTGTCCCACTTTGAGGCGGCGGTGCTGTTTGCGTTGTTTTCTTCGATTGTCCTGGGAGTGATCACCAAACGAAGCGACGCCGAGCGGTTGCGCTACGGGCTGCGCTGCTTTGCCTACTTTATCGCGGCGCTGATCGGGTTAGGCTGGCTGATGCGGCTGGGACACGGTTAATTAACATGGGCATTCACACGAGTGTTGACAACGGGCATCCAGGACGGGCGGCCTTGTCCCGCGATAAGCAGGGCCGTAGGGGAAGCCTCTGGCCGACGCGGCACGCAGAGTGCGTGCGCTACCTCACTGATCGCACTTGCCGCGGCACACCGTCTCTGAAAGCTGCCGCGCCGGGCCCAGGGCCTTGGGATCGGATACGGTCGGGCGGCGAACGCTGAGGGTCTGGGTTACGGTGGCGTTTGGACCGGGCTTCCTCTGAATCAACTGCTGTTCCTGGAGCCTAAGCCCACCGGGGTCGACAGTGCCTGGAACATTCTGCCCGAAGATATCCACGACCTGCTCTTTGGAGCCATTCGCGGCTGTGACCGTCTTGGTGACCTTCTGGCTATGCAGTTGTAACTGGCCCGTGGGGCCCGGTTCGTACTCAGCCGTGCTATCGCTCGACTGCGCGCCCTGCTCGCTATGTTCGGTGGTCTCGCGAACGGCCACCCGGAAGCCACCGTTGCCGTCTCTCCGGTAGGTCGTTGTCTCCTCTGAAAAGCCGGAAGGCTGCTTCGATTTGACTGTGCTCTCCTTCTCCACGGTATCGAGAGTTCCATTGACCGTTGGCCGTTGCACGACTGTCTCGGCGTTCTCGGTTGAACCGCTGACCTGTGTCTCGGTGGTCGACTTTTCGATCAATTGCATGCCGCCGTTGATGTCGCCGCGATAGGTGCTGACCTGTTTCGTCGAGCTGCCATCCGGCCGCTTCTGTTCCGCGATAATCTCCTTGACGGGCGTGGTCGGGTTCCCGGTCTGATCGTAGCGGCGGATGAGGCGCTCCACGACCCGCCCGGACGAATCCTCGCGGACGACCCGCTGCTCTACTCTTTCAATCGGAACTGTCCGCCCATTGATCGATTGGACGATCTCGGTTGTTTCCGCGCGGCCGTCCGACTTGCTGTGAATCACTGACGGACCATCGGCCACGCGGTCGCCATTGATGTTGATTGCGCTGGTGGAAGTAACGCTGCTCTGTTGGGCGCAGAGCAGGAATGCGGACGCGGTAATGGCTATAAAGACGAGCTTCACATTTTCAGGCTAGCGTTTTCCGCTTACAGCTTCAATGCGGTAAAACCCTTAGATCCTGAGAACACTCTTTCCATCCAGGGCCGGACGATTTCACCGGCTTTGGACGGAAAACGATGCGGGCCGGGAAGCAGGTGAAACTCGACGTCGGAGGCTCGCCGCCTCAACCGCTCGGCAAAGGTTGATACCACATCGAGTGGATAGAATTCATCTTGGTCGCGCGATATGTGCAGAACGGCAGCTGGGACAGGCTGGTACTTGTCTTCTTCCCAATCGCGTGGGACTCCACCGCAAATCCCGATTATGCCAGCCACCTCGCCAGGGTGTGTCCCGACGAAGCGATAGTTGAGGCCTACAGGCTGCGAGAAGCCGATCAGCAGGCAGCGCTCTGGTCCGACGTCGAACTGCCGGCGGAGGCCGGCCAGCGTCTGGCGCACCATATCGTGGTGCAGCCTGACCGATGAATCCCAGTGCGGGCGAATGCCCCAGTTGTAGGCCGGGACCGATTCGGCATTGGGCAGTCCTAAGTTGCCGTAGTGCTCGTTAGGCGCCTGAAGGGAGGCCACGACATGCTCTTCACCGAGCAGGTGTGTAGTGAGCCGCAACATCGCTTCCGGGTTAGAGCCATAGCCATGCAGCGCGAGCACTATCAATGGATTAGCAGCGACATTATGGGGCGCCTGGAGCAGGTAGCGGCATTCCAAGGCGGCTGGGAAGGTATGTTGTTGAGGGGACATTCAGCTTATCGGAATCTCCATAATAGTCTGGGGCGGACCCGCCGATAAAGAGACTAGCAGGCCTTCGTGTGGCCGACAGGGAGATTTGCGATGCCGACATCCACAGGCCGATTCGCGCATCTGAATCGATGAACTGATTCAAGAATCGATGAACTGATTTAAGAACTGATGAACTGATTCAAGAATTGATGAACTTGATTCAATCTGAGTGCCAGGAGGTTGTTTTATGGAGTCAAAGACCAACCCAAAATCCGTAGCTGAAGAGCCGATCGCTCACTTGGATGAAGCGCTCGCGCTGAGCCGCGTGGGAGGCGATTTCGAGCTGCTGCGCGAAGTGGTAGGCCTCTTCCTGGACGATTACCCGCGAGCACTCGAGAAGATCCGCATGGCGGTCGCCGCCAATGACGCAACCGGCGTCGAGCATCATGCCCACAGTTTGAAAGGCTCGGTGTCCACGTTCGGCGCCAAGTACGTCTTCGATGCGGCGCTCGCGCTGGAGAGACAGGGCCGGAGCGGCAATCTATCCGGCGTGGAGAATGGCTTGAGAACGCTCGAAAACGCACTTCAAGACCTTCGGCCGGACCTGGAAGCATTGCAAGCCAGGTAGACGGCTAGCGCTCCGCGAACGCTGATCGGCGGCAAACTTTTCACCCGTCCAAGTACGTCCTCTCTGTTATAGTGTTAAGTCTGCTCCCTATGACGCTCTCCACGCCTGCAACGGAGATTGTTTGTGCTCACAGTCCGGATTCCGATGACGCGTTCATGTTCTACGGTTTGGCAACCAAGAAGGTGCGCTCGCGGATGGTCAACTTTCGCCACGTTCTGGAGGATATCGAGACCCTGAACCGCAAGGCCCTGGACGGCGCTTATGAGCTGACGGCAATCTCTTATCACGCTTATCCTTACGTGGCCGACAAGTATGTCCTCATGGCCAGTGGATCCAGCGTGGGCGACGGGTACGGGCCTATTCTGGTGAGCACACGGCCGATGGCTCCCGAAGAAATCAAGGGCAAGAAGATCGCTATTCCGGGAAAAATGACCAGCGCCTATCTGGCCCTGCGACTGTTCGAGCCGGACTTCGAAGCGGTAGTAGTTCCGTTTGATAAAATTCTCGAAGCCGTCGCCGAGCACGCCGTAGATGCGGGTTTGGTCATCCACGAAGGCCAATTGACTTACGGCCGGAGCGGGTTTCACAATGTTCTCGACCTGGGGCGATGGTGGAAAAGCGTTTATGATCTGCCGTTGCCGTTGGGAGGCAACGTGCTCCTAAGGTCGATCCCGGACGACGTCCAATCGGAATGTTGCCGGCTGATGCGCGAGAGCATTCAGTACGCGCTCGATCACAGTGAAGAGTCGCTGAACTACGCGTTGCAGTTCGCGCGCGACCTGGAGCCGCGGCTGGCGGAGAAGTTTGTGGGGATGTACGTCAATCACTTCACCGTCGACTGCGGCGAACTGGTGCCACTGGCCGCCCAGAAGCTGCTGGATATGGGTTACGAGGCTGGTCTTATTTCCAAAAAAGTGAAAGTCGAATTCGTTCGCTAAATACGTCTAAGAGTGTTATGTGCCGAAGTAAACGTACAACCTGCATGACCCTGGGCTGTTTTCTGCTGGCAGGGGTTGGCCTGGCGGCGCAGGAAGTCGCCAAGCAGCGCGTCAAAGCTGTTCGTGAATTAGGCAAGGGCGGCTCGGGGGAGATTTCTAGAATCGAGCCATTTCTCACGGACCCGGACTTGGACGTTCGTCTGGAGGCGGTCAAGGCGATCATCGATATCGGCACACAGACCAGCCTCAATCCGCTGATAAAGGCCACCGCCGATAACGATGCAGAAGTGCAGATACGCGCTACCGACGGACTGGTGAACTTCTATGTGCCCGGCTACGTGAAGACAGGCTTGACGGCTCCGCTGCGGCGGATGGGGACATCCATCAAGAGCAGGTTTACCGAGACCAATGACCAGGTGATCGATTCTTATATTCAGGTCCGGCCGGAAATAATTGAGGCCCTGGGACGGCTGGTGCGAGGTGGGGCTAGCATGGAATCTCGTGCCAATGCCGCTCGCGCCACCGGTATATTGCGGGGCCGCCAGGCTCTCCCCGAACTAGAGCAGGCGCTGCACTCCAAAGACACACCTTTGATCTACGAGTGCCTGATTGCGATCCAGAAGATACGCGACCCGAGCGCGGGCGCCAGCATCATCTTCCTGGTTCACGATCTGGACGAGAGGGTTCAAATCGCGGCGATCGAGACCACTGGCCTGCTGATGTACCACGAGGGCATCAACGATCTGCGCGATGTGCTGGACCGCTCCAAGAACATGAAGGTAAAGCGCGCCGCCCTCACCTCGATGGCGGAGTTGCCGGACGAGCAGATGCACGGAGTTTACATCGCGCACCTGAACGACAAGGACGATGGACTGCGCGAGGGCGCGGCTGAAGGATTGGCGCGGCTGAAAAATCCTGCCGATCGGACGGCAGTCGAAAATGCTTTTTCCAACGAGCGCAAAACCGGACCTAGGCTTTCTCTCGCATTTGCCTTGGTGTCGATGGGCAAGCGCGAAATGGGCGAATTCGATCCGCTGAAATACCTGCTGGATAATCTCAATTCGTCCGGCTACAAGGGAGTCGCGCGGCCTTATCTGACCGAGCTGGCGCGCGATCCGGAAGTTCGCGCGGCGCTCTATACGGGATTGCAGGATCCCACAGCCACGAAGGACGAAAAGCTCGGGCTCGCACAAATCCTCGCGCAGAGCGGCGACCGCGACTCTATTCCAGCGCTGGAACGTTTGTCCAAGGACTCCGACCAGGAGGTCGCGCAAGAGGGGCTGAGAGGGCTAAAGAACCTACGCGCGCGGCTACCTTAGCATCCGCCTAACGCGGAACCGCAGGCAGAATCACGATAGGAGCGCGCCAGAAGGCAAACTTCTGGGCCGCTGGATCCATCACGCTCACCTGGCAGATGTATCTACCTGGTTGCAGCTTTGCCAGCGGCACACTGAAACGTAGCGGGAGCGCCTTGGTTTTCGGGTTCAAGCCCTCCGACACCTGCAGCGGCTCGGTTTCGAAGGCTTTCACTTTGCCCCTGTAGAAACTGACATACGCCGTTAACGGCTGGGTGGCATCGGCGGCCGGTTCGTAGGCCTCCACGTAGACGTACAGATTTTGATCGGTACGGAACACCCTGGTCACGCTAGGGACCAACTTCACACCGTCCTGGATGAGCGGGTGCGCGGCCAGAATCTTTTTGTCTTTTTCGGCAGTGGCAACGGCTGCGTCGAGTTTTTGGCGCTGGTTGCTCAGCACCACCGAACTAATAGGCAGATATCTTTGCTCGATGCCAAGGTCAGGCACTTGAAACTTGGTTTCAAAAGTGCCCATCTTACCGGTTTCGTTTTCGCGGGCGAGAAATTTGGCCGTGTAAGCACCCGGCGCCAGCGTGAAGCCGGTGTCGTATTCGAGCGTGGTTTTGGACAGTTGTTGAGCGCCCTCGCCTTTGAGCTTCACTTGGATGTTATCGCGCACGTTTCCCATTGTGGTGCCCTTGGAGTCTTTGATCTCGCCGATGAAATCGAAACGCGTGCTCTCGGCGCCGCCGTGCCGGGCCAGTTCGATTTCGGAACCCGGGATCTTCACTACGAGCGGAACAAAATAGCGATCGCGACCGAGGCGGAAGTAATCCAGCTCCATGGCAATATCCATGTCGGTGACGGGATCGCCAAGCACCAGGGCTTGCGCGAGCTGCCGCTCTTTATCGCTCTCGCTGAATTTGTTAAATTGTTTGCCCGCGTAATATCCCTGGCGGTATTCTAGTTTGGCGATTTTGCCGGCCAGGGCGCTATTGTTCAACGAGATCTTGACTCGGCGGAAATGGCCGTCGAGGGCGGCGTTGCTCGAATAATATCCGATGATGTAGTAGCTGGTCATGTCCTTTTGGGCTTGAACAATACCCATCGACAGATCGTTGTTATCGAGCAATGCCTTGCCGCCGGTGTCCGCGGCCAGAGTATATAGCGTCTCCTGTTGATTCTGAAAATTACTGGTGGCGGCACGAGCGGAGCTTCCCGAATACATGCCTTGGCCGCCGGGCGAGCCCTTGGTCGCGTCGCCGAGCGGCGCTTGCGCTACCAGGCCGCGCGCATCGATGGGATAAAAAGAGACATTGGCGCGGATGGCCGCATTGATGGTCGATCGAAGCTGCGCCTGATTGTCGAGACCATTGTGCTGGATGCCGCTGGCGAAGTAGACGAGCGATTTCTTCTCGTTGAGCGAACCCAGCATTTTGACGGCTGTTTCGAGCGCCGACAACTGGCGGTCTGTATTGAAGATATTGAATTCGGTATCGTCCTGCTGGAAGGCGACGCCGGTGTCGGAGGCGCTGTCGTCCTGGTTGCTGATCTCGAAGCCCTGGCCTTCTCCGACAGTGAGACTCCGAATGTCCTTGGCCAGTTGATCTCTGTCATCGGTGAAATCTTGCAACACTTTCACGTCGCTGGAGAAGGTCATAATAGCCACAAGGTCCGCGGGCGTGATTTGTGTTTGCAGAAACTTCAATGCGGCGGTTTGCGCCCGCTTCTGGTCCTGGATCGGCATGGAGGTCATGTCGAAGAACATGACCATCAGGCGGCGGTTGCGGTATTTGAGGTCGCCAGGCCTTTCCGGCGCAATATCGATTCTGACGAGGGGTTTGACGCCAGAGTTGTCAACCGGTTTGGGGGCGGCGGGAACGGTTGGGGACCTGACGGGACCAGGGGATGCGCTAGCCGACTCTTCTTCCAGCGTTTGAAATTCAAAGACGCTGATCTTCTGCGGCTTCCCGTCTTCGGTGATCGTAAAATCGGTGGGTTTAAGACCGAGGATCGGCTTGCCGTCTTTGCCCTTGATCAGGACATCCTCAACGACTAATTGCGTCGTGGTCGCGAAACGCAGATTCGTTTCCGGACCGTTAGCGATAGTCTGCGCAGGTTGCTGCGCATTAACCGATAACCAGGCGCACAAGAAAAGAGCAATAACGGGGCGCTGCATTCTTAGAACCTGAACCTAAGTGTAAGTTGCATGGTGCGCATCGCATTGGCGCTGACCGGCAGTCCAAACTGTGCGTTTCCAAGGGTCGTGTTCCAGGAAGTGTAGGTCACATGATTCAACACGTTTGTGGCATCGAACCGTATATCGAAACTGCGCCTTTCGCCAAGACGGAAAACACGGCCCGCCGACGCATTGAATCCGAACTGCATGGGTCCCGTAATGATGCCTCGGCCGGCATCTCCCCATTGACCCGGCACGGGGTTAGCGAAAACGGCGGTGTTGAAGCCGTAGCCGGGGAGGGCGGCGTCGAGCGATCCGCCGATGTAATCCGCGCGGACGGTTCCGGTCACGCCTGTACCCCGGGCAACGCGGTTAAGGATGATGGGCGTTTCGGGCAAACCGCTGGCCATCACCAACGTGGTGGAGAAGGTCCAGTCTTTGGCTAACGCTCCTTTCCACCCATTCAAGAGAGTTCCGCCGGTCGTGCCTTGGCCGGTGCTGTATTGGTCAGTCAGATTGAAGGTGTGAGTCCGATTGAAACTGGAAAGCGAACGGTCCGCCGTGAGATCGAGCCAATTTTGAGCGTACCCTGCACCGGGGCCGCCGCGCCCGCCCAGGCCCTGCGCATCGTCAAGAGCTTTGGAGAAAGTGTACGTGCCATTCCAGGAAAAACCGCTCCGGAAGCGGCGCTGAAGTTGTACGCTGCCGGCGTTGTAGCTGGAGTTTCCGTTCGAAGTGACGTACACATAACCGGACGGGTATGGGCTTGCTGGCGCTCCAGCCGGGAACGTATTCGGCAGGAATTCCTGCAACTGATGTGTGCCCTCGTTGCCCTGATAGGTGAGCGTCAGAATAATTGACGCCGACAGGTTTTGTTGGACCGACGCTTGCCAGTAATGTAAGTACCCGATCTTGAAGTTTGGATCGAGCCCGTACGTTTGGGGCACCGCGTTGATTGCCGGCGTAACGAAAGCGTTGGCGATCGTATACGGATTGCTCAGGGAATTCGGCTGCGTCACGCTATAAGACAGAGGAGACTGCTGGGCCATCAGCGCGGCTAGCGGCTGATAGACCGAGGTGTTGTAGTAGATCCCGTAACCGGCGCGCACCACCGTTGAATGCTGCGTAAACGGTCGCCAAGCGATTCCTATGCGCGGCTGGAACTCGTGATAATCGGGACGAAGCAGTGCGGATGGATAGCCCGCCTGGCTTGCGGGTGTGCACTGGGACGCTGCGGTGGAAGTTGGCGCAGTCGCGCATACGGCCGATTCAGACGTAAAGCCGGGCCCTATATTCAGATTCACCAGTCGGTTGTACAGTTCGGTGACGGGCGCCTGGAAGTCCCACCGCAATCCAATATTGATGCTGAGGTTGTTTTTGATGCGCCAATCGTCGTTCACGAATCCATCGAGCCACGAGGTGCGGTAGTATTTGTCGGCGTTCCCGTAGGCGATGGAACTGGTAGCGGGATAGCCCTGAAGGAAGTCGGCGAAATCGTTGCCCGTGAATGTGCCGGTAAAGAGGAAGCTTCCGCGCGGATTCTGCTGTGACAACTGATTGAAGTCGAGCCTTCGGAAATCTCCGCCAAACGTAAAATTGTGCTTGCCGTGAATCCAGATCACGTTCTCGCCCACCTGATTGGTGTCGTTGTGATTCCGCGAAAAGTTTCCATCTGAAAGAGTCGTAAACCCGCTCGAAAACGATAGGCTAGGCGGACCCCAGAACGCGGGAGCTTGGTCATTGCCTTGAATCGCGGCCGCTCCGGAAACGTTTTGCGTGTTAGAGAAGAATGGCGTGGACTGAGCGGCCGAGCGGCTGAAGCTGTAGCGCAGGTTGCTGATCAGAGTCGTGGTGAAGTGATGGGTCCATTGCACACTGGAGCTGATTCCGGTCGTGTTGGCGGAATCGACAAACCCGAACAAGTTCGGATTGGTATTGGTTGTGTCGCTATTCTGCCATGAGAAATTGCCCGATAACTGATTTTTGGCGTTGATGGTCTGGCTGAGGCGGACATTTACGTTGCTTTGGTTGCCGATGCCCACGACAGGGATTTGGTAGTTGTAGCGTGAACTGCCCGAAAAATTTGGAAGCGGATAAAGGTTCAAGAGCGACTGCGCTTGGGGGCTAATCGGAGTAGCCGACAAGCCCGGGAAAACACCTTCGCGCTCGGCTTCAGTGGGTACGAGGCCGGTAACGACGTTGGCATTCCGGTTCCGCGTCAATTGGTAGTTGAGGAAGAAAAATGTGTTTTGCCCGTTGAGCAGCTTGGGAATTTTCAGCGGCCCACCGAATGCGCCAGTAGTGCGGAAGTGATTATAGGCGCTCTTAGGAGTATCCTGACCGGTGAGCGAGAAAGGCTTCGCGTCCAGCGCCGAGTTGTCCAAAATAACCGCGAGGTTGCCGTTGTATTGGCTGCGCCGGTTTCGGCGGGCATTTCCAAATGAGCTACGCCCGTTCTGACCCGGCCCGCGCGGTCCGCCGCGGCCAGGCCCACCGAAACCACCCCGGCCTCCGCCGCCAAATCCTCCGCCCCGGCCACCGAAACCTCCTCCACCAAAACCTCCGCCTCCGGGACCACCACCCCCGGGCCCTGGACCAGGACCACCGGCCACCTGGGCGCCCGGTCCGCCGGGACCGTTCACACCAAAACCATTGGCGCCTGGTCCACCAGGTCCATTGAAACCGCCTGGTCCCATTCCTCCCGGGCCGCCTGGGCCGAAACCCAACCAGTCGTTCTGTTGAGGAGCATTCACGCCGTTGCTGACGCTGCCATTCACTACAAACGCTTCCGAGGCGCTTTGGTTGAGGTCACTCATATTCGCGCCGGCCGCCGCAGGCTCCGCTTCCGCTTCGAGGGCTGCAGCGTTTTGCGCGTTCACATCCAGACGTTGGAATCCACCTCCAGCGAGCGATTGTTGTATTGAAGGCCGGCCTGCATTGCCACCTTGCCCGCCTCTACCTGGTCCAGCAAAATTTGGCCGATTCGGCGGCGCTCCGTTGCCGGCTGTTGCGTTCTTGGCGCCGGACGAGGCATCTCGCGGCCTCCGCGGAGCCGCAGCCTGTTGCTGGTGAGATTCTGGCAGGGATGCAAGCCGCAGGTCGAACTGTGGAATCTCCGAGGCTGCCATACTCACTGCTCGATTGAGTTTTGTGAAACCGGGCATTTCAACTTCGAGAGTCCATGCTCCATCTTCCAGGTCCGGAAAACTATAGGCCCCCTGCTCGTCGGTGGTCGTGACGATTTTTTTGTCGCCTTGAATCGCAGTTACGGTGGCGCCGGGCACTGGCAATCCCGCGGACTTCACGCTTCCGTGATGCTCGGCGGCAAGCAAGCCAGTGGTGGCAAAACAGCAAGTGAGGAGATAAAGCCAGCTCCTCAAAAACAACTTGGTGTGCATGCGATCTTGCTTCTTAGGCGAATGGTAGAAAGAGACCGTTACGAAAATTAGACGGACTCGGCCAAAAAATAGATTAGTAAAGCTTTGTAAAAGATAGCAGTTTTTGGAACTTATCGGAGGCCGTGCAATTCGCGCATCTACTGCTCGAGTCGGGTTATGGCACTCTGAAATTCTGCATCGGTCAGCCAATTCCTGGCAGGATCGGCGTTCTGATAATCCGGCGCACGCCAAAGCCGCAGGGGGGAAGTGATGTTAGTCGGCCGCGCTGAAAATCGTAAATGATCCGGAGAGGCGTGCCCGTCGCGCTGGGATCGTCGACCGGCTTCAAAACGGAAGTTCAGATAAATCGCACGGTCGCCCGCCAGCCAACGATCTTCGCTCACGCTTTCCACCAACATTTTCGCCAATGAATACTCCAGTCGCATGCCCCAACTTCCGGTGATGGCCAACCCTGTTTGATTGGAGACGCGATATTGTTCCAGGCGATAACCCCAGCAGTTGCCGGCGCCGCACTTCTGGCCAAACGCCATTGGTGGAACGAGCCAGAACGCGGACCAGCAGCACCGTCCGGAGCGCCAACATCCCGATCACGGCGGCGGTCCACAGGACTCTTCGAATGAGCAGTGTCACAACTGAATGCTTATTATGCGAGAAAATGGAGTCGTGATGAAATTAATGCGATTCGTTGTCATCGCAATACTGGGGGTGGTCGTTCTCGCGGCTCAAACCCAGCCGCCGTCAACTCCGCAAACGGCTGAGCATACTATTCCCGCACTCTCGCTGAGCGATCTTAGCTCGTCGCTCGAAGGTTTAGTAACGCGCGTTCGCCCGGCAGTGGTCCAAATCTTTTCGACCGGCTACACAGCCGCGGAGGAAAACGACGCCACTACTACCAGTCTGCTGACGAAGCAGCATAGCATCGGAACGGGCGTGGTGGTCGGTGAAGATGGATACATCATCACCAATGCGCACGTGGTGCGCGGCGCGCGGCTGATCCAAGTCCGGCTTCCGTCTCTCCGGCGTGATCCGGTGGCCGCCAAACTTCTGGAAGCAAAACTGGTGGGGATGGATCGCGAGATCGATCTGGCCGTTCTGAAAATTGACAAGACTGGTTTGCCGCATCTGGCGCTGGGGGATTCTGAGCGGCTGCGTCAGGGCGAGCTGGTGATGGCCTTCGGGAATCCGCTGGGTTTAGAAGGCTCGGTAAGCATGGGAATCGTCAGCTCCACCGCCCGACAGATTCATCCCGACGATCTTATGGCATACATTCAGACCGACGCCCCGATCAACCCTGGTAATAGCGGCGGGCCGTTGATTGATTCTCACGGACGCGTGGTCGGTATCAACACGTTTATCCTGACTCAGTCGGGTGGCAGCGAAGGCCTGGGATTCGCCATCCCCAGCAATCTGGTATCTCGAGTCTACAATCAGATCCGGCGCGAAGGGCACGTTCATCGCGGACGAATCGGCGTGTTTGCCCAAACCATTACTCCCGCCATAGCCTCAGGACTCGGTCTGGCGCAGGACTCAGGTGTGATCCTCAGCGATGTTGAACCGGAGGGTCCGGCCGATAAGGCGGGCACTAAGGTGAATGACATTGTACTCACCCTAAATGGAAAAATGATGCGCACGGCGCCTCAGCTCGAAATGGAGATTTTCCGCGCTCCCATGGGTCAAAAATTGACCTTGGCAGTTTTGCGCGGTTCCGATCACCTTACGATTGACGTTGCGGTTGCCCAGACCGAAGACGACCCGCAGCGCTTCGCCGACCTGGTGAATCCCGAGGACAACCTAATTCCCCGCTTAGGAATCCTGGGCATCGGCATCGACAAGAAACTCGCCGAATTGCTTCCGGATCTTAGGAATTCTTATGGAGTTGTCGTGGCCGCGGGCTCTGCCACCGATATCGCCACCGGAACCGGATTGAAGCCCGGAGACGTCATTTATTCCGTGAACGGATCTCCGGTCTCGACGGTCGCCGCTCTCAAGAATAGGCTGAGCGAATTCAAAGCTGGTCAGGAAGTGATCATGCAAATCGAGCGCTCCGGCCGGCTGATGTTGGTTACCTTGGAATTGGAATGAGGCTGGCCGCGCTGGCACTGCTGTCTTTGTTGATTGCGTTCGCGGGGCATGCGCAGACGCGCCAAAAGCGGAAGCCGTCCACTCCGGCCATCGCCGACAAGTCGACGTCCGCACCCGCGAACGGCGGGGCTTGGCTGATCGAGACCCTCAAGGTAGAAGGGATTCGCAATTACACCGCCGATCAAATCCTGGCGGTGGCCGGCATTCACACCGGCGATTCTGCAGGCAAGACGGAATTCGAAGCCGCGCGCCAGCGTTTGATGGCCACCGGCGTTTTCGCCACCGCCGGTTATCGATTTACTCCCGCCAAGGACAATAAAGGCTACGACGCGAGTTTCGAGGTTTCGGAAATTGAGCAGATGTATCCTGCGCGATTTGAGGATTTGCCGGCTTCCGACGCCGAGTTACGCGCCTGGCTGAAGCAGAAAGACCCGCTGTTCGCACCGAAGATCCCTGCAACTAAACCCGAACTGGACCGCTACGCGCAGTGGATCGGCGAGTTTTTGGCGCAGCGGGAATATCATGAGCTCGTCGCCGGCCGGGTAGTCTCGGAGAACCCGTCCGGGTTGGTCATCGTCTTTCTGCCGGCTAAGGGTCTTCCTGTTGTCGCTCACACTATTTTCACTAACACGGGTACTGTTCCGGCGGGCATCCTGCAGACCGCGATGTACGGCGTCGCTATCGGTCTTCCTTACGAAGAGCCGCAATATCGTTTGCTGCTGGATTCGACCATCCGGCCCATATATGAGGCGCGCGGCATGATCCGCGTTGCCTTTCCCAAGATTGAAACTGAGCCGGCCAAAGATGTCGATGGCTTGGCCGTGACCACGCAGGTCGAGCCGGGGCCGGTGTACAAGCTCGCCAAAGTGAACTTTCGTGGCGCGCCAGAATCCGGCGCGGATCTCGACAAACTAGCCAATCTAAAAACCGACCAGCCTGTTAATTTCGATGATGTAAAGACAGCCCAGCAGCACATCGCGGAGAGGTTGAGGCGCGACGGCTTCCTGCATGTCACATCGGAAGTCAGACGCAATCCGAACGATACCGAGCACACCATTAGCCTGACCTTCCAGATTACGCCGGGACCGCAGTTCACGCAGGGGAAGCTGGATATCGTGGGACTCGATCTGGTTTCTGAGCCCGTGATCCGCAAGATGTGGGGTTTGCCGCCCGGCAAGCCATTCAATATCGACTATCCGGATCACTTCCTGGCGCGAGTTAAAGGAGACGGGCTTTTCGACAACTTGAAGACGACGCGCGCCGAGACCAAGGTCAATGAGGGCGAGCACACCGTCGACGTGACGCTGTATTTCAACAAATAACCCACATTGGTATCCTAAGGGGAGTGTCAGTGCCGTTGAATTTTCACCTGGAGCAATACGACGGGCCGCTCGATCTCCTGCTGGACTTGATCCGTAAACAGCAGGTCAACATCTACGACATCCCGATTGCGTCCATCACCCAACAGTATCTCGAATACATGCAGCGCGCCCTCGAGCTGGACATCGAGCTGAGCGCGGAGTTCGTCTACATGGCGGCGACGCTGATTCACATCAAGTCGCGCATGCTGCTGCCCAAGGATCCCGAGCTGGACAAGATTTCTCCTGAAGAAGATCCGCGCCAGGAACTGGTAGACCGGCTGTTGGAGCACGAACGCTTCAAGAATGCCGCCGAGATGTTGCAACAGAAAAAGATGATCGAAGAAGCCGTCTGGTCGAATCCACAGATCGATCAATTCCTGGCGGAAGATACTGAACCCGGCCTATCGGTCACGCTCTTCGATCTTGTGAAGACGCTGCAAGTGGTTCTGGAACGCGCCAAGAATCGGCCAGTCTATGAAGTCGGAAAAGAAGACGTCAGCATCCCGGACATGATCCGCTACCTGGAAGCCATCTTTCGCGACCTCAACAAGAGCGATACCTTGTCGGTGGCGGAGTTGTTCGAAAGGCAGGGAAGCCGGCGCGCCATGCTGTGCCTGTTCCTGGCGGTCCTGGAACTGGTCCGGCGTCAGGCGCTTGCACTTACCCAGAAAGATGCGTTCGGCGACATCGGCCTGAAAAAGAACCGCGGCTTCGACGAAGTGCTCGGTCAAGACGAATCGCTGGCCGCAATTGAACAGGAATACAGCTAACCGGAATGAAACAGCCAGAAGTACAATCCGCCCCGGAAACAGAAGGGGCGATTCCCGAAGAACTGCGCGAGAGCCCGCTCTCGGCGGCCGATTCGGCCGAGGCACAGCTCAAGGCGCTGGTGGAAGCGGTGATCTATATCACCGATGAGCCGCTGTCGGCGGATCAGATCGCGATCGCACTCGGGCAGCCCGCCGAAAAGGTCGGGCGCGTTTTGGAAGAGCTCACGGCCGAGTACAACAAGCCCGAGCATGGGCTGACCGTTCGCGAGGTTGCGGGCGGCTACAAAATGTCGACCAAGCCGGAGCATCACGAAGCTATCCGCGCCTTCGTCAAGAATCTAAAGCCCGCGCTGAAGCTGTCGCTGGCCGCCCTCGAGACGCTGGCTCTGATCGCGTATAAGCAGCCGATCACGGCGCCGGAAGTAATGGACGTGCGCGGCGTCCAGGGTGCGGGCGTGCTGAAAACGCTGCTGGATCGCAAATTGATCGCCACTGGCGGCAGAAAACAAGTGGTCGGGAAGCCGATTTTGTATAAGACCACGAAAGAGTTCCTGGTGCAGTTCGGCTTGAAAGATCTGAGCGAGTTGCCGACACTCAAGGAATTCGAAGACTTGAGCCGGCTTTCCGTCTCTGAAGGTGAACCTGAGCCTGCCGAAGCGGTTGAAGCGGCGACGGCCGGCGTGGGCACCGAGCCCGACTCCGAGGCCGCGGCCGAGTCCTCCGAATAAATGCCCGAAGAGAGGCTACAGAAACTGCTGGCGCATGCCGGGATTGCCAGCCGGCGCAAAGCCGAGCAGCTCATCCGGGAAGGCCGCGTGGCTGTGAACGGCACAGTGATCACGGAACTCGGGAGCAAGGCCGATGCCGAGCGCGACCATATCAAGGTGGACGGCAAACATATTCATGCTCCCGAAAAACCGGTCTACCTGCTGATGAACAAGCCCAGGAACTTTGTCACAACGGTCAGCGACCCGGAAGGCCGGCCGACGGTGATGGATCTGTTGCGGGGCGTAAAGGCGCGCGTTTATCCGGTGGGTCGCCTGGATTACCACAGTGAGGGTCTGCTGTTGCTTACCAATGATGGCGAATTTGCGAAGCGAATTACGGCTGCGGGCACCCACGTGGCCAAGATCTATGTCGTCAAAGTGAATGGTCCGCTGAGCCCCACTCAAGAGGCAAAGTTTCGCGAGGGCGTGGCGCTAAGTGGCAAGAAAACTGCGCCCGCGGGCCTGAAGCTGATCCGGCGCGCGGAAAATCCGTGGTACGAAGTGCGGCTCATCGAAGGGCGCCAGAATCAGATTCGTCTCATGTTCAAGAATTTTGGCCGATTGGTGGAGAAGCTGCGGCGCGTCAAAGTCGGATTCATGGAGCTGGGATCGCTCGAACCGGGGAAGTTCCGGCATCTCACGCCGGCCGAAGTAGCGCGCTTCCGCAAAGTGCTAAAGATGGAGGACCAGTAATCGAATGGGAATGATTCCCGACCTGCTTCGAAAGAGCCGGGTCATCGCAGTGGTGGGACTTTCGAGCAAACAGTTCCGGCCGTCCTACGGCGTAGCGGAGTACATGCAGAAGGAAGGATACCGGATCATTCCAGTGAATCCGCACGAAACCAAAGTGTTGGGCGAGAAAGCCTACGCGCGTCTGGAGGACGTGCCCGAGCACGTCGATATTGTGGACATCTTCAGACGTTCGGAGTTTGTGCGACCGCTTGTGGACGACGCCATCCGCATCGGCGCCTCGGCGGTGTGGATGCAAGAGGGAGTGGTCGATGACGAGGCGGCGGAAAAAGCCCGCGCGGCCGGGCTGGCGGTGGTGATGGACCGCTGCATCCTGAAGGAACACACCCGGTATTTTCGGTAGCGCTCTAGCGCCGCCGACGCTCGCGACGTCAGTGAAGCGGGCTGGACTAAAAACAGGGGAGTGTGCGCCCCAAGCGATTCGTGAGACCGCTGTGGCACTCTTAGAGTGGCGCCCTTCCCGATGCACATTCCGCACGGCACGCTACCGCTACTGGCCGACTATTTTTCGGTCATCCTGATCGACATTCTGTTGGCCGGCGACAACGCCCTGGTGATCGCCATGACGGTGCGGGTTCTTTCCAAGCCGCAAAGGCGAATCGCAATCACCTTCGGCGCGGGTGCGGCAGTGCTGCTACGGGTGATCCTGACCATCGGCGCAGCTCGGCTCCTCAGCATCGAATTCCTCAAGTTGCTGGGCGGCGCCTTCGTCATTTGGATCGCCGTGAAAGTTCTCGCGGATGCCAGTTCGCCACCGCCCGCAGCGCCTGACCGGGGTAGTTTCCTAAAGGTCATATGGCTAATCGTGTTCGCCGATATTACCATGTCCCTCGACAATGTTCTGGCGGTTGCCGGTGCGGCCAAAGGGAGCACACCGTTGATCATTTTTGGGTTAGGCCTGAGCATACCTTTCGTGGTGTTTTCGAGCAATTTGATTGCGGTGCTAATGGATCGCTATCCCGCGATATTGTATTTGGGTGCGGCCATTCTAGGCAAGGTCGGAGGAGAAATGATGTCTACTGATCCATTTATCACGCGCACGCTACATCCCTCCGCCGGGATGATCTATGCGGTGGAGGGATTAGCCATTGTGAGCATACTGGTGATAGGAAGACTACTCTGCAGGGGCCGTAGTCACCCCAAGGCAGCGGACCGCGACCAACTTGTGCGATAGAATTGAAGCTGAAACCCATTTTCTGGAGCCTGCGAAAAATGCCGATTTACGAATATGTCTGTGACGATTGTGGCAACAAGTTCGAGAAGCTCGTTCGCCGCAACGGAGACGCGCTCGCCTGTCCGAGCTGCGGACAGTCGCACTTGACTACGGCGCTTTCGACGTTCGCCGCGCATTCAAATGGAAAGGCGAAGAGTTCTGAGTTTCCTTCGTGCCCCGGGGGGATGTGCCAAACTCCGGACCTGTGCGGCCGCAACTAAATCCGCCCGCCGTCATGTCCTGAAGGTTGGCGCCTTTTGGCGTAAGAAGTGCTGGTTGACTTCTGTATGCGGCTCCGCTATAGTTCTGAAGTACTGATGTATCAACGGTTTGTCCAGTAAATCGGACTAATTTTAGAGCGCTGCGGGAGGCGGTTTTCTCTGATCGGTTTGGATTCCCAGATGCACCCGTGTACCGCTCCGTGGCCGTTGTAGTAGCATGAACTCCAGGAGTTTGGCCATGGCCAGCAGAGCAGATGAGCACAAACTAAACGTGCCGGTGTCCGCCGAAGATGCGGATTACGAGCAGCTCATCGACGACTACAGCCATTTTGCGCCGCCCCACGACGGGGAATTGCTGCAGGGACGGGTCGTCAAACTCCATGAAAAAGATGTGATTGTCGACTTTGGATATAAATCTGAGGGGCTAGTTCCGATCGAACAATTTGCCCAACCGGATGGCACGATTCAGGTCCAGGTGGGCGACGTCATCGACGTGATGGTGGACCGTCAGGGAGAGCAGCCGGAAGGCTACATTCTACTGTCGCACCAGAAGGCCAGCCGGTTAAGGTCCTGGGACAACCTGGAGAAGGCGCACCGCGACGGATTGGTCGTATCAGGTCGCGTGACCGGCCGCATCAAGGGTGGCTTGTCGGTGGACGTCGGGGTTCCGGCGTTCATGCCGGGGTCTCAGATTGACGTCCGGCCGATTCACAACCTGGACTCGTTTCTGGATCAGGACATTCCGGTTAAGATCGTCAAGCTGAACCGTCGGCGGGGCAATGTGGTGGTCTCGCGCAAGATGGCAGTCGAAGAAGAGCAGCAGGTGCGCAAGAGCGCCGCGCTGCAGGTGCTGGCCGAAGGAGCGGTCGTAACCGGGGTGGTCAAGAACCTGACCGAGTACGGCGCGTTCATCGATCTAGGCGGCGTGGACGGGCTGCTGCATGTCAGTGACATGTCGTACGGGCGTGTGAACCATCCCTCCGAAATCGTCAGCGCGGGCGATGAAATTACGGTAAGGGTGCTCAAGTTCGACCGCGAGAAGGAACGAATCTCGCTGGGTTTGAAGCAAATGATCCCGGATCCTTGGGACAGCATCCAGGAGCGCTATCCGGGCGGGTCAAAGGTGATCGGCCGCGTCGTGAGCGTCACCGATTACGGGGCGTTCGTGGAACTGGAGCCAGGCGTGGAGGGGCTCATCCATATTTCCGAGATGACCTGGAGCCGGCGAATGAAGCACCCGAGCAAGGTGGTGAAGGCGGGCGATCAGGTGGAGGCAGTGGTTCTAGATGTAAAGCCTAGGGAACGCCGGGTATCGCTAGGCATTAAGCAGCTCGAAGCCGATCCCTGGACTACAGTCGCGGACCGCTATGCGATCGGCTCGGTGGTGGAAGGGCGAGTGCGTAAGCTCACCGATTTCGGCGCGTTCATCGAAATCGAGGAGGGCATCGACGGGCTGGTGCATATTTCGGATCTCTCCTGGACCAAGCGTGTCAAGCATCCCTCCGAAGTGGTAAAGAAGGGACAGTTGGTACAGGCGGTGATTCTTAACATCGATGCCCCCAACCGGCGTCTCTCTTTAGGAGTCAAGCAGCTTCAGCCCGACGCCTGGGAATCGTTCTTCCGCGCGCACCAGGTGGGCGACGTGGTCCGGGGCCGCGTATGCCGCGCATGCAACTTCGGAGTGTTCGTCGAGCTGGCGCCGGGCGTCGAGGGACTGTGTCACCGGTCGGAGATTCCGGCCACTTCCGATCGCAAGCATGACGAGCCGTCGCTGCCGATCGGCGAAGAGATGGATTTCAAGGTTGTTAAGCTGAATGAGCCAGAGAAGAAAATCGGACTGAGCGTGCGCGCGCTCGCCGACGATGAGGAAAAAACCAGGCTGGAGGATTATCAACGCCACGCCGCGGCAGCCACAATGACAATCGAGGAAGTAATGAACATAAGAGTCAAGGGCGAAGGCCAGTAAGCGGACTGCAAGGGAGATAAACTACAAATGACGAAGGCCGAGTTGATCGAGGAAGTCTCCCGGGTCGTGGAAATGACCCGGAAGGATTCCGAGGTGATCGTAGAAGCCATTTTCGACAGTATCGTTCGTTCTCTGCGCTCTGGGGATAAGATTGAG
>Ga0210401_10001566_pt1 | contig 26336 bp, 23 predicted proteins | sample IncBWH32MmetaG_FD_150866 | JGI IMG/M metagenome (GOLD analysis project Ga0210401, IMG submission 150866) | Forest soil microbial communities from Barre Woods Harvard Forest LTER site, Petersham, Massachusetts, United States - Inc-BW-H-32-M | ecosystem: Environmental > Terrestrial > Soil >...
AGCCCCAGCGTCCTCCACCATGTAATGAGGATTCTCATACCGCATGTCGATTACCGCGGTGCCAATTTCAATCTTTCGCGTTTTAGCACCCACCGCCGCGAGTAGCGGAAACGGTGATGCCAGTTGCTGCGCGAAGTGATGAACCCGGAAGTAGGCTCCGTCCATCCCGAGGCGCTCCGCCTCCATGGCGAGGTCGATGGATTGCAGGAGCGCGTCGGCCGCCGACTGCGTTCGTGACTGCGGCGAAGATGCCCAATGACCGAATGAGAGGAAGCCAATTTTCTTCATGCAATCCAAATCTTCCGTTTCCGGATGATAGCTAATCTTGGTTGCTTTAGTTCGGTATTTGCGCCATAAGGCGGCAACGGATGCTCGTTAGCAGAGAAATAGTCAATCAGGTGATATCGATTCGGCTCATGCCGGTGTAAGCAACAAGCCACGCGCGACGAATGCGGCGAAGCATGGCTGGATACAGAACGCGACGAAATGGTTCGATCGCGACGAGGTACGGTCGCGTGAGCCACGACACGCGGCGGACGTAGACTCCCCAGTACAAACGGTACCCGTTCGTGTTGCTCACCAGGGCAGTGCAGATGAAGCCGTGGACGGTCATGTTGCGGGTTTCACAAAGCGCTTCTCTCGGAAATTGATACAAGACCCAAAAGTGGCCATCCAGACTACCTGGCGTTATTTCGGAGTCGCGTCGGTCGCGTTCCGACGGGCGTTCAAGAAATGAGTCTTCCGGCCGCATCGGTTGTCGATCCCAACCGAATACCCGCCCCAAGAAATATCGGAGGCCGTAAAGGAAAGTCGCGATACGGCTCGGAGGCGTCGCGGACTCGAGCGCACGAACGTCCGCGACAGTTCGCCCGCTGCCGCCCCCAGGAAGATCCACAAACGACACGTCGTAGAGCGGAACGTCACGAAGAACTTCGTGCGCTCGAAGATGCAAACTCCGATACTCGGCTGCGGACGCACGCATCGTGAGTGTCGACCACCGGCTCTTCACACGCGCGTTACCTCGCAGCTCTCCCAGATGCTCACGCCCGAAATGTTTACCCTTGTTCTTGGCAAGTCCCTCCGCTTTGTCCAGTCCGAGGTTCCTGAGCGATTCGATTTTCGCGTGAGTCACAGCAGAATACTCTTCCCGTATCACGCTCAACCTGACGAGCTATATCGTCGAACAACAGTGTCATGTCCCAATCTTTTTCATGAGTGATCGGTAGAACGTGGCGGAGATGGCGTTTGCACCAGGCCTCGATAGCTCTGCGGGCGCGCATAGCGTTGACTTGCCCACGCTTGGGATTGACCCGAGCAGTGAAAATGCGGACATCTTCGCCGCGCGCGAGCCATACCTTCACGAGTTGCACCATGGGATGAATTGGGACGCCTATGCCTTCCGCTTTTTGAGCTTTTACCGACTTCGCGAGAGTTTCCGTCCAGATCTATTCCAATCCACCCGCGCATTCCTGTTCCTCCACATTTGCGAACTCCACTCTCTGTCGTTGGTCAACTTGGTTCTTCCGCATGCCTCGCGGTAGGTTTTGTGGACTTTCTGAGCTTCGTCCGTCGGTGATCCCCATCCCGCTCGTCTCCGAGAGTCATAGTGCCTAGCGCCGCTTCGGAGACCCGTTGTCCGCTCTTGCCGAGTAATCTGTATTTCATATTCCTGCTCCTTTCATGCAACTCAGGAATTGATTCCGCCATTTGTCACCGACAGTAGGCTATCGAAGCGCCCCATCTTCAAAAACCGTTGAGACAGTGAGATGTCGCCATTTCTCGGCCTCGCTCGCGCGCGCAGCTTCTGCTTGTTGCACTCGTTTTTCTGCATCTACACCAAGGATCAACCGCATCGGCACCTCGCTTCTATTCGCCAGTTGCAGAATTACGCCCGCGATCTTTCGCGGATCGCTTTCCCAGCGCCCTTCGAAACCTCGCAATATCTTCAGGAACGAACCGACCGAGGCCTCATACTCCGGCAGCAGGTCCGGTGCATTCTGAACGGCGCGCCGAGCCCAGTTGGTCCGAATCCCTCCCGGCTCCAGTGTGCAAACCTTGACCCCGAACGGGGCGACTTCTATCGCCAGCGAGTCGCTGAAACCGCCCACCGCCCACTTGGCTGCGTGATACGGCGTATTGCCCGGAACCGCATGGCGGCCACCGACCGAAGACACCTGAAAGATGTGACCGCTTTTCTGCTTACGCATCACCGGCACTGCGGCGCGTGTTGTGTACACCACGCCGTAAAAGCATGTGTCCACGATCGCCTGGAAATCCTCCGCACTCATTTGCTCGAACGGCGCGAACTGTCCATAGCCTGCGTTATTCACCAGAACGTCCAGCCGCCCGAATGTATCAACTGCCAACTGCACGGCCGCTTGTGCGGCGGCTTCGTCGCGCACTTCCAGTTTCACGGGCTTCACCCGCTCGCCGTACTGCGCCACCAGGGGTGCCAGTTCTTCGGTCCGGCGCGCCCCGGCCACCACGCTGTCCCCTGCGGCCAGCGCCGCCTCGGCGATGTCCCTCCCCAATCCGTTTCCGCTTCCCGTAATCAGCCAGACCTTAGACATGAAAATCCTCCATTCTCCTTTTAGATAACTATGGGCGCTTTAGAGGCGGCGGCCAACCGTCGTTAGTTCTAGGCGGTTTGGGGCACCGGGCGCACCTTGGGTTGATACTTGCCCACCTCAGTACGCATCGTGATCGCGAGGCGGTTCCACGCGTTGATGGTGGTCAAGGTAAACACCAGCGCAATCAGCTCCTGTTCGTTGAAGTGCGCTCGTGCGCGATCGAAGACCGCGTCGGGCACATGGCCCTCCGTGATCCGGGTGACGGCGTCAGTTAGCGCGAGCGCCGCGCGTTCGCGCTCGGAGTAAAACGGCGCCTCCTCCCACGCGTCCAGCACGTAGAGTCTCTGCTCGGTCTCGCCGAGTGCGCGGGCGTCTTTCGAATGCAGATCGAGGCAATACGCACACCCATTGATCTGCGAGGCGCGCATCTTCACCAGGTGGACAAGCGATTCCTCCAGACCTGAGTCGTGGATGTAGTGCTCCAGCTGATACATCCCGCGGAGCGCTTCCGGAACATTCGTGTAGTCGATACGGGCTTTCATCGCCGGCTCTCCTTTTGTTGCATAAGCTAAATCAAAACCATTAAAGCCCTACCCTAGAACGCATGTTTTATAAAGGACACGATGCGTACGTGGATCGATACCCAATTTCTTCATGCGATAGTGAAGGGTTGTCCGATTGATGCCGATGCGTGCGGCAGCTCCGTCCGCTCCACCCACCCGCCCCTTGCTCTGAGTAAGCGCACGGACGATTTCCTCGCGCTGCGTCTGAGCCCTTTCATTGGCAGCAGTCTTGTTCCCATTGAGAACATGGAGGGTCTCTTTCACGATTCGTGCAATGTCTTCCTTGCCGGAACCCTGCATCGTAAGCGCGGGTTCCTGAGTGTTGGATCTGCGAAGTTCTGCCAGGGGTGCTTCAAGCGATTTGCTGCGGGTCAGGATCACTGCACGCTCGATGAAATTTTCGAGCTCACGGATGTTACCGGGCCATTCCCATGCTGTCAGCCCTTTCATGACGGCCGGTGAAATACTTTCGATTTTCTTCTGCATTTGCTTGGCAAACTTTCGTACGAAGTAGCTCACCAGCAGAGGAATATCTTCCTTGCGTTTCCGCAAGGGCGGAATGCGAATCGGAAATACGTTGAGGCGATAGTACAAATCACTGCGGAATTCCTTTTTCGCAATCATCTCTTCCAGATCGCGATTGGTCGCAGCCACTAGTCTCATATTCACTGTGCGCGTATATGTGCTTCCCAGACGCTCGAACTCTCGTTCCTGCAGAGCGCGCAGTAATTTTGGTTGAACCTCGATCGGGATGTCTCCTACTTCATCCAGGAAGAGGGTCCCCTGATCGGCCAACTCCAGTCGCCCGACTTTCTGCGCGATGGCGCCGGTGAACGCTCCTTTTTCATGCCCGAACAGTTCGCTTTCCAGTAGCCCCGTTGGAATGGCAGCACAGTTTATCTTTCCAAACGTGCGATCCTTGCGCCGGCTGCGGTCGTGGATGGCGCGGGCGATCAATTCCTTGCCTGTACCGGTCTCGCCCAGCAGCAACACTGTCGAGTCGCTGGGAGCCACGGTTTCCACTAGATTCAAAACATGGCGGAGAGCGGAACTCTGTCCCACAATTCCTTCAGAGTCCATCTCGCCACGGATTTCATCTTCCAAATAGAGTTTTTCCTGAGCTAGCTTATCTTTCAATTCAGCGATCTCGCGATAGGCAGATTCCAAAGCAGCACTGTAGCTTATGACGTGCTCGAATCTGTGCTGCTGTTCCGGATCACCAGACCCGAATCTTTCGTTCGCTCCGATATAAGCTCCCATAAAGGACCTCCCGTTCGCGGCAAAACTTTATTGCCGTAGCATTTCCTCACCACGATCTGCGAATCTCGCTTTGTCCGGCCGGGACGATCTTTCGTGGCTTGAGTTGCTGACACTTGGCACATCGTGCGGTGTTACCGACAATTGCTTGTCGGCGACACTTCGCTCAGTCTTAGGGTCTTCGTTCCCGAGCATCCACTTCGTATAATGGCGAGACCTTCCCCGTTCACGCCGGTGATAGGCGAATGATGGGTTTGATTGTGCCCCCTCTTTCGCTGTCTTGCGCGGCTTGATTGATTTGATCGAGGCTGTAAAACTTCAGCAGTTTCTCGAAGGGGAAGTGCCCCTGCGCGTTGAGTTCGATGAGCTGCGGGATAAAAATGTCGGGAACGCTCTCACCCTCAAGAATGCCGCATATCGACTTACCAGGTAACATCAGGTTGTTCACGTCAAAGCTCACCTCTGTGCCTAGTGGCTCTGCTCCGACGATGCCGCACGTGCCGAGAGATCCGAGTGCTTCTATTGCCTGATGCAACGCACTGGGGTCCCCGGAAGCCTCTAGCGAATAATCGACTCCGCCACCAGTAATATCTCGGATCGCCTCAACTGGATTTGTCTGTTTACTGTTAATGGCATGCGTCGCGCCCAGTTCCTTTGCCATTTCCAGACGCGAGGGCACGGTGTCTATGGCGACGATGGTTGTTGCTCCAACAGCCCGTGCTGCCATGATCGCTGAGCAACCAACTGCGCCCGCGCCGAAGGAAGCGAAACTTGTAGCCGGTTTCACATTCAGCGCATTCATTACGGCCCCGGCTCCGGTCTGAATACCGCAGCCGAGCGGACCGAGGCGTTCGAGCGGTACGTCACTGCCGACCTTGACCACGTTGCGTTCATTGGCGAGTGCGTAGGTCGCAAACGACGATTGCCCGAAAAAGTGATCGTGAACTTTCTCGCCATCGCCGTCGACTGTAGCAGTGCTGCCGTCCAGCCGGGTTCCGCCGAAGGAGAGCGAGAACGTCTTCTCGCAATGTGCCATCCTTCCCAAGCGACAAGGCTTACAACGTCCGCAGGTCAGGAATGTGAGGACCACAGAATCGCCAGGCGCGACTTTGACAACATCCGCTCCTACGCTCTCGACGATTCCTGCACCTTCGTGGCCAAGGACGATTGGATGCGGTACGGGGTAGCCCTTATCACGGGCAACCATATCTGTGTGGCACAAGCCAGTGGCCACGACCTTGACCAATACTTCGTCTCGGCGCGGGGCTTCCAAAGTTAAGGTTTCGACGTTAAAAGGCCCGCCTTTCTCGCGCACGACGGCGGCTTTAATCTGTGTTGTGTTCTTGCTCATCGACCTTTCCTCCTCGGTTGATACTCTGTAGTAACGACCTACGCCAGTTTTCACGCGACCGAGCACAGCAAGCTATCACTCCGGTCGGGATCAGGCGGGCGCGCCGCTGCTAAGCGGATGCCTCGCAGTTGCCGTGCTGGATGCTGAGGTATTTTCCGGTGCAGGCGAAATTCGGCGGGTCCAGTCCACCAAATTCTTTAGCAGCTCCTGGATCAAGTGTTTAGTCGGCTCATGGATGAGATTGCCGTTCTCATCGAATCGGTGTGCAGCATCCGCGATAACGACCTCAGGCTGGTTGAGGGTGAACAAGTTGAGAGCTACAAGGATCTGCCGCAGATGGTATTGGGCCCGAGCGGTTCCGATTGCGCTGGGAGACGCACCCATGATCGCCGCCGCTTTCCCAGACCAGGCGCTGTCCCCATAGGGCCGACAGGCCCAATCGATCGCGTTCTTCAAGACTCCAGGGATGGAGTAGTTGTACTCGGGCGTTACGATCAGAAGAGCATCAGCGCGGCGAATGCGCTTCTTCAGTTCCAGCACTGATGATGGTGGGCGCTTCTCGTCATCCTCATTGAACATCGGAATACCATCAAGCTGAAAGAGGTCGATCTCACTATTCTCCGGGACAAGTAATTTCGCTGCGCGGAGCGCGGCCTGGTTGTAAGAGCCGCGACGGAGACTTCCAGCGATGCCAAGAATACGGACGTGGCTGCTCATTTGTTGTTTCTCCTATTTACCTTCGGACTTTCCGAAGACATTACTGCTCGGCCCATGACAACGGAACATTTCACCGGGTCAACGTCGGGGGTGTCAGTTGGTATTCGGCGCGTACTGTTGTTCAGGCACCCTGCCAGATCAGTTTTGGGTTGGTAAGTTCCCGTGCGCCGGGAGCGCCAAGTTCGCGCCCATACCCTGAAGCCTTGAAGCCTCCGAATGGTGCGCGGGGATCGGAGCGGGTGAAATCATTGATAAATACCATTCCAGACTCGATCTCGCCGGCAACGCGACGGGCCCTGACGAGGTCACGACTCCAGACCGCAGCGCTGAGACCGAAGTCAGTGATATTGGCGATGCGAATCGCCTCTTCCTCGGTCTTGAAGGGGAAAATCATAGCCACGGGACCAAAGAATTCTTCCTTAGCTATCGCCGCCTCGGGCGGCAGCCCCACAAGCACAGTCGGCGGGTACAAATTGCCGGGGCCGGCGGGGATCTCACCGCCAGTGAGAATGCATGCTCCAGCCTTTACCGCGTCTAGCACCTGGCGATGGAGGTTCTTGCGGGCACGGGACGTGGCCAGTGGGCCGATCTTGATGCCTTCCTTCATGGGATCGCCCATTGGTAGCGCCTCGGATTGTTCGACAAACGCCTTGGTGAAGTCGTCAAACAGAGACTCCGCCACCAGGAAACGCTTGGCGCAAATGCAACCCTCGCTGTTGTTGAAGTAGCGCGACGTCACGGCGAGCTGCACAGCTTTCGCAAGGTCGGCGTCCTCCAGAACGATGAATGGATCGGAACCGCCGAGTTCCAGCACCACTCTCTTGCCGACTCGGGCCGCTTCCTCCGCAACGGCGCGGCCGGCGCGGACGCTGCCGGTGACGGTGGCGGCCCGCACCCGCGGATCGGCGATGACGGCCGCACACGCCTCAACCGGGATTGCAAGGTTGACATAGAGTCCTTCCGGGCCACCGGCGTCGCGCACTAGGGTCTCCAGCGCTTCGGCGCAGCCTTGGACCGATTCGGCGTGCTTGATGAGCGCGGTATTGCCGACCAAGGCTGTGGTGTTGAAGAAGCGCAGCACCTGCCAGAAGGGTACGTTCCACGGCTGAACGGAGAAGACCGGGCCTAACGATTCATATACGATCTCCGCCGGTACGCCTGAGACGGGCTGTGGCTTGAGATAAGCCTCCCCCGTTTCGGCGAGGTGGCGGGCGGCCCAAGCGGATTTCTTGATCTCGAAAATGGAGTCCGCCAGCGGCTTGCCCATCTCGGAGGTGATTAGGCGGCCATAGGTCTCGGCCCGCTCTTCCAGCAGCTCGGCGAGCCGAGTGAGGAAGGCGATTCGCTCCTGCAGTGGGGTGCGGGACCAGCGCCGCCATCCGTCCCCAGCGCGCTGCAAGCGTACCTCGATCTCTGCTTTGTTGTGCTCTGGATAAGTGCCAAGCAATTCACCCGTCGCCGGATTGCGTGATTCGAAGTTCGTTGAAGCCTCCCCGCCACTTTCTGTGGCATATAACGTCGCCGGATTACGTGATTCGAAGTTCATTGAAGCCTCCCTGCCACTTTCTGTGGCATATAAACTCTTAGCCAAAATATTTAGCTAGTAATTACGGCCTATCACTCGGCCGATGTCACAAAGATCAGCGATCGACTTGCCAAGCCTCCCGGGATGGGACGATTAGATCACCTTGAAATAGCCCTCATCGTTGAGGATGTGCCGGGGCCAATCCTGCCGCTGCGAAATGAGCTTTCTGATTTTCTCGAGGAACGCGGGGTCTTGGTTGTCACCCCGATAAACGGTCATATCTTCGGCCAGCCAGGCAGGAAGAGCAGCGAAGCGGTGCACCGTTTGTGTCTCTAAATACCAGGTAATGTGGACGAGCGCGCCACTTTCCTCGTACCAGACCGTGGTCTCGACTCCCGGAGCTACCCGCTGATAGTAGAAGTGCTGGATGGCATGCCGTCCAGCGTGCGGGCCCTCTTTCAGGGTGTAGTCGACGATGTCGGGCCCGACGATGGCAGGTTCGAAGACCCAGCCATTGGCAAAGTGCCAGCTCAGTCGTGCGCCAAGGATGCTAGTGAGCATTTTATTGAACACCTTTCTGAGATCCGACAACATGATCGAGTCGTGGGTTCGAGACGGTACGTAACGTCTCTCTCAGCAACTCCAGGTGCAAGAGGCGGACCATCCGCAAGAGATTGAAGGGACAGAAAAAGAAAGGTGGAAAGCTGCCTGTGGATTTGGTGAAATTGGCGAAAATTGCGATTTCACCAGTTCTCGGAAAAGGCCTAGCCGAGTTACACACCCGGCCACCAGCACAATGTTTTCGATCGGTGACCGGACGCCCTCCAGGTTCGCTTACCTCACTAGAGTTCGAGTTACTTAATTGCCGCCACAACGGTTCGTGCAGGATTCCTGGTTGCACGCGAGACCGTTTGCGGCGCCAAATGTTGCCGCATGAAAGAGACCACCGCATCCACGGCCTGCATCATTTCAGGGAAAACATCATAGACATTGGAGTGGTAGCCTGTGCCCCAAACCAGCTGCTTTTCACTCTTCACCCTGTCGTAGAATTTCTTCGCCTGTTCGGGGATCAAGGCGCCATCCGTCGAAAGGACCAAAACCGGGATTCTGATTTTAGGAGCCTGGCTAATAGGGTCATACACGTGAGCCCAGTCATCCCATGCACCCCAGAAACCGCACGTTAGCGAATTCGGTAATCTTCGCTAAAAAGCAGCAGCCGGGCGGCCTTCTTCTTCCGACCGCACGCGGGCGCGGCGGTTTATTTCCCCGACCGAATGGCCTGGCCTGCATGGGTGGCAGGGTCGCTAGAAGAGGATTACCGGCCGCCCCCGAGGGCTACCGGCCACGAGCGCGCGCTGTGCATCTGCGGCTCTTGTGGGCGCGTATTCCTCAACAACGCGCAGCTTTATCTCCCCGGCTGCAACCATGTTGCGGAGCAGTTCGAGCCATTCGGTACGTTCGAGGACACCCGTAGCCGCGTACCAGCTCGGCATCTGCTGGGTTGGCGTCGGCGATGACCTTTATTCCCTGGCGCGGATATCGTGGTCGAGCGCGGACCCGGTTTCGCCAAGGCGATCCGCCGGGAGCTGCCCAATGCCGTCGACGCGTTGCTCGATACGGCGTCGGGGCCGCCTAGAGCCTTGTACGTGGGTGAGCGGTCGATTTGATGACTGGTCTGACATTCGTCGTCTCCGTGTAAGCTTCCTAGTGGGCCCACGCGGTTGCGAATACTGACAGAAATGACAGGGCGAAAAATAGGTACTGGAGAGCGCGCCGTCACTCACGGCGAGTTGCTGTCCTTTTGTCGTCGGACGATGCGCATAATGTCGGGCGCAAACTCGCCAACCCAATTGGCGGCAATACCAAAACCAACTTGAGTTATAACCCCTCGATATCCTTCGGCAACCACATCTCTTTCTTTGGGCTTCCAGGTACCAGCCACGACGGCTGCGGCAAATGCCCCGCCGTAGAGAGCAAGTTGCGGCTGCAGGGTTTTCTCCGTCCCGCCATAGGTGATGAAGTTTCTCGCGAGGGCATGCCCCGTCCGCTGCCAGAATCCGGAACAGCGGCAACGGTTATAGCGAGGTTCGTACCCTAGAATCCCGTTGCCCAAAGCAACGAACGAGTTCTGGATGACAAACTGGCCTTGACGGGAACCAACCCGGCGAGCGTAGCCTTCGAAGCCGGTGCCCCAGGACGGTGGGCTGTTGTTGATCTGATCCCCGATCGAAAACAACGCCGTCTTTACATAGATCCCGGGCGTCGTGAACGTTTGGCGAAGGAATAGCTTGAGTCGCTGGTGACCCGTGAGCGGATCGAGAGGGGCATCCTTGGGAACGTAGGCTCCATATAGCCAATTCACGTTGAGCTGCGGCGCAGCCTGCGGAGTGGGCGCGCCCGGCGAAGTCGTCGCTTGCGCGGAACCATGGGGAGCAAGGAGCAGAACCGCAATGAAGGGCATCCACTCTCTTGCAACCCTGATTCGAACTGACAAGGAGTTTCCCTTAACTTGTCACATGACAATACGATTGAACTTGTTAACTGGATCCCCGGCTTGCGGACACAGCCACCGAGCACAACTCGGCGCATTGGCGCGTCCGCAAAGCCGCATAGATAGGGGATCGCAAACTGAGGTTTCACGGCAAACGAGTTGTCTAATTGCCTCCAGCCAATCCGCGATTGACCAACACCTTGACTTCCACCCTGCGGTTTTCTGCTCGTCCTTGGGCCGTCTCGTTGGGTGCAGCAGGATCGGCTTCGCCCATCGCCCCCGGAGCCACGATGTGCCGCAGAGGAACATTGCAGTTCTGCAGCAGGAAAGCGACAACCTCCTGGGCTCGCTCCATGCTCAACTTCTGGTTCATGGCGGCATTGCCTGATGTGTCGGCGAAGCCTTTAACCTGGACGATATAGCCGGACAGGTTTACCGCGTTGTGCGCCAGCGCTGTCAGGGCGTCTTTATCCTTCGCTGAAATTTCAGTGCTTCCGCTGGCGAAGTACACGGTTGCGTCGCCCTTGGTGTCATAATCCGAGAGGTCGGAAAAGCGCTTGTTGACATCCTGTTGATTGGCCGAGATCTGTTCCTGGTTGGCAGCAATCTTTTCGCGATTGGCGGCCAACTGTACCTGGTTGGCGGCAATGTCCTCCTTGTTGCCTTGAATGTTCTGCTGGTTGGTAGCGACAGCCTGCTGCGTGGGTGCTAAGCCAGCCTGGATGGCCTCGGCTTGGCGTAAGTCGTCTTTGGAGAACCTGATCGTGTTGGCGACTACGCGGTTTTGTGGATCGCCGATCCCGTCGACTTGAATCTTTAGTCCCGGCATCAGGGCGGTGACTCCCATCTCTGTCTTCCGGATTTTCAGCAAGCCTTTTGGTTGCTCAACCTTGGTGTTATCGGTCAACACTACGATGAGGTTTCCTGACTCCAAAGTTCTAACCGTTAGAGTGTCTCCGTTTCGTCCGGTAATCAGTCCGTTGGTCTTGACCTTTTCGCCGTTTGAAACGCCATACGCCGATCCGATGCTCAGGACGCATAGCAGTGCGGCGAAAGCTACGATCCGCCTACGTTGTTGGTTCATGAGATAGTCCTTTCGTTAAACGTCCCTCTTGAGTGTGGGCAATCCGATTCGCTCCGTGGGTAGACGGAAACTAACGAGGGAATGCTAGGGAACTCGGTCGGCCGCGCATACTGGCAAAAATGACAGCCGTAAGAGTCCAAGGACCGTCATTGTCAACCGCGCTTTTGGCGAACTGCCCGACCTAATCGTGAGACGCTAATCGCATATTTCACTAAGAGGCCCTTTGGTGACGATCTTCAGCGCAACCTGCCACACCTGCTGCTTCAACTGCCTTCAGTGTGAGGTTCAACTAGCCTGAGCAGATTGGCGACTCCCCAGGCAGCGCGATGTCACGGCTGCCATTGTGCATGCTTCTTCCTGTCAGAGTTTCTGGTAATTCGAGTTTTGCACCGCGACGACCAACTTCTTGCTGACGCCGTCCACGTTCATGGTGGAGATATGATTCGTCCCGTCTGGGAGCTTGCTGAACTGAATCGCTATCGTCACAGCGTCGCTCGGTGAATCCATGTAGGACGAGATTTGTAGCGCCAGGAGACTCTTAGATGCACTGTCAAAGGTGAAAGCTACCGAGTCATTCGGCTTGAGATAGTTGGCAATGAATAGACTGGCCTGATTAGAGGCATCACCAGGCTTGATTGTCACGTTCCCCTTCTGGAAAGCCTGCTCCAATAACTGTGGATCAGGTTGGGCATAGGAATGAGCCAGAGCTCCGATGCTATCAGCGTATTCCTTGAACTCTTCTTTTTTGTTCTCGACGATTTTTTCTTTCAGGCGACCGTGCCGCCCGCCGCTCTCCGAAGATTGGGCGGGTTGCGGAGAAGTTAGAGGCATTTTCTGGGGTTTTCCATCGGGACCGATGCGAACCTGATAAGACTCCTGTTTTTTCACCTCACCCTTGATGCTAATCGTGTCCTGTTCCTGCCACGTGTATTGAGCGAGCGCTTGCTTGTTCTGAGCTGAGCTTTCTTTGATGGCCGCCAATCGCTGTTGCACCTGTGGGTTTTGGGCGAACGCGATAGCAGAAGTCAGTACACTCCAGGTAACCAGGGCCCCAGGGACAAACGCCGCTGCCCAAGCAAATCTGCGCGATAGATCGTTTCTCACACTACCTCCTTGTGGTGCGATCGCCTCTAAGAGAAAACTTCCCGCAGCGAAACAGGCGAGGATCGTCTCGGCTGCGAGCGTATTTCCGGTCTCTGTTCCAGCAACCCATTTGATTGAAGCTTTGTCGTTGACTTGCAACGCGTGTTAAGCCAGGGGAACATTTTAAGAAGGCATAGGTCGGGTGGATACTGGCAAAAATGCCAGAGGCACGAACTGGATTTGACGCGGGAATCGACTCTGCGGCTCTCGTGGAGGCAGTTCTTGAGGGGCGGTCTGCGGATTACACCTGGCTCAGTTCTAAGCGGCCACGATGTGGTTCTTGACGGCGTACTTGACGAGTTCAGCGTTACTCTTGGCGCCAAGCACTTCCATCATGCGGTACTTGTGGTATGCAACCGTTCTGGTGGTCATGTGCAGGATGTCGCCAACTTCCTTCATCACTTTTCCTTCGGCCAGCAACTGCAGGACTTCACGCTGTCTTTCAGTCAGGCGTTCGTCTTCTCGGACCAGTTCCTTATTTTGCCGCCGTAGGAAATTGACGGTGTCTCGGGACAGGGCTGGCGACATATACGATTTGCCCCGTAGTATCTCCCGAACCGCAAGCACCATCTCAGCAGCGGCACACGTCTTAAGCAAGTAGCCAGAGGCTCCCCGTCGAAAGGCCTCGGCGGCTACTTCTATATCGGGATTCATGGTCAAGTAGACCACGTTGACGGCGGGCAGCATTTCTTTCACTTGCCTCCCCGCGTCCAGCCCATTCAGGATAGGCATGGCGACATCGACCACGATCACATCCGGTTTCAGTTCGCGGGCAGCACGCACTAGAGCGCGGCCGTCGCTCACCACTCCCACCACGTCAAATTCTGTTTCAAGAAGTCTCTTGCACAACTCCGCTACAAGAGTATGGTCGTCGGCAATCAGAATGCGGGAACGATGGTTCATCTCATAACCTCCACACCTCGCGAGTGCATAGCGAGGATGTTTCCGGCCGGACTTCCGCCGGAAGGCCATCTCAGGGAGAATCTCCTGGGGCCTCGGTCCGGCGACTCAATCGCTGACTATCCGGTGACTGGATCAGTATCGGACTGCGCTCACGTAAAAACGAGCTGCATACCCAGACTACGCGGTTGGGATCGTTCTTAATTCCGAGGAAATGAACAGACGCCTGATGGCACGGGAGTATACACGTGGTGGTGACGGCTGTCACGGAATATGGTATGGCGATTGTAAACGGGCCTTAACAACCAAGTGGTAGCCGCAGATTGGGGGTGAATGGCGCTGGGCGCGTGATCTGTTCTCCAAAAACTAGTCCGCTGGGAATGTGATGTCTCCAGGGTGAATCACTGGTGAGAACGCGACTCTAGAGCAGTACCCGGTTGATCTAGTGTGCATGTAGGGATCGAGAGAGGCTTGTCAGATTTTGCGGCTGCACGCGAATCGAGCCTGCGCGTGGGCTATCAATGTCGGCTATGAGAAAGAACGAGACCGACACAGTTAGCGGCAGAACTACAAACAAGAGGGTCGTCGTTCGATGTGCGCCATAGCCGATCAACACGTTGCAGCAGATGGCGATGGCTCCCACCAAGAGCCAGGCTGCAAATGGAATGCGGTTCCAATAAGCGGCCTGAGTGTATCCCTGCGAATTCAACACATCGTTCATGCCCGAAGCGGCGAGGGCGACTAAGGGTGTAGGCTGCGCCGCCGCGCGAGTCGTGACCGCGGACCACAGATCGTTCTGCAGTTGAGCAGTATCGGCGTCGATCTGCCTAAGTTTCTGCACGTCGCGGGTGGTATAAAACAGGAGACGCTGATCGAGATAATTCCTCAGCAGGTCACGCACTCTCGCCGCATCTGCGGCAGGCAGTAGATCGGCTCGGACGTACTCCGTACCGATCGCATTAGCCTCTGCCTCTTCGTAATTCTTGCGTTGCTCGTACCGGCTGACGGCCATCGAAAACGTGAATCCGACAAGAAGGCCCAGAAGCGTCAGGGTGGCGGCCTGGAGCACGCCGAAGTCTTCTCGCTCGTCTTCCTCCAGCGGTCGCAGGTTTTTGCGAAAGAAGGCGCCAACAAAGGACGAAAGCCAAAATGTGACAAACGAGATCGTGAAAACCAGGAGCGGGGAGTTCATGACACTGTTCATATGCCGGTTTGTCCTTCCGATCTATCTTCAATGAGTTACCGAAAATGGGGCACTAGCAGTTTGGGCTGAACTGAATGTTTTTAAGAGACACCTTTGCTCAATTCCGTCCGCCGCACCGACAAGGGGCGAGCCGACTGCGACTCGGTATTAGAAGCCTATTGTCAGAAGACTCGGCCTAACCGGAAAAATACTTTGTGATGGCCGGTGGCGCCATAGGCCCCGCCGACCAGAACCGGCCCAAAGAAAGTGCTCACGATAAGACCGCCAAAACCATCAGTGGGCACCGAAGACACATTCGCCAAGCCGTAGACCTTTCCGACTTCATATCCACCAATCGCGTAAAGCTTGTCTCCCAGGATGGGCGGCAACTCCAGAAGTTCGCGAATGTAGCCGGCTTTAAACAAGAAATACTGATTGATCAGAAATTCGTTGGTGCCATAGGCGACAAGGTTCTGGCTGCCGCCCAGGGAAAATGGTGGAACCCCGGTCTGGTGATAGGAAAAGGTTGTGCCACCCGCTGCCGCAACAAACACGGAAGAAGGTTTTGTTATCGGCTTGAACAGCGTCATTTGTAATTCCGCCAGAGGAAAGCCGGCCTTCGCTCCCGGATTAGCGTCCGTCCACTCGGTTCGGAATTTCAGGTCGAAGCCACTTCTTGGAACAATCGGAGCATCCCGGCCAATGAAGTTGTAGCGAAGCGAGGTTATTCCAACCCGGCCTCGCAGAGTTCCAAACGTGGGGGCTCCAATTGAAGGGGTGAACTTCCGGTCGGCGATTTCGTAGCCAATGCGGAGTTCGCTCATCCGACTGAACGAGTATCCGGCGTCGAAGGCGCCGCCCACCTGCCGGTTCCGGTAATCGGCAACAAGGGTACCTCGGTTGTAGTACTCCGCCCGGGTGTTGGTCGCAAACGCTCGTGGCGCGACGAACCAGCGAAGGGTCTCCCCCAAAGGACGATAGAACTCGGATTGGACGCCGTATTGGGATCCGACCGTCACATCGTTTCGCCATTCTGAGCCAAAGCTGCCTAGATCGAGGAACGTAATTCGTGCGCCCAACAGGAATTGCACGTTGTTTAACTCAGAGCCGTCGATGAAAATCAGGGGACGCACGATTGGAGGAGCATATTGCTTCTCATCAGCAACGATAAGAAGCCCTTGTTGATCGTCTTTCTCAACCATGCGATACCCGAGGCGAGAGTAGCGTCCGACCCCGGCGAGATAAGTAAGCTGGCGGTCCAGAGTGGCAGTATCCACGGGTTTTCCCACGTCAGATGACAGCTTTTGTTCGATTTGCTGGGCCAGCTTCTGCTTAGTGCCTGCCACTTCCACGAATTGAGGAACGGGTGCTGCGTTTCTTCGGCGCGACTGGCGCTGCGCCAAATACTCCTGCCAATTCGCCTCATCGAGGCTGAATGCAGAAAGTGCAACTGCCTTGCTCGCCGCTGCTTCATATCCCTTTTGGATGATGGCGTTTTCCTTCTTGTAATCCGTTGAAGTGTACTCGGTGAGCGGCACCGAAATAAGAATGTCAGCCTTCTCCATGCTGCGGAGTTCGTTGGCGGCAATCACCACAGAAATAGATTGACTCAACACTCCAAGCGATGAGAGCGACGCCGATGGCTCCAAGCTTCTGTCCTGTAAATGAACGGCGATGACCAGGTCGGACCCCATATCTTTGGAGACATCAACCGGGAGATTGTCGAGTAGCCCACCGTCGACCAAGATGGACTCCTTCGTTCTTACTGGAGTGAAGATGCCGGGAAGCGACATAGTTGACCGGAGGGCTTGCGCCAGCGAACCGTCTCGAAAAACGCGTCGTCTGCCGGAAACCAGGTCTGTAGCCACGCAGGCGAACGGGGTAGGAAGGTCGTTGAAGCTGGTTATCTCCGAATACGGGAGAGAGATACGATCGAGGAGCAAACCCACCTGATGCCCCGAATTAAAGCCCTCAGGGAATTGAATACCTTTCTTTATGCCGAATTCGAGGGAATTGGGATATTCAACGTCGTCTTCCTTGCGTCGGTATGAGAGATCTGGGAAAGGAATCTGTCCGCGTAGCACGTAGTTCCAATCAATCTCCGTCACCAGTTCTCGGATTTCAGTGGGAGAGCTTCCTGTGGCATAAATTCCGCCCACCAGCCCACCCATGCTCGTTCCAGCTACGTAGTTGATCGGAACGTGGTGCTCTTCCAGCCATTCCAGCACTCCGATATGTGCAAGACCAAGTGCTCCGCCCCCCTCAAGCACAAGACCGATTTTCGGCCGTTTTGGGACGGGTGTTGGCTCCTGTGGAACTCCCAGAGTAGCATTGAAGATGATCAATGTAAGGACGCCGAGGAATACCACTCGCGACGACATGGAACTCACCCCTTGGTGCTGGACGGCAGGTACGTGTCCAGGCCACACTGCTGCGGGATTGGCCTTCAGTGAACAATGCAAGGCTGAGTCCTTTACCAACCTGCAAGTCAGCGGCCAGCAAGAATCAGTCCTCGGTATTGAACCAGAACAGATTGTGGAGGTTGGAACGAAATGAAAACTGTCAGTTGTGCCAGCGTGAGTCGGGGAAGCCAAGCGTTGGCATCGACAGAGAACTCGCAACGCAACTTGGAAGCGGGAGTCCTATCTCGGTTATTTTGGCGGATTCAGGCTCTCACGTGATTTGCCTGCCGTTTCGGTTGTTGTAGGGTGCGTGCCAATGCCCCGCGTCGAATCGACCGGGCATTGTTTTGTGGCTACGTCGGCCATTCAAGAGGCGCTTCAACAGGCGTATCTCGGTTGTCACGGCGTAGTAGAAAGACGCTCCCGCAAAGTCCTGCTCCCACCGAGGCGGCCAGGGTGCCAATCTTTGACATGTCGAGCAGTGTCCCTTCACCAAACGCAAGAGTCGCAATGAAGAGTGACATTGTGAATCCAATTCCGCAAAGCCAGCTGGCTCCAAAAATCTTTTCCCAGGACACTCTTGCAGGTGGTGTCGCCAGTCCAAGACGAGTTGACAACCGGGCGAAAAGCCATATTCCGGCAGGTTTCCCGAGGAACAAGCCAAGAGCCACACCCAGGCTGACCGGATGCCTGGCTGCAGCCGAAGTGTTCCCCAGGATGCGCACGCCTGCGTTGGCAAACGCAAATAGAGGCATGACGAGAAAGCTCACCCAAGGCTGAAGGATATGCTCAATGCGGTGCAAAGGCGATTCGACCAGTTCGCATTGGGTTTCCAGCGTATGAATGGCCGCATGTGCTTCATACGAGTTGGGGGCCGCATCTTCAAACCTGTCCAGCAGCTTTCGGCAACGATTCACGAAGTGATTTCGATCGAGATATGTTCGGGCAGGGATGGTGAACGCGAGCAGAACACCGGCTACTGTGGCATGTACGCCCGACTGTAGCACAGCGCACCAGGCGCAAATTCCAATCAGGGCATACACAGCCGGCTTACGAATTCCCAGCAAATTGGCTCCGAAGGAGAGAGCGATCAAGGTTAGTCCGGCCGCAAGGCTCAAGAAGTGAATCTGCGCGGTGTAGAAAATCGCGATAACCATTACCGCGATAATGTCGTCCACAATGGCGAGTGCGGTGACAAAGACCTTGAGCGACAGCGGGACACGGCTCCCGAGTAAGACGAGCACGCCCAGTGCGAACGCAATGTCGGTTGCCATGGGAATTCCCCAGCCTTTTTCAGCTCCGCTGCCGTGAGCGACAAGTACGTAGACAAGTGCTGGAACAATCGTTCCCCCAAGGGCTGCGATGAACGGAAAGGCTGCTTGCCGGAGGGAAGATAACTCTCCGATCAGAACCTCACGTTTGATTTCGAGTCCCACCAGGAAAAAGAAAACGGACATGAGCCCGTCATTGATCCACTCGTGACGGCTTTCAGACAAGAAGAACCGGCCAAAGCCGACTGAGACCTGTGCGTGCCAGATCGCTTGGTAGTCCTGCTCCCAGCGGGAGTTGGCCCAGACCAACGCCGCAATCGTGCTGACCAGTAGCAGAATGCCGCCAGCCGCCTCCATCTTTGCAAAGCGCACGAATGGACTGGTGATTGCGTCAATGGGCAGGGTTGCGCTTTGCGCGGCGTCAACATCCTTTGCCATCATTCACCTCAAACACGGCCACCATTTCCTGCGTAAACTGTAAATTATAAGTTTGCCGTTCTCGGCGTGCCGTCTAACTTTGACTCGGCTTTCGGTAATGACGGCTTTCGCGATCAGAGATCGACGTTTTCCTTCCACGCACGGTGTTCACTCATTTTTATTCTCGTGACCGACGCCTAGCGGCCGCTGCGCACCTGGTCGCGGGTAGCTTCGGTTGCGTCACGATTCCGGCTGGACAAATCAGTGGGAGTTTTGACTTCAAGATTTTGGCTGAACGTCAGGGAGGAGCACGAAGCAAGCGCCGCAAAACCGAATGCACTCCTCAGAGGCTCTCTCATAATGTTTCTCTCCCTTGCTGTCGCGGTTAGAGTCTAGCTTCCCATTTATCGCTTTCACCTGACAGTTCTGACAGTTGTGCGCTCTGATGGCGTGACTTAGCGTGGCCGTGGGCTCGTCAATCGGGATTCAAAGGATTAACGGCGTCTGCTCCCGGAGGACCGTGTTTCGATTTCTACGAAGGTCATGTGCGGGCTGGTCGAAACAGAACTCATAGGCGGCAACGAATAAAAGCCCCTGCATGGGGAGAAGAAATGATTAGGGCTTTTACGAAGCAGCTTTTGTCAATTACGCAATCTTTCTTGCTGATCATTGCCGCAACGCCATTTGAAGCTCGAGCTCAGCAATCCGCGCAAACGGGGTCTACCGGGTATTCGGGACAAGGGGCGCCGATGTCCGCGGACGAGTTGCAACAACTGGTTGCGCCCATCGCGCTATACCCGGACGCGTTAGTCGCCCAGATTCTTGGAGCGGCCACATTTCCGGACCAGGTTGCCGTCGCCGATAACTGGCTTCAGCAGAACAACGGTCTCGCGGGCAACACTCTCATGCAGAGGGTTGATCAGCAACCCTGGGATCCCAGTGTGAAAGCACTTACACAATTTCCCTCCGTGCTCGACAACATGGCGAAGAACCTTAGTTGGACCTCGGCGCTAGGGGAGGCTTATCACACCCAGACCTCCGATGTCATGTCGGCCGTCCAGTTGCTTCGTGCGAAAGCACAAGCTGCCGGCAATCTGAAATCAGGTTCACAGATTACGGTTGTGCAACAGTCGCCACAGGTGATTGTGATTCAGCCTGCGAACCCGCAGGTCGTGTACGTCCCGCAGTACAACCCCACGGTTGTCTATGGCACACCGGTTCAGACTCCCGGATACAGCACTGGCACCCTGGTGGCGACCGGCATTCTTGCGTTCGGAGCCGGCATCGCGGTGGGCGCGATGATGAACAACAGTAGCTCTTGTTGCGGATGGGGTTACAACAACTGGAACTGCAACTGGCACGGCGGTACCGTTGTGTACAACCAGAACAACTTCTACGGAAACAGTGCCTGGCACGGCGGCTACTACGGGTCCAGTGCTACGGCTTATGGTCCGTACGGTGCTGCGCGGGCTGGCACCGCCTATAATCCTTCGACGGGAACTTACGCGCGAGGCGCAACCGTCGCGACCCCCTACGGCACCCGCAGTGCCAGTCAAGCTTACAATCCGAACACCGGCACTTACGCGCGAGGCGCTTCAGCCTCGAACGCCTACGGAAGCGCGGCAGTTGGTCAAGCCTACAACCCAAACACCGGAGCCTATGGTGCCACGCATCAAGCCTCAAACGCTTATGGGAACTACGGAAGCTCGGTCGTCTCAAAGAACGGCCAAACTGCGTATACCCAGCATCAGACTACCGCGCAAGGGTCTGTAGGAACGGTGCAAAGTTCAAGTGGCGGCAAGGGTGTTGCCGCCTCGGGCGCGTACGGCAACGCTGCCGTGGGCCAAACTGCAAATGGCAACAAGTACGCGGCCGCAAACGGCAACGCCTACAAGAACACCGGGAGCGGTTGGCAGCAGACCCAGGGAACCTCGCACTATAGCCAGACGCCAACCTCAAGTTACTCGGGCGCGTCCGCCAACGGTTCCGCTGCCGCGCGGGGGTGGGGACAGCAGCCAAGGACTAGCGGTTCGTCGGCCTTTAGCGGAGGCGGTGGAGGCGGATGGCAATCTAGAGCAGCAAGCGCTCGTGGTTCGGCGAGCATGGGCCGCGGCGGTGGCGGGGGCTTTCGCAGATGAACCCAGCAGTGCCGCCAGACAATGTCAGCTTTGCGAACCGTGCTGGTGAAGTGTCTTACAGGCGAAGTTTTGGAGGATAGTCATGTCGCTCAAGACCTGCAGGAGCGAAGGCAAGGGATGGTTGTTACTGGTGGCGTTGATCATTTCCCTTGCCGCCTGCAGCAAGTCCGATAAACCTTTGCTTAGAGTTTTTGCTTCACCCGACGACGCGGGCAATGCATTGCGTGAGGCAGCAAAGTCAGGAGATCAAAATGCGGTGTTAACAATTTTTGGCACGGATTCGAAGGAGATTATCTACTCCGGCGATCCGGTGCAGGACAAGGATGCAACGAACGCATTCGCGGCGGCTTATCAGGTGATGCACCGGTGGCGCAAGATGGCGGACGGGTCCCAAACCCTGCTGATCGGAGCTGACAATTTTGCCTTCCCGATTCCTTTGAAGAAGAACCGTACTGGGCAGTGGTACTTTGATGCGGCTGCAGGAAAGGATGAGATTCTGGCGCGCCGTATTGGTCGCAATGAATTGGCCATCATCGACGTTTGTGAATCGCTGGCTGACGCTCAGGCCGAGTACTTCTCAGAGCGTCATGATGGCGACGCGCCGCAATACGCTATGAAATTCATCAGTGACCCGGGCAAGCAGAACGGTTTGTACTGGGACTCGCCAGAAGGTCAGCCCAGAAGCCCGCTTGGACCACTGGCGGCATTCGCAACCGTCGAAGGATACAGCGCAAAGCAGAACTCCCACACACCCTTCCATGGCTACTACTTTCATATGCTGAACCGGCAAGGCAGTCACGCACAGGGCGGCGCGAAAGACTATGTGGCAAATGGGAAAATGACCGGCGGATTCGCTTTCGTCGCCTATCCGGCGGAATACGGCAACTCGGGCATCATGACATTCATCATCAACCAGGATGGCATTCTGTTCCAAAAAGACTTGGGGAAGAGCACAACCGAAACAGCAACTGCAATGAGCGATTTTGATCCCGATGCGACTTGGAGCCAGGTGGAGGAATGACAGCTTTCCAGGGTCCCGTCAGTGCCATGAGGAAGTCCTCCTGGGGGAGGAGTGAAGCGACGGTGAAATCATGCGCGGTGAGGAGGACGACCCTTCAGGCCATCGCTCCTTTTCATACGCTCACCGTTGAACTGGCATTTTTGACAGTCGTCGTCTGTTCTTCCGACCGCTAGCCTCAACGAGAGAATGTTGGCGTCCGTACACTCCTTCTAAGCCTTCAGCGACGGCAAATGTTTTTCGACCAGAGTCCTAGTAGAGGCATGGGCAACAACCAAAGAAGGTTCATCCATGAGAAGAATTACGAATTTGGGATGCTCGTTTTGGATGTCAACGATAAGGGGGAAGGCGACAGCCTCTTATATGGCGCTTGCAGGGTCAAGTTTACGAAGGATGATCAGTTGGAGGTCGAGCACTTCGGCCAGGCACCTGCCCGGCTGGCGGCGGTGAAGCTCTGGCAGTGATTTTGTACGCTGCCTTCCCGTAGGGGATTGGCAGTGTCCCGATAAGCATAACAACAGTGGTGGAGGAATGTGATGTTTAACAGACTGAAGAGTGGAGCTGTAGGGATCGCATGCAAGATGAGTCTTGTCCTGCTTATGTGTGGATTTATGGCAGCACAGGACATTAAGTCGAACTATATGCCAGGTACCGACTTCTCAAAATTCAAGACTTACAAGTGGGTCAACATCGAAGGCAGCGAGCGACCAGACCAAATTCTAGACCAGCAGATTAGGCAGGCGGTTGACGCCCAGCTAGCTTCCAAAGGGATGACAAAGACCGACGACGACAAGGCGGATATGTACGCCGCCTACCAAGTCTCCATAACCCAGCAGAAGGAGTGGAACGCCTATGGCATGGGAGGCGGCCTGCGATGGGGTGGCGGTATGGCGACCGCCACGAGCTCCACGATTCAGATTGGCACCTTGGGTCTTGATTTCTACGACCCGGCGCCGAAACAGCTCATATGGCGAGGCGAAGCAACGAAAACCCTGAACCCGAGCAAGGATCCGCAGAAGAACCAGGATCGCTTGAACAAAGCGGTGGCAAAACTCCTCAAGGACTTCCCTCCAAAACCCGGTAAGTGAGCGAAGCCCTTTAGGCCCATGAACGCGGAAGCGATGGCTTGGCTATCTCAGCCGCACAGCGACGCCAGTGCCTTGGCCGGTAATTGCCACCGAGGCGCATGGTTCGCGATCTTCAAGTAGACAACCACCACTGGCCAAGCATCACTGCGAGCGGTGGCAGCGCAGAGCGGAAGTGCGCCTGGCGAAGACTACATTCCGCACTTGTGATGGAAGGAGCACCGATGACGCGAGAACAATACAGGCTACAGGAGATAGCTTCCGGCAAGAAACCGTCGAAGATCCCCTGGAGAAAATGGGGGCCGTATCTGAGCGAGCGGCAATGGGGCACGGTTCGGGAGGATTACAGCCGGGACGGAAATGCCTGGGACTACTTCAGCCATGACCAGGCCCGATCGCGCGCATATCACTGGGGGGAGGACGGTCTTGCCGGGATCAGTGATGAAGAGCAGTTGTTGTGCTTCAGCGTTGGTCTTTGGAATGGCAACGATCCAATATTGAAGGAGCGTCTCTTCGGCCTAACGAACAGCGAAAGCAACCACGGTGAGGATGTCAAGGAGTATTACTTCTACCTCGACAGCACGCCAACTCATTCGTATATGAAGTACCTTTACAAATACCCGCAGGCCGTTTTTCCATACGACGATCTGATTGCTACGAGTAAGGGGCGCAATCGCGGCGACATGGAATACGAGTTGCTGGACACCGGCATCTTCAACGGCGATCGCTACTTCGATGTCTTTGTGGAGTACGCCAAACAGACGCCCGAGGACGTCCTTGTCCAAATCACGGTGTGTAATCGGGGCCCTGAGGCAGCGACAGTTCACGTTTTGCCAACCCTCTGGTTCCGCAACACCTGGAGTTGGTGGCCGGACACACCTAAGCCGTCGTTGAAACAGATCACGGGCAAGGGCGGCTCCCCGTTAGTGGCAGCTTCACACACCCAACTGGGTGAACGCTATCTGTATTGCGAAGGGGACGTTCCGCTACTGTTCACGGAGAATGAGACGAATAACGAGCGAATCTTCGGCACCGCCAATGGCACTCCCTATGTCAAGGATGGAATCAACAACTACGTAGTGAATGAAAAATCAGACGCAGTCAACCCCGAGCGCACCGGAACCAAAGCCGCAGCACACTACCGAATCCGCATCGACGCCGGCCAAAAGGCTACAATCCGCCTACGACTCAGTGACTTGGCGCCTTCTGCAATGGGGGACCCCTTCAAGAGTTTTGCTGAAACGATGCACACCCGTCAGCAAGAGGCGGACGAATTTTATCGCGACATCACTCCGGTAACTGTCAGCGAAGATGAGGCCTTGGTCATGCGACAGGCACTGGCAGGGATGCTTTGGAGCAAACAGTACTTCGGTTTCGACGTGGACAAATGGCTGGTGGAACATGGCGCGAATCCGCTGCGGCCGGGCGACAGGGAAATGCGGAACAGCGAATGGTCACACATGGTCAATCAACACGTGATCTCGATGCCGGACAAGTGGGAATATCCGTGGTTTGCCGCGTGGGATTTGGCCTTCCACACTATCGCGCTCTCGGCCGTTGATGTAGATTTCGCGAAAGAACAGCTCGACTTGATGCTACAGGAGTTTTTCCTGCACCCCACCGGCCAGATCCCTGCCTACGAGTGGAACTTCAGCGACGTTAACCCGCCCGTGCACGCTTGGGCCACGATCTTCCTATACCGAACCGAGCAGGCGCTCAAGGGCAAAGGCGATCTGGAGTTTCTCAAGCGATCCTTTATGAAGTTGACGCTGAACTTCAGCTGGTGGGTGAATCGGAAAGACCGATTTGGCAAAAACCTCTTCGAAGGCGGTTTTCTGGGACTCGATAACATTGGCGTCTTCGACCGTAGCGCAGCGCTACCCACCGGTGGTCACCTGGAGCAGGCTGACGGCACTGCGTGGGTCGCATTGTTCTGCCAGAACATGCTCGAGATCAGCGTCGAGTTGGCGGCCCACGACCCCTTCTTCGAAGAGATGGCCGTCAAGTTTGCTGACCACTTCCTCCGGATCGCCTACGCCATGAACCAGATGGGTCCTGACGGCATGTGGGACGAAGAAGATGGGTTCTACTATGATGTGCTACGCCTGCCCGACGGGACGGCAACGAGGCTCAAGGTCCGCTCTATGGTGGGCCTGTTGCCCCTCTGCGCCACCACCGTCATCGAACCCTGGCAGCGCGAACGGGTACCGCGAGTGATGGAAGTTGTGGCCGAACGTTTGCGACGTAGGCCCGAACTCTTCGGAAGTATTCACCCAACCGGTCCGGCCCATCTCGGCTACGGCGATCGCGGCATTGCTGCTTTGGTCAATCCGGAACGGTTACGCCGAATATTGTCGCGCATGCTCGACGAGAACGAATTCCTCAGTCCCTATGGCATTCGTGCGCTCTCGCGCTACCATGCCGAGCACCCCTATGTCTTCGGTGTGAACGGCCAGGAATACCGGGTGAACTATCTTCCAGCCGAATCAGATACCGGCATGTTCGGCGGGAACTCCAACTGGCGTGGTCCGATATGGATGCCCGTGAACGCATTGCTGATCCGCGCCCTTTTATCGTTTTACGGCTATTACGGCAACAATTTCAAGATCGAGTGTCCGACTGGTTCGGGCAACTGGATGAATCTCTTCGAGGTAGCCCGCGAGATTACCCATCGGCTAACCCGGATCTTCCTGCGAGATGAGTCTGGGCGGCGGCCGGTTTACGGAGGTACGGAGAAATTCCAGACCGATCCCCACTGGAAGGATTACGTGATGTTCTACGAGTACTTCCATGGAGATAACGGCGCTGGCCTGGGGGCTAGTCACCAGACGGGCTGGACCGGTCTCGTCGCCAAACTGATCGAGTTTTTCGGCCGCGTCGACGGAGAGCAATTGCTTGCGGCGGGCAAAGCTGGGGCATTTAAGAAAGAGCCGATACGCGACAAGCAGGTCGCTTGATGGATTGCTCAGACATCCTCGGGAAGATGACCGTGAATTGATCTCTAAGTCGATCGCTTAGCTCAACCTAGTCGGGCTTGCGGCAAAGCTCCGCACGTTCGGTTTCGCCCACTGCAAGCGAGAATTTGCATTTAGGGCGAACCGTGGCGGCGATCAAGACTCATTTTTCTCTTTGCAACACGGAGAATCAATTGGGTTCTCGAAAGCAAGAACCGAAATGGTGTCTGAATCGCGGAGTTCTGGTCGTCGCCATCGTTCTCTTGA
>Ga0210401_10001568_pt1 | contig 26325 bp, 21 predicted proteins | sample IncBWH32MmetaG_FD_150866 | JGI IMG/M metagenome (GOLD analysis project Ga0210401, IMG submission 150866) | Forest soil microbial communities from Barre Woods Harvard Forest LTER site, Petersham, Massachusetts, United States - Inc-BW-H-32-M | ecosystem: Environmental > Terrestrial > Soil >...
CCGTTCACCGACGAAAAGCACATCTTCGTCAATCTCGGCGACGGCACCTATTTCCACTCCGGCATTCTGGCGATCCGCCAGGCCATCGCCTCCAAGGCGAACATCACCTACAAGATCCTCTACAACGACGCGGTCGCGATGACCGGCGGCCAGCGGCATGACGGCGACCTCTCGCCGCAGCAGATCACCTACCAGCTCCACGCCGAGGGCATCCGCGAGATCTACCTGGTCTCGGAAAACCCCAACCTCTATCCCGCAAACACCATCGCAACAGGCGTAAAGCTCGCGCACCGCGATGAGCTCGACAACGTCATGAAGGTCCTGCGCGAGACTCAAGGCGCGTCCGCGATCGTGTTCGTGCAGACCTGTGCGGCGGAAAAGCGCCGCCGCCGCAAGCGCGGCACGCTGGAGGATCCGCCGCGGCGTCTCTACATCAATCCCGCCGTCTGCGAAGGCTGCGGCGACTGCTCGGTGCAGTCGAATTGTATCTCGGTCGAGCCGCTGGAGACCGAGTTCGGCCGCAAGCGCGCCATCAACCAGTCGAGCTGCAACAAGGATTATTCCTGCCTGAAAGGGTTCTGCCCGTCCTTTGTCACCATCGACGGCGGCAGCCTGCGCCACCGCGCCCCCGCCGATCTCGGCGCGATCGGGACGCTGCCGGAGCCCTTGACCAAGCCACAGCTCGATCGGCCCTACAACATCGCGGTCGGCGGCGTCGGCGGCACCGGCGTGCTGACGATCGGCGCACTGCTCGGCATGGCCGCCCATATCGAGGGCAAGGCCTCGATGATTTTGGACATGTCGGGCCTGGCGCAGAAGGGCGGCGCCGTGCTGAGCCATGTGCGGCTGTCCGGGCACACCAAGGACGTCACCTGCTCGCGCATCGTCACCGGCACCGCCGATCTCGTGATCGCCGCCGATGAGGTGGTGGCCGGCGCCAAGGACACCATCACGCTCTGCGAATCCGGCCGCACGGTCGGCATCATCAACAGCCATCTGATTCCGACCGCGGATTTCGTCCTCAACCGCGATTTCAATTTCCAGAACCGCAAGGTGGTCAGCGTGCTGGAAAACGCGCTGCGAAAAGAGTCCGTTTTCTTCGACTTCACCAAGCCGGCGGAGGCGCTGCTCGGCGATTCCATCGCCACCAACATGATGATGCTCGGCTATGCCTATCAGAAGGGTTTTTTGCCGCTCTCGGCGGAGGCGATCGAGCAGGCGATCGAGATCAACGGCGTCGCGATCAAGATGAACACCGAAGCGTTCCGGCTCGGCCGCCTTGCCGTGGTCAATCCGGAGCGGCTCGCCATCATGCTGGAGGGCCACGAGGCGCCGGTGGTCCCGAAAACGCTGGAAACGATGTCGCTGGACGAGATCATCGCCCACCGCAGCGCGCATCTGACGGACTACCAGAACAAGCGGCTGGTGGAGCGCTATCGCAAGCTCGTCGACCAGGTCCGCGAGGCGGCAGCGCAGGGCGGTTATGGCGATGCGCTGCCGCGCGCGGTCGCAATCAACTACGCCAAGCTTTTGGCCTACAAGGACGAGTACGAGGTGGCACGGCTGTTTACCGACGGCAGTTTCGAGAAGCAGATCGCCGAGCATTTCGAGGGCGATTTCAAGATGAGCTTCAATCTGGCGCCGCCGATTCTGGGCGGCGGCGTCGACGCCCAGGGACGGCCGAAGAAGCGCGCCTTCGGTCCGGGCATGATGAAGGTGTTCCGGCAGCTCGCCAAGCTGCGCGTGCTGCGCGGCACCCCGCTCGATATTTTCGGCTACAGCCGCGACCGCAGGCTCGAGCGCAGCCTGATCGCGGCTTACGAGAAAGACGTCGCGAACGTGCTGAGCCAGTTGTCGCCGGCCAATATCGATGCGGCGGTCGAGCTGCTCGCGTTACCGGAGCGCGTTCGTGGCTATGGTCCGGTGAAGGAGAAGGCGGCCGCTGATGTAAAGGCGCGTCACGAAAAACTCACCGCCGACCTCGCCAGCCCGCCACCCGCGCCGCGCCAACTCGCGGCGGAGTAGCTGCTGTGTAGGGTGGGCAAAGGCGCACTTCGCGCCGTGCCCACCCTCTCTCCGCGAGCATCATCTGGAAGGGTGGGCACGCTTCGCTTTGCCCACCCTATGATCTCCAACCTATTTGACCGAGATCCTCCTGAGGCTGTCCCGCATGGGCGCCATGCGCAAACTGCCCGTCGTGCCAATCTGTCGCAGGGCTCATCTGCTGATTTTCAGAAATACGCTTGACTTAGACCCCAAATCAGAAGCATGATCCGCACCGTCCCGCCTCGATGAAGAGGGGCGTATGCGCTATCGTCACGACACGTGAGGCGGGATGCGATGGCCGCGACGGCGACGCGCACGATCTTTCGTGCGGACGAACGGCGCTGATGCTGACAGCGAAATCGTGTGGTCCTGACACCCCGACGCTGGTGTCAAGTCTTGCGGTTACGATCCGCGAGACGACGGGGCAAACAAGCCCGGTCCCCGGGGAGATCACGTACAAGCTGTAACACCATTGCGCAGGGAAGATCGGGTGTTCCGGCTGAACCTGTGGTTCCTTCCCCGTGCTTTTTCTACTGCACGGGGGCCATGGGGATCAGTCGATACCCGGCCTTCCCTGCGCCCTCTCATTCGCGAGGGACACGAACGATGCACAACTCGGGCGCGATCGCGTCGCGAGAAGGCGAACGGGCGCCTCTCATCACGTCGTTGCAAGGCGCAAAGCGCCGACTTGCCCGCCGAAGCCCAACGGGCGAAGGCGGAAGCTCGTGAGACGCGAAGGGGGAAGCAATCCGGACTCGCACGAGTGGCTCTGGATTGCTTCGCTCCGCTCGCAATGACGGTGCCCGGCGGCTGCCGGGATCACTCGTCTCACCCCGCGGAATATTTCGCTGCTTGCCAAGGCCGCGCGGGCAGGCCACAAAAAATCAGGACAGCAAGACGACAAGAAACGCCAGCGGAGACCGAGTTGACCATCAAGGGCAAGGCCTACATCGCCGGGATCTTTGAGCACCCGACCCGGCACGCACCGGACAAATCCACCGCACAGCTTCATGCCGAAGTCGCAAAGGGCGCCACCGCGGACGCCGGCCTCACCAAGGCCGATATCGACGGCTATTTTTTGGCCGGCGACGCGCCGGGCGGCGCCTGGCCGATGGTGGATTATCTCGGCCTGAAGGTGCGCCACATCGATTCCACCGAGACCGGCGGCTGCTCCTATCTGATCCATCTCGGCCACGCCGCCGAGGCGATCGCCGCCGGTAAATGTTCGATTGCGCTGGTGACGCTGGCCGGTAAGCCGCGCACCGGGCCGATGCCACCGCGCGCGGCCGGCCCGGAAGCCGATTTCGAAGCGGCTTACGGCGCGACCACGCACAATGCCTACGGCATGTGTGCCATGCGCCACATGCACGACTACGGCACCACAAGCGAGCAACTCGCCTGGATCAAGGTCGCAGCCTCGCACCATGCGCAGTACAACCCCAACGCGTTCCTGAAGGACGTCGTCACCGTCCAGGATGTCATCAACTCGCCGATGATCTCCGATCCGCTGCATCGGATGGATTGCTGCGTCGTCACCGATGGCGGCGGCGCGCTGATCGTGACCACGGAGGAGATTGCGAAGAGCCTGAAGAAGCCGCTGGTCAGGCTGATCGGCCATGGCGAGGCGATGAAGGGGCCGCGCGGCGGCAAGGACCTCGACCTCACTTATTCCGCCGGTGTCTGGTCCGGCCCGCGCGCCTTCGAGGAAGCCGGCGTCACGCCGCAAGACATCAAATACGCCTCGATCTACGACAGTTTCACCATCACCGTGCTGATGCAACTCGAAGACCTGGGTTTTTGCAAGAAAGGCGAGGGCGGCAAGTTCGTCGCTGACGGCAACCTGATTTCCGGCGTCGGCAAGCTGCCATTCAACACCGATGGCGGCGGTCTCTGCAGCAACCATCCGGTCAACCGCGGCGGCATGACGAAGATCATCGAGGCGGTGCGGCAGTTGCGCGGCGAGGCGCATCCCAAAGTGCAGGTGAAGAACTGCGACCTCGCGATCGCCCATGGCACCGGTGGACTTTTGGGCGTGCGGCACGCCGCCTCGACCTGCATTCTGGAGCGTGTGTGATGAGTGAAGCGAAAAAATATCCGACGCCAGTGACCAACCCTGAGACAAAGCCGTTCTGGGATGCCGCGGCGCAAGGCAAGTTCCTGATCAAGCGCTGCACCACCTGCGGCGACGCGCATTATTTTCCGCGCTCGATCTGCCCGTTCTGCTTCTCCGACAAGACGGAATGGGAGGAAAGTTCCGGCGAGGGCACGATCTACACCTTCAGCCTGATGCGCAAATCGGCAAGTGGGCCCTACGCGATCGGCTACGTCACGCTGAAGGAAGGCCCGTCGCTGATGACCAATTTCGTCGATTGCGACCTGGAGCGGCTTGCGATCGGGACGAAGGTGAAGGTGGTATTCAAGCCGACCGGCGGCGCGCCGCTGCCGTTCTTCACGCCGGTGTAGGTTCGTAGGGTGGGTAGAGCGCAGCGAAACCCACCAAAAAAGGTGATGGGTGTTTCGCTGCGCTCTACCCATCCTACAGCAGGAAAGATCGGGGGAACGTTGCACATGCCGATCAACTACGATGAGCTGATGGCGCTGAAGAATCTCGGCCAGAAATACAGCTATGGCGATCGCGAGGTGATGCTGTACGCCTGTGGCATCGGCATGGGCGCCGATCCCCTGGACGAGAAGGAACTCGCCTTCGTCAACGAAGCCGCCGCCACGCCGCGCCCACTTAAAGTTGTGCCGACTTTCGCCTCCGTCGCGGCCTGGGGTGCGGGTCCCGGCGAGATGAACCTCAATCGCGTCATGGTGGTCGATGGCGAGCGCGACATCACCTTCCATAAGCCGCTCGCGATGGCGGCGCACATCAGCGCCGATTCCTCCGTGCTCGCGGTGTTCGACAAGGGCAAGGACAAGGGCGCGATCATTCGCCACCAGACGGTGCTCAGGGATGCCGATGGCGAGAAGCTCGCGACGCTGGTGGCCTCTCGCTTCGCCCGTGGCGATGGCGGCTTTGGCGGGCCATCCGAAGGCCAGCCCGAGCCGCATCCCGTGCCAAGTCGTGCGCCCGACCGGACCGTCGACATCTCGACGCGGCCCGACCAGGCGCTGGTCTACCGGCTCTGCGGCGACCGCAACCCGCTGCACTCCGATCCGGAGTTTGCGAAGAAGGCGGGTTTCCCAAAACCGATCCTGCACGGCATGTGCACCTATGGCATCACCTGCCGCGGCATCTTGCAGACTTATGCCGACTACGACCCGGGCGCGTTCAAGCAGCATGTCGCGCGCTTCTCCTCGCCGGTCTATCCCGGCGAGACCGTGACCCTGGAGATGTGGAAGGAGGGCGATGTCATCTCGTTCGAGGCCAAGGTGAAGGCGCGCGGCGTCACAGTGATCAAGAACGGAAAGACGGTGCTCGGCTGATGAACGCCGTCATTCCGGGGCGCGCGAAGCGCGAACCCGGAATCTCGATCAACAACTTCTGGATTCCGGGTTCGGCCCTGCGGGCCGACCCGGAATGACGGAAATGATGAGGGAGAAGAAAACAATGGGACTGCTCGACGGCAAGGTGGCGCTGATCACGGGCGCAGGCGGCGGACTGGGGGAAGCCTACGCAAAACTGTTCGCGCGCGAGGGCGCCGCCGTCGTGGTCAATGATCTCGGCGGACCGCGCGATGGTTCCGGTGCCGACACCTCGATGGCGCAAAAAGTGGTCGACGCGATCACGGCCGAGGGCGGCCGCGCGGTCGCCAATGGCGGCGACATTTCCACCATCGAAGGCGGCCAGTCGGTGTTCAACGATGCGATCAAGCATTTCGGCCGCGCCGACATATTGGTGAACAACGCCGGCATCCTGCGCGACCAGACCTTCGCCAAGGCGACCGAAGGCGACTGGGACAGGGTGATCAAGGTGCATCTGAAAGGCACCTTCTGCGCGACGCTGCCGGTGTTCCGGTGGATGCGCGATAATGGCGGCGGCGTCATCGTCAATACCTCCTCGACCTCCGGCCTGATCGGCAATTTTGGTCAGACCAACTATGGCGCCGCCAAGGGCGGCATCTGGGGCTTTTCCAACGTGCTCGCGATCGAGGGCCGCAAATACAACATCCGGGTCTGGACCCTGGCGCCGGGCGCGCTGACCCGCATGACCTCAGACCTGCCGCGTTACAAGGAGAACCCGACCGCCGCTTTGGGCCCGGACGGCATCGCGCCAGCCGTGCTATACATGGTCAGCGAGCTCTCGGGCGATCAGACCGGCAAGGTGCTCGGCGTGTCCGGGCCGCGCGGCGTGCGCGAGCTGCGGATGATGGAGATGGATGGCTGGAAACCGCCATTTTCAGGATGGAAGGCAGAGGATATCGTCAGCCACGCCAGGGAGATCTTCTTCTCCGAGGAGGAGATCAGGAAGTCGGCGCGGCGGTTTTGAACACCGTCGTTCCGGGGCGCGAGTGAAACGAGCGAACCCGGAACCCAGGCGAAATATCGAGATTCCGGGTTCGATGCTGCGCATCGCCCCGGAATGACGGACGAAAGGTTAGAGGCACAGATGACCAAACTCACCGCGGAGGCCAAGGGCACGTTCGCGATCGCGCCCACGCCCTTCCATGACGACGGCCGCATCGACGAGCGCTCGATCGACCGGCTGACCGACTTCTATGCCGAGGTCGGCTGCGACGGTGTCACCGTGCTCGGGATTCTCGGCGAGGCACCGAAACTCGATGCCGCCGAGGCCGAGCAGGCGGCGGTCCGTTTCGTCAAGCGGGCGAAAACCATGCAGGTGATCGTGGGTGTCTCGGCGCCGGGCTTTGCCTCGATGCGGTCGCTGGCGTGGGCCTCGATGGATGCCGGCGCCGCCGGCGTCATGATCGCCCCGCCGCCGAACCTGCGCACCGACGACCAGATCACCGCCTATTTCAAGCAGGCGCAGGAGGCGATTGGCGACGACATTCCCTGGGTGCTGCAGGATTATCCGCTGACCTTGAGCGTCGTGTTCACGCCGGCCGTGATCCGCAAGATCGTGATGGACAGCCCGTCCTGCGTGATGCTCAAGCACGAGGACTGGCCTGGCCTGGAGAAGATCTCGACCCTGCGCGCCTTCCAGAAGGACGGCTCGCTGCGGCCGCTGTCGATCCTGTGCGGCAATGGCGGGCTGTTTCTCGATTTCGAGATGGAGCGCGGCGCCGACGGCGCGATGACGGGCTATGCTTTCCCGGAACTCCTGATCGACGTGGTGCGGCTGTCGAAGGAGGGCAAGCGCGACGCCGCGCACGATCTGTTCGACGCGCATCTGCCGCTGATCCGCTATGAGCAGCAGCCGGGCGCGGGACTCGCAGTCCGCAAATATGTGCTGCAGAAGCGCGGCATCATCGCCTCCAGCGCGCAGCGCAAGCCGGCCGCCGGGATCACGCCAACCGCGCGGGCCGAGGTGGATTACCTGTTGTCGCGGGTGGCGCGGGTCGATCGCCGCGCCAACCTGCAGCCGCAATCGAGCGCGGCAGGATAGTTCGAAAATGACTGAGACCATCACCCCGCGTCCTGCCTCCACCGTGCTGCTGCTGCGCGACAGCGCCGCTCGCGAGATCGAAGTTTTCATGATGGTGCGTCACCACCAGATCGAGTTCAATTCGGGCGCGCTGGTGTTTCCCGGCGGCAGCGTCGAGGCGGGCGACACGGCGATCGCCGAGCGGGGTGAGCTTTATTCGGGCGGCGAGAGCTGTGACGCCGCGGGCTTGAGCTTTCGCATCGCGGGCATCCGCGAGACCTTCGAAGAAAGCGGCATTCTGCTGGCGCGGCCGAAGGGGTCGACGGCGCTGGTCGATGCGAAACGTGCAAGCGAGATCGAAGCGGCGCACCGCACGGCCCTGAATGAACGCAAGACCAGTTTCCTCGACGTGCTGGTTGCAGGCGACTTGTCGCTCGCGATCGATGCGCTCGTTCCCTATGCGCACTGGATCACGCCGGAGGGCATGCCGAAACGTTTCGACACCTGGTTCTTCCTCGCCGCGGCGCCGCCGGACCAGATCGGCGCCCATGACGGAAGGGAATCGACCGACTCGGTCTGGGTGTCGCCGCACGAGGCGCTCGAGGGCGGTGAAAATGGCCGCTTCAAGCTGCCGTTTCCGACCACCCGCAACCTGATCAAGCTCGGCAAGCAGCCGCGCGTCGCGGCCGCGCTGGATGAGGCGAGCGGCAAACCGGTCGTGACCGTGATGCCGGTCATGACGAGGCTCAATGGCGGCCGCCAGCTCGTGATCCCGCGCGAGGCCGGCTATGACGGCGAGGTGTTCGAGGTCGGTGCGGTCGGTTAGCATACTTCGTCCAGTATCGAAGAATAATATTGCCATGCCGTGTAAGTTCCGCTCGACCATCATCGAGATCAGGAAAGCCGGACATGCAAGCCATGGGTCCGTCGCGCCCGGGCCTCGCCGGCGAGCTCGCGCTGTTGCTGCTGCTCGCCGCGCTGTGGGGCGCGTCATACAGCTTCATCAAGCTTGGCGTCGCGACCATTCCGCCGATTACCCTGATCGCGGCGCGCACCGTGATTGCCGGCGTGCTGCTGCTCATCATCATGCGCTGGCGCGGCATCAGGATGCCCGGGGACCGCGCGACATGGTGTCGTTTCGCAGTGCAGGCCTGCCTCAACAGTGTCATTCCCTGGACGCTGATCGCCTGGGGCGAACGGTTCGTCGATGCCGGCCTTGCGACCATCCTCAATTCGGCCGCGCCGATCTTCGCATTCCTGTTGACCGCGCTCGTCACGCGGCACGAGGCGGTCACGGCGCGAAAACTGTTTGGCGTGATCGCGGGCCTGGCCGGCATCTGCCTCGTCGTCGGCGTCAGGGCGCTGGATCATGTCGGACAGGAGCTTTTCGCGGAGATCGCGATCGTGGTCGCAGCGATCTGTTACGCCTGCGGCGCGATCTTCAGCCGCGGCTTCAAGGGCCTCGATCCCATGGCGCCGGCGGTGGGGTCGCTTCTGTGTGGTACTGCAATGCTGATTCCATTGAGCCTCGTCTGCGAGCGGCCATGGACATTGGCGCCATCGGCCGGCTCGCTATTGGCGCTGCTGGCGCTGGCGGTATTCTCGACGGCGGCCGCGTTCGTGATCTATTTCCGGCTGATCCAGACGTTGGGATCGGTCGGCACCACCGCGCAGGCCTATCTGCGGGTCCCCATCGGCGTGGCCCTGAGCGTGGCCTTTCTTGGCGAGACGCTGGCGCCAACGGCGTGGGTGGGTCTGGCCTGCGTCGTTGTGGGCGTTGCAGCGATGACGGTCCCGGTGCGAGGGGCAAGGAAGATCGCCTGACCCCCGGGGTTATTCCAAGGGTGTGCGGCCCCCGCTTCATGGTGTTCCCAGCTTGTTCTCGCCGGCGCCTATCCGTCGTATATTGCGGCTTTGAAGCCCGGTCCCCACCATGAAGCCTCAGGCCTTTTCGGCGATCCTGCGACGTGTCAGATCCTATTCGTTGTCGATCGGGCAGCTGACCTTTGGCAGTTTTCTGTTACTCCTGGCGGTGATCACGGCGACCTCCATGGCCAGCGTGGTCGCGATCCGCCGCATCGATTCGACCTTTGCGGAGTTGCAGCGCCTGCAGGACGTCGGCGACATCGCCGAGGATATCGACCGCCGCATGAACGAGCTCCGCCTTGCGGCGCGCGATTTCGTGACGGATCCCAGCGCCAGACCCGACAGGGTCGGGGAGGCGGCCTCCGAATTGAGCGCATTGTTGAAGAAGACGCGGCTGGAGCTTGCGCCCGAGCAGCAGGACATGATCGATGGCGTGACCCAGCGATTGGCCAATTATCGCGATGGCATCGAGCGCGTCGGCCTGCTGATCGCGCATCGCGCCGAACTGCTTGCGGTGGTGCCGCCGGCCCGCGCGAAGTTCGAACAGGCTTTGGCGGAGGTCACCGACAGGGCCATCGCCAGTTCCCTGTTTCGCTCCGAGAACGAGATCGCCGCCGCCCTGCTGGCGCATGACCCGGCCGGCGCCGAGACGACCGCAAGACAGATGCGTGCGTTGTCGATCGACGATCCCGCGCTGCACGCGGCGACCGCCGGCTATGCCGACGCGGTCGTTGCCATCGCCGGCACGGAGGGCGAGATCGCGCGGCTGGACAAGGAGGTGCTCGGCACCGAAGGCCGGCTGATCGGCCGGGTCACCGAGCTGTTGCGCGAGCTCAGTACGCAGCGGGGGCGGGTGCTGTCGCACGACTTCGCGAGAACCGTTGCCGAAGCCAAATGGCAGAGCATCGTGCTTGGCACGATCGGCGTGCTGATCGCTTTCTTCGCGGCGGCCGTCGTGGTCCGGCGCACCGTCCGGCCGCTGGCTTCGATCGCAGGCGCGATCCGCGCGCTGGCCGCCGGCAGGAAGGATACATCGATCCCGGGCACCGATGTGAACAACGAGATCGGCGATATTGCGCGCGCGGCGGAAGTCTTTCGCCGGACACTGGTCGACGCGGATTCGGCCCGCGAGGCGGCGCTGCGCGCGCTCACCGAACAGCGCCTCGCCGAAGAAAGCTATCGCAAACTGTTCGAGGCCTCCGTCGACGGCATCTATGTGACGACGCCGGAGGGCATCTTGCTCAATGCCAATCCGGCGCTGGCGCGGATCATGGGCTACGACGCGCCGGAGCAGTTGATCGCGAATATCGGGGACATGACGCAGGCGATCTACGTGCACGCCTCGGCGCGCGGCGAGTATCAGCAGCTCATGCATCGCAACGGCGTGGTGCACGAGTTCGAATACCAGGTGTTTCGGAAGGACGGCGAAATCCGCTGGCTGTCCGACAGCGCCACCGTCGTGCGCGACGGCGACGGCGAGGTGGTCCGCTACGAGGGCACGGTGCGCGACATCACCGACCAGAAGCGCGCCGAGGACGCGATCGCCGAAGGCCGCAAGCTGCTGCAGCAGGTGATCGACACCGTCCCGGCCGTGATCAACGTCAAGGACCCGGATCTGCACTATGTGCTGATGAACCGCTACATGGCCGGGATTTTTGGCATCGAACCGAAGGATGCGATCGGTCACACCACGAGCGAGCTGATGTCGCGCTACGGCGCACGGAAGACCGATGAGAACGACCTGCGCGTGCTGAAGCTGAAGCGGGGCCTCGGCTTCTACGAGGAAGAGTATCTGGACTCCGCCGGCAACCTGCGGCAATGGCTCGTCAACAAGCTGCCGCTGCTGGATGTCGACGGCGAGATCGAGCACATCGTCACCGTCGCGCTCGACATCGGCGAGCGCAAGCGCGGCGAGCAGGAGATGCGGAAATCGAAAGAGGCGGCGGAAACCGCGCTGCGCAATCTCCGTGACACGCAAGCCTCGCTGATCGAAGCCGAGAAGCTCGCGGCGCTGGGCCGCATGGTGGCGGGCGTCGCGCACGAGGTCAACAATCCGATCGGCATCAGCCTCACCGTCGCATCCGCGCTGGAGCGCAAGGCGGGCTTGTTTGCCGGCGAGGTCGCGCGCGGCGACCTCAGGAAGTCCAGCCTCAATGACTTCCTCGCAACCAGCCGCGATGCATCCTCGCAGCTCGTCGCCAATCTCAATCGGGCGGCCGAGTTGATCCAGTCGTTCAAGCAGGTGGCCGCGGATCGCAATTACTCGGACATGCGGCCGTTCGATCTCGCCGACTTGACCGAGCAGGTGGTGCTGAGTCTCAGGCCGAGCCTGCGCAAGCAGAATCTCACGCTGACCGTCGATTGCCAGCCCAGCCTGATGATGAACAGCTATCCGGGTCCGTACGGGCAGGTGCTGACCAACCTGTTTCTCAACTCGGTCGCGCACGCCTTTCCCAATGGAGGGCCCGGTGCGATCGACATTCAGGCCCGCGCATCCGGCATGGACAATGTCGAGATCATCTTTTCCGACAATGGCTGCGGCATGAGCCTCGACGTCCGCCGCCGCGCGTTCGATCCGTTCTTCACCACCCGCCGCGATCAGGGCGGCACCGGTCTCGGCCTGCACATTGTGTACAACATCGTCACGAATCGCCTGGGCGGCCGCTTAGACCTCGATTCGGAACCCGGCGGCGGCACGCGTGTGCAGATGATCCTGCCGCGCACGGCGCCGGTCGAACAGGCGGCCGAATAGACGCCCCGATCGCGCGATCCGAAAGATCGGTGCCGCGGTGGCGTTCACGGCAAAGTCAGTGGAACCCCGTCACCGGCCACGCATTCTCCGTGTTTTCCACGCTGTCTTGTCCGTGCACGAGACACGAAAATGCGAGGGGAATCAGGTCGTCGAAAAACTGGCCCGCTAAATGCATCGCAATCTGTGCACCCCCGGGGTAGGTGCAGGAGCAGGAGAAGATGAGCAACTGGATCGATTCCGGCGGCCATGCGCCGCGTCAATGCAGTGACGCGTACCTCAGAACGAAAGCTCGTCAGCCACCTCACAGTGCCTCACGCTGGAGGATGTCGATGCGAGCGACCTGCGCGGTGCTGTCGATGGCGGTGGTGTCGTCATTGAGCCACGCGCGGGACCGCGGTCAATTCGCCAACTCCAGTCCCGAGATGAAGGCATGGTTCGATAGCTTGCGGAGCGGCAAGGGGCCATGCTGCTCGGACGCCGACGGCAGCGCGATTTCGGATGCCGACTGGGAGAGCCACAACGGGCACTATCGCGTGCACATTCCCAACAACACCGGCGAGATGGAATGGGTCGACGTTCCCGATGAGGCCGTCATCACCGAGCCGAACCGGATCGGGCGGACCATGGTGTGGCCGATCCGGGGTTATCTCGGCATGACGATACGCTGCTTCATGCCTGGATCAATGACGTGACCCATCAGTGGAGAAGGCTCGTCCGCCGTAGCCTCCGGCGAAGGCGGATGCCGGGCAGCATGACCTGAGGTTTTCCTCAGGCATATTTCGGGTCGCGCTCGAGGAGTTCGATCGAGATACCCTGCGGGCCGCGGATGAAGCAGATCCGCACGCCGGGCCTGATCGTGGTCGGCTCCTTGGTGAACTCGACGCCCTTGGCCCTGATCTCGGCGGCCACGGCGTCGATGTCTTTGACCGTCAGCCCGAAATGGTCGAGCCCCTGATAGGGCGTGACCGGCGAGGTGTTGACCCCGTCGCCGGCGGTGACCGGCGCGATGAAGACATTGGCGCCACCGAGCTTGACGTCGATGCGTCCAGCGCCGCGGATGATCTCGCCGCCGAGCACATCGGAAAGCCAGGCCGCCGTCGCCTCCGGATCGGGACTGCGCAGATGAATGTGATCCCAGGTAACGGTCGGCATCGTGGTTCTCTCCCCGCTGATGGTCAGGACATGGTCTGGAACGGGCGTTGGTCGCGACCCGTCGGCCCTGGTGCGATGTTAACGGCCACTTGGCGGCATTGCCATCCTTGTAGCCCTGCCGGACCGATCTCCCCGCTATTCGCCTCGTTCCTGATGGAACCAATCCACGCGCCGACGTATATTTGCCGTGGGCTGGACCTGTGCGCTGGGGGCTGCCATGAGCGCTGGACTCTCGGGTTTCGCGTTAAGCCGCTGGATGACGATCGCCTTTGTCGCCTCGCGCGGGCGAAAGCGGGGCAGGGTGCGGCCGGGCGCAACGCTGGCCCTGGTCCTGCCGGTTCTGGTCGTCATCGGGAGCGGGTTTTGGCTGGTCCTTCCGCTCTATGGCGGCGACGCTGCCGACGGCGATCCCTCAATTGCAGCGGCCCCTGCCGCAATCGAGACCCCGCCCTCCGCTGGCGACACGGAGGCAAAGCCATCAATCGCCCCAGCGGAGCAGCCGTCTGCGAGGTTAACCGTTGCGTCACCCGCGACGGGCTTGCGAATTTCGGCGCAATCCTGGCGGCGGGCCGGCCTTGGGTCGAATGCGCAAGTCACCTTTATCCTGCGCAACGACAACGACTATGCCGTCAAGGATGTCGAAATTGCCTGCGCCTTTGCCCGGCGGGACGGCAGCCACCTGACTGACCGACGGCGCATGATTCCGCAGACCCTCAGCATGAAGAGCCGGAAGCGATTTGCCCGCCTGCACGTCGGCTTCGTCAACATCCATGCCGATCGGATCAAATGTCAGGTGGTGGCCGCGAGCCGCGTCTGAACCGGTCTTCGCTCTTTGTCCCGGCCGGCACGGGTAACCATTGGATAGCGAAAAAGTTATCCCTTGGGTTGAACCGGGGCTGCAGGTCTGGGAACCAATACCCATATGCCCGTTAGCAGCGCAGGCTGCTGCGCGTGGGTGGTTGAAACGGTGCTGAAATGTTGGTTTTGCGCTATTTCGGGTATGTCGGTGGCTCGCTGCTGGCGCTCCTGCTTGTCTGCAACGCGGTGTTTCCGAACCAGCCGCTGCCCAGCGTGTTGAGTTCCGACCCCGATCGGCCGGCGATCCGGATCCAGTCCGACCAGAAGTGGCCCGAGCGCGTCGTGTTCGATACCAGCATGGCGCCGGTCGCGGCGCCCGCGCCCGTCACCGTCGCCAAGGCGGACACGCCGGTTCCACCCAAGGTGGAGGCGCCATCGTTCACCGCCAAAGCGCGCGTGCGAGAGGCGTTTGCCCAGTTTACGCCCGCCGATCCCAGGCCGGAGACGAAGGCTGATCTGAAGCCGCAGGCCAAGCACAAGATGGCCAGCAAGGTCGCCAGCAACAAGGTTGCGAAGCTGCATGTGGGCCGTCCGCTGGTCCTGGCATCGCAGCAGCCCCATCTCGGGTGGTTCGACAACACCTGGTGAGCGTGACCACGAACTCACAATAGAGAGATGATCACACCGGCAGTCTTGAAGAAGGCTGCCGATTTGCTTGTCGGCCGGGCCGCTTTGTCCATTCCACGTTGACCGTGATCTTCTCACTCACGACCGGTGGCGTGTGCGGCAGATGGGAGCAGTTGCCGAGCAGCGAGCAGCAGCCGTCGGAGCCATGCCGCCAATCAATGCCAGAATGAAACGTCGGTTCATGGGGGTCTCCGGTTGTGTCGGCCGTTCGCGACGACGATCGCTGACATTGGATCCAGTACCCTCGCTGCGTTCGAATTTGTCGCGCCGCCTGTCCGAGAAGAGGCAGGTCGCGGCGTCCGTGCATCTTGCAATCTCTGCAACCAATCGTGGTGGGCCTGATCGTGGTGTCACGTCGGATCGGATGAGGATCGATCGTGTTCGGCGGATGTAACGGACGCGTGTCATCGGCAAATGACGGCCCTTCATCATGCTGCCATTGTCTCGGGTCGAAGTAAGCACACGATGATCTGAGAGCGCGACGAGCGGAGGCCGGGCGATGGGCATGAACAAGGGATGGGTTTCGCCCACGGTGCCGTTCGGCGCAATCGGACTGCAGGATTACGCGCTGTGCTTCTGGTCGACGCACGCCACCCTGTTCTCGTGGCTGTTCAGGTTTGCCGCCTCGGCGTTGGGCTATGCCGCAGGCCAATGGATCGGCAGCAATACGGATAGCGCGACACTCGTGGCCCTGGCGTCCAGTGAGCAAGTTCCGACCAGCGTGCGTACGCTCGTCAGGTATTATCCCGACTATGCTTGCGGCGTGCTTGGCGCGTTCGTCGGCGCATTGGGTGCGGAGGCCGTGCTCTGGAAGGGATCCCGCTTCAGTCCGCTCGGCGAGGCGTCGTTCTGCCTCTGCATCGTGTATGTCGTCTTCCTGCCCTGGTTCAGGATCCCGATTTTCGTCTATCCGCATTCCGCGGCCGGCCAGGCTCTGGTGCCGCCGGTCACGACGTAGCGGTCTGCAGGGAAGGGGCGCGTGTCGTTGTTCTGACATTCGCAATCGAGCCTGCGGCAAATGGCTACATACCAAGGTATGTAGCCAGTAGGGCGCAGATGCAAATTCATCTGCATTATCGCCATAGTAACGGCGGCGGGGCCAAACTTACGCCGCCTTTGAACGCATCCTGAACACGAAGTAATGCTTGAAGGGAGGCTTCGTGTGCGTAGCGTGATGCGCGTAGCAATCGGCATCGTGCTGGCTGCCTTCGGAAGCGGGGCCATGGCGCAGCAGCAGGCTGTCGTCAGTTCCGACCTGCCTCAGCGCGATGTCGTCAACGCGGGCACGGTGACGGTGATCACCGCGCCGGTCGGCGGGCCGATGTCGGTGATGGGCTCCGACATGGCCAACGTGCTCGACGACGGCGAAAATCTGCGGGTGCTGCCGATCCTCGGCAAAGGCTCGGTCCAGAACCTCATCGACATCATGCTGCTCAAGAATGTCGACATGGGGTTCGTCGTCTCCGACGCGCTGGAGTTCGTGAAGACGGAATACAACGTTCCCGACATCGCGAACCGCGTGCGCTACATCGCCCAGCTGTTCCACAACGACGTCCACATCGTGGCACGCCGGGAGATCACGAGCTTGCGCGACCTCAACGGCAAGCACGTGTTCGCCGAGCGCAATATCGGCCTGCCGGCGGCCCGGATCATCTTCCGGCGGCTGGGCATCTCGGCGGACATCGATTCCAACACCGACGCCGACGGCGGCCTGCAGAAATTGCTGGGCGGCGAGGGCGATGCCTGGGTCGCAAGCGTCGGCAAGGGCGCGCCCGTCATCAAGAACATCAAGACCGAGGGAGGCAAGTTCCATCTGCTCTCGATCCCCTACGACAAGGTGTTGCAGGACGTCTATCTGCCGGAGTCGTTCTCCTCGGACGACTATCCCAACATCGTGCCGCCGGGCACCAGGGTCGACACGGTGGCGGCACCGACGGTGCTGATGGTCTACAACTGGCCGGCGCAAAGCGAGCGCTACAAGCGCGTGGCCCGCTTTGCCGATGCGTTGTTCGACAAGATCGACAAGCTGCAGGAGCCGCCGCGCCACCCGAAATGGCGCGATACCGTGATATCCGCCAGCGTCCCAGGATTGCAGCGCTTCCAGCCAGCGCAGGACTGGCTCAATGCGCGGACCGGCGCGGTGCCGGCGCCTGCGCCGGTCAGGACGGAGGAATTCCGCCGCTTCCTGGCCCAGCAGAACGGCGGCGCGAAAGTGTCGAACGCGCAGGCCGCCAAGCTCTATGGCGATTTCCTGCGCTGGCGCGACGGGCAGAAATGACGCATCCGTGGTTGCGCCCCGGAGTTTTAACCCGAGATTAACCGAAGCATGAGTTCCTGCTTCGGTCCCCATGGATCCCGATCGATGATCTTTGGGCGGCGGCGTTCTCCTGAAGGTGCTGTCAATGTCCGAGCAGAAATCCCTGCCAATCGGCCGCACGCTGCTGGCCGGCAAGATCATCTCGAATTACGGCCAGTCGAGCATCGACTGCGTGGTCCGGAGAATATCCGAGCGCGGCGCAACCCTGACGACAGAAAGCCCGCTCGGAATCCCGGCGCAGTTTCATCTCCTGATCCCCGGCGAAGGCCCGCCGCGGTCCTGCAAGCTGATCTGGCAATCCGGTGAGGAGCTCGGCCTGGAATTCGAGGTCGCCGATGCGGTGGAGGATATGGCGCCACGCCGCGGTGCAATGCGAGAGCGCAGAGCGACAGACTCTCTGCTGCGTGGCCATATGCTGGCGCTGAAGTCTGCGCTGGACGAAATCAGGATGGGTGTCATCCTGCTCGACGCCGACCTGCGGGCGCAGTTCATCAATCGCGAATTTCGCAAGATCTGGGTGCTCCCCGACCAGGTCGCCGACAGCAAGCCGTCCTTCGTCGCGCTGATGTATCACGGTCGCGACACCGGTGCCTATCAGATCGCGCCCGCCGACATGGATGCCTATGTTGCCGGACGCATTCGCCAGGTCCGGGATGGCGACACCGCGCCTCGCGATGTGCGCACGACGAACGGCGAAGTTCTGCGGGTGCAGTGCGCCGTGCTGCCGAATGGCGGCCGGATGATCAGCTACGCCTACGTGACCGACATCGTGCGGCATTCCGACGAGCTGACGCTCCTGCATACGGCCCTCGACAACGTCAACGACGGCGTGCTGCTGCTCGACTCCGAGCTGCGGGTTCAGTTCATGAACCACAAGCTGCGGCAGTATTGGGGTATCAGCAAGGAGCAGGCCGCGCACCATCCGACCTATCTCGACTTGATCCGCAATGCGCCGCATGCCGGCGCTCATGAGGTGGCGCCGGACAAGCTCGACGCGTTCCTGGCCTCCCGCGTCGAGGCCATTCGATCCGCGACGCCCGCCGTGCGCGATGCGAAGCTTGCCGACGGCCGGACCATCCGGGTCCACTGTTCGATTACCGCAAATGACGGCCGGATGCTGACCTATTGCGATGTCACCGACCTCGTCCGCAACGCCGAGATGCTCGAGAAGCTGGCCACCATCGACTCGATGACCGGCCTCTTCAACCGGCGCCATTTCCTTGGCTCGGCGGAGGGGGAGTGGAGCAGGTTCCAGCGCTACCAGCGGCCGCTGTCGCTGCTTGCGATCGACATCGATCACTTCAAGTCGGTCAACGATCGCTACGGCCATGCCGTCGGTGATGAGGCGATCGTTTCGGTTGCCGATGCCTGCCAGCAGGGCAAGCGGGCCTCCGACATCGTCGGGCGGCTCGGCGGAGAAGAGTTCGTGATGCTGCTGCCGGAGACCGATCAGGCGCAGGCCATGATCGTGGCCGAACGGCTGCGCGAACGCGTGGCCGCTCATGTTCTGCGCGCGCACAAGGTTCAATTCAAGGTGACGATCAGCATTGGCGTTGCCGGGGCGACCATAAGCATGTCGGGGATCGACGCACTGCTGCGTTCGGCGGACCAGGCGCTCTACCAGGCCAAGAGCGAGGGACGAAATCGCGTGGTGTCATGGTCGCCGCAGTCTGAACGGAAGCTCGCGGCGGAATAGACGCGAGGCGCGGGATCGCTGCTCGATCTCCTCCGATCTCGCGCGAATGGCGAAGGTGCGCCCGGAACGGCTCGCGCGGCCCTTTGGCGTCGTCCCTTTGGCTCCGAAATGGAACCGCGGGTTCCGGTGTGCGTTGCAACCCTGTAGTGGCGGGTCGTGGCGGCCTCATCGCCAGTCGCGTGCGGCGATAGCGAGAGGTCCCCAAGCACTCGGTCAACGTGTTTGCAGGGACCAACATGATCAGCCAGTTCGGGCCGCGTCTCGAACCGCGGGGCGGAGTCACTTTCCGTCTGTGGGCACCATCCGCCGAGCGGGTCGATCTCGTGATCAATGGTCCGCGGCCGATCGAGCCGCAGCCCATGGAGCGGCGGGAGGAGGGCTGGTTTGTGCTGTCGGTGCCATCGGCCGGTCCCGGCACGCGCTACTCCTTTCGGATCGATGGTGATCTCGACGTGCCCGACCCGGCCTCGGCGTTCCAGCCCTCGGACGTCGACGGTCCGAGCGAGGTCATCGATCACGACTACCATTGGCGCCACGCCGACTGGCGCGGTCGCCCCTGGGCGGAGGCGGTGATCCTCGAGCTCCACGTCGGCACGTTCACAGCGGGCGGCCGCTTGCGCGACGTGATCGATCGTCTCGACGACATCGCAGCCGCAGGGATCACCGCGATCGAGCTGATGCCGCTCGCCGATTTCCCCGGGCGATGGAATTGGGGCTATGACGGCGTGTTGTGGTACGCGCCGGACGGTTGCTATGGCCGGCCCGACGATCTGCGCGCTCTGGTCGACGCCGCCCACGCGCGCGGCCTGATGGTGTTCCTCGACGTCGTCTACAATCATTTTGGCCCGGAGGGAAACTATCTCGGCCGCTATGCCAGACCGTTTTTCACTCCGGCTCACCGCACGCCGTGGGGCGATGCGATCGATTACGCGGTGCCGCAGGTCCGCGCGTTTGCGATCGAGAACGCGCTGCACTGGCTGATGCGCTATCGCTTCGACGGACTACGGCTCGATGCCGTGCATGCGCTGGTCGAGCCGGACGGCCTCGAAATGCTGCGCGAGCTGAGCGAAGCCACGGGCGAGCTGGCCGCGACGAGCGGACGGGCGATCCATCTCATGCTGGAGAACGACGATAACAACACCGCTCTGCTCGATCCCTTGAAAAATCCGCCGCAAGGCAAATACCGCGCACAGTGGAACGACGATTATCATCACGCCTGGCACGTGCTGCTCACCGGCGAGGAGATCGGTTACTACCGCGACTACACCGCTGATCTGCGCGACCTGCTGGCGCGCGTGATGAGAAGCGGGTTTGCCTATCAGGGGCAATCGTCGACCCATCGTGGGGGCGAGCCGCGCGGCGGTTCAACCGATCACTTGGCCCCGACGGCTTTCGTTAATTTCCTGCAGAATCACGATCAGATCGGCAATCGTCCCTTCGGTGATCGCCTGGTGACGCTGGCACCGGACGAAGCCGTTGCCGCGGCGCTCGCGGTCCTGCTGCTGGCGCCGATGCCGCCACTCCTTTTCATGGGCGAGGAATGGGGGGCGCGAGAGCCGTTCCCGTTCTTCTGCGATTTCAAGGGCGATCTCGGCGAAGCCGTCCGCCGCGGCCGCCGCAGCGAGTTCGAGGCGCACCATCTGGCGGTGGCCTCGACGCCGGGAGTTGACGCGCTTCCGGACCCGCTGGCGGAGGCGACGTTCCGCTCCGCCGTGCTCGACTGGACCGCCCGCGCGGCGCCTGCTCATCGCGAGCGGCTCGACCTCGTGCGCGATCTGCTGGCCGCGCGGCGAGCGTACATCGTGCCGCGCCTTGGCGGTCTTGCACGGATGCAAGCCAGCGCGTCGTGGACCGGACCGGTGCTTCAGGTCCGATGGCGGCTTGGCGACCGCAGCCTGGGCCTGCTTGCCAATCTCGGGACGGATCCTGCGGCGCGGCCGCGTGATTGGATACGGGGCGTTCCGATCTGGGGCGGTGCGCCCGCTGAGCAGCTCATGTCCTGGCAGGTGCACTGGATTCTCGGAGACGCCTGAATGCCGACGGATATTCCGCTTGCCACCTATCGAATTCAGTTCACCTCCGCCTTCGGCTTCGACGCGGCGGCGAAGTACATTCCCTATCTGAGAGAGCTCGGCATCAGCCATCTCTATGCGTCGCCTTTTCTGAAAGCGCGGCCCGGCTCGATCCATGGCTACGACATCGTCGATCACGGCTCCCTCAATCCGGAGTTCGGCGGCGAGGACGCATTTGCGCGCCTGAGCAATGCGCTCGCCACCTCCGACCTCGGCCTGATCCTCGACTTCGTTCCCAATCACATGGGCGTCGGCGGAGCCGACAATGACTGGTGGCTCGACGTGCTCGAATGGGGCCAGCGCTCGCCCTACGCGTCGTCGTTCGACATCGACTGGGAGACCCTGCCATACCGCCACGAGGGCGGTGTGCTGCTGCCGATCCTCGGCCGGCCGTATGGCGAGGCACTGGAGCAGGGCGAGATCGTGCTCAAATACGATTCCGGCGAGGGCAGCCTTTCCGCCTGGTATTTCGAGCACCGCCTGCCGATCCGGCCGCACCGCTATCCCGAAATTCTCAGAACCGTGGTGACGGCTGCAGGCGCGTCGAGCAATTCGGCCGGACGGCAGCTGCTCGAGCTTGCCGATCACTATCCGGACCCGCGGGAGCCGTCCCGTGAAGACGCTCCGGCCTTCAAATCCGCCATTGCGGCCGTGCCCGGTGGCGCCGAGGTCATCGCGCGCGGTCTCATAGCCTATCAGCCGAGGCCTGACGATCGCGCCTCGGTGCTTGCGCTGCACCGCCTCCTGGAGCGCCAGCACTATCGCGTTGCGTTCTGGCGCGTCGCCGGCAGCGAGATCAACTACCGGCGCTTCTTCGACGTCAATGATCTCGCCGGCATTCGCGTCGAGGACCCGCGCACCTTCGATGCCACCCATCGCCTGGTCGGGCGCCTGATTGCGGAACGACGTTTGCACGGCCTGCGCATCGACCACATCGATGGCCTGCACGATCCGGCGCAATATTGCCGCAGGCTGCAGCGGCTGATCCGAGAGAAACGCTCCCCGCGGGCGCATCCGTTCTATGTCGTGGTCGAGAAGATCCTGTCGGACGGCGAGGCCATGCCGAAATTTTCGGGCATTGCGGGCACCACCGGCTACGAATGGCTCAACGTCATCACGCGCTGCCTGGTCGACGATCGCGGCCTCGCTCCGCTCGACGAGGTCCGCAAGACCATCACGGGCAATGTTCGCAATTTTGACGAGATCCTGATGCGGGCCAAGCGGCGGGTTCTGGAGAACCTGCTCTCGAGCGAGTTTACCGTTCTGACCCGATTGCTCGGGCGCATCGCCGCAGGTCACTGGTCGACCCGCGACTACACGATCGACCGCCTGCGCGCCGCGCTCGAATTGTTCGTCCTGCATTTCCCTGTCTACCGTACCTATGTCAGTTCCGCAGGCGCGTCGCCAGCGGACCGTGCGACCATCAGGGAGACCATCGCGACCGCCCGCGCGCATTGGTTCGGCTCCGACGTCTCGATCCTCGACTTGCTGCAGGACGCGCTGACGCTCGACCTGATCGGCCGCGGCCGCACCGGCTACAGCGCGCCGCGGGTGCGCCGCTTCGCCTTCAAGGTGCAGCAGTTCACCGGGCCGATGATGGCCAAGTCGCTCGAGGACACGTCCTTCTACCGCTATTCGCGGCTGCTCGCGCTCAACGAGGTCGGCGGCGACCCGGCGGTGCCGGCTTTGTCCGTGGCCGAATTCCATGATCGCATGGCCGGACGTGTGACGAGCTTCCCGCATGGCATGACGGCAACCGCGACCCATGACACCAAGCGTGGGGAGGATGCGCGTGCCCGGATCATGGCGCTCTCCGAGATCCCCGAGGACTGGCGCAACGCGGTGACCGCGTGGCATGCATTCAACGAGCGCCACGTCGATCGGTCACGCGCCGACCGCGCCCCGTCGGCCGGCCATGAATACCTGATCTATCAGGCCCTCGTCGGCGCCTGGCCGCTCGAGGGAGCCGACGAGGTCTTCAGCGAGCGGATGCAGGCCTATGCCATCAAGGCCGCGCGCGAGGGCAAGGTCGAGACCAGCTGGCTCAATCCGGACGAAGCCTACGAGGCTGACTTGACCGGCTTCGTGCGTGCCATTCTCGACCGCGCCCGGTCGCCGGAATTCATCGCGGCGTTCGAGGTGTTCATGCGCCGCGTGGCGTTGCTCGGTGCGCTCAACAGCCTCTCGCAACTCGCGTTGAAGGCCATGGTCCCCGGAGTCCCGGACATCTATCAGGGCAGCGAGTTCTGGGACCTGTCGCTGGTCGATCCGGATAATCGCTGGCCGGTCGATTTCGAGGCGCGGGTGGCCGCGCTCGCGGCGCTCGAGGCACCCGACTGGCCGGCGCTGGCGGAGCAATGGCGCGACGGTCGGATCAAGCTCGCTCTGACGCGCAGGCTTCTCGCGCTGCGTGCGCAGCTCGCTCTCGTGTTCCAGCAGGGCGCCTACCTGCCGATCGAGGTCTTGGGGCCACATCGCGATCATGTGGTGGCCTTTGCCCGGCGCCACGACCGTGACGCGGTCATCGTAGCGGTGGGACGCCACATGGCGCCGTTGACCGGCAGCGGAGCGCACTGGCCGCGCGGAACCGAATGGGATGCGGTCCTCGTGACGACAGGTCTTCAGGTCGTGTCGGACCAGCTCGTGCCGGAGCGGAAGCTTCCCTCAGGCGAACTGCCGGTCGCGGCGTTGTTTGCGGATCTTCCGGTCGCGGTTCTGCGCGCGCGGCAGTCGTTGACCGCCGGCCGCGCCGGCAAGCGGCGCGTTGTGGCGGTACCGGCGAAGTGACAGCTAGCTCCTTCGCCCGGAAAGCATCTCATAAGAGATGAGAGCCTTCATTTCGATCGAAACGGAATTTCAAGCGAAACGGAAAAGGCTTTAAGATTGCCGCAGCCGGCGATCCTCGCGCCGGAGGTGGGAGAAGAGAATGGCTTTGCAGATCGCGTTCACCGGTTTCGCCGTGCTTGCGAACATTGCGCAGATCGACCGATGACCCGCGCGATCATCTTCGATTTTGATGGCGTCATCGCCGACAGTGAAGTGTTGTCCAACACGGTGCTTGCGGAGATCGTGACCGAGTTGGGCGTGCCGACCACGCTCGATGACGCCTATCGTGACTACATGGGCAAGCGATTTCACGACGTCGTCGCTGCGATCGAGACCACGGTCGGCCGAAGCCTGCCTCGGTCTTTCGCTGAAGACTATCAGGACCGCACCTTGACGCGGTTCAGGCAAGGCCTCGCGCCGATCGCGGGCGTCAAAGAATTCATCACGACATTCGTCGACTTGCCCCGCTGCATCGCCTCGTCCTCCTCGCCGGACCGGCTCGCGGTCTGTCTTGATGTTCTGGGCCTGACGCCGCTGTTCGAAGGTCGGGTCTTCAGCGCCTCCAATGTCGCGCGAGGCAAGCCTCATCCCGACATTTTCCTGCATGCGGCGGCCGAGATCAGGGTGGCTCCAGCCGACTGCATCATCATTGAGGACAGTGCAGGCGGCGTCGTTGCGGGGCGGGCGGCAGGCGCCACCGTGATCGGGCTGCTCGCGGCAGGACATATCCGCGAAGGTCATGCGGCCACGCTCAAGGACGCCGGCGCGCATTATCTGGCGGCCGACTACGCTGCGGTGGATGCGATCGTCCGCGGCCTGCTTGCCGCATAAGCGGTATTCTCGTCCGGGCGGCGCGCCGTCTCTCAACATCCTTTGGCCCTTCCAGGACGCTATGAAGCCTGATTGCCAAAAGGAGGTTTCCATGCGGATGTCGGCTTTCTCGATCATCGCGGTCCTGGCTGTCACATCGTCCACGGGTCTTGCACAGCAAGCCCCAGGGACGGCCACGGGGCCTGGGCCCGCTCTGCCCCCGCCACCCCTCTCGGAGCCGCTGCCAGTCGTGCCGCCGCCGCTCAGCGCCCCGGCGCCGCCAACCCCGTCGGCCGCGGGTGTCACCGCTCCGCCAGCCGCGCCTCGCAGCGCCGGCGCGGACAGCGCAGACAAGGACATGAGTTCGACAGTCAGCGTGAAGCCGGTTCCCTGCGGTCGATTCGCGCGGGAGACCGATGGCTCCACCACCTGCATCGGCATTCCCGAAACGCGGGCGAAGCGAAGACGCGGCGGCTGAACCGGCCCGGAGTCCGCACATCTGGCCCCACGAAACCAGCGTTTGCTCGGCGAGTGCACCCGCTATAGTACATTGATACCGGTACGAGATTCGGCGCCTGACCGCGGCGCGCACGCGATGTCGACACGGCGATTTTCGGGCACGATGGAACAGTGATGCGAACGATCAGCCGCAGAAGCATCCTTGGCGGGCTTGCACTCGCTGCCGGCTTTCGACCTGCAAATGCCGACACCGGCGAAAAGCTCAGCGTCGCGACCAGCGACGGCGGCGTCGCTCTGACGCGCTATGCGGCGGAGGGGCAAGGGAAGCGCGCTGGTGTCGTGATCCTGCACGGCGCGCGTGGTATCGAACTCAGGCCGCGCGCCTATGAGCGTTATGCCAACGCGCTGACCGCCGCAGGCATCGATGCGTATCTCATCCGCTACTACAGCCCGGCCGATGATCTCGCGCTTGAGAAAATAACCACGCCGGAGGGCCGCAAGGCCTATCACGCGGGGCGCTTCGACGCCTGGAGCGGGCGGGTGTCGGCCGCCGTCACCGCGATCCTTGCAAGGCCCGACAGCTCCCGCCGGCTCGGCCTGCTCGGTTTCTCGCTCGGCGGCTATGTTGCGGCGGCGACCGCGGCCCGCGACGATCGCGTCGCCGCCCTGGCCGTATTGTATGGCGGCATGCCGGAGAAGATCGTGCCTGAGGTGAAGCACCTGCCGCCGCTGCTCGAGCTTCACGGCGATGCGGACCACAATGTTCCGCTTGCGCAAGGTGAGGAGCTGGTCAAACTCGCGAAGGTGGCAGGGGCGGAGGCCGAACTCGTCAGGTACCCGGGCAAGGCCCATGGCTTCGATTTTTCGGAGAGCGACCCGATAGCTGCCGACGCGATCGACCGCGTCGTGCGGTTCTTTCAAACCCGGCTGACGGCGGGGTAGCGGGGATCCGAAGCGGGAACGGCGGGCGTCATATCAGTCCAGCTCGAACTTGTCCTTGTAGACCATCTTCAGGGCGGGATCCTGATCGGGCTTGTGCAGCACCGCGTTGCCGACGACCAGAAGGTCGAGCTCGGTGCCCATGAAGCAGCGGAACGCGTCTTCCGGGGTGCAGACGATCGGTTCGCTGCGCACGTTGAAGGAGGTGTTGATCAGGACCGGGCAGCCGGTCAGGTGCTCGAAACGTTCGATCAGGCCGTAGTAGAGCGGGTTGCTCTCCGGGTGCACGGTCTGGACCCGCGCGGAATAGTCGATATGCGTGACCGCCGGAATGCTCGAGCGCACGATGTTGAGCTTGTCGATGCCGAACAGCGCCTGTTCGTCGTCGGTCATCTTGCGGATGCGGCTTTCGGCGAC
>Ga0210401_10001570_pt1 | contig 26311 bp, 19 predicted proteins | sample IncBWH32MmetaG_FD_150866 | JGI IMG/M metagenome (GOLD analysis project Ga0210401, IMG submission 150866) | Forest soil microbial communities from Barre Woods Harvard Forest LTER site, Petersham, Massachusetts, United States - Inc-BW-H-32-M | ecosystem: Environmental > Terrestrial > Soil >...
TCTTCGAATCGGGATGTTTTGCAGGTTAGGATTCGAAGAGGACAACCGGCCAGTCGCGGCGCCGGCTTGATTGAATGTGGTGTGCAGCCGCCCAGTTTTGGGATCGATCAATTCCGGCAGCGCGTCGATGTACGTCCCCTTCAACTTGGTAAGCTGCCGGTATTCGAGTACTTTGCGCGCGATCTCATGCTCGGCCGCCAAGCCTTCCAGCACATCCGCCGCTGTTGAAATGGTTTTGCCTTTGCCGTACTTAACAGGGGCCGGCAGGTTCATTTCCTCGAACAAAATCTTGCCGAGCTGCACCGGAGAATTGATGTTGAACGGCTTGCCGGCCAGCTCGTAAATCTCGCCAGACAGCCGCTGGATTTCGGTTTCGAGTTGTCCGGAGAGCGCTTTAAGCTGCACCGGATCGATTCGGATTCCGGTGGTCTCCATCCGCGCCAGCACTCCAGCGAGCGGCAAATCGATGGTCTGGTAAATTTCGTGAAAACCCTGCTGGTCGATCTCTGGCGCCAGCCGTTCTGCCAAGGTGATCGCCAGGTCGGCATGTTGCTCCGCGGCGGAATGCAGCTTGCGGTCGAGGTAGCGCTCGGCCAATATTTCTGGCGAGCAACCGGAAGGATCCGCGCAGAGCAGAAACGAGTACAGCATTACGTCGTGCTGGAAACCTCGCGCTTCGATCCCGTTCTTTGCCAGCACTAGCGCCAACGCCTTGATGTCGTGCGCAACTTTGGGCCGCGCCGGATCTTCCAGGATCGGCTTCAGCACGTCCAAAAAATCGATCGAAAGCGCGCGCGCCACGCCGGGCTCGTAAGACACGCCCATCATGGTCAGCGGCAGGTCACCTTCCACCGACGATTGAAGCGCGAACGCGATCGGCTTCTCAGGATCGAGTTTCGCTAGGCTTTCGCCATACTGGACGGCTTCCTCACGGCTGGAAATAGTGGCGTAATCGCGAGTGTGTGCGTCTTCAGTCGGGCCAAGCTCCTTCAGGAGGCTATAAAACTCCATCTCCTTGTAGATTTTCTTCAGCTCCGCCAGGTCAGGCTCGCGCGTGACCAAATCTTCCAAAGGGACTTCCACCGGCACGGTCGTATCGATGGTCGCCAGACGCTTGCTGAGCAGGATCTGCTCGCGATTGTTCTGCAGACTCTCGCGGTAGGTCTTGCGCTCCACCTCAGCCGCATGTTCAATCGCGGCTTCCACAGATCCGAAGCGCTGGATCAAATCTCGCGCGCCTTTTTCACCGATCCCAGGCGCACCCGGAATGTTGTCCACTGTGTCGCCCATCAGCGCCAACAGATCGGCAACCTGGCTGGGCTTCACTCCCATAAACTGCTCGGCGGTTGCCGGATCGTACCAGATATCCATCTTGACCGGGTTGTACATATGGACGCGGTCATCAACCAGCTGCAGCATATCTTTGTCGCTGGATACAATCACGACGTCATAGTCTTCGCTCGCGCGCCGGGCGATCGCGCCGATCACATCGTCGGCTTCAAAGCCGACGGTTTGGAGTATCGGAATGCGCATGGCGTCCAGCAATCGGCGGATGTGGGGAATCTGCTCGCCCAGATCCGGCGGCATTTCAGTCCGATTGGCTTTATAGCCCGCGAAGGCCTCTTCACGAAAAGTTTTTCCGGATTCGAAGATAGCGGCGATGAACTCCGGATGATAATCCGCGCGCAACTTCCGGACCATATTATGGAAAATGTAAACCGCTTCGGTGGAAATGCCGGTGGTGGTGCGCATGGGTGGAGCGCCGCTACGGGCGCGCGCATGATAGGCACGAAAAATGAAACCGTAGCTATCGATCAGGAATAGGCGCGGCCGATGGCGAGCTTGCGCGGCCGCCGCAGGAACTTTGGGCATCCACAGATCAGGATAGCGCGCCTGTTTGGGCGCTGCCCGCAAAAACGAACCCAAAGTTGACGTTATTCGGCCACAGATCGAGGCTCGAAGTGTTGCATTTTTGCAACAGTGATAACTTTACAAACCTTTGCGAATCAAAAGGGTAGCGGCAGGGGTTTGTCACTAGTACAATGGAGCCTTGGATCAGAACCAGAGATGGATCGGGCTGTCGCCCCGAGGAGGTGGCAGTGCGTTTTGAGACGACCATCCAGCGCCCGGTGGAAGCCAGCGGCGTCGGATTGCACAGTGGAGTTCCCGTTTCGATCCGCATCCTTCCGGCGCCACCCTCGACGGGTATTGTATTCATTCGCACCGACCTGGATAATTTCCCGGTGCCGGCCAGTTGGCGCTACGTCGCGCGAGTGAGCTACGCCACCAGCCTGATGCGCCAAGGCGTGCTCATCTCCACCACCGAGCATCTGCTGAGTGTGTTCTACAGCATGGGCGTCGACAACGCGTACGTGGAAATCGATAATCTCGAAGTTCCCATTCTGGATGGCAGCGGATTGCCGTACGTCGAATTGCTGCGCGAGGCGGGATTAAAGTCTTATCGCCGGCGCAAGCGTTTCCTTCACATCCGGCGACCCGTTACGGTGGAAGCGGGACCCAAGCGAATTTCAATCCTGCCGTCGGACCGGTTCCTGCTCACTTGCGATGTCTTTTACGAGCATCCGATGATCGGGCAGCAATCGCTCGATATGGAAGTGACGCCGGAGCGTTATGCCGAGGAGATCGCGCCGGCGCGCACTTTCGGTTTCTCCTACGAACTCGACCAGATGCGCAACATGGGGTTGATACGCGGCGCGGCGCTCGACAATGCTATTTGTTTTACGCGCCAGGGGGTCGAGAATCCGGACGGTCTGCGGTTCGTGGATGAATGCTGCCGGCACAAGGCTCTCGATTTGATCGGCGATCTGGCGCTGATCGGCAAGCCGCTGCTGGGGCATGTGATCGCGGAGCGGGCGGGGCACGCCATGCATACCGCGCTGGTGGCTCGCATCATGTCCGATCCTTCGCTCTATGAGATTTTGAGCTTCGATCAACTGGCCACGCGCGTGGCGCACGCCCTGGTGTCATAACATTTGGTGTCGTAGGATTTGGTTTCGTAACCTAGAAGTTTGGTTACTCTTCCGAACCTCTTCACGCTGGCGCGGCTGGTCCTGACGCCCTTCGTGGTGCTGGCCATTTTGAATGGGCACTACGGACGTGCGATTATCCTCTTCTTCGCCGCCGGGATTTCTGACGTCATCGACGGTTTTCTGGCGCGGCGCTTAGGAGAATCGACTGCCGCGGGTGCTTACTTCGATCCTGTGGCGGACAAGATCCTGCTTAGTGCGATTTATATTGCTTTGGGAGTCGCGCACGCGATCCCGTGGTGGATGGTCGCGCTGGTATTCGCGAGAGACATACTGATCCTGGCAATGGCCGCCTACGGACTTCTATTCACCTCGGTGCGGAAATTCCCGCCATCGGTGTGGGGCAAGATCAGCACGTTTCTGCAAATCGCCGCCGCGCTGGTGGTTATGGGCGCGCGCGATGGCATTCCGACGCCCGTGGATCTGGCACTTTGGCTGATGGTAGCGGGGACCGCCTGGAGCGGTGTGCATTACGTCTGGCAGGGAATTCACATACTCCGAACCGCTGCGGTTTGACGGGATAGGAGATAGGAGGTTTGGTTTTCGAAACCGGTGGGCAGCAGTTTGCTTGTCTTTGACATCCTCGGCGAGCCGCTCCCACTCCGGGAAGGCCAAGAACAGCGCTCGACCAAATCCTTGCGATAGCTCGTCCATTCTGCCGTACGCCAACACCTCTCTATTCTGGATCAAAGCGTCCGCCTATCGCCGAAGGCGGAAGGGGCGCTCGCTGTTTCAGAAAGGGTCAATTACGACGTACACGCCGCCAGCGGCAACACTGGCGCGTCTTGTTATATTCAGACTGGAGCGGTAATGACTTCTGTAGCGTTTAGACTGCTCAAGAAGGTCGCGAAACGTGGTGAGCTTTCACTCAAGGACGCGATTGAGTTTCCTGAAGCACCATTGGACCATACTGCTCAGTATCCGCTCGCGCTGTTGATCGAGGAAGGTTATCTCGGTTCGACGCTCGATCATCAGCCTCCAGCTGGAGCCGAAAAGATGCGAGAGTATTCTCTCGCGGTTTCCCTTCACATGTTCACCCTTCCGAAAGACAGCAGCGGCGTAGTTCACTATCACGGTGTCCCGTCGCAGCAGGGTGTCCGGTCGAGCGGCAATGTGGACCCGGACCGGGAGCGAGTTTTCTTGAAGGCGAAGGGGGCGCTTTACTTGGACCAGTTCGCACAAAAACGCTGGGATCGTTTCTGGGCGTTTCTTTCAGGGGCCGTCGCGGGCGTGATCGTGGGACTAGTGTTAGCGGGCCTGAGGAAGAGACTCGGTCTCCCGTGATCATGTTTCACAAAGGCTTTGCAACGCTCGGCGAGTCCGATGAAATCAGCCCTTTCAGGGCCTCATAATTCAGTCTCAAATCCGAATGCACGTCGTCGAGTTGGGCCACGAGGTTTCCTCAGGGGGCTGAGCAGGCTGCACGGTCGCGATTCCCGCCGAAAGATCGCAAATCTCTGTCTCAATAAAGAGGCTGCGATTTCGGCTCTAACGGCTGTGCCGGGCCGTGAACACCGTGCAACTCTACCGGCATGAGTTCGGGATACATCCGCTGTAACGGCGAAAGCGTTCACAACTCCAAGGTGACGGTAAGTCGCGAAACCGCCGAGTGACAACAGCCATCAGGTTGGGGTTACTCTGAGCGCTTTCCGTATCTGTACCACGACCACGGACATCTGCCGGCGTCACTATTGATGACCATTAGTTTTCAGCAGGCAGACTACGAGCGTTTAAAAGCGATCGAGTTCGAACACTGTCCCACAACAGTACTCTACTACCGCTGTGCGTAGCTGCCCGGATGTCCCCATCCTGAGAAACGATAAATCCAATACTATCGGAATCAATCGCACAATATCTAAGCATCGAACGATGCCTTGTGCCATAGTGGTTCAAATCAAGCTTGTTTGTCTTGGTAGCCTCAGAATTGAGTGCTAGGAATGCGTGATCCGGATCTTTGCGGATAGTGATCTCAACACCAAATCCCTTCAATTCTAAACCAGAGCCCAGCCAAATCAGCCCATCAACACGCCCAAGCGATGCTAGAAACCGTATGCATCCAGTGATTTCATTATTCGCGTCGGTTAGGTCATTCTGCATTACTGACTGTTTGAGATATAGCCGAGTGGGAATCTCTTCAGCATCAGGTAGATATTCGTCATGTATTTGATCCGAGTAACCTGTTGTCTGAATCTGAAGCACGGCTGTCCGGAAGAGGGCATCGGCTAAGCGACTATACGAAAGTGAATATTTCACGTTCAAATCCGATTCAGAATCCGAAATGAGTACTGCCCCACCGTGGTGATACTTTTGAATGCCGATAAGAATTCTACACAACGCAGATACCCACAGATCTTCAATGCTTTTATCCCAATGGTCTCTTTCGTCGTAGAGTTCATTTCCGACCTTGCCTCGGACCCGCTTTTGAAGACTTCTTATAGATCTCATCAATTTTGTATGGACCGGACCAGACTGGAAAACACGGTGCTGTCTTGTCACTAAGGATTCCTGCCGGAGCGAACCTAACAGAACATAGGTCTGATACACCGCGATCTCGCCAATCCCCTGAATCAGTGCCTGAAACATACCCGGCATTTCTACGCCGTCCGCAGCTTCCTTAACGATATACGTGCTGTAATGGACGCTCTGATCGATCAGGCCCCAGATATGCCATTTTCCGTAGGAATCAATATCGACCGCGAGAGTCGACCCCCAGGGGTCCACTGCAGTGGAGAGTTTCACAAGGTTGGGCACATCCAGCGGCAAAGCATTGTCAAGTGGGCAACACTGCCAGCGGTCGGCAACGATCCGCTTCGGTGGATGTGCGTCGGGTCGCTTGCGATTTACGAACGCGATCCGACACGATATCGGCTCATCTTCTTCCTGCTTCAAGCTGGCAAAATATAACGTCTCAAACAGTGTTGTTAGCGGACCTAGTAACGGTGGATGTTGTTTGCGCGCGACCAATTGTGCGCGGACGTGCTTCGCAAGATCGGCGGGGAAGTTTCGGGACATCGTTCCGATTCTACAAGGTGCATCATTCTTAAATTCCACTCCAGACCCTAGCCCCGGCGCGGCTAGCAGCTGTGCGTTTCCACGTTCGATTGCTCGCTGATAAACCTCGGCCTCGCATTTGCCTTCCGCCGTCCCCCCGGGTGTAGCAGTTTTCCCGCGCCTATAGCCTATCCCCCGGCGCCGGTTTGACGTGCCGTTTTTGCCGGGTTAGTCTGAAAGTGTGCCACTGCCCATCAGCCGCTACCGGGTTTCCAGTTATTATCTGTGGGCTGGACTCGTGGCAGTGGCGTTGGCCGCCTTCTCGGCCTGGTTTTCGTTAAGCCGTCCCGTCTGCTGGATCGCCACCGTTCTTTTCATGGCCAGCGCCACCCTGGTTCTTTACCTGGCCACGCGCCCGCCCATCGAGATCTACGAAACGCACGTCAAGATTGGGCTGGCGGCGATTCCCTGGCGGCACATCCGGCGCTTGGATCGAAGCTCGAGCATGCCGCTGATGGTTCGATTGACCCTTTCCGATAAGAGCCACATCCTGGTAATCTATCCGGCGGATCAGAATTCCGCTAGCGGCCTGTTGCAGGACCTGCGGCGTTTCTCGCGCGAAGCGCTCATCGACGGCGTGCCCTACCGTCAGTTCTGGGGCGAGGCCACTCCCGTGGCAGCCGCTAAAAAGCAGTTACCTGCCCCGCGCACTCCACTCCTGCTGCCGGACGACGAAGCGGAAGTGGAGCGTATGTTCCAACGGCTGAAATCGATGGGACACCTGGAAGAGAAGACCTCCTCCGAGGACAAGTAGCTTCGGAGTGAACCGCCGTTTCCGATGGTTTCTGTTGGGCGCCGTCGTGATCGTTCTCCTGCTCGTAACTCATTCCTACTGGCTTAGCGCCTTGGGCGGATACCTGATCCGCGATGAAACTCCAGCGCCAGCCGACATGGTGGTCGTCCTGGCGGGGGATTATGTGGGGAATCGCATTCTCACCGCAGCCGATATGGTGCGCCGCGGCCTGGCTCCGAAAGCTCTGATCAGCGGTCCCGGTGATGTGTACGGCCAGTACGAGTCGGACTTGGCCATCGCGTTCGCCGTGAAGCATGGCTTCCCCGAATCGTACTTCGTCCCGTTTCCGAATGACGCGAAGTCTACCGCCGCGGAAGCAGACGCCGTGATTCCCGAGCTTCGGAAGCTGCACGCTCACCGGATCGAGATTGTCACCAGCAATTTCCACACTCGCCGGGCCGGGAACATTTATCGAGCGCGCGCCGGCGATCTGGAGTTCCACGTAGTCGCCGCCCCGGACACTTATTTCAGCGGCGACGGATGGTGGAAGAACCGGGAAGGCCGCAAAACATTTTTGGCGGAATGGGAGAAGACCGTCGCTACGTGGTTTGGAATTTGAATGCGAACCATCATCAAAACCGCCGGACCATATCTTTGGCGCTATCGGCGCGGCCTGACGCTGGGGATGGGCGCGCTACTGCTGAAGGATCTTCTGGGGGCCGCTCTACCACTGGTCATCCGGGGTGGCGTGGATTCGCTCACTCGCGGTTTTCGCATCGCACTGGTATTCGAGTTCGCGGCGCTCCTGGTAGTCCTTTCGCTCATTAAAGGCATCTTCCAATACTGGATGCGTGTGATCCTGATCGGCATCTCGCGCGACGTCGAGTACGATTTGCGAAACGACCTGTTCTCCCACCTCGTCAAGCTTTCCTCCGATTTCTACGGGCGTTACCGTACCGGCGACATCATGGCGCGCTCCACCAATGATCTGAATGCTGTGCGCATGATGCTTGGCCCGGGCATCATGTACTGGACCGAAACGATGTTCACCGCCGCGCTGACCATCGCTGTAATGCTTTCCGTGGATTGGAAGCTGACGCTAATCTCGCTGATTCCCGCGCCGCTGGTGAGCCTGGTGGTAATTCTTTTTGGGCAACGCATTCACCATCGATTCGAAATCATCCAGAAGATGTTTTCCGACATCAGCAGCCGCGTTCAGGAGAACCTTTCCGGCGTGCGAGTGATCCGCGCGTATGCTCAGGAAGCGGCGGAGATGCGCAAGTTCGAAACTCTGAATCTGGATTACATCTCTCAGAACCTCCGTTTGGCCAGACTTTCAGCGCTGTTCATGCCGCTGCTGCAGGCGCTGGTCGGGGTTTCGTTCTTGATGGTTCTGCTGGCCGGCGGTTACCGGTTGCTGCAGCACCGGATCTCCCTCGGCAGTTTCGTCATGTTCAACACCTACACGGGGATGCTGGTGTGGCCCATGATCGCCCTCGGCTGGGTGGTGAATCTGATGCAAAGAGGAACGGCCTCCTGGAATCGGATTATGGAGCTGATGCAGGAGCAGCCCAGCATTGCGTCACGCGATTCGCTTGCTAACGCGCGCGGCTCGGAAACGCTAATACTGAGCCGTGAGCTGCGATTTGACAGTGTCGAAGTGCGCTATCCAACCGGCGCAGCGCTTAAGAATGTGAGCCTCGAAATTCCATCCGGTTCCACCGTGGCCATCGTGGGACACACTGGCAGCGGCAAGAGCACACTGGTGAGCCTGATACCGCGGCTGCTCGATCCAACGCACGGCGCGGTATATCTGGACGGTGTCAACCTTAAAGATCTCGATCCGGAATGGCTACGCCGCCAGATCGGATTCGTTCCGCAAGAGACCTTCCTGTTCAGTGCCACGTTGGCCGAGAACATCGCGTGGGGAGTGGAGCAAGCCACGGAAGCCGACGTCGCACGCGCGGCCGAGTTGGCTGGTCTCGCGCCCGACATCGCGAGCTTTCCAGCCGGCTACCAAACTATGATCGGCGAGCGCGGCCTCACGCTTTCGGGCGGCCAGAAGCAGCGCGTCGCCATCGCGCGTGCCATCCTCCGCGATCCACGAATCTTGATTCTGGACGATGCCCTTTCGAGCGTCGACACACTCACCGAGGAACGCATCCTCACCGGTCTGGCTGGCGTTATGCACGGCCGCACCACCATTTTGATTTCGCATCGGGTATCCACCGTTCAGACCGCTGGCCGCATCTTTGTAATCGAGCACGGTCAAATCGCCGAGCAGGGCACTCATGCCGAGTTGATTACCAACGGCGGCTACTACGCTGATCTTTATCAAAAGCAGTTGTTGGAAGAGGAGTTGGAGGCGATTTGACCTGGAACATCGTCCAGTCAGGTGACGTATCATTAGCCAGGTGAGCTATGTATAGGACTTTCTGGTTGGCACTCTCCGTAGCTACGGCGCTTTCAACGGCAGCCTTGGCCGATGACTGGTCCAAGACGTTTCAAATCTCAGGCCGGCCCGAGCTGCGCGTCAATACCAACGATGGGTCCGTTACGGTTCGAACCTGGGACCGGAAGGAGATCGAGGCCCGCGTCACCACCGTGCACTGGAGAATTCCGTCGGACGTTCAGGTGATCGAGCACCAGACTGGGGATCACGTGGACCTCGAAGTACGCATGCCCCATCATTCGTTTTCGCTGAATTTCGGCCAGCGCTCCTCCATACGGGTGGAGCTGCGCGTGCCCCGTGAACTCCAGTCAGACATTCGCACTGGCGACGGCAGCATCATAGTGGAAAATCTCAAGGGAGAGACCCGTTTATCCACCGGCGATGGACGCATTGAGGCTACTTCGCTGGACGGAATGCTGGACGCCCAAACCGGAGACGGCAGGATCATCATACGGGGCCGATTTGATCTCCTCAAGCTGCATACGGGCGACGGAAGCATCGAGGCGGAAATAAACAACGGCTCGCGGCTGACTTCGGAATGGAGCGTGCGCACCGGCGACGGGCACGTTACCATGCGCCTGCCTGCTACTCTTTCCGCCGACCTGGACGTGCATACCGGCGACGGTCACATCCAATCCGATCTTCCCGTTACCATGTCAGGTTCTCGAAACGAGCATGAGCTGCGAGGCAAGCTCAATGCCGGCGGCCCGCCGTTGATTGTGCGCACCAACGATGGATCGATCCGCTTGGAAAAGCTGTAGCACAGTCTAGCGTTTAATCACACGCGCCGCGATCTGCCCTCTCGCTAGCCTCACATCGATTTCCGATCCGACCGGCGCGTCCGCTGGCTCCTTCACGATGCGGCCGGTTGCATCCATCACCAACGCATAGCCGCGCTCCAGGATTTTGAGCGGGCTGAGCTGCGTCAGGTGCGCCGTTAGGGGATCGAGCCGGCCGTGCGCTCGTGTGATACGCAGCCGGGCCAATTGTAATATCGCTGCATCGGCTGATTCCAACCTGCGGCGCGCAGCAGCAATCCGCAATCGCAGATCCAGGCTTCGCAAACGGGCGAGCAACTGCTCCAGGCGTTGCCGGCGCATTGCTGCTGCCGTCCCAGTGCGCTCTCGCAAGCGATACTCCAACTCATCGACTCGTTGCTGCAGCCGTCCGATCCCCCGATGCAGGACCGCCGAGGCGCGTTCCACGCCCTGTTGATGCAAGCGCCGGGCCGCCATCGCGAGCCGGTACCGCACCGACTGCACCAGTTTGTGATCGAAGACGTCCAGTTGATCGAACAATTGCTCGCGCGTGCCGATCACGAGTTCAGCCGCCGCCGAGGGCGTTGGCGCGCGGAGATCCGCGACGAAATCGGCGATGGTGAAATCGGTTTCGTGGCCGATCGCGGAGATCACCGGGACGCTGCTGGCTACGATTGCGCGCGCCACCGCTTCTTCGTTGAATGTCCACAAATCCTCGAGCGACCCGCCGCCGCGCGCCAGGATCACGACTTCGGGCCACCCGGAGCCGCTGAAATATTCGATCGCCCGCAGCACTGCCTCGATCGATCCTTCGCCCTGCACCGTAGCCGGATAGAGCCGGATGTGCAGTCCGGGAAATCGGCGCGAAAGAATTTGGGTTATGTCGCGGATCACGGCTCCCGATGGAGAAGTTACGATTCCGATGCGCCGCGGTAGCCGGGGGATCGCGCGTTTGCGGCCGGCGTCGAACAGGCCTTCCGCAGCCAGCTTCTTTTTGAGCTGCTCGAAAGCGAACTGCAGCGCGCCGTGCCCTTGCGGCTCCAGCAATTCGACCTGAAGCTGATATTCGCCACGTGCTTCGTAGACATCGATGCGGCCGCGCGCCAGCACCGCTATGCCATCCTGCGGCTTGAATTTCAAGTATCGCAGCGACGCGCGAAAACAGACGCAGCGCAGTTGCGCATCGTGATCCTTCAAGGTGAAATAGCAGTGCCCGCTGGAGGCGGTCTTCGAACCCGAGATCTCGCCGGCCACCCAGATATCGTTGAATTCATCTCCAAGCAGACCACGGATCGCGGCGTTCAATTCGGCCACGGTGTAGGTCTTGCGGGTGGGACCCCACGCCAGCGCCATTTGCTCCATCACATGCTCATGGTAAGCCGTGATGCCAGTGCCTCGCTAACCACTGTCCCGCCGAAATGTTGAAATGAGAGCTTATGGTCAAAAACTTCATGGATCTGTCGGACCGCGTAGCCGTCGTGATCGGGGGCACTTCAGGGCTCGGCCGCACTCTGGCTCTGGGCCTCGCCGAAGCCGGCGCTAACGTGGTCGCTTCCGGCCGCCGGCAGGAGCTGGTGGAGGAAGTGAGCGGTCAGATACGCGCGCTCGGACGCGAGACATTGACTCAGAGCGTAAACGTATCGGACCGTAAATCGATCGACGCGTTGCGCGATGCCGTGATGCAGCAGTTCGGCCGAGTAGACGTGCTGGTGAATGCCGCCGGCAGGATCAAGCGGACGCCCACGAAGGAATTATCCGAGCAGGAATGGCAGGATATTCTAGACACAAATCTGACTGGCATGCTACGCTGCTGCCAATCGTTCTACGAGCCGTTGCTAGCCAGCAAGCGTGGGCGCATCATCAACATCGCCTCGCTGAACTCATTCGTGGCTCTGAACGAAGTGACCGCGTATGCCGCTTCCAAATCGGGAGTTTTATCTTTGACGCGCAGCCTGGCGGTGGAATGGTCGAAACTGGGGATCAATGTCAACGCCATTGCGCCCGGAGTTTTCCGCACCGGCCTCAACGCGGCATTGTTAGATAGCACCGAGCGCGGCCGAGAATTGCTCTTGCGAACTCCCATGCGCCGCTTCGGAAAATCCGAGGAGCTGATCGGCGCCGTGGTGCTGCTGGCGTCCGATGCCGCGAGCTTCATCACCGGCCAGTGCATCACGGTTGACGGCGGATTCCTGGCGTCCGGCGTGAATAGCTGAATTTGTGGGAACATCTTATAAAGATCAGAAGGAGGCGGAACATGGCTGCCACGTGGCAGAACGATCTCACTCCCATTGGTCCAGCGGATTGGAATTACGATTTTGCGGCCCACTTGCTGGAGCGGGCCGGCTTCGGCGGAACGCCGGATGAGATTGCCAATCTCGCTAAACTGACCCCGGCGCGAGCGGTCGCCCGATTGGTTCGCTTCGAGGGAACTGACGCGAGCAATTTGCCTGCGTTCGATCATTCCGGAGTCCACGACGCTGGGCTCGAACCATTTCCGCCGAGCCGTCCGGCAGTCACGGACATGGCCAAGGAAAAAGGCGAAGCGTTAGGCATTAAGGTGAAGCCCGCCGGCAACCGCCGTCTCCAGCCGATTGTGGATGAGTTCTTCTACTGGCTGCGTGCCAGCGCGCTCGAAACCAACCGCGTCGCGTATTGGTGGGCTAATCGCATGGTGGCGAGCCCGCGCCCGCTGCAGGAAAAGATGGCGTTGTTGTGGCACGGCCATTTCGCATCGAACGAAGCGAAGGTGCGCGATTACCGCAAGCTGCTCGGTCAACTAGAACTTTTCCAGAAGCAAGGAACCGGCAATTTCAGGGAGCTCACTGTAGCAGTGGCTCAGGATCCGGCCATGTTGACGTTCCTGGACGCGGGCGTGAACGTGAAGGGCGCGTCCAACGAAAATTTCGCCCGCGAAATCATGGAACTCTTTACCATGGGCGTTGGCCACTACACGGAAAAGGACATCCGCGAGGCCGCGCGAGCCTTCACCGGATGGAATTACGTGGATCTGAAATTCGTCGTGAACAAAGACCAGCACGACGATGGCGAGAAGACGTTTCTCGGTAAGACCGGCCATTTCGACGGCGTCGACGTCATCAACATCATCATGGCGCAGCCCGCGACCGCTGATTTCATCGCCGGCAAGATCTACCGCTTCTTCATCCGCCAGCAACTGTCGCCGGAGCTTCAGAAACAGCTCGGCACGGTGCTGCGCGATGCCAACTACGAGATCAAGCCGCTGCTCGAGAAGATGTTCCTCTCGCGCGATTTCTACAGCCCCGCTTCCGTCGGCACTCAGATCAAGAGTCCGGTGGAACTCGCGATCAGTACGTACCGCAAGCTCGGACAAAAGAGCGTTCCCGGCGTCCCGGATTTTAATCTGGCGACAGGCGCGCTGGGACAGCAGCTCTTCTCACCACCAACCGTGGCGGGTTGGGCAGGAGGACAAAGCTGGATCACGCCGGGTCTGCTTCTTGAGCGCGGCAACTTTGCTCGTGACGTGCTGTTCCCGGACATCAGCTTTCTTCCGCCGGATCGTTTCACTGGCGGCGGGGAAATTCGAAGGGTCGCCGAACGTGTCCGGCAAGGAATGGACATTTCGACTGCCACCATGGATGACGCCAAGACCGGTGTCCGCGCGGAGTCGAACCTGAATGCCGACCGGGACGAGGATTTCAACACCCGCTACGGCAGCTTCCGAGGATCGCAGATGGCCGTCGAAAGAGTAAAGCCCATTCTCCGCGACACCGCTCAGATCCGCCTGGCCGAAATGGTGTTGAACGCAGACCTGACGAACACAACGCAGGCCGTCGACTACATGCTGCATCGATTCATGCGCGTCCCGCCCAGCGACAACACACGCCAGAAGCTGGTTACCTTCCTCGACAAAGAATTGGGCACGCCGGATATTGCCGTCGCGCGAACGTACATGGAGGAGCCGTTACGGTTGCTGCTCCATCTGATCATGAGCCAGCCGGAGTATCAGTTGAGTTGAGGTGATCCATGAAGAGAAATCACTTTTCGTTTCCGAAGGCCAGCCGGCGGGACCTGCTGTGCGCCGCGATGTACGGCGTAGGTGTCAGCGCCTCGGCTGTTCCCATGCCGATGTTCGCGCAAGCGGCCGCCGCGCTCGCCGCGCAGGGAAAACGCGATGGAAAAATACTCGTTGTGCTCGAACTATCTGGAGGCAATGACGGACTCAACACGCTGGTTCCTTACGGTGACGACGCCTACTATCGGCTTCGTCCGAACCTTGGCATTCCTCGCAATGAGGTCCGCAAGATCGACGACCATTTTGGTTTTAGTCACGGCATGGCCGGATTTGAGCGCCTCTACAAGAACGGCAAATTGGCCATCGTTCACGGCTGCGGATACGATAACCCATCGTTCTCACACTTCACTTCGATGGCGTATTGGCACACCGCGGCGCCCAATAGCGGCGAGGAGTACGGCTGGGTCGGCCGGGTAGCGGATGCCATCGCGCCTCAGGCGCCGCCAAACTTTCTGGTCAACATCGGCGTACGGCAATCGCTGGCTGTACGAAGCCAGAAGCATGTACCCGTGGTCTTCGACGATCCGAACAAATTTTCGCAGGAGAAGTTCTACGACGAGCGGGAGATCCTCGACTCGGTTTCGGGCGACCGGCCGGTAGACAATCCCTCGAGGCGGTTTCTTCTCGATACCGCCAGGAGCGCCAAGGACGCGTCGGCGCTGGTTCGGGAAGCATGGTCCAAGTACCATTCACCGGTGGACTACGGAATCACTGGTTTGGATCTTCCCAAAGTAGCTGCACTGATTGAAGCGGGCATGCCCACGCGTCTCTACTACACGTCCTATCGCAATAACGCGTTTGACACGCACGTGTTTCAATCCGACGTACACAAACGGCTGCTGACGTACGCTTCCGACGCCGTTTCGGCGTTCCTGCTGGATCTGGAGCGGATCGGACGTGCGGACGACGTCGTCGTAATGATCTTCTCCGAGTTCGGACGCAGAGTACCCGAGAACGTTAACCTCGGCACGGACCATGGCACGGCTAACCTCATGTTCGCGGTTGGAAATCAGGTGAAAGGCGGCCAATACGGCCAAGCCCCCAGTCTGACGCAACTGGATGCGGGCGACAATCTGATCCACACCACGGATTTCCGTCGAGTATATGCGACCATGATCGCCGGCTGGCTGGGATTCCATGACACGCGGCCGCTGCTAAATGGCGACTTCGAGCCCTTCGATCTGTTTCAGCAGCGTAGGGTTTGATACAGCAGGTTTGATGCGAAGTTTTCTGGCCGATCTCCGCTACGGCGTTCGCCGTCTGCTGAAGAATCCAGGGTTCGCCATCGTCGCGGTCGTCGCCCTGGGCCTTGGCATCGGCGCGAATACTGCGATTTTCAGCTTGGTGGATCGCGTACTGATTCGGCCCATGCCCTATGCCGATCCTGACCGGCTGGTCACGCTCTGGGAAGATGCGTCTTACATCAACTTTCCACGCAATACCCCTGCGGTGGCCAATTTTGAGGATTGGAAAAAGCAGAACCAGGTGTTTACCGATTTGGCCGGTAGTCGTGATCGCGCGGGAAGTCTGACCGGGGATGGTCTGCCTGAAACGGTCCTGGGAGGGGCTGTAACAATCAACCTGTTTCAGGTTCTCGGCGTCCAGCCACTGCTTGGCCGCGCATTCACGGAAGATGACGATCGTCCCGGCGAAAACGTGATTATTCTGAGCTACGGCCTATGGCAGTCGCGCTACGGTGGAGACCCCGGCGTGATCGGCCGCAGCATCCTGGTGAACGACGCCAAGACCACGATCATCGGAGTGATGCCGCCCGGATTCACACTGCCCAAGCGGAAGACTCAGTTTCTTTCGCCGGCACAGTTCACACCGCAGATGCTGAATAACCGGGCAAGTCATCTGCTTAGCGTCATTGCTCGCCTCAAACCAGGCATTACGCTGGCGCGGGCGCAATCGGACATGACCACGATTGCGGTCCGTCTGGCGCAGCAATATCCCGAAACCAACAGACAGCTGGGCGCAGTGGTGGTCCCGCTGAAGGATCAAATTGTCGGCGACACAGGCACAGCCTTGCTGGTATTATTGGCCGCTGCCGGATGCGTGCTGCTCATCGCCTGCGCCAACGTTGCCAACTTGCTGCTTGCCAAAAGCGCTGCGCGAGAGCGTGAGATGGCGATCCGGACCGCGATGGGAGCGGCGCGCGGACGCCTGATCATCCAGATGATGACCGAGAGCGTGATGCTCGCCGTCGCCGGCGGTGTACTGGGTCTACTTCTAGCCCGATTGAGTATGCGCGTTCTAGTAGCCCTGATCCCGACCGGACTGCCGGGCGCGTCGCAGCTTTCGATAGACGGCCGGCTGCTCGCTTTCACGTTGGGCATCGCGCTACTTACAGGCATCGTCTTCGGAATAGCGCCAGCGCTCGAAACCACTAGTCTCGACGTGTCGGAGAAACTCAAGGAAGGCGGCCGCGCGGGTGTGGGTGGCAAGCGCCGCCGCTTCCGCGATGCTTTGGTCGTAGCCGAAGTAGCTCTGGCACTTATTCTGCTTGTGTCCGCTGGGCTCTTGCTGCAGACACTGCGAAATCTCCATGCCATCGACGCCGGATTCAATCCCGAAAATATCCTGACGATGAGCACGCGCTTGCCGTCGCCGAAATATGCCGACCCGTCCAAGCGCCTGGCATATTTCGACGCGGTTGTGCAGAAAGTCCGCGGATTGCCTGGCGTCGCGGGCGCCGGTTTCACGTCCAACCTGCCGTTCACCAGCCAGGGATACACCAGCGGCTTTTCACTTGAAGGCCGACCCCTTGCACCAGGAACCAGCCAGAACGCTCTTTATCGCGAGGTCACAAATGATTATTTGCAGACCCTGCGAGTCCGCTTGCTGGAAGGCCGCCTGTTTGGAAACGACGATCGCGCCAATTCGCTGCCGGTCGTGATCATCAACGAAACATTCAAGAAGCAGTACTGGCCGAACGAGAGCCCGCTCGGCAAACGCGTTCAGACTTCCGGCGACAATACTCCCTGGCAAACGATCATCGGTGTAGTCGCGGACGTTCGCGAGCGTGGACTGGAATTAGATATGAAACCGGCCGTCTATCTTCCGGTGGTGCAGCTTCCGTTCGGATGGAACAATCCGCACCAGCTCGCTATCCGAACCGCGATGGATCCACACGGCATCGCCAAAGCCGCCCGCGATGCGATCTGGGCCGTGGATCGTGATCAACCGATAGCGGACGTGCGGACCATGGAAGATATAGTCGACCTCGAAGTAGCCAATCATAAGCAGCAGACTGCGCTTCTGGGCACGTTTGCAGCGTTGGCTCTGGTGCTGGCATCACTAGGGATTTACGGCGTGCTCTCATATGCGGTGACGCAGCGCACGCGAGAGATCGGAGTACGAGTGGCCCTGGGCGCGAGCATCGGCGACGTGACGCGCATGGTGGTGGGACATGGAATCGCGCTCACGGCGCTGGGAATCGCGATCGGCGCTGGCGCGGCGCTGGCCGTTACGCGATCGATGACCAGGCTACTAGTGGGCGTCAAGGCCGCTGATCCACCAATTTATGTTGCTGTGGCGGCGCTGTTATCGATCGTCGCGTTGGTGGCATGTTACGTCCCAGCTTCACGCGCCGCGCGCGTCGATCCCACGGTGGCACTGCGCGAAGAGTGATCAGCTCAGAACGGAATATGCTGGGTCTTCGTCGCCCCGACCGAGTTGATGATTTGCAAATCGAAGGCGGCCACCACGTTCACATCTCCAGCCACCGGAAAAGTCGCCAGCAAGGCGAACTGGCCTCCCGCCGGGCTGGAGGGGAAAAAGTACTGATGAAAGTTAGAAATCGCGTCGACGCTGACTACTCCGGGCGCAATCGTCGATCCCTTAATGTCGTAAAAAGTGAACGCAAGCTGCGAGGCCGAATAGGTATTGTCTAAGCCGATGATGCTGACATCGAGGTTGTTTAGACGCCGCACCGCGCCGGTGGTATCGAGAATGATGGGCGCGGGCGGAATGGTCAAGCTGATCTGTTGTGGTGGTGTGTTGGGAATGGTGAGTGTGAACACGATGGTTCCCGCCGTGCTCCCGGTCTGGAAGGCGATGCTGGATTGCGTGCCGAACATGGCTACCGTATCGCCCAGCGAAATCGTAACGGTCGCCGAGCGTGTCGGCCCGGAAAGAAACTGGACTGCTGCGTCATTTGTGACTCCCGCCACGCTGGGCTGGAACGCCATGGTCAGCGTCCCGAAGTCGGTCACTTGGGAAGGTGCTGCCAACAGAATCGATACATTGTTCTGTTGAGCGCTCGCGCCCACAGTCGAGCCGAGTTGAATTGTCGCGGTGGGCAGTATCGGTTCTAGTCCTTGTCCGGTGAGCACAAATGACCGCTGATCGACAGTGAGGGTTCCTTGCACCGGTTGGCCCGTTCGCGGCGCGAACGCTACTTGAAACGAGACGGATTGGCCGGGCGTAAGCTGAATCGGGGCCGCTGCTCCGATCGGGCCGCTGAATCCCACGCCGGTAATTAGCAGGGCGACCACGGTAATGCTGGCGTTGTTGAGATTGGTAAGCCTGAAGTTTTGAAGACGGCTGCTTCCGACCTGCACGGAGCCGAAATCGATTACCGCGCCCGCCGCGAGTGGCGTGTTACCGTCCCCAACGGCCAGTCCGGCGGACGGCGTAACGGTAGCGCGCAAGGTTATGTTAATCGTGTTAACCAGCAGGAACGCGCTGTAAGTGCCGATGGAAGTCGGGTTAAACGCGACGCGAAATTCCGCTGACGAACCCGGTGCGATCGTGTAGGGTAGCTCCGGGGGCTGGGAAATCGTAAAGCCAGAGCCAGCGATCGACAACGTTTGGAATACGGCAGGGCCTTGGCCGACGTTGTGCACATGAAATCGCGTAGACAACGTATCGCCCGGCGAAGCCGAGCCTAAGTCCACCAACGCGCCGATTGGCGTTTCGGTGGTCCCATCGAACAGGAATACCTGGATCTGTGCTGCCGCCGCCAGCGGAAGAATCAAACCACACAGCAGCAATCGCCGGTTCATTGCCTACTCTCCGGCAGTTGATAATATTGCTCGCGATTTTGGATGACGCGAATTGCAAACTGCCGGCCGCTGCCCAGATCCCGAAGCTGGATCCAGCCTTCACCCATCTGCTGAAGTGCAAAGCTGGCCGGCAATTGCGCAATGATGTGCTGTTCGGGACCATCTGGCTTTCGCACTACGATTCCATTACCGTCGGCGTAGACCAAGTCACCGTTCGCGAGCATGAGTGCGGGCGCGGTAACTCCCGGAATAGCGGTCTGCGCCTTTATGTCGCCGGTCGCAAGGTCTACCCGCAGGTCGCACAGCCCGTCGTCACGCTGGACAATCATCGCGGCCTGGCCTGGACGCGGCGCGGCAATCGAAAGGATGGCGCTCGCCGAGAGCGTTGTGGGATCGAAAGACACCGGATTGAATGTTGTGCCATCCCATGCGAGCAGCAGGTTCGCGGCCGGTACAAAAATCAACGCAGGCTCGCCCGCCCGCGTAAACGCGAATAGCGCCGGACCATCCGGCTGCGAATTAGTCGCAACTATCGATCCCACCCGATCAGTCACGACCACAGCCGAACTGGTCTTAAACAATCCGTACGCGCCGGAATATGCCGCGGAAACGACGCCTAGCGCCACCGGATCGCCCGGTAGGAAATTTCCGGCGATGCCGTCCACCGGACGGAAGGAATTCGCTGCATCCTGCATGAATCCTACGCGCGGAGGAGTCAGGCCGGTCTGTGCCCACGCCGCGCCGGCCACAAAAGATAACGTCGCCAATAGTGCTTTCATCGCCAACAGTGCTCTCATCAGGGATGCCCCACGATTATGCTTGGACTGCCGATGCTGACTCCCGCCGGAGCCGTTGTGCTGGACGATGGGCTATGCGATCGCGCTAACACAAAGCCCGCCGCTGCCCCACCGGCCACTGCCGCCAACCCGATCAGAATCCATTTCGTGCGGCCTTTGTGCGGAGCAGTGAAACTACCTTCGCCACCCGCCTGCGTGGCAACTGCGTCGCTCAGGTATTGCGTGCTGATGATGCCCGCGCGCGCCTGATCCTTGATGGCCGTAATGCGGATTTGCACAGGACCAGATGTTTTGTTCCAAATCCATCCAACCGCCGCCCGTCCATCCGGACCGGTGTTAACCACTTCGGTCCGCAGCCCGGAGTTGAACACACCACTCGGCCCATCCTCCGGCAACTTGAAACTCACGGCTGCACGTTCCACCGGTTTACCGGCTTCGTCAGTCACCAATACCGTAAGACCGCGGGAGGCCCGTGAGCCGGTCCGATAAGCGGCTCCATCGCCCTCCACCACCTTCAACTGCACGATCACCGATGCATTAGAAGGAACGACCCCGGCCAAGGCGCAACAGAGCATGCCGCGCCAACGATTCATTACTCGCGTTCGCACGTGATATACGTGCCGCGCCGGGCGGCATACTCTCAGCCAAATTGGGTGTAGTTACTTTGCTGGTTTGGTCGCGCATGATCGCGCTGTGCGTTTCGCCAGGATTGCGCCCGAAACCGGGTCTTGTCTTAGAACCTCAAACCCAAGCGCGTCAACGATCCCCCGATCCAGAAGCTGGACCAGAGCATAATCGTCGTCACAGGAAGGTTGGTCGCGTGTCACAGGCGCCAACCAATCAAGGTGGTAGATCGTCCTGTAGAATTCGGCTGTGGATTGCATGGCCCATGAAGTTCCGAGGCGAACCGGGATCGCGGAAGACCTTCGTGGAAGAGCACTCAGCGACCGCATGAGGCTTCCGGTACCAGCGTCGAACTTCCAATCGCCGTACCATTGCGTTCGGAACTCGAGGGCGTACACTCCAGCAATCAGCACCATGATGGCTGTGGCGGCGTAGCCAAGGCCTAGCCAAGGTTGCCGCGCGCGAACCAACTGCTTGGCCGCCAGCAGAATCACTAGTGTCGATAAGAAAATCGCGTAAAGGCAGGTCCTGGGATAGGGGTAGACAGCGCCCGCGAAAAGATGGCCGCTCACCACCAAAAGGATAGAGCCGGCCAGGGTTACGGCTGAAATATCGAGGACCAGGCGATGAGGCGACTGCTGGTCTGGTTCCGTCGTTCCAATCCGCAGTCCGGCTGCAAGCATGGCGGCCACTCCTAGAAAAGTGAGCAGATACGGTAAATAGAGGCGGACTTCTTCCTGGAGAAGCGGCTGGAAGCCGATCAGCGGCCAATCCTGATCGAACGATGCGGTGTAGAGAGAGTTGAGGGAGTCCTGCCAACTCGGCAGTCCAAAATAGAAGTCCTCACGCTTTGCCGCGGCAAGAGGGGCTGCAAACAAACAAAACGCGATGGCTGCGGGCGCGGCCATGTTCACAAGAATAGAGCGAACGCTGCCAGATCGGCGGTGAACAACGACGGCCACAACCGCCAGAAAAACAACGGCCGGGAATGCAAATGTCAGGTTTGCTCCCACGGCCAGCGTAGCCAGTACCGCCAGCCATCGTAGTGTTTGGGGAGTGGCCGATCCGTCGGCAGAAATCTCATTCGCAAATCGGAAAACCCACAAAATGGAACACGCGAAGAGCGCCAGCGCCATTCCATAGCCACGTGCCGCGCTCATGAAATCGAAGACGTATGGATTCAGCGCCAAAAGCACAGCGGCCAAAAGAACCAGCCAACTGGAAGGAAACAAGGTCACAGCCAGCCGCCAGACCACCCAAAGGTATAGGAAGCCGAAAATGAGGCTGGTCAGCCGCAGCGGCACGACACCCGCGCCAAATATCCGAACAAACAGGATGCATCCGAAGGTGTGCAGAATATGATGGCCGGCATCGAAAGTGGTGAAAGCACTGAGGACGGGCTGATCTACGTGCTGCTGATAAGCGTAGGCCTCGTCAACGGTGATTGACTGGGTTGCGGCACGATAACAATTGACTAACCCTACGGCGAACAGGAGCACTAGCGTTGCGATATACCGAATTCGGACGGACGCTAAGTGTTTTCCAATAGGGAAAGTATACCAGCCGCCTTCGGAGGTCCCAACAGTTAGAACTGGCAATTCCATCAGGTTGCGGATAGACTGGAGTATTCAAATTAACCAATTCCCAGGAGTCGTCTGCGTTCCGCGCGATCATTTTTTCCAGAGAGTTCTATACCAACACAGCATGCAACGTAACCAACAAAGTTTTCTTATATTTATCCTATTCCTCGCCTCTCTTCCAATCTTGGCGCAGAATGAAACTGTAAACGGCCACTCGGCCAAATCGCGCCAAGCGATTTTGAAGCTTAATGCGCCCACCTCGGCGATTCTGCAACAGGTGAAACAGCTTGGCGATGCCGACGACATCCGTCCGCTCAGTAGCACGTTGAACCTTTACGTACTTCATTCCAAGAGCGAGAATGTCACAGCGTTAGTCAACACCCTGAAAAACCATCCTTCGGTGGTGTATGTCGAGCCCGATTTCATTGTCACGACGGGAGTGACCCCCAACGATCCCGATTTTTCTCAACAATGGTCTCTGTTCAATACCGTCACGCCGGGCGCTGACATCGGCGCTACAAACGCGTGGACCATCTCGACCGGATCCACAGCCAATGTCGCCGCCGTCGTCGATAGCGGAATCGATTATACGCATCCTGACCTTGCCGCCAACGTCTGGTCCGCGCCCGCAGCATTCACTGTCAACCTCAGTTGGGGTTCACTTACATGCCCTGCAGGCTCGCATGGATACAATGCCATTACCAGAACGTGCACTCCCTTGGACGACAACGGTCACGGTACGCACGTTTCAGGAACCATCGGCGCCATTGGCAACAACGCCCTCGGCGTGGCCGGCGTGAATTGGACGACGCGCATCATGCCGCTGAAATTCCTGGACTCCACTGGCAGCGGGGCCGTTTCTGATGCCATCGACTCCATCGGGTTTGCTCTGCAGGCGAAAACAACATTCGGCAGCCGCGCCAACGTACGAGTGTTCTCCAACAGTTGGGGCGGCAGCGGGTTCTCGCAGGGCCTTCTGGACGAAATCAACCTGGCCAACAATGCCAATACTCTATTCGTTGTCGCGGCCGGGAACAGCAGTCAAAACAACGACGTCTCGCCTATCTATCCGGCCGCCTACAACGCACCCAACATCATCACGGTCGCGGCCACGACCAATACCGACACGCTGGCTTCATTCTCCAACTATGGACCAACTACGGTTCACCTCGGCGCGCCGGGCGTCGGTATTCTCTCCACTTGGCCCAACGCCTCGTACGCGAATCTCAATGGAACATCCATGGCGACACCGCACGTCTCAGGCGCGGCCATGCTGGTGTTATCGGCCTGCAACTTAAGCACGGCTGCTCTGAAAACCACCCTCCTCGCGAACGTTGACGCGCTCGCCAGTTTAGCCGGAATCACCGTCACCGGAGGACGTCTGGATGTCAACAAAGCAATCCGCAGTTGTAGCGGCGGCAGCTCGTCCGCGCCGTTTACAATCTTTGGGACGGGCGTTTCGTCGCCCGGTATACTTGCTCCTGACGATGCCTTAGACAGCCACTACACCATCCTCAGTAGCGCCGATCCCGCATATCCCGGACCGAATGCCTACGTGGTTGTTTCGAATGTTTTTCCCATCGGACCCTGGTTGTCAGACGGCCCGAATTCGAAGTGGATTGGTCCACGGGCCGATGCCGGCAACGGTAATGCGCAGGGAAACTACACCTACCAAACCACGTTTAATTTAGCCGGGTTCAATCCCTCCACCGCGGTGCTCAGTGGAGAGTTCGCCGCCGACAACTCCGCCACCATCTTGCTGAATGGAGTGAACGTCGGCATCAATTCATCTGGTTTCTCCAGCTTCACCCCGTTTACGATCAGCACCGGTTTTGTTGCGGGCATCAACACGTTGGATTTCGTAGTGACCAACAACCCCTGGACGCCCAACCCAACGGGATTGCGGGTGGACATTAACGGAACCGCACTGCCATCTTCGGCCCCGCCGCCGATCACGGTCACAGTCACGCCGCCAGGTGCAACGCTCTCGGCCAGTCAATCCCAGACGTTCGCGGCCACTGTGGGAGGCACGACCAATCAGGCCGTCACCTGGTCCATTTCTCCCTCGACGTTGGGCTCGATTACCGCCTCGGGTGTGTATCTTGCCCCGTCCAGCATCGCCAGTCAACAAATAGTTACGGTAACCGCAAAAAGTCTGGCGGACAATGCGACGACCGGCAGCGCGACAGTTACTCTGAATCCCTCAGCGGGCTCGACGGCGCCAATCGTGATTTTCAATACGGGCGAGGTCTCGGTGGGGACCCTCGCTGCTGATGGCGCCGTAGACGGCCATTACACCATCATTGCCAGCGCCGATTCCTCGTATCCCGGTCCCAACGCATTTGTGGTGCTCTCGAATGTTTTTCCCATTGGACCCTGGCTGTCCGATGGTCCAAATTCTAAATGGATTGCGCCGCGATCCGATGCCGGCAATGGCAACGCGCAAGGAAACGATACCTACCGGACCACGTTCAATTTAACCGGATTCAATCCCGCAACCGCGGTTCTCAAGGGCCAGTTTGCCGCTGACAACACTGCAATTATCCTGCTGAATGGAGTGGCAGTGGGCAGCACCTCGCCCGGTTTCTCGAGCTTCACTCCGTTCACGATCAGCAGCGGTTTTATTGCGGGCGTCAACACCTTGGATTTTGTGGTAACAAACTACCCATCGACACCTAATCCCACTGGCCTGCGCGTCGAAGTCTCAGGGACTGCCACTCCAACCTCAACATCGAGCCCAATCGCAATCTATAACACGGGAGTAAACAGCCCCGGTGTTTTGGCCGCCGATACCAGCGTCGATCCTCATTACACGATCATCGCAAGCGCCGATCCCGCATATCCCGGCCCGAATGCCTATGTGGTGCTTTCGAACGTTTTCCCCATCGGACCCTGGCTGTCCGACGGTCCGAATTCCAAATGGATAGCCGCTCGATCCGATGCCGGCAACGGAAACGCGTCGGGAAACTACACTTACAAGACCACGTTTGATTTAACGGGGCTCAATTCCGCCACCGCGGTGCTCACCGGCCAGTTTGCCGCCGATAACTCCGCGATCATCCTGCTGAATGGGGTTCAAGTCGGCAGCGCTTCGCCGGGTTTCGGCAGCTTCAGTCCGTTCACGATCAGCACAGGTTTTGTACCGGGCGTCAACACCTTGGATTTCGTGGTGAACAACGCTCCTTTTTCAGGGATAAATCCCACCGGTCTGCGCGTGGAGATTAGCGGCACGGTCTCCAATTAGGGACTCCTGGATCACACGTCGCTGGCGTACTCGCGATCTGGAGCCTGCACAATCCGCTCCAGTTCGCCGTGGTCCAGCCAGTTGAGCTCGCACCGTTCGCAATCCTCGATGACGACGTTTCCTCCGCCGCCGTAAGGATGCGTATCCATTTCCTGACCGCACCGCGGGCAGCGGATTCGGCGATCCATCTCGCTCCAGTCCGGCTGATGGGCCGCTTCAGCCGCAACTTCGCCGCGCGCGCGTAAGTTATGAACAATAGCTACGAACGGCTCCATCCCAACCAGCATCCCACGGCAGCGTCCGCAGTACAGTATCCGCTCGCGAGCTATGGCAGCGTGAACCAATGGCACTCCACAGATCGGACAGTTCAGCGTGCTCGTCTCACCCAACACGCGGACACCGTCGGCGTTAGTCTCGGGGAAGTGAACGCTTCCGCAATAGTCGCAGACCAGACACTCCTGGTCTGGCTTCAGCCGCATAGGCGCGCCGCAGTTCGGACAGTTCACTGGACATCCATCGGCCGGATGCCCAGTAAGCTTCAGGTGTCACTGCCCAAACCGATGCCATCCATCTGATGAAGCAGAAGTGTTGGCAGGCGCCTGAGGCGGAGCGTACGAATAGTTACCGGCCTGAGGCGGTGGCGCAGCGGGATACTGCGCTACTGCGCCGCCATTAGCGCGAGGTGGCGCCTGGTAAGAAGCGGTAGGTGGGTATGCTTCGAATCCGGCATTAGCATACGGATCGTATCCATAGTAACCGGGATATCCGTAAGCGTAGGGATAACCGTAATAGTACGGGTATCCGTAGGCGTAACCAGGCCAATATCCCGGCCAGCCGAAGCCAAAGCCAAAGCTGAAGCCGCAACAGAAGCCGCGCCCAAAACCGCCATATCGCCCGAAGCCGCCATATCCTCCTCGGAATCCGCCGCCATATCCTCCGCGAAACCCGCCGCCATAACCCCCGCG
>Ga0210401_10001571_pt1 | contig 26295 bp, 23 predicted proteins | sample IncBWH32MmetaG_FD_150866 | JGI IMG/M metagenome (GOLD analysis project Ga0210401, IMG submission 150866) | Forest soil microbial communities from Barre Woods Harvard Forest LTER site, Petersham, Massachusetts, United States - Inc-BW-H-32-M | ecosystem: Environmental > Terrestrial > Soil >...
CGCCGGAGCCCGCCGTTGGCGAAGGTGGGTCCACAGCGAGTCACTCGCACCCCGCAGCAAAAGCAAAAGAAGAGAAAGAGAAGGCAGGAGGTAGACGGACGAGGCAATGCCGCATGATCGCCACGAATCCGCAAACAAAGAAATGGCGCAACGCATTCAAAACAAGCCTTCGCGACGCGCGCTGATCGCCACACTTTGGCATTTTTCTCCACGTCGCCGCTGCTTTGTAGGTCGGAGCTTTAGCTCCGACATGACCGACGATGCGCGAAGCGCCTACCGCTGCGCTCCTTTATTCGCCGAAGGCCTCGCCGCATTCCGGCGGGCAGCATGTATTCGCTCGTCCGATCGGTCATCCAAATCCCGCATTTCTAATCGCAACAATCGGCGATTAGAAAGCTGCCTAACTGCCTCTAGAATCATCGCGCGCACCGGTTCTAATCGCAACAAAACGCGACTTTTCACGACGCAAAATTCGCAGCGAGTCGTTCCAGAAAATAGCGCGGCGTTAAGGTTTCGACGGATCGCGGTTCGCGGCGTTCGGCGTCAACTTCCGGATGACGAATTCTTGCAGGACATTGGCGGCGGCGGTTGCGCCGATGCCGATCCCGGCGTTTTCAAAGACCAGCGCGGCGCCGCGATTTTTCGCCGGATAGTAGAGATTGGAAATTCCACCCGCGGCGATGCTGCCGAGGACGTTCGAGTAATTCGGCTGCCAGCGCTTGTTATCGCCCTTGCAGATAAGAGAATTCGCGATGGCGTACAGGATCCGCGAATGCGTGCTCCCGGTTCCCTTGTAAAAATAGCGAGGATCCTGTTTCAGGATCGACGGAAAAATGGCGCTGCCGATGAACGTGCCTACGGCCAGGTCGGCATAAGACGCGCCGTAGCGCTTTCCGTAACCTTCCGCGCCTTGTCCATATCCGCTGAAAGCGTTCTCCGCCTGTTGAATTCCTGCGATGGCCCCCGTCAATACAAAGGTCACCGGGTCGATGGTGCTCCGCCAGGCAAGTTCGAATTTTTGCTTCGTGTCGAGAGGAGCGGCATCGGGGATGTAGCTGACGTAGAAATTCGGAATCACACCGAACACGCGCTGCTTTTCCTCAACCTTGATTTCGGCTTCCGCGATTTCCGCGCGCGGTGCCACCACTTGCACTTCGGTGGCCTCGGCGCCGAGAGCCAGAGCGATTGGCGGGACGATGTCGATCTCGCCCGGATGCAAGGTACCGGAGAATGTTTGGGTGGCGAAACCGGCCGCAGTGGCTATCAGCCGGAACGGTCCGGGAGCGATGTTGGAGAAGGAGAACTGGCCGCCGTCGTCGGCTTGGAGTTCCTGGTCTGGGGATTTGTCCTCGCGCGCAAGTTTCACGCGGGCTTTGGCGATGGCGGCGCCGCTCGGGTCAACGATTGTTCCGCTGATGGTTCCCGCAGGTTGTTGGTCAATTTGCGGGACGGTCAACTGCTGGGCGTCGGATGGCGTAGCCGTCGGCGGAGACTGCGGGGACTGAGCGAGAACGGGAGTGGCGCAAAACAGGATACCGAGGCCAAACCAAAGGCGGCGCCGAGATTTCCTGACTGTGTATTTATTCGCCGTATTCACTGTGAACTTTATAGCGTTCCTTCCTACTGGCAGCAAGGTTTGAGTGCGTTTAGTTGGCTGAGGTTGTCCGGTAGGGCACGCCACGAGCGCTGCAAGCGAAGGGGCACAAGGCAAAGTAGCCGGCCAGACGCCGATGCTACAAGATAATGGGACCAAAACCGCTAAGAAAAACGGAAGGCGACGCCCGCGTTACTTCAGGGCGGTGTCGACGATTTGTGAGAGGCGGCGCCACGTGTGGACGGGGCGTCCGGTACCCGCAATGTGCCCAACGTGGAAGTTGAGGCTGAGGCCGGAGAAATGGAGCGAACGCACCGCGCTCGGTCCAGGCTGGACGTTTTGGATGTGGAGCGTGTTCTGAAAGGCGTCGAAGCGGAGGCGCCCGCCATAGAGTTCGAGGAGCGGGAATCTAGTTTCGGTGAAGAATACGGTCCTGACATTTTCCATGGCCACAAGGCTGTTGATGTTTTGCAAGGGTTCGTTAGTTCCGGAGTATGAGAGATCGACGCGGGAAGGAGAATTTGAGACTGCGTGGTACTGCAACGAAGGAGCGGTGAATAGGGTCAGCGAGGCAGGTAAATGCACGGTGACCGTCGGTGCAACGTGCTCTCGCGCCAAGACCAGCCGGGCGCCGCTATCCTGAGGGATGGGTCGGGCGAGCACTGTGGCAGGCGCCGCCAGAAGCGCCAGGAAGATTAGCAAAGCTATAAGGCGAACAATGTGGCGGCAGCTAAGGAGGTCCTTTATGTGGAAGTTAAGGTTACGCATCAGTTAGTGCCTTGTTCCTGAACGCCGAGATTCGGATCTCGGTGATTTGAGTATGCGCCGCACACTTAGCTGTTGTATGTACCCTAAAGCTCGTATTTGAAAAGAGGCGTTCCACAAATTCCATGGGGGTCTTATTCGCTTTAGCTACGCGTTGCGCTGTGGAGGGTCGACTGCGCCAGGAAGCGGTGCGGCGTCCGCCAGGCATCCTGTTCGAGGCGAAAAATGCAAGGTGATTGCTAGGCAAGTGGGTCCGGGAAAAGAGGCTGGAACAGGGCACGAAAATACCGATTTTACCTGATACACATCTCGTAAAAGGGGGTACATGCTCATAGGCGGAACGGCTTAGCTGGACCTGAGAATGTCCATGACAAAGCGCATTTTGGTGGCAGATGATCACGCGAGCGTCCGACGGTCGATGCGGATGCTGATTACGCAGAGAAAAGACTGGCAAGTTTGCGCGGAAGCAGACGACGGGGTCGATGCGGTTGCCAAAGCGAAGTCGATGTCCCCCGACGTAGTGGTATTGGACATCGCAATGGGCGGATTGAATGGGGTGGAGGCCGCGGAGGAGATTCGCGCGAGATGTCCGGGGACGCTAGTCCTCACGACGAGTATGTATGACGCGGTGCCGCTCTTTCCCCGGCTTCATACGATTGGTGTAAAAGGGTTCATTTCCAAGAACAACCTAGTCACCGACCTCCTTCCGGCGATAGACGCCGCGCTATCGGGCGGGAGCTGGTATCCGGCGGAGCAGCAGAGTTGGTGGTCGGCGCGGCTACGCTCGTAATCTAACCAGGCGGCCCCACCCGCTATTGCCGGGCCTCCCGATCGGCGGGAGGCTAAGAGAAATCAGCCCATGCAAAGACAAGTACTCATCGCCGACGACAACCGCATCGTCCGGCGGATTCTTAGGTCGTTTCTGACACGACGCCGGGACCTGGAAGTTTGCGGCGAGGCGGAGAATGGCCGGGAAGCGGTGGAAAAGACCCGGGCGCTCAAGCCGGATTTGGTGTTGCTGGATCTGGTGATGCCGGAGATGAATGGCGTGGAAGCCGCATCCCTGTTGAAACAATCGATGCCCCAAATTCCTATTGTTCTGTTCACGATGTACAGCGAAAGCATCGGTGAGCATTTAGCAGCCGCGATTGGCATTGATGCGGTGCTCTCGAAACCCGATGGATTGACGACGCTGTCCAAAGTTGTCGACGTCCTGCTGCCCCGCGCTAGCGAAGCCTCGGCTTAAAGACCAATCGTACTCCGCATTTATTTCGGCGGATCCCCGCACAAAGAATCAGACCCTCCTGAATTGCATTCAATGAGCCGCGCGCAAACGGCCCGAAAACTGTGAGTCTTGGGAGGCGACGCGGCGTTCCGAAAAAGTATGGCGGCGGAGCTTAGTTGTATAGAATGCCCGCGCGATGGTGAGGGATACGGAATCGAGCGGCAGTGCCGCGTCGGCGGGAGACGGCGCGCAGGGAAGTCCGCGGTCGATGCGCTACGCATGGTATGTGGTTGGCGTTCTGATGCTGGCGTATGTGTTTTCGTTTATCGACCGACAGATTTTCAGCTTGCTTGTGGCGCCGCTGCGGCGCGACTTGCACATCAGTGATACGCAGATCAGCCTGCTACAGGGCTTCAGTTTCGCGGTGTTCTACACATTTTTCGGAATTCCGATTGGGCGTCTGACCGACGTTTACAATCGACGAACAATTATTGTAGTGGGCCTGGTGCTCTGGAGCGGGTTCACAACCGCGTGCGGCCTCGCCGATACATTCGGCGCGATGCTCCTGCTGCGAATGGGTGTGGGAGTGGGTGAAGCGGCGCTGTCGCCGGCTGCGTACTCGCTGATTACCGATTACTTCCCCGCGAAGCGGCTGGCCACGGCGATCAGCGTTTATTCGATGGGGATTTACATCGGGTCGGGATTGTCGTTCCTGCTGGGAGGAATCGCGGTTCGATACGCGGCGAAGCAGGAGATGTGGACGCTGCCGCTGATCGGCGCGACGCGTCCGTGGCAGTTGATTTTTTTTCTGGTCGGGCTGCCCGGATTGCTGCTCGCGCCTTTGCTGTTTACGATTCGCGAGCCCGAGGTGCGACGGGCGACGGCGCGAGCCGCGACCATACCGATGCGACAGGTGTTCGCGTACATCGGCCGGAACCGGAGCGCGGTTCTGTTTCACAACGTCGGATTCGGTTTATTGGCGCTTTCGACCTATTCGTCTGCGGCCTGGCTGCCGGAATTCTATCGACGGCATTTTCACTGGGATATCGGTACAACCGGGATCGTTTACGGGTCGATTGTGGCGGTATTTGGATGCCTAGGGATTACCGGCGCGGGACGTATAGCGGACTATCTGCGTTCGCGCGGGCGCGCCAATGGGAATTTGCTGGTGGGAGCGGCGATCGGAATTGCGGCAGTGCCGATCAACGTTTTGTTGTATCTGGCGCCGACGGCGACCTGGGCTACGATTTGGCTGATTCCCGGTGCGACGCTAGCCGCAGCGCCCTTCGGAATTGCGCCGGCGGCGATTCAACAGATGATGCCGCCGTCAATGCGCGGGCAGGCTTCAGCTGTGTACCTGTTCGTGGTCAATATCATCGGCCTCGGGCTGGGTCCGACGGCAGTGGCGGCCTGTACACAATATATTTTTGGGCGGGATACGGCGGTTCCGTATTCACTGGCGATCGTTACGTCGGCGGCATGCGCCCTGGGTGCGATGCTGTTGTCCGCGGGGCTGAACCCATATCTGGCGAGCCTGGAGCGGCTGCGCGTTTGGAAGGCCGAAGGAAATTTGTAAGGGAGTTGTAGAGCACCGTTCGTGCAAGAAGCGCACGAAGCCAGCTGGAACAGGTGCGTGGTTAGCGCGCGGCGCGCCGTTTGCGCAGACCGACTGCAACGAGACCGGAGCCCAGTAGCAACAGTGTGGCAGGTTCGGGAGTTTCGGCAGTTTCCACGGAGAGAATGTACTCAGCGCCGGTGGTAGCGGGATTGTTGGCACCGTCGTCGGTCAAGGTGAAAAATCCCGAAGCTGGAATGACCATCGTGGGGTTGGATTCATTGCCAGAATAAAGTTGCGGACCCGTAAATTCCGGAATCAGGAATAGGGAGTCGCTGAGATCGATCGGATCGTTAGGAATCGCCGTTGTGTTCAGGAAGAATAACGTGTCGGGGGTTGGGGGGCCGCCGTTGAAGGAAACATCAGTGGTAAAAGCGAAAAAATTGCCGTTTTGAAAGCAGGGCGAAAAATCACATGTGGGAGTGGGATTGAGCGGCATGTCCCAGGTAGCAAGAGGAATGGTGGAACCCACCTCCGTAAGGGTGTAAACGACATTGTTGCCGTCGGCCTTGGCGCTCGCGGCTGAAAGAGCTACGAAGACCATCGCCATTACTGCAAATTTAAGAATGTTTTTCATCGCCGCCTCCCGCCGCCCTCTTGGTGCTGAATAGATGTGGCTTGGGCATCCCACCAGGGTATTAAGGCACGTAGCGTGCCTTAACGGATCACCCTAAGTCCTGTGTTTGGAGTGCGTGAGTAGGGGAACTAGGTAGGTCGAGGGAAGACATTTTCACACTAAGTAAACCTTGAGGGAATTGTGATCGCCAATCTTGCGGGAGTAGGCACAAGCGCGCGGAGTCCGGCGAGAAAACGCTGTGCTAGACTTTGTCGCGTATGACGAACTACGCTGGGACAACAATCACGCATCTGGAGTGCTCAAAATGCGGTAACGCGCATATGCACGAGAGGCTGCAAAACCTGTGCGAATGCGGCGGACCGCTGCTAGCGCGATACGATCTGAAAAAAGCGGCGCGAACGCTGACGCGCGAGGCGTTGCGTTCTCGGCCGGCAACGATGTGGCGCTATGCGGAGATCTTACCGGCGCGCGAGCCTGTTTCGCTGGGCGAAGGGATGACGCCTTTGGTGGCGGCGCGTCGGCTGGGCCAGCGGACCGGTCTAAAGGCGCTTTATGTGAAGGACGAGGGGTTGAATCCGACTGGCTCGTTCAAGGCGCGAGGAATGTCGGCGGCTGTTTCGCGTGCGAAGGAACTCGGCGCGAAGGCGCTGGCGGCTCCCACGGCGGGGAACGCGGGAGGGGCGCTGGCGGCTTACGCGGCTCAAGCGGGAATTCCCAGCGTGATCGTGATGCCGGCCGACACGCCGTCGGCAAACGTGATGGAATGCGAAGCGTTCGGAGCGGCGGTGCGAAAAATTAATGGGCTGATTTCGGACTGCGGGAAATACGTGGGCGAGCATAAAGCCGAAGGCGGATGGTTCGAGGTATCGACGCTGAAGGAGCCGTATCGAATCGAAGGCAAGAAAACGATGGGGTACGAGTTGTGGGAGCAATTCGACGGAAAGCTGCCCGACGTGATTGTCTATCCGACTGGCGGAGGGGTGGGTCTGATCGGAATGTGCAAGGCGTTCGACGAGATGGAGGAAATGGGCTGGATCGCCAAGGAACGTCCGCGGATGGTAGTGGTGCAAGCAGCGGGTTGCGCGCCGATCGTCGATGCGTTTGAACGCGGGGAAGACAGCGCGCCAATGTGGGAACGTGCTGCGACCATTGCGTCGGGACTGCGCGTGCCGAAGGCGATTGGAGATTTCTTGGTGCTTCGCGGCGTGCGTTCGACGAACGGTACGGCCATATCGTCGACCGACGACGAGATGCTGGCGGCGGGGAAGGAACTGGCGTCTCTCGAGGGTATTTTTGCCGCGCCGGAAGGCGCGGCGACGGTGGTGGCCGCTCGGAAACTTGCAGCCTCGGGATGGATTCAGCCGAAGGAAACCGTGGTGCTGTTCAACACCGGATGTGGATACAAGTACGCGGAAGCCTGGCAGCGAGCATTGCAGATGTGATTCTTGAGCACGAATGCCGGCGCGACGCAATTTACGGAATAAATCGCAGGGCAAATCAGAGAACCAGTAAGATAAAAAGTGACGGAACGTCTGTATTACCACGATTCGTTTTTGCGCGAGTTCGACGCGCAGGTGATTGCTTGCGAGCCCGAGGGCGATCGCTGGAAAATCGAGCTGGACCGCACTGCGTTCTATCCGACGTCGGGCGGCCAACCGCACGACACAGGCAAGCTTGGCGACGCGATGGTATTGGAAGTCGCGGACGCGGAGAATCATAAAGTGGTGCACTATGCTTCGGCGGCGGTTGCGCTGGGGCCCGTCCGGGGGCAGATCGATTGGACGCGCCGGCTCGACCATATGCAGCAGCACACCGGGCAGCACCTGCTGTCGGCGGCGTTTATCGAACTATTTCAGTTTCCTACCGTGTCCTTCCATCTAGGCGCCGAGAGTTCGACGATCGATTTAGAAGCGACGTCTTTGAGCGCGACGCAACTTGAAGAGGCGGAGAAGCGAACAAATCAGATAATTCTTGAGGATCGTCTCGTGACGGTTCGATTTGGGACTGCCGAAGAGTTGGCCGAAGCTGGGATACGCAAGAAAGTGGAGCGCGAGGGAATTTTGCGCGCGATTGAGGTGGAAGGATTCGACCGGCAGCCGTGCGGCGGTACTCATCTGGCGAGGACTGGGCAGGCGGGAATGCTATTGCTACGAAAGTTCGAGCGGCGGCGGGAATCCTGGCGCGTCGAATTTGTTTGCGGCTTCCGAGCACTTGCGGCGGCGCGCAGTGATTACGCAACGCTGGGAGCGGTGGCGGAACAGTTGAGCTGCGGATTGCCAGACGTTCCGATTGTGGTTAAAAAGACAGCGGAGGAGCGGCGCGCACAACATGCGGCGATGAAGCGCCTGGAAGACAGGCTCGCCGAACACGAAGCGCTCGCGTTAATTGCAGCGAGCAAGTCGAATGCGCCGGACGGCACACTTACGATCATCGCAGCGATCGACGACGCGAGCGCGGCGTATCTGGCTCTGGTAACGGCGAAGGTCACGGCCCAGGTGAAGGCGGTCGTGGTGCTGGCGAGCCGGTCGACAGGACATGTGGTGTTCGGGCAATCGAAGGGCGGCACGCGAGACATGGGAAGTCTACTCCGAAGTGTCCTGGGTGAGTTCGGCGGCAAAGGGGGCGGTGCTAGGGATTTTGCGCAGGGAAGCCTTCCCGAAACGAGTCGAATCGACCCCTTTCTGGGGCGTGTTCGAGCAGCGCTTGCATGATTTATCGACAATAATGTGAAATCCCGTTCACTTTTGATTCTTACCATGCGGCAAGGCTGTTGAAAATAAAGGACTAGGCAAGAGGTTGGTATGGCGAGAAAATTGCAGGATTGAATGGAACGCCTCCGGGGGGAGGACCAACTTTCGAGCGACACCCTGGTAGTTTCAACGGCGTAATAAGAGGCCATTCAGATGAGAATTCTTCGAGTGAGCGCACTAATTTTGAGCGTTTTAATTTTGTCAGCGGGAGCGGCAAAGGCAGACGGCACCGATGCGGCGTCGGATGGGAAAAACAAGGGCGACTTCATTAGCGATTCCAAAGGCGGCGAGCGGGCGCTGGATAAGGACAGTTTTGGGACCGACCGCGACGGTAAGAAGTTCGACGAGGGCGCCGAATTTTCACCTCCGCTGACCGGGAAGGGTTCGACATTGCACACGTTCGGATTTGCCTCTACCGTCGATGGATCCCCAGCGACGGCACCGGAACCCGCGACGTTGTTGCTGCTCGGATCCGGTCTGCTCGGATTTGCAGCTTTTCGCCGGCGACGCGCGTCTTCGAATTAACGTTTCGTCTGTTTAATCGGGCACCCTTGTTTCGAGGGTGCCCTTTTTATTTGGCGCCGTCCGCCCCGCCGAACCGGACCATTCTACGAAACGGGATTGGCCGGGTCTCCTACGTCTGCTAAACTAGCCGGACTCAGTGGGCGTGTAGCTCAGTTGGGAGAGCGCATCGTTCGCAACGATGAGGCCGGGGGTTCGAGCCCCCCCACGTCCACCAAGCCTCACTGGAAACCGAACATTTTTCGACTATAGGATTGGCGATCCTGGATCGGGCTGTCGTGTGCGAGCGGCGTGTCTGACGACTGCCCGTTGCGTGACACGGATAATTATTCGTGATAGTACGAAGATTTTCGTTGACAATACGAAAAGCTTCGTAGTAAGGTGCGCGCATGGCCAAAGAAGCGAAGCAGAAGCCGACCTCTTCCGAGCTGGAAATCCTGCGCGTCCTTTGGGTGCGGGGGCCGTCTACCGTACGAGAAGTGTACGACTCACTGAACGAAAAGAAGCGGACGGGGTACACCACCGTGCTGAAGATGCTGCAGATCATGACTGAAAAAGGCTCCGTCCAGCGGAACGAGGACGAGAGAGCGCACGTATATGAAGCCTGCGAACCGGCTGAAAAGACCAAGGGGCGGCTTGCGGGCGACGTGCTGCAGCGCGTATTCGAGGGGTCGGCGAGCGAACTGATGATGCACGCGCTCGAGGGCCGAAAGACGTCGCACGAGGAAATTGAGGAATTGCGCCGAATGCTGGATGAGTACGAGAGGAGACAGCGATGAGAAGCGTCGCCGATTTGGTGTCGCCGGAGATAATGCGCGCGCTGGGATGGACCCTGCTGCATTTTCTATGGCAGGGTGCCGCGGTGGCCGCGCTTCTGGCGGGAATTCTCGCCTTCGTTCGACGCGCGGACACGCGCTACGCGGTGTCCGTGGCAGCGCTGACGCTCATGATAGCGGCGCCTGCCACGACTTTTACGATGCTGTGGAAGTCTGCGCCTGTCGTTCCCTTAGCAGCCGTGCACGCGCAAGCCGCGCCTGACGTAGCCGTGAGTGCGTCGCATCGGATAGCGTCAGGATTTCGTTTATTCGCCTCGATGCGGCCGCAGACGGCGCCTCCCGACGTGCTGTTGTGGTTCGTGCAGGCGTGGTTCGCCGGCGTCTTGCTGCTCAGCTTGCGCTCAGCTGGAGGATTGATTCTGGTTGAGCATGTGCGGCGCAGGGAAGTGAAAGACGTCACCAAAGAACTGGGAGAGCGCTGCCACGCGCTCCAGCGACGGCTGGGAATCGATCGCGCGATTCGCTATTGCGAATGCATGCGGCTCGACGCACCGGCCGTGATTGGCTGGTTCCGTCCCGTGGTGCTGTTGCCGGTGATGGCGCTGACCGGTCTTTCGGAAGGACAACTGGAAATCGTGATCGCGCACGAGCTGGCGCACATTCGGCGCTTTGATTGCTTCGTCAATCTGTTTCAGATCGCGGCCGAAACTTTGCTTTTCTATCATCCGGCCATCTGGTGGGTGAACCGGAAAATTCGCGCCGAGCGCGAGAACTGCTGCGACGATCTTGCGGTTTCGACCTGCGGCAATGCGGTTGAGTACGCGCGAGCCTTGGCGACCATGGAAGAGTGGCGCGCAACGCCGATGTTCGCCATGGGCGCGAATCGTGGTTCTCTAACGGCGCGAGTTGGGCGACTGCTGGGAGTGGCCACGCTGGGAAGCAACTTAAGAACGCCAGGACTCGCGGTGGGATTGCTGTGTATGGCGGGGGCTTTGGCGGGCGGCAACGCTTTGCTGGGATATGAGCGCGGGGCGATGGCTGCGAATGTCTCCGCGACGCACAGTATCGCGGCTGCCGATCCGGTCGTTGTGGAAGCACGTCACTTTGTTGCTGCTGAAGTGCAAGCGATGGTCAAGGCTGCGGCGACCTCCCTCACGCGCAATCTCAGCGCGGCACCAGAGCGTCGAACTCAGGAGCAACAGAGTTCGGGTTCAAGCTCGAAGTCCGAGGAGAGCAGCCCGAAGCAATCGTACATCGACCAAATGGCGGCGGCGGGCTTCAAGGATCTCAGTGCAGACGATTTGATCGCTCTCAAGGTTCAGGGCGTCACCCCGGACTACATTCGCGCCATGCGAGCCCTTGGATTCAAGGTCGATGCCGATCAAATCGTGGGGATGAAGGCGCAAGATGTGACGCCCGAGTACGTCCATGCCATGCGGGATTTGGGCTTCAAAGTCAGTGCCGAGGATGTAATCGGAATGAAGGCGATGGGCGTGACGGAAGAATACGTCCGCAGCCTGCGAGCCTCTGGGCTAACGCCGGATGCCGACCAGATCGTCGGGATGAAGGCTCAAGGGATCACGCCGGAATACATGAAAGAAATGCGCGATCTAGGAATCAAGGCGGACGCGGACGAGCTGATCGGCCTCAAAGCGCAGGGAGTTTCGCCCGAGTTCATCCATCAGATGAGCTCGCTGGGTCTCGCAACCAACACAGATGAACTGATCGGGATGAAGGCGCAAGGAGTTTCACCGGACTACGTAAAGCAAATGCAGGCGCTCGGCCTCAAGCCAACGGCCGACGATTTGATCGGCCTGAAGGCGCAAGGCGTCTCGCCAGAATACATTCGCGAGATGCGCGCGCTGGGATTGGAAATCAGCGGTGACGATGCCGTGGGCCTCAAGGCACAGGGTGTGACGCCAGACTACGTAAAGATGCTGCAGGGAGCCGGCCTGGGGAAGATCACGACCGAAGATTGCGTGGCGGCCAAGGCGCAGGGCATAACTCCGGAGTTCATCGAGAAAGTGCGGAAACACGAATTCAAGAACCTCGATCTCGAAAGGCTGATCGAATTGAAAGCAGTCGGCATTTTCTAAATGTCGAAGAAGCGTGAAGGAGAGTAGAAATGAAAGGACCAATCAAGTCAATCGTGTTGGGTGCGCTGCTGGCTTGCACGCTTTTCGGAGCGATCAGCAGCCTGCGCGCGCAGGCGGGACGCGGTGATTGGACGATTCGAAAGTCCGAGAGGCCGGGCAAGGTCGTCTTCACGCTGATCATCTCGGACCGCCATAACCGCTCGAATCACGAAGTCGAGGAGCCGCTTGGCGACTTTCACGGCGTTGACCTTTCGAAGCCCGGCAAGCAGAACGTTGAATTCACTCTGGCGCGCGACGCAGGCAAGTTTGAGTGCGAAGGATTTCTTCACGACGGCGAAGGCGCCGGTGTTTTTCACTTCTCTGCGAACACCAACTATCCGCAGGCAATGCGTGCGCTGGGCTTCGAGGGAATTGACAGCGAGAAGCAGCTTGAGATGGCCATGATCGACGTCAGCCTCGAATTTGCCAAAGAGATGAAAGCCGAGCGCTTGGAAGGACTCGACACAGACAAACTCATCGCGTTCCGGATTTTTGGTGTGAGTAAGGCGTACATCGAGGAACTCAGGTCGCTCGGATTAAGCGCCGCCGACAGCGACAAGCTGGTCGCGTTCCGCATCCATGGCGTCTCGCCCGAGATGATCCGCTATCTTCAAAAGGCGGGATACACCCCTGACGAAGACACCCTGGTAGCCATGCGTATTCACGGTGCGACGCCGGAGTGGATGGATGAAATGAAGCGGGCAGGCTACGACCATATCGAGCTCCAGGAGATGATTGGGTTTCGGATTCATGGCGTGTCGCCCGAGTTCATCACCGAGCTGCATCAGCTTGGCTACAAGCGCCCGGAACCGGAGCAATTGATCGCGATGCGTATCCACGGAGTAACACCGGAATTCATCAAGGATATGCGCTCGCACGGGCTGCAGGATCTCACCATCGACAAGCTCGTGAGCCTTCGAATCCACGGCATCGATTAATTTGATCGATTGACTGCATCGAACCCCGGGCTTGCCTTACCGTTCGATTTCTAATTCGGTTTTTCCGCGCGGCAGCTCCGCCGATTCGCGGCTCGACGACTGCGAGAACGCCGATCCGTTGCCAGCCTGTGGGATGCGATTCGGCGACTCGAGTAAGTCCGCGATTTGCAGTCTGAGATTGCCGGAGTTCGTCGAGTAGGACAGTCCTGTTTCGATGTCGATGATGCCTTTGCGCATCAGCCGCTCAATTTCCCCGTCGAAATAACGCATGCCTTCGGTTTCGCCGTCGCGCATCGCGTCAAGCAGAGATTTTCCTTCGAGCTCTCCCTTTTCAACGTACTCGCGCGTTCGGACCGTGGATTTCAAGATTTCAAACGCCGCGACTCGCCCGCTGCCGTCCTGGCGGGGGATCAGGCGTTGCGAAATGATGTAGCGAAAGGCTCGGGCGAGGCGATTGCGAACGGCGTTTTGATCGCCGAGAGGAAATGCGCCGATGATGCGTTCGACGGTTTTTGACGCGTCAGTAGTGTGAAGAGTCGAAAATACAAGGTGGCCCGTTTCGGCGGCTTCGAGAGCGACTTCGATTGTCTCTCTGTCGCGCATTTCACCCACGAGGATTACCTTGGGGGCTTGGCGCAAGGCCGCTCGCAATGCCAGAGCGAAACTGGGCGTATCGCTGTGGAGTTCGCGCTGGTGAACCGTGGAGCGTTTGTGCGCGTGGAGAAACTCGATCGGGTCTTCGATCGTAATCACATGATAGGCCTTCTCCTCGTTGATCCTATTCAAGATCGCCGCCAGCGTGGACGATTTTCCGCTGCCGGTGGGGCCCGTAACCAGGACGATTCCGTTGCGCAATTCCCCTGTTGCCGCCATCTCCTCGGGAAGATTTAGGGATTTGAAATCGGGCACGGAGGAGGGAATCACCCGCATCACGATCGCGCAAGTGCCTCGCTGCGTGAAAATATTCACCCGGAATCGCGAGATTTTCGGAAGGCTGTAGGAAATATCGCAGGAGCCTTGTTCTTTCAACTTTTCGAGCGCCTGCTGGTTTCGTCCTATGAGATCCGCCGCGATTCGCGCGGTGTCTTCGGAAGTTAGCAAACCGACGCCCGGAATTTTCAATTGCAGGAGCTGGCCGTTGACTTCCACTTGCGGCGCGCGAAAGGGCGAAAAGATCAAGTCGCTGGTGCCTTTTGCGGCCTTCAGCATCGCGGCAATGATGGCCGCCGTCGTCACGGGCGCGGCTGCGCCGGGGGTGTCAGGAGCTCCTGGAACGGATGTGGCGGCAGCAACAGCGACGGGACTGGCTGGAGCGCCAGCCGCCGGAGGAACAGGCGCTGCTGCGGGCGTTTTTGCAACGGCTGCTTCGATTGGTTTCGGAAGAACTGAGTTCGGTACGTCCATGGATACCTCCGCTGAATCGTCCGGAGGAGAGGTCCCAGGACGGACATTTATCCAAACAGCTTCGGCGGTTCATGCACGCGCCACGCGTGGAATGAGCCTCCGTTTGGCGGGATCTAATGCTGTTGCGAAACGACTGCTGCGGTCGGCTCCTGCCCTTGCGCTTCGTACGATGCGAAAGGGAACTCGACTACAAAGGTCGCGCCGCCTTCCGGCCGGTTAAAACACTCAATTCGGCCGCCGTGTTCCTGAACGATCCCATAGCAGATGCTCAGCCCCAACCCCGTCCCCTTGCCGACAGGCTTCGTCGTGAAAAATGGATCGAACACTTGATGCGGCGACTTGATGCCGGGGCCTGAATCCGCGAACTCTACGGTGACTCTCCACTCGTCGCGCCTGGTGCGAATCACAAGCTTGCCTCCGCCGACTTCTTCCAGTGCGTCGACGGCATTGCTGATGAGGTTAAAAAACACCTGGAGAATTTGATTGGCATCGCCGCGCACCGAGGGCAAATCTGGATCGGTCTGAGTATCGACTTCGATTCGCTTACCGTGCAGATCGAGATTGCTCAGGTGCATCGCGCTCATCAGTATTTGATTCAGATCCAGATCGATTTTCTCGGCGGGCACTCGGCGAGCAAAACTCAGCAGGCTGGTTACGAGCGTCTTGATGCGTCGCGCGAGGGCGCGGATCTTGTCGGCCACGGCTCGTTGACGATCGCCCAGCGTAGGATCGTCAACTAACAAATCCGAATAGCCGAGAATTCCAGTAAGGGGATTGTTGATTTCGTGCGCCGCGCCCGCAGCCAGTTGGCCGAGAGAGACAAGTTTCTCGGTTTGGACCATCTGTGTTTGAAAGTGTTTGAGGTCGTCGAGAGATTCGCGGGACGCCTCGAGTAACCTCAGGCGATCGTGATTGACGATGCGTTGGCGAAGGAACATCAGCGCCGCCACCACAATGAGGGTTACCTGCGTCACTCCCACGCGAAATATGCGAATAGGCGCCGGGTTCGAGCTGAGGAAAATGGAATAGAGCGCCATCAGGGGAATCGAAAACACGGCTGCGGTGGCGACGCGCGCGGGCCATGGGTTCGCTTCGTGCGCCCGCGATTCGGAAGACTCTTCCCGCGGCGGGCGCAAGACATAGGCCGTAATTCCGGCGGTTCCGAACCAGACGAATGACGCGACGAGAGGCAGATCGAACGGGCTGCCGGAGTAATAATCCTGGCGGTCGATCGCGCGATTCGTAATGTAGGAGCCCGCGGCGTATAGCAAGGAAGCGCTGAACAGATGAGCGTAAACTTCGCGCCAGGCCCCGCGTGCGCGCGCCATGAGCATGCCAAAACCGATGGTCAGCAGGATGTTCTCGACGGCCGCCAGATGGTCGTACGTCCAGCCGTACGCGAGTACGTTGGGCACCACGTACTGCCAGGGGATCACCACAAAAAGGTAGAGGTACACCCACCAGACCAGCAAAAGCGAAAAATCCAGATAGCCGATGTGCACGTTTAAATCGTCGCGAAGATCGTGAGGCCGCAGTGCGACGGCAACCATCATCGGCACGGGATGCAGAAACAACACTACATCGCCGAGGAACGGGTTGGGTACGTTCTTGCGCAGCACAACTTCGAAGTAAGTCCAGGTGACTTGCCCGACGAGCCATGCGCCGCAACCAAGGGCCAAAAGCAGCCAGAAAGCCCGGGTGCGCTTCTGGGGGCAGAAAGCGTTCATTAGCAGGCCGACAGTCGCGAACAGTGCCGCCAAACATTGTCCAATGTCGCCAAAGGCGGTGAGTCCACGGCCGCCTGGAACGATAAGCGAGGCGATTGAATATCCGCCAACGAGCAGAACCCAGGCCCCAAGGAGCGCCCACGTCGTTGTGGAAAATCGTCCCATGGCGTTTGTAAACGCTGTGAAGGGTGGTTTAGTCATGTTACTGGCGTTGCTGCCGACGGCTGCTCTAGTCTAGGTTACGATTTTCGGATAGCGGCGGGGTGGGGATTAGTTGCGAGGTTCCTTAAATTGCAACACATGTTGAGTACTAAAGAACGGTCGAGCGGCACCCGGTTTATCGGGGCACGAATTCTCGCGGGACGGCCAAAGACGGCTTCGCAAATCTTTTTTGCGCCGCTCCAAAAATGCGCGGTGACGCTCAGAACTATGGATGCGTTGTTTGGCCGGACGCGCGTTCGGCAACGATCTTCCGCGCGTTCTGGTAGAGAGCCCGGGACTGCGGGATTTCCTCTTCCGCTTTTTCAAGTTGCCGGTCGCTCTGAAGTTCCACTTTGTATCCTTCGTTGAGCCCAAATACGGTAGTGAAGACTTCGCGCTTAATCTTCCATTTGAGCCACGGCAAATTGTCCTGAATGTCCGGCTCGGTGAACTTGATGTGCTGTTGATCGAGATACTTTCGCAGTTCCGCAATCACTGACTCATCGACCACGAAGTCTTTCGTGACGTCGGGCCGCTTGCCCAGGTAGTAGCGGATAAAGTCGCCCACGCCCTGCGGGAACGGATAGAGAACGCCCCGCCGCAGCAGCGTTTGTTCGAAGTCGTTCAGCTTGGGAGCCGGCACGATTACGTCGGGCGTAATTCCGCCTCCACCGTAAACCTGTCTGCCGCTGTCCGTCAATTTCACCTCCGGAGCGTGTGGCGGTTTTGGATTGTAGTGGTAGTCGTAGAGCGAAATGTTCTTGTAGTCGCGCTGAATCAGGCGGCCGCTTGGAGTGTAGTAGCGTGCGGTCGTCAGCAGAAGAGCGGTATCTTCGCTCAACGGATATTGAGTCTGCACCAGGCCCTTGCCGAAGCTGGTATCGCCCACGACTAAACCGCGGTCGTGGTCTTGAATTGCGCCTGCGACGATTTCGGAAGCCGACGCGCTCTGCCCATTCACCAAAATCACAAGCGGAACGCTGTTGCCCTGATTGCCCCGTACCGCGTAGTAGCGGCGCTCCGGAGAGGTCCGGCCGTGATGCGAAACCACGAGTTCGTTCTTGTCGAGGAACATGTCCGCCATGCCGACAGCCTGGTTCAGCAGTCCGCCGCCGTTGTTGCGAAGATCGATGATCAGCCCGTCCAGCTTCGAGACGTCCAGTTGGCGCAGAGCATCCGCCAGGTCGCTGTCCGTGGTTTCGTTGAACGTGAACACGCGGACGTAGCCGATTCCCGGTTTCACCATGGTGAAATATTCAACTGCGGGGCGGGGAATCTCATCGCGAACCACCGTCACTTCGATCGGCTTTTCCCAGCCCTCGCGTCCGAGAGTTATGTGAACCGTGGTGCCTTTGGCGCCCTTCAACATATCCGCCACTTCAGTCGTGGTCAGCCCTTCGCAGGATTTGGAGTCCACTTTGAGAATAATATCGCCCGGGCGAATGCCGGCCTTATATGCCGGGGATCCCACAAACGGAGCCAGTACGATGGTCTGAGCCTCGCGCGTTTGCACCGTCATACCGACGCCGTAGTATTTGCCTTGCTGCTCTTCCTTGAAAAGTGCGTATTGGCGCGGATCGAAGAAATTCGAGTGGGGATCGAGGACGCGGAGCATTCCGGGAATGGCGCCGTCGTATATCACCTTGTCTACATCCACGTGATCGGCGTAATTGTGCTCGACGATGGAAAGAACGCGCGTGAAGCTCTTCACTGAATCCTGCATATCGGTGGCGCCGGAAGCGGTCGCGCGCACCGTGGGCCCATACAGCCCTCCGAGAACGGCCGAAACAGCCAACACTATCGCCAGAACTACCAATCCCCGCCGGGAAGATTCCATGCGACCTCGCTTTTGCCCCAAAAACAAAGTATAGCATACAATTTTTCGGGCGTTTGACAGGCCCCCGGCCCTCTTCTATGATTCAAAAACGGCGTGGTAGAGGCCGTTCGACGAACCCGCGATGCTAAGCGTCCCTCACCTGATCATCATTTTCGTGGTGGCTCTGGTCGTTTTCGGACCCGAAAAGCTGCCGGAACTGGCGCGAAACCTCGGGAAAGTGCTGGGTGAGTTCCGCCGGGCAACCGGCGATATTCGCTCGACGTTTGAAGGCCATCTTCGAGACCTCGAGCGAGAGTCCGACCAACGGCGAATTGGGAGCACGGGGGCATCGGCTGCGGCTCCTGCTGAGTCGACGCCGCCTGCGTCACCGTCCATCACTCCCGCCGAGGGAATCGTCCCCACGATGCCGCCTCAGAGCGTGATTGGCACGCCATCATTACCCGAAGAGAATCCAGCGGAGGCTGCTGCGCCAGGAACGCCCGCCTTCGAACCGAACTCAGACTCCGAGCACCCAGCTGTTCAGCTAGACAAAGAGAAAGCGCACTGATGGCGGACCCGGCCGCCCCCGATCGCGCCGCTCAACGGCCTGCCGAGGAAGAAGCCGGCGCGCGAATGTCGTTTTTCGATCATCTGGTCGATCTTCGCAAGCGCCTCATCAACTCGATCATGGCGATCGGCGTCGGCGTGGTCGTCGGTTTCGCCCTCTCGGAAAAATTGGTCGGCTACATCGTCGAGCCCATGCGGCAGGCGCTGCGCTCCGCGCATCTGATGGACAAGCTGATCTACACAAGTCCCGCAGGATACCTGAACCTTCTGATCACGTTCGGCGTCTACATGGGAGTCGTTCTGGCGATGCCCGTGGTTTTGTATCAAATCTGGCTGTTTGTCGCGCCCGGCCTTTACAAGCATGAGCGCCGCGCCATCACCGGCTTTATTCTCTCTTCGACCGTCCTTTTTCTGCTCGGCATCTCATTCGGCTACTTCATTATGCTGCCTTACATTCTGAAATTCCTCGTCAGCTTTCACGGTCCGGTCGAGCCCTTGATAAGCATTAACGAGTATTTCGATTTGATTTTAATTATTCTGCTCGGCCTTGGCCTGATCTTCGAAACGCCCATTCTGATTTTCTTTCTGTCGATCTTCGGCATCGTGACGCCGAAGTTTTTGCTCAAGAATTTCCGCTACGCTATGCTGGTCATTACCGTAGTGGCCGCTATCGTCACCCCCACTCCGGACGCCACCACAATGCTGATTTTCATGACGCCCATGGTTGTGCTCTACTTCGCTGGCATACTGGTTTCTCACCTCGTCCTTCGCCGCAAGCAGGCGCGGGCCCTCGCCGGGGAGGCTCACTAGGTGCCACACAAGCGAAGATTGCTTTGGATTGGAACCCTGCTTCTCGCGGTCACCTACTGCGCGGGATGCAGCCATGGTGCAGCGCCTTTCAGTGCCGCCGCCGGCGCCACGGCGACTTCCGCATCGCCGCAGGCCGCCGAGCCCTCTCCGCCTCCGTCGCAAACGGGCGGTTTCGATGGCGCTAAAGCGTACGAGTACACCGCGAAGCTGGTTGGCTTCGGTCCGCGGCCGCCCGCTTCTGACGCCATCCATCGCTCCCAAGACTACCTCCGCACGCAGCTCCAGAGTTTTGGCTGCCAGGTGGAAGAAGACGATTTCCACGCGCAAACGCCCATCGGCGAAGTCGTCATGAAAAATCTGGTCGCCAAAGCGCCCGGCACGGGGCAGGGAATCATTCTGCTCCTCACGCACTACGACACGTTACGCAACCAAAGCCCCAAGTTGAAGACCACAGCCGCCTCCTCCGATTTCGTCGGCGCCGTCGACGCAGGCTCTTCCACCGGCTTGATGCTCGAACTCGCGCAACTCTTCTGTGCAAAAAAAGATCAACCGAACTCGGTGTGGATGGCTTTCGTTGATGGAGAAGAAGCCTTCGTGGATTGGGATTCGAACAACGACAACACCTACGGCAGCCGCCAGCTAGCCGCGAAGATGGCTGCGTCCGGAGAGCTCAAGCGCGTAAAAGCGGTGCTGCTCGCGGATATGGTCGGACCGTATAAACTGAGAATTAAGAAGGACCAGAATTCTGCTCCCTGGCTTACGGAACTGGTTTGGAAAAACGCGCTTAAGCTCGGATACAAAGATTATTTTGTCTCCGCCGAGACGGCGGTCAGCGACGATCATCTTTCGTTCGCGCGCCGCGGCGTTCCGTCCATCGACATCATCGACCTCGACGACTATCCCTACTGGCACACGACCGAAGACACCATCGACAAAGTCAGTCCTAAAAGCCTTGCGATCGTTGGGCACGTGTTTCTTGAAACGATTAACGACTTGCAGAAGAAGTTTCGCTAAAGGACCTTATTCACGGAAGCAGTCAACGGCCCTGGGAAACTGACATGAGCTACGCATCGAGAAACCTGGTGCCTGGTGAAACGCTTCTCTTTGAGACGCGCCACCATTGGATCGTTTTGCTCGGACCTTTGTTCGTCAGTTTGTTGCTCGGCCTTCCGGGACTGGCCTTGCTCGTAGGCGCGATTCAAGCTAAAAGCGGCAAGGACCCTGCCGCCCGCGCGGGAATTCTCTCTGAAATCGCTGCGCAATTAGGTCCGCAAGGAACCGCGGTTCTCGGAGGGATTCTCCTGGTGGCGGCAATAATTGTCCTTTCCTATGGCCTCGCTAAACGCAACGCCACAATAATGGCGGTCACCAACCGCCGCGTACTGATCAAGACGGGCATGACCAGCCGCCGCACTCTCGACCTGATGCTTTCAAAGGTCGAAAGTATCGGTGTCGACGAAACATTCCTGGGCAGGATGCTCGGTTTCGGCTCTGTCGTCGTTCACGGAACAGGAGGCACTCCGGAATCTTTCGTCAACATCGCAAATCCCCAGCAGCTTCGCCGCAGCGTTCAAGAACAAATTGCTCCCCGCTAGGATTCAGCTTCAGTTAACCAACATGAGTTTCGGCGTTCGATTAACAAGCAACCGGCCCGTGGAACATCAGCCGCAGACGGCCGAAACGTTCCCCGGCTTTATTCTTTATGCGCCAATGGTTTCCCATCGGGCCCAACCTGTACTTCAGACTTTTTACCGTCCGTCAGCACCTGGGCCTCATATGCCACCAGCTTTTCTTTCTTTGTGATCGATTCCACCTTCGTGATCTTCCCTTGGCCTGCCTTTGCTTCGAGCCCCGCTCGAACCGCGGCCGGCAAAGCCTCCATGCCCACTTGTTCCTCGACCTCCGTCACCGCTCCGTTTGCGTCCATTTGCACATCCTTGCTGCGACCGTTCACGAGCAATTCCGCCTCATACATCGTCTGTCCGTTTTCCGTTTCCTTGTTGAATCCGCGAATCGTCGCTCCCTTGCTCTGCTCGACGACCGTCTTTTCCACTGCCGCGGGCAGCTCGGACCGCTTGATCTTTTTCTCTTGCGCGAATGCGCTCCCCGCCAGCATCAGGCCCACAGCCAACACGCCGATTTTGAAATTTGCCTTCATCTTCATCTCCTTCTGCCGAATATTGCTTTTCCAGCCTGCACAAAACGTACCATCCCTCCTACTATCGAGCAACGAACTCCGATTTTGATTTACGGTTTCCGCCACAGCGGCCACGAGTAACCGTCCCGCACTAACTCGCTGTACGCGGCTTGTACACGAGCGCGACCACCGTCCCCCCAACGTCCACTCGACAAGTTCGTTTAGGTTTGTAGACTAGCCCGATCACAGGGTTCGTTCCATCTGTGTCTTATCTGTGTTCATCTGTGGCCCAACGTTTTTCCTATAATTACCACTTGACAATCGTATTCAATCTGGTAAAAAGACCGCACAATCAAAATATCCTAATAATTATTTGTGTGTCGCCCCGAAACGGGGCCGGCGCCGGCGTGTGCCAATACCACGTGCCGGCGCCGATCACACAGAGGGAGATGTGTGCTCAGTTAGGGCACCACGAGCAATGCACGCAGCCCAGAATAGTCGCCGCCTCAGGGGAAACACCGTCGCCACGGTCCCAGGCTCTCGTGGCGCGCAATTCCTAAGATTGCCGTTCCTAATAGCGAATCCGCGATTAGAAATACGCGTAACTCAAACAAAACAAACCACGGCAATAGGGTCTAATAGCGAATTTTCGCGCGTTTTTCTTTCTCATCAGCGCGTGGACTATCCGTCGTGCGCTACTGCATTTCTAATCGACAGAGCATACCAATTAGAAATAGAAGTAACCCCTCGCAGAATCAGCAAGAACACACTTTCTAATCGTCGCTGGATTGCGATTTTGCAATCGCACTTTCGCGTCCGGAATTTCGCCTGTGCCGCACGCCGCCCATCGCCGAACTCCACGCGCACCTGTGTTACATTTTCTGTCTCGATTATGCCGACGATCCGAATTCGCAGCTCCTCCGGCCCGTACGATGTCGATTTCGCGCCGGGCACCATCTCGCGCATCGGCAAAACGCTAGCGCGCATGGATGCCCGCATGGGCCTGCGCGCGAACAGGCAGTCTGGCGTCTACGTCCTTTCCTCACCGCGCGTCTGGCGCCACTGGGGATCCATCCTTACGCGTGGCATTCGCGGCTGGCGCGACAATCACAGGATTCTCTTCGACGACTCAGAAAGCGCCAAGCGCCTCGAGACCGTCGAGCAGATCGCGCGAGATCTACTCCGCGCCGGCGCCGACCGCCAATCCGTAATCGTGGCGGTGGGCGGCGGCGTTGTCGGCGATGTTGCTGGATTCGTTGCCGCAACCTACTTGCGAGGCGTGCGCCTTGTCCACGTGCCCACAACTCTCGTCGCTCAAGTGGACAGCTCCATCGGGGGCAAAACAGGCGTCGATTTGCCGGAAGGGAAGAACCTCATCGGCGCGTTTTACCCGCCGCAGCATGTGATGGCCGATCCGCAAACGCTGGCGACGCTCCCGCACCGCGAATACCGCTCCGGCCTCTACGAGGTCATCAAGTACGCGGTCATCGCCGATCGCGAACTCTTCATATATCTTGCGCGCAAGATGCCGGCGCTCCTGCGGCGCGACGCGAAGACGCTCGCCTGGATCATCCCGCGCTGCATCAAAATCAAGGCGCGCATCGTCGCCAAAGACGAACGCGAAGGCGGCCTGCGTCAAATCCTGAATTTCGGCCACACGCTCGGCCATGCCTTAGAGACCGTCACGGGCTATCGCAGATTCCTTCACGGAGAAGCAGTCGGGTGCGGCATGTGCGCTGCAACACTCCTTGCGCTCCTGAGCAAGAAGATTTCCATGCAGCATGCTGCGGGAATTATATTTTTGATTCGGAGTGTTGGGCCCATCCCCAAAGTCCCAGCACTGAATCTTGGTCAATTGAAAAAAGTTCTTGCCGGCGACAAAAAATCGCGCGGCGGCGCGGTGCGATGGGTGCTTCCACGGCGCGTCGGAAAAGTCGAGTGGGGAATCGAGTTGCCGTGGAAAACCGTGACGAAAGTGGCCAAGGCGTTTCCCGCGATGATGGCCGAGGAAAACTTCGGGATGTTCGGCGTCGCGAGGAGACGGCCATGACAGTCCCCGCGACCAAGCAAGCGCCGCTGCCGGGCACGCAAGCCGAAGGCTATCGCGCCGACGGCACAAGACCCGAAGGAACTACCAATGACCGCGAGGCGGCCGCGCGTGTGCGGCAAATGTTTACGCGCATCGCGCCGCGCTACGATTTTCTGAACCATCTTCTCTCGTTTTCTCTCGATCGCGTTTGGCGGCGGCGCACCGCGGGGCATTTCCTCGATGTCATGCGCCGACCCGATGCGCGCATCCTCGATCTGTGCTGCGGCACTGGTGATCTCGCGTTCGCGCTCGACCGCGCGCGCGAATCGGCGCTGTGTTACGCGGCGGGGGCTCGCGCGGCGATAATCGGCAGCGACTTCGTCGAGCCGATGTTGTCGCGCGCGAGGGAGAAGGCAGCTCGCGGGAAGCGCGCTGCTGTTTTCGCCGCCGCCGATTCCATGCAGCTTCCGTTCGCGAACGAGAGCTTTGATCTCGTCACAACCGCCTTCGGTTTTCGCAATCTCGCAAACTACGAGCAAGGTCTCCGCGAATTCGCGCGCGTTCTGAAACCCGCCGGGAAAGTAGGCATCCTGGAATTCTCCGAGCCGGAGCGTGGCGCGATGGCCGGGCTGTTTCGATTTTATTTCAAGCGCGTGTTGCCCCACGTGGGCGGTGCGATATCGGGGAATAAGGAGGCCTACGCGTATCTCCCGGGTTCGGTCGCAAAGTTTCCTTCACCCTCCGGGCTTTCGGCGTTGATGGAGTCAGCAGGGTTCGCCGACGTCGGTTTCGAGTCCTGGAATTTCGGAAGCGTGGTCCTGCACTTCGGACGAAGGATGTAAATGCTCCGCAGCCGGCTAGTTCTCGAGGCCGAGGCTGCGGATTTTGTGCAGCAGTGTTTTGTACGAGACACCGAGCTTTTCGGCGGCGCGCGTTTTGTTCCACTTCGTTTCCTGCAGCGCGTTCTGAATCTTGAATCGCTCCACGTGCGCTACCGCGCGCTGCGCCACTTCATCGAGCGGCCCTTCCCACAGGAATTCCTGTTCGAGCATTCCGTCGGGCAGCTGTTCCGCAGTAGGACGCGCGGTTGGAAGCTGAAGCGATTTCGAATCGATTGCCGAGCCATTCGCCAGAATCGCGGCGCGCTCAATGGCGTTTTGAAGTTCGCGAACGTTTCCAGGCCAGGAGTAAGTACGAAGCCGCGCTTCCGCTTCGCGCGTCAACGCCAGGTCGGGCTTGCGAAACTCGCGCCGGAAGCGCTCGAGGAAATGCTCGGCAAGCAGCAGAACATCGTCGCCGCGGTCCCGCAGCGGCGGAATGGTGATCGGCACGGCCGAAATTCGAAAGTAAAGATCCTCGCGAAACGTTTTGTCGGCCACCGCGGCGCGCAGATCCTTGTTCGTCGCCGTCAGGATGCGGACGCTTACTTCGATTTCTTGGGTCCCGCCGACGCGCTCGAATCGCTTTTCTTCCAATACGCGCAGCAGCTTGCTTTGAATCGCGAGCGGCAACTCCCCGATTTCGTCGAGAAAAAGAGTTCCGCGGTGAGCGAGCTCGAGCTTCCCAAGTTTCCGCCCCCCGGCTCCCGTGTAAGCGCCGCGCTCGTGGCCGAAGAGTTCGTTCTCGACCAATCCTTCCGGAATGGCCGCGCAGTTGAGCGCCACGAACGGCTGCTCGGCGCGCGGGCTGAGGTGATGAACCGCTCGCGCGAAAAGCTCTTTGCCCGTTCCGCTTTCGCCCAGGAGCAGAACGGTCGAATCGGTCGCAGCGACCCGCTGCGTCATCTGACTGGCATCCTTCATGGCTTCATGTTCGCCAACGATTCGCGGGAAGCCGTAACGCGCGGCGTACTCTTCGCGCAGCAGAAGGTTTTCGCGCAGCAATTCCTGCTGGCGCGCGGCGCGTTCGAGAAGAAGCTTCAAATGGTCGAGGTCGATCGGCTTCTGAATGAAATCAAACGCGCCTTCCTTCATCGCCGTAACCGCTTCTTCCACGGAACCATACGCGGTCATAAGAATCACGGGCAGCGTCGGCTCGGCGCGGCGCGCTTCGCGCAAAACGTCAATTCCGGAATTTCCGGGAAGTTTCAAATCGGTGAGCACAAAAAGATAGCGGCGGTTCCGGACTTTTTCGATGGCGGCGGTGCCGTCGGGCGCCTCCTCCACGACGTACCCGGAGCGCTCCAGGGCCTTGCGGAGCATAGCCCGCAGCTCGGCTTTGTCTTCAACGAGGAGGACCGGTTCCATTTGATTGGCGCGAGGCTAGCGTGCCCAGCCGACGTCGCCTCCGGACTTGCGAAGCTGATCTTCGGCGTCGGAGATCGCCTGCTTGTCCGCTTCGATTTGTTTCGTCATCGCGTCGATTTTCGCAGCCTTCGCGTTGATGTCGCTGCGAGTGAGATTCTGCTGCAGGGCTTTGACGGGGTCGTTGTAGGCCTGGAGGTTCACGACGCCCATTTCGCGTTGCAGCACATCCAGTTCGGCTTGATCCTTCGCGAGTTTGTCGCGCAGTTTGCCGAAGCGCTCGCGCCACGTTTTCTCGTCACTCGGCGCAGCCCCTTCCGCAGCCACGGCCGATGTTGCCGCGGCATCGCCGCCCGCGGGCGCCTCGACTCCGACGGTCGAAACGCCCTCGGTCGGGAGATTGTCGTTCGTGAAAACCTTGCCGGATTTTCCCGCATCTTTGCGTTGTTCGCGCGAACGGCGCG
>Ga0210401_10001572_pt1 | contig 26293 bp, 27 predicted proteins | sample IncBWH32MmetaG_FD_150866 | JGI IMG/M metagenome (GOLD analysis project Ga0210401, IMG submission 150866) | Forest soil microbial communities from Barre Woods Harvard Forest LTER site, Petersham, Massachusetts, United States - Inc-BW-H-32-M | ecosystem: Environmental > Terrestrial > Soil >...
GCTGACCAGGGCATCGGCCTGGCCGCCGCGCACCAGTTTGGTTGCCACGTGCGCCGAGCTGTCCTTCTTCTTCCGGAAAGCCTGCGTGGGCGAGTCATCCATGGTGATGACTTCAGATGCCGGAATAATATCGATGGGCAAGCCACGATGCGAATGCTTGGCCAGCTCCTTCTTCACATCAGGCACCAAGCCGACCAGAAGGATTCGAACGCCCAACTCACGAGCCGCCTGCACTGCGCCCTCGACCTCAGGGCGCGGGGCATGGTCTCCACCCATTGCATCTACGGCTATGGTGATCATTCAAACTCCGGTAGGGGAACCGCACAGAGGCCGTGCAGGTCCGGGCGTCAGGCCCCGGTGTCCACGACTTCCCGGCCTTTATAATAGCCACATTGCGGGCAAGCCTGATGAGGCTGTTTCATTTCATGACAGTTGGGGCATTTGGCGAGGGCCGGAGCCTTCAGAAAATCATGAGCGCGCCGATTATTTTTCCGCGCGTGGGAATGTCGCCGTTTTGGATTGGGCATACAAACTCCTTCTCGTGGCCCCAAATTGTATGAGGCATTCTATGGTGTTTCGCCTGGGATTCCTATTGCTTTTTGAACCAGTCCTGTTTCAGACGCGCCAGAGGCGCCATACGCGGATCGGCTGCGTGACTTTCACAGCGGCATTCCTCGTTATTCAAATTCACTCCGCACTGGGGACATAGCCCGCGGCAATCGCTCCGGCAGATGGCCTTCATCGGCAAAGCCAGAAGGACTTGCTCGGCCAGAACATCGGCCAGAAACATTCCCTGGCCCTCGAAAAACGCGATTTCAGTATCGTCGAGCTTCAGACGCTCCTCTTCTTCCTTGGTGATGGAAGTAAGAGGCTTGTAAAAGAGGTCAAATTCGCGGGCAATATCCTCATTTACGGGTTCCAGGCAGCGCGCGCAAACCATCTCCAGACGGGTGTGCAGCTCCCCTGTGATGCGGATCTGCCCTTCCACCAGTTCGGCTGTGGCACGCACCTCGAGAGGCTCCGCCTGCCGGAAGTCAACGGTGCGGTAGTCAACCGCGCCCGGGGCATAGCTCTTCCGTATGCGAATCTTGCGGACTGCCAGCTCATTTACGTCTAGGAACATCGATTTCCGCCGCTCGCGCGGGGCTCCCTGATACTTCCTTCACGATCCATTATATGTCCCGCCGGAGTGAAGTCAAGGAAGGCACTGTGCGGTTCGTGGCGAGTGGTTCGAAACAGGCACGAGTAGGATAGGCTTCAAGCCTGTCTGGTTTTTTCGGGAGTTGCACTTAAATGCGAGGGCGTAAAGAGCTTGCGACAAAGGTCGACTCAGGGGGGCTGGTAGCACAGGCACTCCTGCCCGTGCTACGCGGACCTTGCGGAACTCGTTCCGAGTAACTCCGCGTGCTGGCGTAGCAGGAAATGATCGGTCATACCGGCAATGTAGTCGCAGACGACTCGATGCTTGGGGGCATGTTGAGCTAGCTCGGTGTACGCTTTGGGCATGGCGTCAGGATGCTCAAAGTAAAAGTCGAAAAGTTGGGCGAGGGCTTCTACCGAGCGTTCGCGATCGGCGACGATTGCGGGGTTGTCGTACAGGCGCGCGAGCAGGAATTTCTTGAGCCCGGCATTTTCGGCCGCCAGGGAAGGGCTGAATCCCGCCAGGCGGCGCGGCGCGTGCCGGACATCGTCAACGCTTTGCACGCCCGATGCCGCCACGACGGACCGCGTGTTTTCAATCAAGCCGGTCGCGAGATGGTCGAGGACGCGCTTGGCGGCTTCATTGAATTTCAGTTTCTCGAGGCCCTGCGGGTGTCGGCGCTCGACCTCCTCGTAAAATCGGGCGAACAGCGGGACCTCCGAGCCGATCATCTCAATGTCCAGCACGTGCGCTTCGTAGCCGTCATCGAGGTCGGCGGTGTTGTAGGCAATCTCGTCGACAAAATCGATGAGCTGGGCTTCCACCGGCGGGCGCTGGTCGAGCAGATATTCCGAGAGGGCGGGATATTGCGCCGCGTCGTAATCGCGCGAATGTTTGACGATGCCTTCACGGACTTCAAACGTCAGGTTGAGGCCGGGAAAATCCAGATAGCGCTGCTCGAATTGTTCGACGATCCGCAGCGCCTGTAAATTGTGATCGAAGCTGTCCCCGTGCGGGCGCAGCAATTCATCGAGCTTGCGTTCTCCCGCGTGGCCGAATGGCGGATGCCCGATGTCGTGCACGAGGGCCAGGGCTTCCGCGAGATCGGCGTTGAGATCAAGCGCTCCGGCTACGGTGCGCGCAATCTGCGCGACTTCCAGCGTGTGCGTGAGGCGGTTGCGGAAATGATCGGAATAGCGGGTGGTGAAGACTTGCGTTTTCGCTTCCAGGCGGCGGAACGCGCGCGAATGAATTACGCGGTCGCGGTCGCGCGCATAGTCGTTGCGGTACGGATGAGACGGCTCGGGATAACGCCTGCCGCGCGATTTCGCCGCTTCCATCGCATAGGAGGCCAGTGCCATGGCACGATTCTATGCCAGGGCGTGAGTGATGCCAACTCATTGCGGCTTCCTGGATGGGAAGGGATCAGGAAAAGTCTGTTTGGGAGGCCGGCGATTCAGCCACGACGTACAGCAGGGTTTGAGAAGGGCTTCCGAGCCCTGAAGTTTCCGCGGCTGAAAGCCCTGAGGTGAACGAACGTGAAGGCCGGGGCCGAAGCCCCGACCTCCTGAAATACAAACTTCTTTGGAATTGTTGTCGCGTTACTTCTGAGTTGGCGGTTGCGACGCATCCTGCTCGGGTTGATCGAGGGTCGCGTCGACGATTCCGGTGAAGGCGATGAAGTGGTGCTGAAATGTGGAAATCTCCGCGGACAGCTCGCCATCAATGCCCAAAACCTGCCGGGCGTAACCCATGGACTTCTGGGCGCCGCTTGTCCCGCTGACCGCCGCGGGACTCATCAGGCCTTCGTCGAGCGAATCCAGGTCGCGAGCCAACTGATTCAAGTCGATCAAGAGAAACAGGTCGAGCTTCAACGTTTGTTTCTGCAAGAGTTTTTGGATTTCTTCACGGGTGTCTTCGAGCGATTGCAAACAACGGGCGTAACTTCTTCCCAATTCCTGCTTCTCCTGAAGATCGAGGCTCACGGATTTCACATCCATCTTTTTCAGCTGCAGTTCGGAGCGAAGCAGTTCCGAATCCAGGCGTCCTAAAAATGTAGTGAACTGCGTGTCGCTCATGAGGCGAAGAGCAACCGGCTTGGGCGGCGCAATAGCAACCTGGCCCGCGTCAAATTTCGTGGTATTGGCAAATACAGGAATGGCAGTTAAAATTGTGAATCCAGCGACTAGCACCTTGCGCAACATTTACCCATCCTCCCAACTCCCCGGCTAGCTCGGCTATGCTGCTCGTATCAACCGGGCCAGTCCACGTAGAGTAAGGGGCAAGCCGTATGCCATCTGAGCCAGGTACAGTAACCTCTGCAGCACAGTGGCGGTAAGCCCTGGCATTAGTTGTACTTAGAAACGAAATTTGACTGTACCTCGTATCCCGCGGCGAGGAATTACATGTGCCAAAACGGGCCGGGTGCCATTAACTGGTATACCGGGGCGACGAAGATTGTCAGATCACAACCCCTCGCGAAACTACTCAACGACATAGCAATCTGCGGGTTTAGCCGCACGAGCTTCCGCCGACGGGCTTGGTCCTTGCAAGGTCAAAACCCCGCAGGCTGAAGGCTTGCCTCTCCCCACAAAATTCTGCGGCTCAGTATGGACCTGCGAGGGACCAGCTGCGTTGTTCAGCCTAATTAATTGGACTTGCTCGCCGGCATGGGCATGGAAACGAGGCCCTTGAACACAAACTTTTGCACACGCCTGCCGTCCTCAACTTCCGAGCTGTAAAGATTACCCTTGTTGTCAGTTGTCATGTGGTGTAAAACGTCGAATTCGCCGGGAGCTATGCCGGGGCGCCCGAACGAGTCCAGGGCCTGCAGCGTCTTGCGGTCGAACACCCAGATGCGCGCAGGACTTCTGCTGGCTACATACAGAAACCGCTGCCCGGGGTCGGCCGAGAAAGCCACGCTGGCGGCGGTGTTGCCATTATTGCAACCGGCTCCGGCCACGAGGCACCAGCGGTCGATCCAGACTTGAGTAATGTATTTGCCTTCCGTTGTGAACACCTGCACGCGCTTGCCGCCGCGGTCGGCGACATACACGAGACCGTCGTTGGAAACTTTGACGCCGTGCACGGGCGGCACGAATTGCGAAGGCCCCGGATCTTTGGGATCGAACTCCGTGGCCAGGGTGCGCGTGGCTTCCTCTTCCGCCGCGGCGGCTTTGGCGGCCTCGCCCGTCAATGCCGGAGGACGCGGGGGATCATCCATGGGAGTGTTGCCGAACGCGCCCCACATGCGCTTGTACGCGCCGGTATCGGCGTCGAAGACGATGACGCGTTTGTTGCCGTAACCGTCGGCGACGAAAATTTCGTTGGTCTTTGGATAGACATACACGTCGGCGGGCTTCCAAAGACTGGTGGTGTCCGCGTTGGTCTTCTTTGGCGCAGCATGGCCGATCTGCATGAGGAACTTGCCGTCTTTTGTGAACTTCAGGATCTGATCGTCGTTCCCGTTGCCGCTGATCCAGACATTCCCTTTGAAGTCCACGGTAATTCCGTGCTCGGTCGTGGGCCAGGTGTAACCGTCCCCTGACTGCCCGCCCCAGCCCTGAAGGTAATTGCCGGCAGCATCGAACTCCATAACCGGCGGGCCCGTTTTCACGCCGGGCTTCACGGTACGCGCGCGATGGATGATCCAGATATTCCCATCGGCATCGCTCGCGGCGCTGGACACCTGGCCGAGCGTCCACCCATTCGGGATGTGCGGCCAGGATGGATCGACCACGAATTTAGGCACTTCCACCGTGCCAGCGGGAAGAGGCGGCGCGGCGGAAGTTCGGCGCGATCCCGCTATCAGAAAGACAACCGCCGCGGCAAAGACGATCACTGCGCTCAGCCACAATAAATTGCGGCGCGCTCCCTTTGCTACGACCACACAAGCAATTGGAGCGCTCGCCCGATGACGATTCACATCCACCATAAGGATCCTCCCCTTCGGCTCTTGCCCGGCCCGCGCGGATTCCAAGGGATCGACACCCACACACGGAGATTCCGGTTTTGCCTCTGGTCTGGTGCATCGTACGATTCTCCCGCCTTGGACACAATGAATTTGCCAGCGGAGCCGGCCCGCTAGTCCAGTGCGGTTCATCGTGCAAATTTTCGGCGCGGCAGGTGTATAGTTAATCTCAAGCAGAACATTTTGATGAGGGAGCTTCGATCATCGAATCGCAGGGTGTTGCCATGAAAATTAGACTGGCCATCGCATTGATTTTCCTGCTCGGCGGGTTCGCGGCTTCGCTGCCGCTCTTCGCTCACCATTCCAGCGCAGGGTACGACATGGAGCATCCGGTCACCATGAAGGGGGTCGTAACCAACGTTGAGTGGACCAACCCCCACGTGTTCATTTTCGTGGACGTCAAGGACGACAGCGGCACCATCGCGGAATGGCGCATCGAAGGAAACAGTCCCAACATGCTGGTCCGGACGGGTTGGAAGAGGGAAATGATCAAGGCCGGCGACCAACTGACGGTGAATGGCGCTCCCGAGAGGAATGGAACAAGGGTTCTGAGGCTCATCACAGTGACGCTGGCGAATGGCCAGAAGTACGACGGGCAGGGATTCAGGTAGATCGAGTGAGCCCGGAAATTTGAGGCTGGGTCCACGGTGCGGAATCATTCCATCCTTTCAGGATTCGCGGTGGCTGCGCTTGCGTTGCCGCTCATTCTTTTCGCGCAGCCGGCGCAGCACTCGGCTGCTGCAAAAATGCGGGCTACCTCCAATCCCCCCGACTTTTCAGGTGTGTGGTTCGTCGACGAATATCGCAGAAACATCCTGCCCAATGAAGATCCTCCTTTCCAGCCCTGGGCCGAGGCGCTCTTCCAGAAACGCGTTTATGAAAATACGCACCGCGCACCCGATACCGGTCCGGACCCGACGGAGCGATGCATCCCTCCGGGTATCCCCCGGACGATGGGGCAGCCGTTCCCGTGGGAAATTGTGCAGACGCGCGACCGAGTGATCATGATTTTCGAGTACCAATCCTTGATCCGGCAGATTTTTACGGACGGGAGGGGACATCCAAAGGACCTCGATCCGACCTACATGGGAAACGCGATCGGAAAATTTGAAGGGGACACACTGGTCATTGACACCATCGGGTTTAACGACAAGACCTGGCTGGATCCCATGGGGCTTCCGCACTCCGACGCCATGCACGTCATCGAACGCCTGCGCCGCATGGATCACGACACTCTGGTGGACGAGTACACAATCGACGATCCAAAGGCCTACACAAAATCCTGGACGGCCCAGAGAACGTTCAAGCTGAAGCCGGACTGGCAGATTCAAGAGTACGTCTGCGCCGAAAACAACAACATCAAGTAAGGCCTCGCGGCAAGTTTGCCGAGGCCGATCGGTCAGGATTTTGCGTTGAGCAGTTCGAGGCCCTGGTCGGCTGCTTCGGCCGCGTCGGGGAATTCCTGCTTGACCTGATTGTAGAGTTTGCTGGCCTGCGCGGGGTCGGTCTTGCGGTAATAATCGGCGAGCGCCAGCATGGCCATCGGTTTGGGCACGAAAACACTGGGCTTGTCCGACAATTGCTTTAACAGGTCAACTGCCTGCGAACCTTTATTCTCGCGCTCGAAAACTTCGGCCAATTGGAATTTGGCGAGACTCGCTAAATTTTCGTCACCGCCCGTGACAACCTGGCCGAGATTTTTCTCCGCGTCTGCGTATTGCTTGAGCTGGACTTCCGAGAGAGCAGCATAGTACCGCGCCATCTGCCCCGGTTTCGTGCGCCCGTATTGCGCGGCTACCACGAGAAATTTTTTGTCGGCGTCGGTGAACTTATTTTTTTCGTCAAGGTAGGTAATTTCAGCAGGGTCCACTGGTTCCCCGGCGACGCGAATCCTTGCCTGGAAAATTTTCATGGCGTCGTCCAGCGCTGCGGAAGCTTTCGCCGTTTGCCGGCCCGCGTAGCTGTTCCAGCCAAACACAGCCAGCGCCACAACCAGCGCCGCGGCAATCACCAACCATAAAGCCTGCTGATGCGAAGCGACCGATTCCACACCCGAGACGAATTTCTCCCGGATCTCGTCCTTCTTCAGGTCCTTGCGCAAGATATGCTGCGCCACAGAGTCGCTCCTTCGTTACAATTCGAATAAGCAATCGTATCACAGGTTTCATGCCGTGGCTGGAACCGGAAATCAATTATGCGGGCGCCTCGAAAACCGCGAACAGCAGGCGTTTGGTTTTGTAGCGGCCGGTCCAGTTTCATCGGACCGGGCATGGCTCCGCATCGTGGTAGAAAATTGCATCCTAGCAGGCATACAATTCAAAAACTGCCGGTTCGGCAAAATTCGCCGAACCGCCTCTACAAAAGCGTCTCGCAGCTATGAGTTTTCGCAGAAAAAATATCCGCCTTCATCCAATTCACTATCAAGGACGCCGGTGGTTCTTCATTACGATTTGTTGCGAGTCACGCGACCCTGTCTTCACTGACCCTAAAAACGCGCTAGATCTTATTTCGTGCTTGAAAACCACCGCGGAAAGGCGGCAATTTGGCGTGCATGCATTCTGTGTGATGCCTGACCATTTTCACGCGCTCCTGGAAGGGATCGCGCCGGAAAGTGACCTTCTTTTGTTCGTTCAAAATTTCAAACAGGCGTCGAGCCGGAAATATGCAAAATCTCTTGGGGCACCCCTCTGGCAAAAGAAGTTTTATGATCACATTCTTCGGCCGAAGGATTCGCCAGAGGCCGTATCCTGGTACATCTGGATGAATCCAGTTCGGAAAGGGTCTGCACACAGCCAACTCAATATCTATTTTCCGGTTCGTTTACCGAAGAGTGGCGGAAGAAGCTGCAACCCCCGGAGGTGTGGGCGCCAACGTGGAAGAAAAACAACATCGCCCGTCAATAATTCAGACGGCCTCTACAAAAACCGCGCGCGCCTAAAAGCGAAAGGGCCCTGTCCGGATGCGCCGGACAAGGCCCTCAGAACACGTGTACCCGATCAGGAAGCAGCGGTGACGTTTTCAGCCTGATAGCCTTTCGGTCCTTGCTTGACCTCAAACTCGACCATTTGGCCTTCGTTCAGTGTCTTGTATCCGTCCATTTGGATGGCGGAGAAGTGCACGAACACGTCTTCGCCCGACTGGCGTTGGATGAAACCATACCCTTTTGATGCGTTAAACCACTTCACCACACCTTGTTCTCTGCTCAACTTAGTAGCTCCTCTATCTTGAGCGGTCGCTGTTTGCCGGGCGTAACGCCAGTCGGTGATAGAGATATGTCCGCCGTTACCGGTGACCCTTCCCCGTTTGTCCTGGCACGGGAACGAGGCGGCCGACCGTAGCGGGCCTTCGAACACCTACGGAATTACACATCGCACAAAAGCGGGCCATCAATACAACAAAATTCGGCGGCTGTCTAGAGAATTTCCCGGTTCAGGAATCATTCAAAATGGGAAGTTAGGGAACGGGCCGGGCTTGGCTTACTTCGTCCGAGCGTGAGGCAATCGCCGCTTAAGCGTGAAAACTCGACACCGCCTGCGTCTCCTGATTATGGATGTCGAAAACCGTATACAAACGGGTGATTTGCAGGAGGTCGGTAACTTTCTTGTTCAAGTTCAGGAGCTTGATTTCCCCGCCCTCGCTCTTAATCAAGCGATATCCGCTCACCAATTCACCGAGGCCGGTGCTATCGATATAGATGATTCCAGCCAGATTCAACACGATTTTCTTGCGACCCCTGGCGAGGTTTGCTCGAATGAGGTCGCGCAAGAGGGCGCTGCCTTCGCCCAGGGTGATACGCCCGTCCATGTCGATCACCGTGACGTCTCCGACTTCACGGGTGGTAGCTTTGAAACTCATTGCGAGCCTTTCCCGGCTGCCGCTTTCTCTCTATTACGAAATATCCCACCCGGGTTCCGCCGTGGAACAGGACGCTCAGCGCTTGTGCAGTTTGGCCATGACGAGTTCGGCGCCCCCGGCCGCGCTGGAGAGAACATCGACCTCATCCATAAAGGCCTTCATCAAAAGCACGCCGCGTCCGGAATCGCCGAGGACATTCTCATCATCGCGGGGGTCGGGCACATCCTCAATGCGAAATCCCGCTCCCTGGTCAACTACATGGATGACCAGCTTTTCATCATGCAACTCGAAGGTCAGGTGTATCTTCCTCTCACGGCGCTGTTTGTTGCCGTATTGAAAGGCGTTCATAACGCCCTCGTGCACGGCCAGCCCGATCTTGTATTGATCGTCCTCGCCAAATCCAGCCACCGCGGCGACACGCACACCCACTTCTTCGGCGAGAGCGATGCTCTCGATCAACGTCTCCAGAACAACTTCAATCCGCTGAGGTTTTGAGGGCATCCGGCTGTCGGAACCCGCCTAGGGAATTGTATGGGTAACACAGCGCCGTCGGGTAAGTCAATCCAAGACACGCGGTTGGGAGAAATAACGGCGCGCGGTTTGACGCGAAACCGGGATCGAAAAAATGTTACGTGGTAAAGCTCGGAGCGCTCACGGGCAGGAAAGTGAATTCGCGCTAGCTTCAGGCGGCGGCTATGGTCGTCAGTGCGGGAATTACTGTCGCGTTTTTCTTGCGGAGCACTAGGTTTTTGTAGCGCGGGCTTTAGCCTGTGGATTTCAATCCTTGCAGGGACGAACACACACAGGCTGAAGCCTGCGCTACCAAGTGCTAAGACGCTTTTTCTTTCGCGTAGATCAGGAAATCCTCGTAGGGGCCCTTGAAATCCTCGACGTGGCCGCCTTTGCATTGCCAGATGCGCGTGGCGACTTCGTCGATGACGTCGTGATCGTGGGTGACGAATAAAACCGTGCCGTGATATTTCTGCAACGCGATGTTGAGCGCGTTGATGGCTTCGAGGTCCAGGTGGTTGGTGGGCTCGTCCAGCACCAGGACGTTGGGCTTTTGCAGCATCAGCTTGCAGAAAATCATGCGGGCCGACTCGCCTCCGGAAAGCGCGCGGGTGGATTTCTCGGCATCCTCACCGCTGAAGAGCATCTGGCCGAGCACGCCGCGCAATTCCTGCTGGGACGCCTTCAGGTCAAATTGGTGCAGCCACTCGATGAGCGTGGTGTTCTTGGCGATGGTATCGGTTGTGTCCTGCGCGAAATAACCTACGGCCGCTTCGTGACCCCACTTCACGTTTCCGGCGTCGGCTAGAAACACGCGGTCGGCGTCTTCGATATATCCCGGAGCGCTGCGCACGAGCGACTTTAGAAGCGTGGTTTTGCCCGAGCCGTTTCGCCCGATGATGGCGATCTTTTCGCCGCGCTCGACATTGGCTGAAAATTTGTCGATCACCACATGGCTGCCATAGGTTTTCTTGAGGCTCTTGAATTCCAGCGGGTGGCGCCCGGAGGGATTTTTCATGTCGAAGCGGATGTAGGGCCGGGCGATGTTGGATTTGGCCAGCTCCGAGGTCTGGATGCGCTCGACTTCTTTTTTGCGCGACATTACCTGCGAGGAACGCGTGCCGGCCGAGAAGCGCGCGATGAATTCGTTGAGTTGCGCAATTTTCTTTTCGCGCACGGCATTTTCGGATTCGATGCGCGAGCGAATTTGCGTCTTGGCCAGGACCATTTCGTCGTAGCCGCCGGTGTACATGATCACCGTCTGGTAATCGATGTCGGCGGTGTGCGTGCAGACGCTGTTCAGAAAATGGCGGTCGTGCGAGATGACGATCAGCACGCCCGGGTACTCGCGGAGGTAGTCCTGCAGCCAGTGGACGGAATCGAGGTCCAGGTGATTGGTGGGCTCGTCCAACAGCAGCGCCGCGGGATTGCCAAACAGGGCCTGCGCAAGGAGGACGCGGACTTTTTGGCCGCCCTGCAACTCGCTCATCTTGCGCTCGTGCAGTGTGGACTCGACGCCGAGGCCATCGAGAAGGATCGCGGCGTCCGCCTCGGCAGTGTAGCCGCCCTCGTCACCCACCACGCCTTCCAGCTCGCCAAGGCGCATGCCGTCCTTGTCCGTCAGATCTTCGTGAGGTTTGGCGTACAGCACATCCCGTTCCTGGAGGGCCTTCCACAATGGGGCGTTGCCCATGATGACCGTGTCGATGACGCGAAACTCGTCGAAGGCAAACTGGTCCTGCCGCAAAATGCCCAGCTTCTTTGGTCGCGAGACCGAACCTTTGGTCGGCTCGATCTCGCCCTCTAAAATCTTCATCAAAGTTGTTTTGCCGGCGCCGTTCGGGCCGGTGATCGCGTAGCGGCGCCCCTCGAGGAACGAGCAGGTGACGTCCTCGAACAGGATCCTTGCGCCGTAACGCATGGTGACGTTATTTAGCGAAAGCATATCTCTTGATTATAACTGGAAATCGACTGGTCTGCTTGCCGACGGATGGCGCTTGAACGTATTCTGAACCCTGCGGAACCGAAACCGCTTCCCGTTCGAGATTCGGATTTAGTGTGCGTGCCGGAGACGACTCCAATAGGAAACAGGGTGCGCGGGAGGGGCTCGTCAGAGGCAGGAAAAGGGAGGCTGGGGACGCCCGCCTCCCTTTCCTCTTGCTCCAAAACGGGCCAAGCGTGTCGGAGGTGCGCTCGGCCTACCTCTATTATTTATATCGCACTACGATATGTCAAACGATGTTTCCATACGGACAACAGGGACTCCGGCAACATAGGACTTAACCCAGGGGACACCGAGGAAGGCCACTGAGGGCACGGAGAATTAGCGCGACATGAATGGGTTTCTCCGGGGTTCTCTGTGTTCTCTGTGTTAAGGATTTTCTCCGGGGTTTTTACGCCCAGTAGGTGCGGTCGAGCGTGCGGTACTGGATGGCCTCGCCGAGGTGGCGCGTCTCCAGATTTTCCGAGGCGTCCAGATCGGCAATGGTGCGGGCAACTTTCAGGATGCGGTCGTGGGCGCGCGCGGAAAGGCCGAGGCGGCCGATGGCGTTTTCCAGCATTTTTTCGCCTTCTTCGCTGATGGCGCAGAATTTGCGGATCAGCTTCGGTGGCATCTGCGCGTTGGAGAAAACTTTTCGCTCGCCGGCGTACCGTTTGGATTGGCGCTCGCGGGCGCGCAACACGCGTTCACGGACCGTGAATGAATCCTCGGTCGAGCCGTTGCCGCGCAGTTCCTTGTATTTCACGGCGGGCACTTCGATGTGAATGTCGATGCGGTCTATCAGCGGCCCGGAAATTTTCGAGACGTAGCGCTGAATTTGCGGCGGCGAACAGTGGCACTGTCGCGTCGGATCGCCGAAAAATCCGCACGGACAGGGATTCATCGCGGCCGCCAGCATGAACCGCGCGGGAAAGGTCACCGAAGTCGCGGCGCGCGAAATGGTGACCGCGCCATCTTCGAGCGGCTGGCGCATTACTTCGAGAACATTGCGCTCGAATTCCGGCAATTCATCGAGAAAGAGCACGCCGTGGTGTCCAAGTGAAACTTCTCCAGGCCGAGGGATCGCTCCGCCGCCGATCAGGCCCGCGTCGCTGATGGTGTGGTGCGGCGCGCGGAATGGCCGCGTGCCGACGAGGCCGCGCGCGTCGTCCAGGAGTCCCGCGACGCTGTGAATGCGCGTGGTCTCGATGGCTTCCTCAAGCGACATGGGCGGAAGGATTGTGGGGATGCGCTTGGCGAGCATCGTTTTTCCGGCGCCGGGCGGCCCGATAAAAATAATGTTGTGGCCGCCGGCGCAAGCGACTTCCAGGGCGCGCTTGGCGGCTTGCTGTCCGCGGACGTCGCGCATGTCTACGGCGTATTGCGCGGCGTCGGCCAGCATGGTGTTGGCGTCCACGCGCACCGGCGCAAACGATTCCGGCACGTTGACGAGGTCCACGGCTTGCGGCAGATTGCGCACGGCGAACACGTCGATACCCTCGACAACCGCGGCCTCTCGCGCATTGGCTTCGGGGACGACCACGGCCTTGATCTTGTGCTCGCGCGCAGCGAGGGCAGCCGAGAGAGAGCCGCGCACCGAGCGCACCTGTCCATCGAGTGAAAGTTCGCCGAGAAAAATGTATTGATCCAGGCGCTTGCCGAAGAACGCGCCCCCGCATCCCAGAATCGAAAGCGCCATGGGAAGATCGAAGGCTGAGCCTTCCTTGCGAATGTCCGCGGGCGCGAGATTAACCGTGACGCTTTGAAACGGAAAATCGTGGCCGCAATTTTTCAGCGCGGCTTTGATGCGTTCGCGGCTTTCCTTTACGGCAATGTCTGGAAGGCCGACGATATTAAAATCGCCGGGCTTTCCCGAGCCGACGTCCACCTCGACCTCCATGAGGTAGGCGTCGATGCCGAACACTGCGGCGCTGAAGTTTTTGAAATGCATCTGTCATCGGACGTGACAACTTCCGGTGGGCGCAAGAGTAACGCAAATGGCACTTCCATGCCAGTGAAAAGGGCGCGTTGCCTGCCGATTGTGGGAAAGCTTGTAAAGGCCGGGTTCGGAGTGGCGCACGCTTTAGCTTGCGGGTTTTGGTCCTTGCAAGGATTAAACCCCACAGGCTGAAGCCTGCGCTACTTAAAGACTATTGCGAGTTCCCGGCGCTGCTATGGGCGGCCAGGTAAGGCCGAAAATCATTCCAGACGCGATCGATCGACTTCTGATTCAGATCTTTTGATTCCGACTTGTCGGGCTCCTTTTCGGAATAAAGTTGGAGAGTGACTTTGCCGCAGGAGGGCGTGATCGCGTCCGGCGGATAGGAATAAATTCCGACGTACGTCGCGTCGGTGACGTTCACGAACGAATTGTGGGCGTTGACGACTGTGGCGGCCTTGCCAGGCTGGATGGGCTCAATTTCCCTCGCGCCGCAGAGAAGTTTCATCTTGTAGAAGTCGGTCCTGAATTTAAAGCGAGGGGCGATGGTCCCGAACGGCTCGATCGAGGGAGCTATTTCGCGGCCGAGCACGGACATGAACGTCTCGCGCAATTGGGGCGCGGCTTGCACCAGCAGCACGGGCTTGAATTCCCCTGTGTACTCGGCCCATTCGTGCAAGTCCCGCAGCGGCTCGAAGGAGTTTTGAGGGGAATCGTCGCGGTTCTTCGTTCTCTTGCCTTTTTCTTGCGCCGCCCTACGCCCCACCTCCGATTGGAGTTCGTACTCGAGTACAGGAGTCCCGAGGGCCACGTCGAATCCTCCCACCTTGAATATGTACGGCCTGGCGTCGAATTTGGCCGGCGAGCTCATTTCCTTTAAAGAGTCCAGCGGGTAAGGATCGCCCGGCTCCACGGGCAACAACCTCGCGCCTGGGAGAGCAGCGTCCTTCATCTTTTTCCGGGCCTGCGCCAGCACCGGCAAGGTCTGATCGATTCGCACAACGCCTGTCACGCCGGGCCCATTTCCGCCCGGCACCAAAAACGTGGTGATCCCGATGATTTCGCCGAGCGAATTGAAGAGAGGCCCGCCGGAATTACCGTGGTTGATATTCACATCAGAAATGATGGCGCGTGCCTCGACTTTGCTGACGATTCCGCTGGTGATGATTTTCTTCAGGCCCAGGGGGCTGCCAATCGTAAACACTCTCTCGCCCTCAAGAGCAATTTCGCGGCCTGCCGCCGCCGTGGCGATTGGCGCTGCGGCGGCGCCGGGGAAGGCGCTGAGATCGGCGTAAAGAACGGCAACGTCGCGATCCGCGTCAAAGGCCAGGACTTTCGCCGCGACTTTCCTTTTGACGTCGAACTGAACGGACACCAATTCCGATGGTCCAATCACGTGTTGGTTGGTCATCACCAGGCCGGAGGAATCGACAATGAAACCCGTGCCCGATCCAATCTCGCTCCACACGGTCACGACCGACTTTCGATACTTCTGAAACATAAAGGTCAAGTCCTCCGCACCGCGTGCAGGTTCGGCAGAAGATGGATCGGTGATTCGAGCGTTGTCGTTGCTGAGGTCCAAGGCAACGGATTCTCGGCTTACATTGATTTCCATCTCCCAGGCGTAATGGCGACCCTGGAAATCAACGCCCTGCGGAGTGCTCAACCGATACTTGCCCGGGGCTGCCTGAAATTCGGCGTGTCCCTCAAAATCGGTTTTCACCTCGTGCGTACGATCGGGATCGCTGGAATCCGCGGCAAATACGACGGCGAGATGAGGGACAGGCCTTTGATTCAAGTCCTTGTCCACCAGGATGACTCGTAACTTTATTTTCGACATTCCGACTTGCGACCGGAGTGGCGCGATGCAAAGCAAGAGACAGACTGCGGTGAAAAGTATTTTTCTCATGTCCAGCACCTCGAGACATACAAGAGGTTCTGGAGAGGGAGGAAAGGAGTGTCTTGCTACTTCGGCGAAATGTCAACGAGAATCAGGCGGCGAGCCTCTAACAGATGAGGTATAACTCTCCTGTTTAGTCTGGCGCGCCTTGGATTCCATCGGCAACGGACTGAGGGCGCTTACTGCACATCGCAGATACCAAGGCTTTACTGCGCCCGTAAGCTCTCCTATAGTGAATCCCAGCGTTGGGTTAGTCCTCCGATCGGGAAAGGATGTTCCATGCAAATTGGCATTATCGTCTTCGTCGTGGCTGTGGTGATTTATCTCATGTACGCCTACAACGGCCTGGTGCGTCTGAAAGTGCAGTGTGACAATGCCTGGTCGGACATCGACGTGCAACTCAAGCGGCGCTACGACCTGATCCCCAATATTGTCGAGACGGTGAAAGGCTACGCCGCGCACGAAAAGGGAACGCTTGAGGGCGTAGTGGCGGCGAGGAATCAGGCCATGTCGGCGCAGGGCCCGGCGGCCAAAGGAGAAGCGGAAGGCCTGCTGACCGGCGCTCTGCGGCAGGTGTTCGCGCTGGCTGAAGCGTATCCCCAGTTGCGCGCGGTCGAGAGCTTCACGCAGCTGCAGGGCACGCTCAATCAGATTGAAGACACGCTGCAGAACGCGCGACGCTATTACAACGCCGTGGTCCGCGATTTCAATACGATGATCGAGCAGTTTCCTTCCAACCTCGTCGCGAGCATGGGAAATTTCAAGGAACGTGAATTTTTCCAGCTGAGCGCTCCGGCCGAACGCGAAGTGCCCAAGGTCAGCTTTGGCGCGACGGGCGCCTAGCCGCAATGGTTTGTTCCACAACGCGGAAACGCAAGCGAATGCAACCTCAGCGGCTGAAATCGGTGTGTAGCGCCCGCCTTCAGGCGGACGCCGCGGATTCGAGCAAATGCCCGCCTGAAGGCGGGCGCTACAAAACCCTCTACCACGCTCTGCACCGCGCATCAAATGTGGCCTTGCTCGTGATCGCGCTGGCCGCATCCGCTTCCGCGAGAGAGCTTAAAATCCAAAAATTTTCGGCGGAAATTTTCGTTCAGCCGGATGCCACACTGGACGTGACCGAAACCATCGATGTGAATTTCATCGGCGTGTGGCACGGTCTGTACCGCACCATCCCCGTCGAATACGTCACTCCGCAGGGATTCAACTATTCGCTCTTCGTGAAATTCGATGGCGCAACCGATGCCGCGGGACAGAAGCTGAAAGTCGAATCCTCGCACGAAGGCCATTACCTGAAATGGAAAATTTACGTCGATGATGCGACCGATGCGGAACGGACCATCCGGCTGCATTACCAGGTCCGCAACGGGCTGAAATTTTTCGAGGACCATGACGAACTTTACTGGAATGTGACCGGCGACGAGTGGGACGTTCCCCTTGGCAACGCCAGCGCGCAAATCCTGCTGCCGCAGGGAGTGACCGGCATCCGCACAAACGAATTCACCGGGTCGTACCGCTCGCGCGGGCAGGACGCCGAGGTGACGTCCTCGGATAACACCGTGGAAGTTTCCATGACCCGGCCGCTCTCTTTTCACGAAGGGCTGACCATCGTGATCGGCTGGGACAAAGGATTCGTGAAAGAGCCGGGCGCGGCCGATCAGATCAACCAATTTCTTTCCAGCAATTGGCCTATTTTCCTGCCTATACCTGTTTTCCTGTTCATGTTCTGGCTGTGGTTCACTCGCGGGCGCGACCCTCGCGTCGGTCCGGTCGCCGTTCAGTACGCGCCCCCGGAGGGCATGAGCCCCGCGGAAGCCGGCACTCTGGTGGATGAGGACGCGGCCATGCGGGACATCACGGCCACCATAGTGGATCTGGCCGTGCGCGGATACATCGTCATCGAAGAACAGGAAAAATCGGGGATGATGGGCCTGGTCCACAACAAGGAATATATCTTTCACCTGAAAAAGGCTCCCAAGGAATGGGCCGGCTTGAAATCGCATGAATTAGTGCTCCTCGCGGGTATCTTCTCGAACGGCGCGCAAACCGACGTGGAGCTATCCAGCCTGCAGAATGAGTTTTACAAGAATCTTCCCAACATCAAGAACGGCATTTTCGACGCCCTGATGGAGCACGGCTATTTCCAGCACCGCCCCGATTATGTGCGCAGCGGCTATGTCGCCGGCGGGATCGTCCTGGGCGTGTTTTTCTTTTTGGCGGGCAACTGGCTCTCGCAAAAAACGGGAGTGGCTGTGCTGCCATTTTTCGTGGCGGCGATTCTTTCGGGCGCGATCATCGCCGGATTTGGCTGGTTCATGCCGGCGCGCACGGCCGACGGAGCAAAAGCCCTGGCGGGCGTGCTGGGCTTCGAGGATTTTCTGACGCATGTCGAGGCCGACCGCATGGACCGGATCAGCCAGACGCCGGAAACCTTCGAGAAGTTTCTGCCGTTCGCAATGGCCCTGGGCGTGGAAAAAAAATGGGTTGGCGCGTTTCAGAATATTTATTCGCAGCCGCCCTCGTGGTACCAGGGCGGCATCTACAACGGCGGCTTTTATCCGATCATGTTCGTCAACAGTCTGGACAACATGACCACGCGCGCGAGTTCGGTGATGGCTTCGGCTCCCCGGAGCAGCGGCGGATCGGGTTTCGGCGGCGGTGGATTTTCTGGCGGCGGTATGGGCGGCGGTGGCGGTGGCGGATTTTAGTTTGGGATCAGTGGCGCGGGCCTCAGCCTGCGGGGGTTGGGCCTTGCAAAGACTAACCCCCGCAGGCTGAAGCCCGCGCCACTCAATTCTATTGCCTGCTGGAAAGCTCTTCGACCCGCGCGACCACCTTGCGGCCGTTCTTCTCCCGGTAACTCACACGGACTTCATCCCCCAGAAATACTCCCCGCACGGGCCGCTTCAGCACAAATTCTTCCGGAACGCCGCTGGTCTGCGAAGTCAGTGAGAGGAGAATTTGATCGTCGGTCAGGGCCACAATCCTGCCGATTGCAATTCCGGCGCTCCCGCTTCCGTTCATGGGAATCGAGGCCAGGTTTCGCAACCAGCCGTGATCGCGGACCGATTCCTCATGCAGGTGGCCGCGCCACGACCCCATCACGCTCGCGCGATTGATGTAGCCAACCAGTTTCTGCGGGTCTTTGCGGTCGACGACCGGCAGACGGCCGATATTATTCTCCAGCATTTTCGTCACGGCGTCGAAGACGCGCTCGTCAGGATAGGCAACGACAAGAGAGCGCGTGCCGGCTTCGAGCACGCTCATTTTTCCTTCCGTGTCCGCTTGCTGCGCGCGCAGCAAATCGCCTTGCGTCACGAGCCCTTTCAAATGCCCTTCAGAATCCACGATAGGCAGCGCGTGGTGCCGCGAAGATTTCAAATCTCCGTTCGCAAACCGGTCCGCGGCGACGCGAACACTTTCCTCCGGCGTGACCGTAGCGATGTCGCGGGCCATAACTTCCTCGACCATGAGCTGTTTGAGCGCGTTCGTTTCGTAGTCCTGATTCGTGTGCAGCCCGCGGCGCGCCAGCTTTTCCGTCATAATCGAGTTCGGCAAGTAGCGCAAGGCGATGCCGTACGCAATCACGGACACCAGCATCAGCGGAAGCACCGCGTTGTAATCGCGAACGATCTCGAATGCGAACACGATGAACGTAAACGTCGCGCGCGAAGCCGCTCCGAACACGGCCCCCATTCCCACCAGCGCGCAGGCGCCGGGGGACAAATGCGCGCTCGGGAAAATATCGTTTACGACCATGGCAAATACGCCGCCCATCGCCGCGCTGGACATGAACATCGGCGCCAGCAATCCTCCCGATGTGCCCGAGCCCAGGGAGAGCACCAGCGCAACCGCTTTGCAAAGCGCGACGAGAATGAGCAGTTTCAAAGCGAGGCTGTTGTTCAGAATGTCGCCCAGCGTGTCGTATCCGACGCCCAGCACTCGCGGCACGAAAAATCCAATGATGCCCAAAGCCAGCGCGCCGATCGCGGGATGCCAGAGTTCGGGAATCGGAAGATGGTCGAACCCATCCTCGACGAAATAGAGCGCCTTCGTAAAAGCGATGGCGGTACCGCCGCACAACACTCCCAGGACTAGGTAATACGGCAGGGCGCGGGGAATCCCGAAATCCATCGGCAGCACATGGAACATCGTACCGGTGCCCATCAGGAACTGGCGAACGCTGGTGGCCAGCGTGGTGGCGATCACCAGGGGAATGAAGGACCGCCCGCGAAATTCAAAGAGAAGCAACTCGATCGCCAGGATGACTCCGGCAATCGGGGTGTTGAATGTCGCGGCCATGCCGGCGCCCGCGCCGCAGGCCAGCAAGACTTTGCGCTCTGCCGCAGTGGTGGAAACCAGTTGGCCGACGAGCGAACCGAAGGCCCCGCCGGTTTGAATGATCGGCCCTTCGGCGCCGAACGGGCCGCCGGTGCCGATGGCGATGGCCGCCGAGATGGGTTTGAGGATCGCGACTTTGGCCTCGATGCGGCTTTTGGAAGTGAGCACCGCCTCCATCGCCTCCGGGATGCCATGCCCCTTAATTTTCGGCGAGCCGTACTTGGCCATGAATCCGACAATAATTCCGCCGATGACCGGCATGACGATCACCCAGGGACCGAGCTGATTATTCGCCGGACTGCGAAAATGGAAGGACCATTCATGGTAAAACGCCAGATTGGTGAAGAGCCCGATCAGGTTGTAGAGCAGAAATGCGACAATTCCGGCAATGACGCCCACGAGACCGCCCAGCAGAGAAATGTAGCCGAGACGGAATCGGGCCAGAGTCTGGCCGCTTTCGGGGGACGCGCTCCTCTGAGAAATGGAACTCAAAGTTTCACCTTCCTGCCTTGCGCGATCACGCCGCGCCTTTCCGCATCGGGAGGATATGCTGCGATGGATTCAACAGGCAGCCATCGCGATCATGACTTCGACCGCGAATTTTTGGGGGCCCGCGTCGAGCGAATCACCGCTGTGAGCGCGCGGACCAGAATCGGCGCGGCCGTGCGGAGTTCCGAGATCCGCTGACTGGCCAGCTTGTTGAGAATTTTTTCGCCGCGCGGGGTCAGATGCAAAATCACCTGGCGGCGGTCGCTGCGAGACCTTTCCCGGCGCAGAAGCTGCCTGCGTTCGAGGCGGTCCACCAGCTCCACGACGGTGTGATGGCGCAGTTGCATGCGGTCGGCCAGCTCGCGGATGCTGGGCTCGCGGCCCGGCGGGAGCCCGCGCAAGGCCAGCATGAGCATGTACTGCTGCGGCTCCAGGCCCGCATTGCGCGCCGCTTCCTCGCTGCCGTTCAGATAAATCCGGATGCGGTAACGGAATTCCGCAAGGGCTCGAAATTCCGCCGAAGAGATTGTGCCGGTCGACATCTCCATATTATATCGCCCTCCGATATAAATTCCAAATTGGGAAACCCTGAATCTTGTTCCAATCGCCACACCCACTCACAAATCATTGCGAAACACATTCTGCGACTTGGTGATGGCGTACCCGAGGCGCACGTAGAACCTGTGGGCGCCTTCCCGGACAACGTTGGAACGCACGCCCATCGCGGCCAGTCGCTGTTCGCGAGCCCAGGCCTCCCCACGATCGACCAGCAGGCGCCCCACTCCGTCGCCGCGGTGCATGGAATCCACAATCAGACCGGTGATTTCGGCGCGCGGATCGGTTACCAGCGAGCACATCCGGGAAAGCTGAATCCATCCCACGACTGCGCCGCCGCCGGCTACGGCAACGAATGTTGCGTGCTGCGGATCTCCATCGATCAAATCGAGGCGCTCTCGAATCTGAGCAACGGTTGACGGATAGCCAAGCTCACCCGCCAGGCGCGCGACGGCCTCGGCATCGTTCTTGCCGGCCGCGCGCACTTTTACGGACTGGATTTGACGCGTCAAATTGATTTCTCCGAATCGAGCAGAATCGTGACCGGCCCGTCGTTGACCAGCTCGACCTGCATGTGCGCCTGGAAGACCCCGGTTTGCACAGGCACGCCGAGAGCGCGAATTGACCGCACAAATTCCTTGTAGAGACGGCTGGCTTGCTCCGGCGGAGCGGCCTGAATATACGAAGGTCGGCGCCCTCCTCGCGTGTCTCCATATAGGGTGAATTGCGACACCAGCAGGGCGGAACCTCCGACGTCGAGCAAAGACAGGTTCATTTTGCCCGCTTCATCGGAAAAAATTCGCAGATGGGCGATTTTCTCGGCAAGATACGCCGCGGATTCCGCATTGTCCGTGCGGTTCACACCGAGCAAGACGAGGACGCCGGGGCCGATTTCTCCGGCTACCCGGGCCTCAACAGTAACACTGGCGCGGGTAACACGCTGGATGACGGCGCGCACGATGGCCCTCCGAACGCGGGGATTTTAACCTGAACCACCGGAAATCCACAGATTCAATTTTTTGTCAGGGTTCGCGCTTTGCGCGCGCCTAACACTTGTGTTAGAAAAGATTCCGTCGAGGTAGCCCAGACCTTGAAACTTGCCCTGATTGGCACGCACGGCGTCGGCAAAACCACGCTCGCTTACGAAATCTGCTCGCTGCTGAAGAAGGCCAACCACAACGTCGACCTGGTGACGGAAGTGGCGCGGAGTTCTCCTTTCCCCATCAATGAGGCAACCACTCTGGAGGGACAACTCTGGATTTTGCACGCGCAGATTGCCAAAGAACTCGATACCTCCGCGCGAGCCCGCCATCTGATCTGCGACCGCTCCGTTCTGGATAATTACTGCTATCTGGTGAACAAATTCGGACGGCAGCCGCAACTCGAACAATGGCTCTCGTGGTGGCTGGAGAGCTATTCCCTGCTGGTTTCCGTTCCTCCCATGGCCGACGGCATTCCGCCCGACGGCTTCCGTTCGGAGAACCTCGAATTTCAAGACCGCATCCACGACCTGATCGGAGAGGTGCTGTCGGAACAGCCGTTTTCCCTGCATCACGATCGCGTATTGTGGCTGGACCGCCGGGACCGGCGCGTCTGGGGCGAAATTATTTTTGCGGCGGCGGCACCCTTGCTTCGACCCGGAACGTTCGCAAAGGCCGCCGCAGCGCGCTGAGCTTCAGGTGCAATGGAAATTGGAACCACAGATTCACACAGATAAACAGGGATAAAAGAGAGAGCCAAATCTGAAGAACAACGGCAGTCGTTTTTTCCTTGATGTTCCTTCTTGCTGCTCTTTCTCTTCCTCTTTTTCTTGTGCTCTTTTATCCGTGTTCATCTGCGTGCATCCGTGGTTTCAAAGCCTTTTTCGAGCGCCTTCGTGGAGAAGGCTGGCAGCGCGGGCAAAAATGGCTGCTCCTGCCCGCCACAATCACGCGCTTGATTTTTGCTTTGCAGCGAAAGCACGGTTTCCCGTCACGTTGATACACACGGTGCTGGAGCTGGAATTCGCCGCGCTGGCCGTTGGAATCGACATAATCGGAAATGGATGAACCGCGGGAGCGAATCGCCTCGGTCAGAACCTGTCGAACAGCGCCATGCAGCGCCAGGAGCTGTTTCTTCGTCAGATTTTCCGCGATTTGGGCCGGATGCAGGCGCGCGCGGAACAAGCTCTCGTCCGCATAAATGTTGCCGATGCCGCGCAGAACCTTTTGGTCCAGCAGCAGCGCTTTGACGCGGGCGCGTCTCGATCCAAAGAATCGGCGGAATTCCTCCGCGCTGATTTCCAGGGGCTCTATCCCCAGCTGCCCTGCAAATTCCGCCAACCCCGATTCCGGAATTAGAAGCATGCGCCCAAAGCGCCGGATATCCGTGTAGCGCAGTTCGCGGCCATCGTCGAGAACAAAAAATACATGCGTATGGGGTGCGACGGCCTCGCCGGAACGGATTACCTTCAACTGGCCGGTCATTCCTAAATGGACAACCAGGAAAGTCTCCGAATCTGGCGTACGCTGCCCTCCGTTCGACCCCAACCTGACACAGATGAATTTGCCGAGGCGCGTTACGCTTGCAACTCGCGCTCCGGGGAGGCGTTCCGCAATCTCCGCTGGATTGTCCACAAAGTCCGTCTTGCCGAAACGCACCTCGACAATCGTGCGCCCCGGCAGCGACAAACGCAGTCCGCGCACAACTGTTTCGACTTCGGGAAGTTCAGGCATCAGGGAGTCTCAATCAAAATAGCACAATTGACCGGCAACAACTGGAAGCCCAAATAAAGAGGAATTCTGCGGAGTCGCTCTGGCAACCCCCGTTCCGAAAAAGGGGTTTCACGAATCACGAATCACGGAATTACGGCAGGGGCAGGCCCGGCGTCGCAACAATGCCCGCCATGCGCAGGATCTCCTGATACTCGTCTTCCGTCACCTGCGAAATGATCAAGCGCACGTTTTTCAGGAACTTAACCCTGCGCACGGCAGGATTGTTCCGGAGCTCGTCCAAGGGAATCTGACGGGGCAAGCGCTCCATGGCACGAAGGTCCGCAACCATCATTTTCGATTCCCGGTCATGAGGGTCGGCGTAGGGATCTCGCGTAACCTCGGCAATGGCGTAAAGGGCCCTCTCCGGCGCAGAGTGGTAGCACAGCACACGATCGCCCTTGCGCACCTGTTTCAACGCCCTAATGGCGTCTGGACGCGTCCCAGCCCCCCTCCACATCTCCTTGCCCTTCACAAATAGCGTATCCCAATGATAATGGTGCGGATTAACCGAGAAAATCCAATGCCCTCGCTTTGCCGGTGGGCGAATTGTCGTCAAACCGGGAAGCCTCCGTATTATTATCGTTCGCCGAGTTTGTAGTCGGTCGGACACTATACACGGGACCTCGCCCGTTGTGCAAAAATTCACGCATTCCTGGGTTATCCCATACCGGAATTAACCCATAATTGAGCAACTCTATACAGTTAGACGTATGAATGCCAAAATCGGACTCAACAGAATTTGCCCGCCAGGCGCAAGCCCGACGCTGCGGTTATGTGCCTATTATTGAATAGCTTAGGAAGGAAACAGCTCAAATCGAGTCCCCGGATCAACTCGCTTCGATCCAGAGATCCTCGCCGCGCACTTCAATTACGTACGTCTTGACCCCGATAGTTTGATTCATGACCAGCTTGCCGGTGGTTACGTCGTACTGCCATCCGTGCCACGGGCAGGTCACCGCGACTCCCTGAAGCTGCCCCTGGCCCAAGGGGCCTCCGCGATGCAAGCAGGTGTTGTTCACCGCGTAGAACTTGCTTCCTATGTTGGCGATAGCCACGGTCAGGCCGTCTACCTGAAACTCCCGGATCGCTCCCGCCGGAATTTCATCTTTTCTTGCCGCACGAACAAAACCCATTGGCTTACTCCTTCAACAGATAGTCAAAATTGTCAGGCTTTGTAGCTCGCTCGCAGCGGCGGGCGAGGGGTACCTCAACTTCGCAGGAAAACCCGCGTCCAACCCTTCGCGTGTGCCTAGGGCCAGCGATGCGCGGCACAACCATCTCAGCGCGGGGACGGCGTCTGCGCGACCATCACATTGCGCTTAAAGTCCTCTGCCATGCCCGGGTGCAGGCGGATTTCCGTAGGCCGCTTGGCCAGCGACATCTGGTCGATCTTGTCCTGCAGCTTCAGCAGGGCATAGATCAGGCCCTCAGGGCGAGGCGGGCAGCCAATTACATAAACATCCACGGGAACGATTCGATCGACACCCTGGAGAACGGAATAGGCGTTAAAAGGGCCTCCTACGCTCGAGCAGGCGCCCATGGAAATGCACCACTTGGGGTCGGGCATCTGATCCCACACGCGCTTGAGCACCGGCGCCATTTTCAGGGTCACCGTGCCGGCAACGATCATCAGGTCGGACTGCCGTGGAGAAGGGCGAAATACTTCGGCGCCGAATCGCGCAATGTCAAAGCGCGACGTCGTCGAGGCAATCATCTCGATGGCGCAACACGCCAGGCCAAAAGTCAGCGGCCAGATGGCGGACTTGCGCGCCCAGTTGAACACGTAGTCCACCGAGGAAATCATGAAATTCTTTTCAAACCGCTGATCGAGAACGCCCATTGGTCTCCTCTAGTCCTTTAGGAATGGGGAGTATATCCATCCCCGGCAAGGGGAGTCAAACGCCCACGCCGATTTTCCTGAGTACTTAGAATATCACTTTGGCAGGGTTTCGCGCCGGTTGCACGCCAAGTTGATGGCCCTCTGATTCATGACTCCGCCATTCATTTTATTCCATGAATGAGCAGCGCGCCAATCTGGCGGAAGGCTCGGAGCTGGGCGGCGTCATGAAACCATTCGTCCGAGGAGAAGGTTTCGGGAACAGGAGTGGGGTCTGGAATTTGGCGATGGCCGACAGAGGCGAAGCCCGCTTCCAGGAATAAAGCTTCCCATTCTTCGGCGCTCAACAGGTGCGTTGGAGTGGCAAACAGTTCGGCAAAATGGTGGGAATGTACATTTTCGAGATAGTAGTTGATTAAAATCCACGCCGAGCCGCCCTCACGCAAGACGCGATGAATTTCGCGCACGCCGCGCGCCGGGTCCGGCCAGTAATAAGCCGATTCCACTGAGATTGCGTGAGTGAAAAAATTTGCGTCCCAGGGAATCTCGTCCACGCTGCCGATGACGAACATGGCATTTTCAATCGCCACGTAATTGCGCCGGGCGCGGCGCACCATCTCATCGGAAATGTCCATGCCAATGACGCGCCCCTCGGGAACGCGATCGGCGACCAGGCGCACGAGCCAGCCCGCGCCGCTGCCCACGTCGAGCACATTTTCGTCGCGCGCAAGATTCATTTGATCAAGGACAGGCAGAACGATAGGAAGGTGGTCTTCTTCCATGCCTTCGCCGAGGCCGGCTTCCGCCCAGCGGTTGAATTCTTCGCGAAGTGCTTCGTTGCCGGGGAGTTCTGGCATTGGGAATTTAGTGGCGCATGCTTCAGCTTGCGGGTTTTGGTCCTTGCAAGGTCTAAACCCCGCAAGCTGAAGCATGCGCCACTTACTTCTACTTCTCAATCTTCGCGAGTAGCTCCACAAATTTCTGCTGGCGCTCGGACTGGTCCTGGCCGCCCGCCGCTTCCG
>Ga0210401_10001573_pt1 | contig 26284 bp, 19 predicted proteins | sample IncBWH32MmetaG_FD_150866 | JGI IMG/M metagenome (GOLD analysis project Ga0210401, IMG submission 150866) | Forest soil microbial communities from Barre Woods Harvard Forest LTER site, Petersham, Massachusetts, United States - Inc-BW-H-32-M | ecosystem: Environmental > Terrestrial > Soil >...
GTCGATGGTTGGCGCGTTGTCATTGGCGTTGCCGGCATCGGAGCCTGTCACGGTTGTGTGGCTGTCCGCGCCAGCGATCGCCGACCGGACCTGCGCACTGGTGATTGTGGAGCGGTCGACACCGCGCGCGGCGTTTTCCCGTAAGTAGTGAATGATCGCGCCTGCAGCGGCCAGCGATTGATGATGATCGTCGAGGCCAAACCCGGTGAGCTCGGCCACCCCGAATTGCTCGCGCAAAAGGCGCGACGCGTAGTCGTACTGAAAAATCCAATCGTCCAGCCGGGACTCGACACCACCAACACTTTCGGGCAAAGAATCCTTGGCCGTGTCGAACAGTTGCTGCGGGCGGGGAAGCAGAGTCTCGCGCGGACGAAGGAGTTGCAGTTCGTCGCGCAGGTCTTCGGCTGCGCGCGGACCAGAAAATTCCGTGGCTTGAAATTCGCCGGTGGAAAGATCGACGAAAGCCAGGCCGACGGGCGAGCCTGAGGGATGTGTGGCGACCGCGGCAAGAAAATTGTTTTCGCGGGCGTCGAGGACGGCGACATCGGTAGCCGTACCCGGCGTGATGACACGGACCACTTCACGTCGAACAATTTTTTTGCCGGGACCGGGCTGCTCCATCTGATCGCAAATGGCGATTTTGAAGCCCGCGCGGATCAGGCGGGCCACATAGCCGTCAGCCGCATGATACGGAACGCCGCACATCGGAATTGGCTGACCTTTTTCGCGGTTGCGCGAGGTCAGCGTGATTTGCAACTCTCGGGAGGCGAGCATGGCGTCTTCGTAGAACAGCTCGTAGAAGTCGCCGAGGCGGAAAAGCAGGAGGGCGTGAGGATAGCGGGCTTTGATCGCCTGGTATTGCTGCATCAACGGTGTGGTGGGGTCCGACATTCTTTTGTTGTTTCGAGACGTGTTTTCAGCGGGTGCCGAAAGATTAGTCGGCTGCGTGCGATTTGGCAAATGGCAAAGATCTGGCGCAGATCGCGTCAATGGGGAGTCGCGTCAGGCGTTTATGCCTAGCTGGGTTAGAAGGAAGGCGTAGTTGAGCGCGACCTCGCGGAGGTAGTCGTAGCGGCCAGAAGCGCCGCCGTGGCCCGCGCCCATGTTGGTCTTCAGTAGGAGTGGATTCGAGTCGGTCTTCAACGTGCGAAGCTTCGCCACATATTTTACCGGCTCCCAGTACATGACCTGACTGTCGTTGAGTGAAGTCTTGACCAGCATCGCTGGGTATGCCTGGTGTTCGAGGTTCGTGTACGGGCAATAGCTCTTCATGAAGAAATAATCGGCTTCGATGTGAGGGTTGCCCCACTCTTCGTACTCGCCGACGGTTAGCGGCAGCGAGGCGTCGAGCATGGTGTTGAGCACGTCAACGAATGGAACGTGGCTAATAACGATACGAAAAAGGTCGGGGCGCAGATTGGCGACTGCGCCCATGAGGAGACCGCCGGCACTGCCGCCTTCGACGATGAGTCTTTGCGCTGACGTGTATTTTTCAGCGATGAGATGCTCGGCCGAGGCGATGAAATCGGTGAAGGTGTTGAGTTTGTGATGCATGCGGCCGGCGTCGTGCCAGGGTTTGCCGAGTTCACCGCCGCCGCGGATGTGGGCGATAGCGAAGGTCACGCCGCGGTCGAGAAGGCTGAGGCGATTCGAATTGAAGGCCACTGGCATGGAGATGCCGTAGCTACCGTAGCCGTACAGAAGAAGCGGGGCAGAGGAATCGCGCGGGGTGTCGCGGCGATAGACAACGGACAGCGGAACGCGCGTGCCGTCTTGCGCGGTGGCGTGGAGACGCTCGCTGACGTATTGCGCCGGATCATAGCCGCCCAGGACGGGTTGTTGTTTGCGGAGAATGCGGTCGCGAGTCTTCACTTCGTAGTCGAAGACCGAGCGCGGAGTGACGAAGGACTCGTACTGAAAACGCAGATGACTGGTGACAAATTCGGGGTTGGCACCGAGAGACGCATTATAGGCGGGCTCCGTGAATTCGATGCGGTGCGAGGCCGCGAGCGCGTCGGGAGTCGCGGGAGGAAGGTCGACAATACGCAAATATGGGAGGCCGTCCTCGCGTTCGAACAGAGCTAGGTGGGTTTGGAAGATGTCCGTCGATGCGAGCATTACGTTAGGACGGGTGGGGATGACCTCGCGCCAGAATTTGCGGCGTGGATCCTCCACGGGGACAGTCATCAAGCGGAAGGTCCGGCCAGTAGAGTTGGTACGAATGTAGAAGACGCCTCCGGCACGCCGGCCTTCGAGGCCGGGATGATGGTCGGCGTAATACTCGTGCGCGTCTTCGCGAGGATCGATCAACCGGAATTCCGCCTGGGGTTGATCGGCGGGCAGGTAGCGGACCTCGCTGGTCGTGTGGCTGGCACTGGTGAGAAGAAGAAAAGCACCACTGCGCGTGCGCTCGATCTGGACGCGAAAGCGTTCGTCGCGCTCTTCGTAGAGTAGATCGTCCGGTTCGGCAGAGTTCAGCGCGTGGCGATAGAGGCAGTGGGAGCGCTTGGTGGTCTCATCCTCGACGGTGTAGAAGATTGTGCGGTTGTCGGCGGCCCAGGCGGCGCTGGTAACGCGCTCGATGCGCCCGGGAAGCGTTTCGCCGGAGCGCAGGTCTTTGATTTGCAACGTGTACTGACGGAACCCGTTGGTGTCGAGCGAGTACGCCAACAAGTGATTGCTATCGCTGACGTCGAACGAGCCGAGACCCAAGAAGGAGTGGCCTTCCGCTAAAGCGTTCAGGTCGAGCAGGAGTTCTTCGGGTGAGCCCTTTCCTTCGAGGCTTCGGCAATAAACCGGGTATTGTTTGCCTTCTTCCGTCCGGGTGAAATAGAGATAGCCGCGGAGGCGGTAGGGAACGGACAGGTCGGTCTGCAGGATTTTCGCCAGCATCTCCTGATAGAGCTTTTCCTGGAAGGCTTCGGTGCCGTGAAGGATGGCATCGGTGTAAGCGTTCTCGGTGTCGAGGTACGCGATGACCTCGGGATTCTGCTTTTCCTGGAGCCATGCGTAATTGTCGATCCGGCGGTCGTTGTGGATGACGTGCTCGACGGGATGGCGGCGTGCAACCGGCAGTTGAGCGTGTGACGCGCCAATGCTGGGCGACTCTTGGGACTGGAAACGCCTCGGCGTGGCTGTATTCGTGTCTGAGGTCATAAGTCCTTTTTTTGATGCTGCTCGACGCGCGCGGCGGGTTTCGGGTGACTGGCGAAGGTGGATCGCGTACCTCCGCTATACTACAACGGAAACATGCTGCGAGAAAAAACGAGGAGACGGCAGCTTTAAAACGCAAATGGCGGAAGAAATCGAAATCAAGTTGCGGGTAGTGGATATAGACGCCTTGAAGGCGACGCTGAAGAAGATGGGGGCTCGGCTGCTTTTTCGCGGAACAGGGCGCATCCATGAATGGAACACCCTGTTCGACACAGCTCAGCAGGATTTGCGGAAACGCCGGCAATTGCTGCGAACTCGGATCGAAACCCCAGACGGGGACGTGTCCCGGGGTAAGAAAGATGGTGCCCAGCCTGCACTCTTGACGTTCAAAGGACCCGTCGGCGGCGGGCGACTACGAGGCGGCGGATCGAAAATCGGCGGAGGCCACAAAGTCCGGGAAGAGATTGAGTTCCAGTTGGGAGACGCGGCGGGCGTGGCGAAGATTCTCGAAAGGTTAGGGATGCGCCCAAGTTTTCACTATGAGAAGTATCGGACGACGTTTCAGTTGCCGGCAACCAAGCTGTGGGCAAAGGGCCTGCTGATCGAACTGGATGAGACGCCGATTGGAATATTCATGGAGCTGGAAGGACCGCCCATCGCCATCGACCGGGCCGCAAAGGAACTCGGATTTTCAACGAAAGATTACATTCTGAAAAATTATGTGAGTCTATTCGCCGAGGACTGCCGGCGACGCGGCCAGAAAATGGGCGACATGGTGTTCCAAAAGCGGAAGTGAAGGCGACGCGGCGCTATTTCGATCGAAAAATTCCCGGGAACGTCAGTATTTTCTTGACAGTACGACGCATGAGGGTTTATCAAACCTTTGGAGTGAATTTTCTACCGATGTCCGCGTCTAGCGAACTTGAGCCTGGGCCTAGCCGGGTACGACCAGTGGTGGGCTTGAGGGTGCAGCCAACGTTGGGTGTGAGCAGAACGTCGCGCGAAAAGGGTTTGCGTGCGCAGGCGGACGGACGGGGAGGGTTCACGACCGGCTAAAGGTAAGTCCATTGTGTTGAGGCACTTGCCCGCGGCCGGAGGTTGTACCGGCTCGCGGGTTTTTTGTTTCTTAGACGACTTCAGCGGGACGCCCGCACGGCCGATGAGTCACGAAGAGGCGGCACATGCAACTGTACGCGACGGAATTGATGGGTGCGGAAACGTACGATGACCAAGGAAATTTCGTAGGACGCGTGCGCGAGTTTTTCATCGAGCCCGCGGACCAGTCCAACCGGATCGCGCGGTTCTTGCTGTCGCGCGGGCGATTTCAACCCTTAGTGGCGCGATACGACCAGGTTGCGACCGTGGCGCCCGGAACGATCCGGCTGAACTGCAGCGAGCGGGCACTGGAGTTGTATCAGCCCAACGAAGGTTGGCTCGCAGTTCGCAAAGACTTGCTCGACCAGCAGATTATCGACACGAAAGGCCGGAAGGTCGTGCGCGTGAACGATGTCGACCTGACCGAGCAGCGCAATAACGGTGGCGTCGAGTTGCGGCTTACGCAGGTGGATGTCGGGCTTCCAGGTGCGGTTCGGCGGCTTTTGCAAGGGGTGGTCTCGGCCTCGATGGTTCGCAAGCTGCAGAGGAAGTTGCCACAACGTACGATTCTTTGGGAATTCGTAAATTTGATCGAGCCGGACCCTTTGCGGCGTGTCAAGCTGCGGATTACGCACGAAAAGCTGGAAGATCTACATCCCGCCGACCTTGCCGAAATCATGGAGTCGCTGTCGGCTGCGGAGCGGCAGGGAATTATTGCTTCGCTCGACGAGGAAATGGCGGGCAAGGTTCTTGCGGAACTGGACGAACGCTTGACCACCCAGATCGTCGAAAAGCTGGATCCTGAGAAGGCCGCCGACATTTTGGAAGAGATGGCACCGGACGCTGCGGCCGACTTGCTGGCGGAATTGCCGAAGGAAACCTCGGAGGAACTGCTGGAGGAGATGCCCGGGCAGGAGGCCGAGGATGTCCGCGAGTTGCTGGCGTTCGACCGATCCACGGCCGGCGGAATGATGAACACGGATTTCGTGTTTATCGGCGAGAGCGCGACGCGCGAGGAAGTGCTGGAGTGGATGCGCACGCAGGACCTGAATTTCGATGCGCTGGACACCATCGTGCTGCTAGACACCTCGGCGCAGTTCTCCGGGATCGTTCCTGTAGCCAGACTCTTGATGTCGGCGCCGGAACAATCCTTGATGGACCTGAAGCTGGAACCGCTTTTGAGCGTGCCGGCGGGCGCTGATGAGTCAGAGGTCTTCGAACTCTTCGACAAGTACAACCTGCGAACTCTGACCGTCGTGGATGAGCACCAGCGACCGATCGGCACCATTGCGGTGGATGACGTGGTGTCGCGGCTGGTAGCGAAATAAGCAGAAGTACGAGCCGGAAAATACGGATGAACTGGGAAGCCATATCGACGAGAGTGGACGGTCTGCGAACGCGCGGAACGGATTTGCAGAAGCGCATCCGGGGACTGCGCCGGCGGTTGACGCTACTCCTGGCCGTGGTTGGCCCTGGACTGATCACCTCCAACGTGGATAACGACGCCGGCGGAATCTCGGTGTACACGCAGGCGGGAGCGCAGTACGGCTACGCGCTGCTATGGTCGCTGATCCCTATGACCATCGCGCTGTATGTCACGGAAGAGATGTGCGCGCGCATGGGCGTGGTCACCGGCAAGGGGCTGTCGGACCTGATTCGCGAGGAGTTCGGATTCCGGCCGACGTTCTTCGTGATGGTTACCGGCTTTTTCGTCGACCTTGCCAACGTTGTCGCGGAATTTGCCGGGGTCGCCGCGGCCATGCAGATATTCCACATCAGCAAATACATTTCCGTGCCTATCGCGGCGCTACTGGTGTGGGTATTGGTGCTGCGCGGGACATACCGGCAGGTGGAGGTGATTTTTCTGGCGGCTTGCGTCTTGTATTTGTCTTACGTGGTTTCGGCGATCATCGCGAGGCCCGATTGGCTGGACGCCGCGCGACAAACGGTCATCCCGACCATGCATTTTAACGCCGGCTACTTGGTGATGCTCACGGGATTGGTAGGAACGACGATTGCGCCGTGGCAGTTCTTTTATTTGCAGGCGGGGTTCGTGGAGAAGAAAGTGTCTGCGCGGCAGTACCCTCAGGCGCGGGCGGACGTGCTGATAGGCAGCATCAGTTGCATGGCCATCGTATTTTTCATCATCGTCTGCACAGCCGCTACGTTGTACACCCATGGCCAACGAAATATCACGGACGCCGCGGAAGCCGCCAAGGCGTTGATTCCCCTGGCCGGAAAATGGGCGGGCACGCTGTTCGCGTTCGGCCTGCTGAATGCTTCGTTGTTCGCTGCTTCGATACTGCCGCTGTCGACGGCACACGTGATATGCGAAGGGCTGGGATTCGAGGCGGGTATCGACCACAAATTTAATGAAGCGCCGATCTTCTACTGGCTGTATACGATTCTGATCGGCGTTGGAGCGGGCATCGTGCTGCTCCCCAACGCGCCGCTGTGGAAAATCTTAATTTTCTCTCAGGTAGGCAATGGTATTTGGCTGCCGGTAGTGGTGATCTTCATCTTGCTGCTGGTAAATCGCCGCGACCTGATGGGAGAGTATGTCAACACCCTTACATTCAACGTCATAGCGTGGGTTACCGCGATTGCGATGATCCTATTGACGCTGGTTCTGTCGTATACGGCGATCTTCCCAGCGGCTTCGCCGCCATCCCCATAATGGGAAATACTGTTGCCGTCTACGATGTCATAGACCACACTCCTGCGTTGCGCCACCGGTAAGGGGTGTGTTAACTTTGCGGCGTAAAGAGGAATTGCCGAAAGCGCTCCGTCGCCGATGAAACCGCATGTCACACTCCAGGTCGCTGCGCCCGCCGCGCTCGGTTCGGTCACGTCAGAAGAGGCGGAACTGCTTGCCAAGCTCGATTTGGCGCGGCTACCTCGGCATGTAGCGGTCATCATGGATGGCAACGGCCGCTGGGCGCAGCGAAAGCACCTGCCCCGGGTGGCCGGACATCGAGTGGGGACGCAGACGGCGCGTTCGACGATTGAAACGTGCGCGCGTCTGAAAATCGAAGCGCTAACGCTGTACGCGTTCTCGGTCGAGAACTGGCGGCGCCCGAAGACGGAAACCGACTTTTTGATGCAGCTATTGCGGGAATACCTCCGCACCGAAATGCCCCTGATCCAGCGGAACAATATCCGCATGCGATTTCTGGGCCGCGCCAGTGAGCTGCCCGCCGGCGTGCAGCACGACATGAAGAACGCGGAGGAGAAGACCGCCGGAAATGGCGGCATGGTTCTGTGCCTGGCGCTGAACTATGGTGGCCGAGCGGAGATTGTGGATGCGGTGAACGGCGTTCTGGCCGAACGAAGTGGTCAGGGGAATAGCGCTCCGATCACCGAAGAGGACCTATCGCGGCGGCTGTACACCAACGGTCTGCCCGATCCCGACCTGCTGATTCGGACGAGCGGAGAAGTGCGCGTGAGCAATTTTCTGCTGTGGCAGATTGCTTATGCGGAGATTTTCGTGACCGAGACCTTGTGGCCGGACTTCAATCGTGCGCGGTTGCTCGAGTCTTTCTTGGAGTTTCAGAAGCGTGAGAGGCGCTATGGTGGCATCCGCGAAGGTGGCTCGGACGCCGAAGTCTCTGCGCGTGTGGCTGGAGAATGATCCTCGTTTTCGTCCTGCTTGCAAATTACGCCGGGACGCGCTGAAGCGACGCCCCTACTTTTGCTCCCCTTCTTCGTGATTTCCGTCCTCCGATATGATGTTATGGGAACAATCATCCGTCAGGGGATCTCCGTCTTATGACTTGGAAGCGAGTGGCCACGGCCGCTGTGTTGATTCCGTTTGTTGTGGGCCTGGTTTTATTGGGCTCGACTGCCTGGGTGGCCGCAGGAACCGCGCTCATCGTCGTCCTGGCGCTTCGGGAATATTTCGGGCTGGGAGATGCGATAGGCCATCGCGCGTACCGGGTTTGGACGACAGCCTGCGCGATTTTGCTGGTATACACCCAATGGGTGGTGACCCTCCAAGCTTCGTATCCGCTGGGCTGGGGTTTGTCTACACATCGCCAGATCGCACGTTTTGCGAACGGCCTCGGCACGACGCAAGACGTTTTTTCGCTGTTTTTGCTGGGCGTCGCCGTGCTGACCCTGTGGACGAAGCGACCCTTGGTGGAAGCGCTGCCCGCTGCGGGCATCAGTTCGAGCGCGCTGTTGCTGGTGGCATTCCCGCTTAGTTTTGCGGTACGCCTTCATGGATGGGAACGCGAAGGCCCGCGGCTTTTGCTGTTTGCATTGGTGATCACGTGGGCGGGTGACACGGTCGCGTACTTCGTGGGGCGCGCTCTCGGGAAGCATCCCTTTGCGCCGCACTTGAGTCCGAAGAAGACTTGGGAAGGGGCGATAGCGAGTTTTGCGGGCTCGCTACTGGTAGGCTGTGCGTTTTCGTGGTGGCTCACCGCCCCGGTGCCGCATCTGCTGGCGATGGCGGGTGTGGGTAACGTGGCGGGCCAGGCCGGCGACCTGTTGGAATCGGCCTATAAGCGCAGCGCGGGAGTAAAAGATTCGGGTGCATTGTTGCCGGGCCATGGCGGGATTTTGGACCGTATTGACGCTTTAATCTTGGCGACCCCAGCAGTCTGGTATTATTGGATTTTAGTTTACTCACCTGGAAATTAGCAGGCACATCTTTTGCCTACGGGAATCAGAAAGAACGTAATTGTGGCGCCGACCTTCCGGAAACTGTCCATCTTGGGATCCACAGGCTCGATTGGGAAGCAGTGTCTGTCGGTTGTGGATGCATTCCCGGAGCGATTTGCTGTGGTCGCCCTGGCGGCGGGAAGCAATCTTGACGAACTGGTCGGGCAGATCGAACGCTACCGCCCGGAGATTGTTTCGGTTGGAGATGCGGCGAAGGTTGATGATCTTGTAGGACGGCTGAGCGCGAGGGGTATTTCTCCGCTGCCAGCAATTCACCATGGGCGCGAAGGCATGCTGGCGGTCGGAATGCATGCGGCTGCAGATATCGTTGTGTCTGCCGCTGTCGGAGTCGTTGGGCTAGAGGCGACTTACGAAGCCGTGAAGCTAGGGAAGACCGTGGCGCTATCGAACAAAGAAGTGCTGGTCGCCGCGGGCGAGTTAGTCATTGCCGCGGCGAAAAAAGCAGGTCGCGAATTACTGCCTGTCGATAGCGAGCACAATGCGGTGCATCAGTGTTTGCGCGGCGGCCAACACGAAGAGATTCGGCGATTGGTGCTGACAGCTTCGGGCGGGCCGTTTCGGAAATCACCGCTGGCCGAGCTCAAGGATGTAACCCCGGAACAAGCGTTGGCGCATCCGAATTGGCGCATGGGCAATCGCATCACGATTGATTCCGCCACGATGATGAACAAGGGTTTTGAGGTGATCGAGGCGCGCTGGTTGTTCGGAATGCGGCCCGATCAGATCGATGTCGTGATCCATCCGCAGTCCACGATCCACTCCATGGTGGAATTTGTGGATGGTTCTGTTTTGGCACAACTTGGACCAACGGACATGCGCATGCCGATCCAGTATGCGTTAACCTATCCGGAGCGGGTAGCATCCAAGCAAGTAGCTCTCGATTGGTCCAAGCTACGCCGCCTCGACTTTGCGCGCGTTTCGACGAGGCGGTGCCCGTGCTTACGGTTGGCAAGAGAAGCGATGAAGAAGGGCGGGGCGCTGCCGTGCGCCTTGAATGCAGCAGATGAAATCGCCGTCGCGGCATTCTTGGAACGTCGGCTGCCATTTCTGGGAATACCTGAAGTGATTGAGCGTGTGCTGGAGCGGACGGCATGCACGCGCTTTGAGGAGATGGAGGACGTGCTTACGGCAGACGCCGAGGCGCGTCGAATCGCGAAAGAACAAGTCGAGCGGTTGGCAACCACGGCAGCAGTTGCGTCTTGAAAATTAGCCAGGTGCGGCCCCTCGCAGGAGTGAATAGGGTGCCGGCGGAAAAGGGAAGCGCAAGCGTATGGATTTGTTAATTGGCGTCAGTCTCGTGCTGGGAGTCATGATTCTCGTGCACGAATGGGGTCATTTTATCGCGGCGCGGCTGTTTGGCGTGCGCGTGGATGTATTCTCGATTGGCTTTGGTCCGCGGCTGTTTGGCTGGAAGAGCGGGAACACGGATTATCGCGTCAGCATCATTCCGCTAGGCGGCTACGTGCGTATGGCCGGGCAGGACCCGACAGATATCGACTCGCCGGGCCGCAATTGGACGGCCAAGAAATCAAGCGACCAGATCAGTGAAGAGAAGCTATCGCCCCCGATGCAGGAAGCCGCCAAAGACGGCTATTTGCGCGGCAATGAACAGCTCGGTGGATTCGGAACGGGAGCACCGGACGAGTTGATGAGCAAGCCGCGCTGGCAGCGCGCGGTCATTTCGGCGGCAGGCCCCGCGGTGAATCTGGTTTTTCCGATCTTGTTGCTAACCGTCTATTTCGCGGCCATTGGCGTTCCCTATGCGGTCTTCGAGGAAAAGTCGGTGGTCGTGACGACCGTACCTGCAAACTCGACGTCAGCGGCAGCAGGATTGCACCCGGGCGACAAAGTGGTCGCTCTGAACGGTGAGCAAAATCCAGATTGGATCGCGGCCACCAAGATCGTCAGCACCGCCGAACCAAATACTAACCTCTCCATGGAAGTAGAAAATGCCGGCGGGAGGCGCACTCTGGAAATTCCCGTCCACACGAAGGATATTGAGCAACCCGAGCAAGTTTTGGGCTTTTTGCCGATCAAGCCGGTTCTGGAGGCTGTCGAGGCCGGAATGCCGGCCGCGCGAGCGGGTTTGAAAGAAGGCGACGTAATCGCGTCGGTAGACGGTGAGCCGATTCAGTGGTGGGGACAATTCACCGAGCGCGTTCGGGGAGCCGGAGGGCGCCCCCTATTGTTGGAACTCGAGCGCAATGGCCAGCCTTTGCACTTGGTGGTGACGCCACAGCTTGGCAACAATGAACGTGGCGATCGTGTCTACCAGATCGGCGTCCTACCGCATGAGGAAACCGCATATAAACGCGTGGCTATCGTAGAAGCTGTGCATGAGGCATCGGTAAAGACCTACGAGATGATTGGAGACACGATTGGCGTGGTTGGCAAGCTATTCAGCGGGCGCGTCTCCGTGCGGCAACTGCAGAGCGTGGTGGGCATCTCTCGCGCGGCGGGCCAGGCGGTTCACAAGGGCGCGCAAGCGGTGATCTCACTGATGGTGCTGATCAGCGTGAACTTGGGGATCCTGAATCTTTTGCCGATCCCCATTCTGGACGGCGGCAACATTCTGTTGCTGGCCATCGAAGGGGGCTTGCGCCGCGATCTCAGCATGGCGTTTAAAGAGCGATTTGTTCAGGTCGGCTTGGTGTTCCTCTTGGTGCTCTTCGCCATCGTTATGTACAATGACCTCGCGCGACTTTTAGGCGGCCACTCCTAGCTGGCCTTGCAGCGCGCCTTCGGAGACCGCAGTATGCCCGCATCCCCACAGCACCGGGTTTCTACCGGTGAACGACTTAACACCGCAGAAACCACTGGCAGCTTGCAGCAGACATTGGGCGCGAAGGGAATTCGCCTGACGCGGCAGCGGCGCGTCATTTTGCAGGTTATGGATGACGCCGAGCAGCATCTGGATGTGGACCAGATTCTGGAGCGGGCCCAGAAGATCGATCAGGGCGTGCACCTGGTCACCGTCTATCGCACGATCGACTTGCTCAAGAAACATGGCCTGATTGATGAGTTGGACCTGCTGCACCTGCGCGGCGATCGCCATTATTACGAGACGCATGGCCCGCGGGATCATATCCATGTGGCCTGTCTGCGGTGCGGGAAAGTACGCGAGTTCGAGAGCCGCCTGTACGAGCAATTGAAGGAGCAAATCGCGCGCGATTTTCACATGAAGGTGACCGTATCGCGGACGGAAGTTGGCGGTTATTGCGCCGAGTGCTTGCCTAAAGTTTCGGGATAGGGTTGGTGATTGCCGCGGCCGTGCCTGGGCGCCTGTTGCTTCTTCATATCAAATTCTTACAAAGCTGATTTATTCAAAGTGGCGTTCTAGGATAATTCGCGGCGTCGTGACAGTTGCGCACAGATAGGAGTGTCTGTGCCACCTATGCGGGTTGGCGGGTGGCGCGGAACCGGCGCAAGCGCGAGAAAAAGCGGCCGGCGCTGGCGATGTCTTTGGCAATCTGCGCGCGCAAATCTTCCGGGCCACTGAACTTTTTTTCTTCGCGCAGGCGCTTCCAGAAGCGAACCTCGATACGTTTGCCTGGGACTTCTCCGGAATAATCCAACAAATGAGTTTCGACGGTTAGCGCCGAGCCGTTGAATGTCGGGCGCATGCCTACGTTGGTGACCGAGCGGTGGCTCTTGGTCTCGCCGTCCAGCCGCGTTCGTGTGATGTAGACACCGCGCGCGGGCAGCAGTTCTTGTTCGGGCGCTAGATTCAATGTCGGGAACGTAAAGCGTCGTCCCGTGCCGGTGCCGCTGACGACTTCGCCGGTCAGCACGAACGGGCGGCCCAGGAGACGCGCTGCGTGGGTGACGCCGCCAGTGGAGATGGCTTTTCGTATCGCGGTGCTGGATACGATCTCGCCTCGATAAATTACCGGCGGGATCACCACCACATCAAATCCGTACCGCATACCTAATTCGCGGAGAAGCTTTACATCGCCCGCCTGGCGATGGCCAAAGCGAAAATTCTCGCCTACCAACACCGCACGAACATGAAGATCGCGTAGCAGAATTTCGACGACGAAGTCTTCCGGCGAGAGTCGAGCGAGTTCCATCGTGAAGGGCATCACGACCGCAGCCTCAAGCCCCCCGACGCCAAACCATTCCATTCGTTGGACGTTGGTCGAAAGGCGCTGAGGTGCCGACTCCGGCCTGAGCACCTTTCGCGGAGGTGGATCGAATGTCAACGCGGTGGCCACGGCACCGCACTCCGTGGCCCGCTGGGCTACCGCTCGCAAAATGGCTTGATGGCCAAGGTGCATGCCGTCGAAATTTCCGATGGCCAGCACGCTGCCGCGCCCTGTCGCGCCGTAGTGCGCGGACCACGCCTGCGGGCTTGAGAACTCAGCCGCTTGAGCAGGCTCTGCGCTGTCCACCGAGTAGGGGGTGCGGGAGCGAGAATCGCCAGCGGGTTCGTCGACCCGCACCTCAAACTGCAATCCGTCATATGCCAGTCCAACATTTGTCAATCCCATCTTGCAGAGGCGCTCGTTGGTTTCCGAGTGCGACAAATCGTGCGCGATGTGCGTGAACCACGCTTGCCGCGGCTTCACACGCTTGATCAGCGCCAATGCCTGTTCAACCGTCAGATGCATCGGGTGCGGTATGTCGCGAAGCGCATCAAGAATCAGCACATCCAAATCCTCGAGCAACGCAAAAGAAGAATCCGGCAGCGAGCCGAAATCCGTCAAATACGCGGCGCGTCCGAAGCGAAAACCCAGCACCCGCAGGTCTCCGTGCAACAACGGCACCGGCACAAATTGCACACCCATCAGCTCGAAAGGACCGGTAACTTCATGCAGGGTCACGCTCGGTATCGTGCTGAAGGTCGGCCGGCCGTCAAAGACGTAGGCGAACGCGCGGCGGATGACCTCAAACGTTTCCTCCGAGCCGTACACCGGCAGCGACACATTCTGGCGGATGTTGAACGGGCGAATATCATCAAAGCCGAGGATGTGATCGGCATGGCCGTGCGTAAGAACAATCGCATCCAGGCGGTCGAGACCCACGCGCAACGCCTGCTGCCGAAAGTCCGGGGTCGTATCGATCACCACGTTCTGCCCGTTGCGGGAAAGCAGCAAGGATGGCCGCAAGCGGTTGTCATGCGGGTCGTGGGAAGTGCACACGCGGCAGTGACAGCCGAGCGACGGAACGCCCATCGACGTGCCGGAACCGAGAACAGTCACTTTTATTGGTTCGGAAGACATGGCGCGATCAGGTTGGGCAAAAGCCGCGAGTGAACCGGGCGCCCAAAAGACATAACTAGGGACGCGTTTTCGCTTTGACCTGGGCGGCTTGCGCTTGCGCGGCGACGGCCTGGTTGACTTCCAGGTAGGTCATCTTCAGCTTTCCCAGCAAATCCAGCAGCAAACTATCCTCTTCTGGCGCCAAGTTTCCGTGGGTCTTCTCGCGAAGGGCGTCGAGCATGTCGATCAACTCGCGTGCGGCATCCGGGTCGATCATCGGCTGCCCGGTTCGCGGGTCCGCGTATGCGCCCAGCACCATCGCGGCGTTGCTCCCAAGCATCCGCACCAGATTCTCGAAAGCGGGCGAGCGTTTTGGCGCGTCCGCAGGCGGTGCGGGCGCGGCAACGGCTTCGTTCACCGGGGCCGGCGGGCTTGGCGGGCGAACCGCAGCTTCACGCTCCGCTTCTCGCTCTTCCTGCTCCACTACTTCTTTACGAAGTTCGCCTTCCGCGGTAAACGGGCGGCGGTCGATGACACGAAACGAATCTTCCTGCTTATGATCGGGCAAATGACATTCCTCTATATCTTGTATTCTCTTCAAGTTTAGCATCGCAGTGCATCTTTTGGGTAGCGCCCCGCTCGAAGCCGCCTCGCGCATCGCTTGCCAAACCACACGTCATACAGTCGGCGGTTTGCTACACTCAATACTTTCTACGGACGGGACATGGCCTCGCGCAAAAAGCCCTCGAAAGCAGTCCGGAAAACTAGACTCTCTTCTCGAAAAACGACTCATACGAACCATCTGTCCCCGGGAGATTGGTTTGAGAAACTCGTCGCCATTCAGAAGCGCCTGCGCGATCCCGGCGGCTGTCCCTGGGACCGCGAGCAGACCCATCACACGCTAAGAACGTACCTCATCGAAGAAGCCTACGAGGTGCTGGACGCGCTCGAAAGCGGCGACGACGAAAAATTTGTCGAAGAACTGGGCGATCTCTTGCTCCAGGTGACCTTCCATTCGCAAATCGCCGCCGAAGAGGGCCGCTTCGAAGTTTCCGACGTGATTCGCGCGGTGCACGAAAAGATGATTCGGCGGCACCCCCATGTGTTTGGTGAGAAGCGCGCAAAAGACTCCGCCGAAGTGCTGAAGCACTGGCACAGAATTAAAGCGCAGGAGCGCCAGGCCAAGGAATCCGCTGATCCATCCGGCGCAGCGGGACGAAAACCGGAATCCGCTCTGGACGGTGTCCCCCGGGCCATTCCGGCCGCACTCGAAGGCTTGCAACTCACAAAGAAGGCCGCTCGCACCGGCTTCGATTGGGACAGCGCCGAAGGCATTTTCGACAAACTGCGGGAAGAAACCGGCGAGATCCAGCACGCGCTGAACGCGGGCAATCAACGGAAGCTCGAAGAAGAGTTGGGCGATCTGCTGTTCGCGGCAGTCAACCTGGCGCGCTTTCTTCATGTCGATCCTGAGATCGCCTTGAAAAGTGCCAATGCCAAGTTCGTACGGCGTTTTCGTGAAATGGAGCGGCAGGCTGCGAATAGCGGGCGCAAATTTGAGGACGTGCCGCGGCCCGAGAAGGAAGCGCTTTGGAACGCGGCGAAGCTGTCCGAGCCTCCGCGTAAAGAATCCAACACCGCCGCTCCGCGACAAGCCCCCGCCGCACGCAAGGCGGGTCAGCCTCGATGAGCGCTGGCGTCGTCGTGCGCAAGTGCGCGGCGCTGCAGGAATTTCAGGCCTGCGTGGCGCTGCAACGCGAAGTCTGGGGCGAGTCGGACTTGGAAGTTGAGCCGGTGACGGGCTTCGTCGTCGCCAGCGAGACTGGTGGCCAAGTTCTCGGCGCCTTCGACGGCGCCAGGCTGGTCGGCTACACGCTCGCCCTCGTCGGCTTTCGCGACGGCGTCGTTTATTTGCATTCGCACCATACCGGCGTTCACCAGGACTACCGCGATCGCGGCGTTGGCCGCATGCTGAAGCTTTTTCAACGCGAAGAGGCTTTGGGCCGCGAAATTCGTTTTATCCAATGGACCTTTGACCCGCTGGAATTGCGCAACGCGCACTTCAACTTGAACCGTCTGGGGGCGATTTGCCGCCAATACAAGCCGAATCTCTACGGGGTGACTACCAGCCCGCTCCACCGAGGTCTCGAAACAGATCGCCTTCTCGCGGAATGGCGGCTAGACTCTCCGCGTGTCATTGCCTCGATCGGCAACCTTGTCAAGGTGCCGGCTAACGCGCCCGCAGAGATTGCATTGCCGGCCGATCTGGTGCGCTGGAAACAGGGCAATTCGGAACAAGTAAAGTTCGTGCAAGATCGCATCCGCGCGGAATTCACGCATTGGTTCGCACGGGGTTACGCCGCGATCGCCACGCGGGAAACTCCTGCAGGCGCCGCTTATCTCTTGGCCCCGTGGAGCGATTTTTAGAACCAGTCTGCAAGACCGAACTAAGGGAGATCTTCACGCATGCGGATTCGTCGGGTCACTTTGCGGGAAATAGCGATGCAGCTGATCGCGCCATTCGAGATTAGCAATGGCGTGAGCTACGATCGCCGCATCCTATTGGTGGAAGCCGACGTCGACGGCGTCACCGGCTGGGCGGAATGCGTGGCCGGCGAAAATCCCCAGTACAGCCCCGAAACCGTGGAGACCGCCTGGCACATCTTGCGGGATCATCTTTGGCCGATCATGAAAGGGAAAGAGTTCGCCGCTGCGGCAGATGTCTCCGCGATGCTGGCATCCGTTCGGGGGCACAACATGGCCAAGGGAAGCCTGGAAGCTGCGATCTGGGATGCCGAAGCCAAGCACAAAAGCATCCCGCTGTGGAAGCTTCTCGGCGGCACGCGAGAGGAAATCGCCTGCGGTGTTTCCATCGGTATAAAACCATCGCTGCACGACCTGGCCACCGCCGTGAAGAAAGAACTCGACGCCGGATACCAGCGCATCAAGATCAAAATCAAGCCCGGCAAAGACTTGGAACCCGTGCAGCGATTGCGTCAGGATTTTCCCACGATCAAGTTGATGGTGGACGCCAATTCCGCGTACCGCATGGAAGACTGGCCGCTGCTAAAACAATTGGACGCCTTCTATTTGATGATGATCGAGCAGCCGCTCGGCTGGGACGATATCTACAGTCACGCCGAGTTGCAGAGGAAACTGACTACGCCGATCTGCCTCGACGAAGCCGTGCACACTTTGGAGCAAGCGCGCGCCGCGATTGCGCTGGGAGCCTGCAAAATCATCAACATCAAGCTCGGTCGCGTGGGAGGTTACACCGTCGCGCGCCGCGTCCACGACCTGTGCCAGGAAAGTGGGATCCCAGTGTGGTGCGGCGGCATGCTTGAATCTGGCATCGGCCGTGCCCACAACATCGCGCTCTCCACCCTTCCGAATTTCACCCTGCCGGGCGATGTATCCGCCAGCCGTCGCTACTGGGTCCAAGACATCGTCGAGCCGGAAGTGGTCGTTTCGCCGCAAGGCACGATCCGGGCGCCCAGTGGGCCGGGCATCGGCTTCCAGCCTCGGCTCGACCGCATCGACAAACTCACCGTGCGAACCGAACAGCTAGTCTGACGTGCCGCGATACAATGTGGCGCAGGCGTACAGCCTGTAAGCATTCGTGCGCCGGGCAGGCCACAGTTAAGAGCCCCATAAGTCCAGGATGGCTGCTTGTGCTACCGTAGTCTGCCCGAACTAGTTGGGCTCAACCCCCAAAGCGAATCGTCAGGAGATAACGTGCCAAAGACACCTCTGCGCCAGGGAGGCCCGGCCGCCCGGATCGCGGTAATTCCCGGGGACGGGATCGGTAAGGAAGTCACGCCGGAGGCCGTGAAGGTTTTGCGTGCGGTCACCTCCGCCGGCGGCCGAAGTATTGAATTCGTCGAGTTCGACTGGGGTGCGGATAAATATCTTGCCGAAGGGGTCTCTTTGCCGCCGGGCGCCGTAGAGATGCTGCGCGACGAATTTGACGCCATCCTGTTCGGCGCACTGGGCGACCCGCGCGTTCCCTCGAACCAGCACGCCGCCGACATTCTCCTGGGGCTGCGGTTCAAATTGGATCTGTACGTCAACGCGAGACCTGCGGAGTTACTCCACGACCGCCTCACCCCACTCCGCGATCGAACCGAGCGCGATATCCGAATGGTTGTCTTCCGGGAAAACACCGAGGGGCTCTACGTTGGCGTCGGAGGTTTCTTTAAGAAGGGCACCGGGGACGAAATTGCCCTTCAAGAGGACGTCAACAGCCGGAAGGGTGTCGAGCGCATCATGCGGTACGCCTTCGACTACGCCCGGCAGCATAAGCTCAAGCGCGTTTGCATGAGCGACAAGTCCAATGCCATGACCTTCGCTCATGATCTGTGGCAGCGGGTTTTCGAGGAAGTCCGTAAGGAATATCCCGAGATCGACTCCCGCCACCTATATATCGACACACTGGCTATGGAGATCGTCAGAGACCCATCACAGTTTGATGTCATCGTGACCTGCAACCTCTTCGGCGACATCATCAGCGATCTCAGTGCCCAATTGATCGGTGGATTAGGCCTGGCGCCCTCGGGGAATATCCATCCGGGTCAGACGTCGCTCTTTGAGCCGGTTCATGGATCTGCCCCGAACATTGCTGGCAAGGGAATCGCCAACCCACTGGGATCGGTGCTGGCATCTGCGATGATGCTTGAGTTTCTGGGATGGAACCGCGAGGCTTCCATTCTACGCAAAGGGGTGAAAGCGGCATTGCTCAAGAACTACTTGACATCGGATTTGGGCGGAGACAAAGGCACGACAGACGTCGGGTCCTGGCTCGCCGAGTTCGTTAGTGCGAACATCGAGCAATGTTAAGTCGTACTTGATATTTAGATTTGGAGGTTTCAACCGATACCTTTGATTCAATGGCTACGTCGCGCCAGATTCGTGATACCCATTCCTAACAGAAACCCTCCGATGTGAGCCCACCAAGCGACTCCGCCGGTTGCGGCCATACCTAAAGAAGAGACCCCCGATACGAATTGCATCACGAACCAAAGGGCTAGGATGACTACAGCCGGAATCGGGATAAGGAATATGAAGACCAGAGTCAGAATGCGCGACCGCGGATACAGGATCAGATAGGCACCCATGACCCCTGAGATCGCTCCGCTGGCACCAAGAGACGGCAACGTCGAGTTCCAGTTGAAGAGGACGTGGAGCAATCCCGCACCGATTCCGCACCCCAAGTAGAACAAGAGATAGGTGAAATGGCCGTAGAAGTCCTCCACATTGTCGCCAAAGATCCATAAAAACAGCATGTTCCCAAGAATGTGAGCGATGCCGGCATGTAGGAACATGCTCGTGACCAACGGAACGAGCGCGCCCTCAAGCGGCGCATGGCCCGCGAGAGCAGCAGGGAAACGGGCTGGGATCGTGGCATTGGCCATGACAAACACCTTGAAGGCGTGCGCGGGGAGTGTGAGTTGATAGATGAACACCGCAACGTTGGCGAGAATCAGGGCCGTGTTAACGATCGGGAAGGTTCGGCGAGGATTCAGGTCTTTGAGAGGAATGAACATGCGTCGGCGTGCAGAGTAGCGAAAGAGAAGAAAATTGCAAACACCTGTTTGCGTCGCGTCCGATAATTATTGGCCTCAGGCGGTGGTTAACAGAACGTGGAGGACACAAGATTTCAGAGGGTATCTCAAAGCGGGATCGTTCGGAAATTTTTCGGCCGCAGCGATTTTTTCGTCGGAAAGAATTGCGCCACGCCTTCGCCTATGATAAGTAAAATAGTTCTGCGTGTGCGTGCGGTTCGGACAGGTTTGCTATGCGTCCGACGCATCGTCGGCGCGCCGACAACGAATGCCCGCCCGGGAAACGGAAGCTATCATCCTAAAGACGTTCCCTCTGGGCGAGGCCGACCGCCTCGTCAGTTTTCTGGGGCGAACTTCCGGCCGCATTCGTGGCGTTGCAGGCGGGGCCCGGCGCATCAAGAACCGTTACGGTTCCACGCTCGAAGTTCTTTCTCACGTGCAGATTTGGTACGTCGAGAAGGAAACGCGCGATCTCGTGCGCATTCAGCAATGCGAGCTGATCGAGTCCTTTAACAAGGCTCAGAGCGACTATGGCCTGAGCATCGGACTGGCAGTCGTCAGTGAGATCTCCGAATTGATTTTGCCAGAACATGAAGTGGCGGAGCCCATGTTCCGGCTCATTCTGCTGGCAGCTCGCGAGATTGAACGAACGGCGGACTGGGTCTTTCCGCTGAGTTATTTTGCGTTTTGGACCGTCCGCCTCGGCGGATTTCTGCCGAGGTTTGATCGGTGTGCGGTATGCGCCGGGGTGTTTGGAAGCCAGGCGGCATTCCACGCGCCTTGGGAGCCTGGCCTCGTCTGTGAGAAGCATCGGCGACAGGGGATGCGGCCGCTGCACTTGCCTGCGCGTCAACTCGCCGAAACTTTCGCGACCCAGCGGCTGGATCGCATCGAAAGCACGGAACCTCCGCGAGCCGCCGCGAAGGAACTACGCGAGGCGGCCTTGGATTGGATCGAGCATCACACCGAAAGAAGATTGGGCACCAGGACCTTGTTGGAGACGACTTGAAAGCTAAAGTAAAACCTGAACATGATCGCACCGGCCTCACGCTTCAGGATCTAATTCTGAAGCTGTCACACTTTTGGGTTCGCCAGGGATGCGTGCTTCAACAGCCATATGACGTCGAGATGGGTGCCGGAACAATGCACCCTGAAACATTTCTTCGCGTCCTTGGTCCGGCCCCGTACCGCGTGGCCTATGTGCAGCCGAGTCGTCGGCCCGCCGACGGTCGCTACGGAGAAAACCCAAAGCGTCTCTATAAGCACTTGCAATTTCAAGTGATACTTAAGCCTGCGCCAGTCGATGTCCAGGATCTCTATCTGAAAAGCCTCGCTGCTATCGGCGTCGAACTGAAAGAGCATGACATTCGCTTCGAGGAAGACAACTGGGAGTCGCCCACGCTCGGTGCGTGGGGAATCGGTTGGCAAGTCCTTCTGGATGGACTTGAGATTACGCAGTTCACATACTTCCAGCAAAGTGGCGGGCTGGACTTGGATCCCATTTCCGTCGAACTCACATACGGCCTCGAACGCATCTGCGCGTTCCTGCAAGATGTCGAGAGCGTCTATGACATGCGATGGTCTGCCGACAAAACCTACGGCGACATTCGCCTGATGGAAGAGCAGCAATTCTCCGCATACAGCTTCGATCGCAGCGACGCCTCGGCGATTCGGGCAGAGTTCGAGTTACACGAGAAGCAAGCTAAAGAATTACTCGACGCCTTCGCATCTTTGGAAGGAAAGAATAACTCGAGATTTCCGGTGCTCGCGGCCTACGACCATTGCTTGAAGTGTTCACACCTGTTCAACCTGCTCGACGCTCGAGGTGTGATCTCGACCACCGAGCGCGCCGCGTTAATGGGTCGTGTCAGAACCGTGGCGTGTCGAACGGCTGCGGCGTACCAGCAACAGATCGGTGGCCCCACTGTTCGCCGTGAGGTGTGGGCATGACCAAGCGGCCGCACCAATCTTCAAGTGATACTTCCGAAAAAAAATTACCTCTTCTCTTCGAGATCGGCTGCGAAGAGATGCCCGCCGGGATGCTTCCACGAGCTGAGGAAGAACTGAAAGTAAGTCTTGAGAAGCTACTGACGGCCGAGAACCTCATCGATGGCATCAACGTCGAAACCTTCAGCGGACCTCGTCGCCTGACCGCCCATGTCACCGGCTTTCCGGTGAAACAGGCAGACGTCGTTAACGAAATCACCGGTCCACCGAAGTCGGTCGGCTACGATCAGGTCGGCGAGCCGACACGCGCTGCTGTGAGCTTCGCCGAAAAGCAGGGAATTCGACTGGTGGACATTTTTATCGTCCAGACTCCCAAGGGCGAATACCTGGCCGCCAAACAAACCAAGCGCGGCCGCACTTCTGAACAGATTCTGAGCGAGATTCTGCCCCGAGCCATTCACGACCTTTCCTGGCCCCGAAGCATGACTTGGACCGGCCTTGACGGAGCACGGTTCATTCGCCCTATCCGCTGGATCGTGGCCCTGCTGGGGGGCAAGATCTTGAAATTCACGTTCGGCGGAATCCCTGCTGGCGACGTAACCCGCGGTCATCGGTTTCTGGGCGCCTCCGAAATCCGCGTGCGCGACTTCGCGGACTACGAGAAGAAGCTTCGCGCCAACGGCGTGATTCTGCGCCCTTCCGAGCGCCGCGAAAAGATTGCGCGCGAACTCTCCGCCCACACAAAAAAGAGTGGCTCCCGCCTCCACGAAGACCCCTCGCTGCTCAATTTGGTGTCTTACTTAAATGAATATCCAACGGTCATCGAAGGTGGGTTCGACGAAAAGTTCCTCAGTTTGCCGGATGAAATTCTGATTACGGTCATGCGCGACCATCAGAAATACTTCGCGGTTGAGAAGCGAAACGCGGAACTCGCCCCTAATTTTCTCGCCGTAATTAATCTCGCGAAGGATTCCAAGGGTCTAGTTCGCACCGGCCACGAAAGCGTCCTCCGGGCTCGTTTTGCCGACGCGCAGTTCTTCTGGGCCTCCGACCAGAAATGTCGGCTCGCCGACTATCTCCCAAAGCTCGCCAAGGCCACTTACGAGTCTCGCCTCGGCAGCTATGCCGACAAGGTCGAACGCGTTCGCGCCATTGCTCGCTGGCTCATGGAGCAATGGTTCAACCTGGGAATCCCGCACGCTTCCGTCGCTGACGCCGACCGTGCCGCCGAACTTGCCAAGTGCGATTTAGCTACCGAAATGGTTCGCGAATTCCCGGAACTCCAGGGCATCGTCGGCGGACTCTACGCGCGTGCCCAAGGTGAACCCGATGATGTCGCCGATGCCGTCTACGACCACTATCGTCCTGTTGGTCTCGATGATCCAATCCCGCACAACCTCATTGGATGTGGCGTGGCGTTGGCGGACAAGCTCGACTCTATCGTAGCGTGCTTTGCGGTAGGCATTATCCCCACAGGTTCAAGTGATGCTTACGCTTTGCGCCGAGCAGCATTGGGTGTAGTAAAAGTCATACTTGATAAAAAACTGCCACTGTCTCTTTCTCTTGCGATTTCCTCTGCCGCCAAAGCCTTGCACACCTATGCGCCGAAGCGCGCCGTCACGCCTGCCCAGAAATCGCAAATCATGGAGTTCCTTCTTGACCGCGCGAGATTTGTGTTCCGCGAACGTGCGGGCTTTACCTATGACGAAGTCAACGCCGTGTTCCGCGCGGGTGCCGACGATTTGGTCGACGCACAGAAGCGCCTGCTCGCTTTGCGCGCCATCCGCAAATCCAAGAACTTTGAACCGCTGACGGTTTCCTTCAAGCGTATTCGCAAGATCCTCGAGAAGGCCAATTTGAAAGACAGTACGATCGTTAATCCGGACCTGTTTGAGAGTGACGCAGAGAGAGAACTCTTTGCGGCCGGCAGGGAGGCAGCAGTTAAAGTACAAGCTGAGAAAAGGGATGGCCGCTACGATCAAGCTCTGGATCGGATCGCGGGCTTGCGGAAGTCCGTGGATCGGTTCTTTGAAGAGGTCATGGTGATGGCCGAGGATGAAGCGATACGTAAGAACCGCCTCGCGCTGCTGTCGGAACAACTGCGCGAGTTTACAACCATCGCGGACTTTTCTGAAATCGGAGGAGACGAACGCCGTTGAAATATAAAGCGTTTGTTCAGGTCGCGGGCAGCGGCACCGACCAAGCGCGTCGACACGCCGACAACGAAGGAGCAACTTTAATTGTCGGCGTACCCACCGGAGGCAATTGCAGGGGCGGGGCTGGCCCCGCACGGCCGACCCGTAAAACGCAATCGCTGCCGGCAACTGCGCGATTGCACACTCTACTAAACAGAGACTTTCGTTTCACAATAAATCAAATGCGAGGGATACAGTGACTAAATGGGTTTATTTCTTCGGAGCAGGTAAAGCGGAAGGCGATAGTTCCTGGCGCGACCTGCTCGGCGGCAAAGGCGCAGGCCTCGCCGAGATGACCAAAATTGGCCTTCCGGTGCCTGCCGGCTTCACCATCTCCACCGAAGCTTGCGACTATTACTACAAGAACGGCAAGAAGTATCCCGCGGAACTTAAGAAGCAAGTCGCGGAGAACGTATCCCGGTTAGAGAAAGTCACCAAGAAAAGGCTGGGAGACCCCAAGAGCCCGCTCCTCGTCAGCGTCCGCTCTGGGTCCGCACGTTCCATGCCCGGGATGATGGAGACCATTCTCAATCTGGGCCTCAACGACCGCTCCGTGCAGGGACTCGCTGCCAGCGTCAATAACGAGCGCTTTGCCTACGATGCCTATCGCCGCTTCGTACAAATGTATTCCAGCGTTGTCATGGAACTCCCCAAGGGAGACCTTGAGGACCGCCTCCATGCAATGAAACAACGCGTCAGTGTGAAGGAAGACACCGCCGTACCCGCGAGCGGTTGGAAAGAACTCGTCGCTGAGTACAAGGCATTCTTCCGGCAGAAAACCGGCAAGGACTTCCCCGAGGACCCTATCGAGCAGCTCTGGGGCGCCGTCGGTGCGGTGTTCGGTTCATGGATGGCAGAAAAAGCGGTCACCTATCGCCGTGTGGAGAAAATCACCGGTCTGCTGGGCACTGCGGTCAACGTCGTACAAATGGTCTTTGGAAATACGGGCGACAATTCCGGCACAGGGGTCTGCTTCACGCGCAACCCCAGTTCCGGCGAAAAAGTCTTCTACGGCGATTATCTCGTCAACGCGCAAGGCGAAGACGTCGTAGCCGGCATCCGAACGCCCATGCACCTCACCGAGATGAAGAAGATCATGCCCAAGGTCTACGGGCAGCTCGAAAAAGTTCGAGAAAAACTTGAGAAACACTTCCGCGATATGCAAGACATGGAGTTCACGGTCGAAGACGGCACCTTATATATGTTGCAGACCCGCACGGGCAAGCGCACTCCCTCCGCCGCATTCCGCATGGCCGTCGACATGGCCAACGAGAAACTCATCACCAAGGAAGAAGCAGTGATGCGCATCAAGCCCGAAGACATCGAGCGCCTCTTTTACCCGGTCATCGACACGAAGTTGGACAAAAAATCCCTCGAGTCCAGAATCCTCGGCACCGGGATCAACGCGGTCCCGGGTGCGGCCGTGGGCAAGGTCGTCTTTTCCGCCCACGACGCCGAAGAATGGGCCAGGAGGGGTGAAAAAGTCATCCTCGTTCGCCGCGAAACCAGCCCCGAAGATGTTGGAGGCATGGCTGTCGCGCAAGGAATCCTCACAGCAACGGGCGGGAAGACCAGTCACGCCGCCGTAGTTGCCCGCGGTTGGGGAAAGTGCTGCATCGTCGGCGCGGAAAAATTCAACATCGATTACAAATCCAAGACCATGACCGCGGGCGGCAAGAGCGTGAAGGAAGGCGAGTGGATCACGCTGGACGGCGGGGAAGGCGTGGTTTACTCCGGCCAGATGGATCTGGTAACTCCGCAATTTCCGCCAGCCTACGAAACCCTGATGAAATGGGGCGATGGCATGCGCCGCCTGGGCGTCCGCACTAACGCCGATACGCCGCAGGATGCGCGCAAGGCCCGCGATTTTGGCGCAGAAGGCATCGGCCTCTGCCGCACAGAACACATGTTCTTTACTGACTTCGAGCACCCCGAAAAGGGCCAGGAACGCCAGCGAGCCATTCAGGAAATGATTCTCGCAGATACGAAGGATGTCAGAGTTAAAGCGTTAGATAAGCTTTTGCCATTCCAGCGCCGCGACTTCATCGGGATCTTCAAAGCCATGGACGGCTTCCCGGTGACCATCCGCCTCATCGACCCACCTCTACATGAATTCGTTCCGCACGAGCGGAAGAAGCAAGAAGAGCTAGCGAAGGAACTTGGTCTTAGCCCGGACGTAGTTGCCCGTCGGGTTGAGCAACTCCATGAATCAAACCCGATGCTCGGGCACCGCGGCTGCCGCTTGTGTATCACCTATCCGGAAATTCTTGAGATGCAGGTCCGAGCGATTATCGAAGCCGGCATTGAGTGTAAAAAGGCCGGAGTTAAAGTGTTGCCTGAGATCATGCACCCGCTCACTCTCGACAAGAAAGAGTTTTCCATCCTTGAACAAGCCACGCGTCGAGTCGCCGACGAGTTGATCAAGAAATCTGGAGTAAAACTCGAA
>Ga0210401_10001574_pt1 | contig 26280 bp, 16 predicted proteins | sample IncBWH32MmetaG_FD_150866 | JGI IMG/M metagenome (GOLD analysis project Ga0210401, IMG submission 150866) | Forest soil microbial communities from Barre Woods Harvard Forest LTER site, Petersham, Massachusetts, United States - Inc-BW-H-32-M | ecosystem: Environmental > Terrestrial > Soil >...
GCTCGCCGGCGAGCCGGCGAGCCACAAACTGAAGCCTTTCATCCATCACCGAACACTCCTTCCAAGGCATCGCTTCCTCCCTAAAAAAAGGAGAAAGTGTAACCCATGTGTCCGGTACAATCTGTCAACTATGTGTCGGGTCGCTCACTTTTCAATCATGTTTTTAGAAGCTCCTCCTGATCAGAGGCGCTCGGAACATTTCCAATATTTGGAACAGTAGAAGGTTTCGGAAGCTCAAGTTCGATGCACATACGATCCGCAACTTCACGGCGGAACGCCGAGTCTTCACGGATTTTTTCCTCGAGGTCGCTCGTGTCTTTTCCGCTCCATCCAAGCCAGAAATTGCGAAGTCCATTCGGGGCACCCCTGAAAATGCAAACTTGAGTTTGTGAAAAAAGTGAAAATCGGTTCTTGCTATCCAGGTCGGGGGAGGAGCAAGCATCCCGTCTTGCTCGTCCGCTAGCTCGGATTCTATTCGACCGCAACGAGCCAGGTCAGGAATCGCATCCAACAAATTCGTTGCTCTGATACCCTCGGGTCTTCATTTAAAACGATTTGGCCAAAGGCGCAAGAATAAATCCTGGCAAAACAGCGTTCCGCCAGTTTGAATTCTCCCTCATGCACGCTGGTCCAAAAACCCGCATTCAGGTTACATCCGGGTCAACGCTGCAGCGCTATTTGCGCCCGTTTTTCGTCAAGCTAAATCCTTTTAGGTTACTTTTTTATAACGACTTCCATTGCCGGTCTTGCTGTTGTTATGATCGCTATCGTTGGGGGCGCCATATTTCAGCGAACTGGTCGGGGTTTCGTGCGGCTCGTCACTGGAGGGTCAATCGACGCTCGTCCCTTATTGGCCTTGGAAAAAAGTTGTGAGGACGATTTAAGTCTATGACTCACAGGCAACGAATCCTCGCCGACCGGATCCTTGCGGTTCCAGCTGCGTTTCTATTCAACGGCATAACCCAAATCCTCGGCATACTGCTTCGGCGCGATCACACGATTACGTCGTCCAATGTTAACCACATCATCGTGGCCAAGCTACTCGGTATGGGCAGCATTATTCAAGCCGCACCTTTGCTTCGGGCTCTCAAATTACGATACCCCAAAGCAAAACTAACCTTCGTGACGATGCGGTCCAACCGGGAACTGCTATTGCGGTTGTCTTGCGTTGACGACGTTCTTGTGCTGGATGACCGCCGTCTGTTGACAATGGTAGTCACCACGCTTCGGACTATTGCAACCTTGATCCGTATGCGAGCCGATTTGTATTTTGATCTTGAAGTTTATTCCGGGTTCGCCTCTCTTCTCGCCCTTTGGGCTGTGACGCGTAATCGTTTGGGATTTTATCGCCACAGTACCGCATTCAAGAAGGGTATCTACACACACCTCGTCTATTTCAATTCACGCATGCCGGTCCGGCAGTTGTATCTTCAGCTTGGCCGAGTCGCGGGGATCCCCGCCGGTCAATGCGAAATTACAGGACCGCTTGTAGTCCACGACCACGAGCGATCCAAGGTGACTCGGTTCCTGTGCGAAGCCCCCGGATGGCAGGCGGAAAAACCGTACATAGTGATCAATCCGAACGCCTCGCCCTTGTTAGTGGAGCGTCGCTGGCAGATTGAGAACGTGATCGAAGCCATCGGACGTCTCGTCTCTTCTGGGAGTCAGATTGCGCTCATGGGATCTCCCGATGAGGCACGATATGTGCGAGGACTCTATGAAATGCTCACGCCAGACGTACGATTGCGGGTCGTCAATACTGCCGGGCGGCTGACTTTTGGCGAACTCCTTGCGCTGCTCAAGGGAGCTGCCTGTGTTCTGACGAACGATACCGGTCCAATGCATATGGCAATTGCGCTGGAGCGGCCGACGGTCTGTCTTTTTGGGCCAGCAAATCCTGAACATTATGGGCAGGATTTGCCCTTTGTCGAGATTTTTTATGAGCGGGTATCTTGCAGTCCATGCTTATACGAAGCGGACGTCCCACCGTGCGGTGGGAATAACATCTGCATGCAGCGAATCAAACCGCCAGAGGTGGTCGCTGCCGTCCGAAAGCTCGCGAGCGAGGGTTTCCGAGATCGAAATTTGCAGAATCATGGACAGTTGATCAGCCTTCCGGTCGTCTCTGACGCACCGGACGGCACACCTTTGGGAGTTGTAGATTGCAGATCTTCAGGGCATGTCGAGGAGCAAGATGAGCGCTTCTTTGAGGATCCAACGGTTGGGGAACGTCCGAACACATTTGGATCGCAGCGGGAAGGTACCACCGAAGATGATAATCCAAGCGCGACTCGAATTTGGATCGCGCGAACGGCAATCGTCGCCTTCGCGGCCGCTCTGGCCTGCTACACGTGGGGCCACTGGGGAGATTTCCAGGTCGATAGCGGAAGGGAACTTTACGTTCCTGCGGAAATACTCAAAGGAAAACTTTTGTTCCGGGACATTTGGTACATGTATGGACCTCTTGCGCCTTACTTGAAAGCTTTTCTTTTTCGAATCTTCGGCGTCCAGTTGACAGTGCTATACCTCTTCGGTTTGACGTTGGCGATCGGTACGGCCCTGATCACATTCGAAATCGGGCGCCGCTTCGGTCTGGGGCTCTTGGGTAGCGCGGTGCCTTCGCTGTTTTTCTTGATCGAGTCGTTTTACCCAACGATCCGCAATTTTGTTTTTCCCTACAGTTATGCGGCCTCGTTAGCCGTATTTCTCGGAATGGCGTGCTTGTATTTTGTGATCCTGCACGCTTCCGACATGCGCATGTTGCATCTCGGGCTGGCGGCTGTATTGGCCGGGCTTGTCGTTTTGACGAAACAAGAGTTTGGCGTCGCCTGCCTCGCCTTGCTGGGATTCGAAATCGCGGCCAGCCACTGGATTCGGCGTTCATGGCCAGAAACGCTTCGGAACATCGCCTTGTGTTTTGCGGGTCTTTTGCCGGCCGTGGCGGTCTACGGATGGTTTTTCTGGAAACTATCGGCCAGATTCATCCTCATTGAAAATTGGATTCAGACGCCCGGCACGTATTTCATGCGCACGTTTGCACAAATAACCATACCATACCAGGGCCTTCGCTTTGTGCCGTCGGAATTATTGGAGAATACGGAATATACAATCCTTTGCCTGGCCGCATGGGCCTTTTTTGCGTGCGTTGCCGTGATTGCGATCAAGGAGGTGGAACTCGTCTCACGCTACTCGATGACAGCGTGCGTAATCGCGGTTCTTTCTCCCATGTGGATTGCCAACATTTCTTTCCTTCAGTATCCCTTGAGACGAAGCTTTTTCATCGATGCGATGACTCAAGCGGTATTCCCGAAGGGGATATTCTTTCTCATCTTATTTTTTATAATTCATGCGCTCTGGAAGTTGGCGAAAGCGCCGAGAGTCGGATTGGATCTTCAAGAAGCCGGACTTGGAATCTATGCGGCCTTAGTCGGTTTGCGGTCGATGATGGAACTTCGGGCCCCAAGTTTCGACTGTGCAGTTTTTTTTAATGGCCCCGCATTCCTGATATTTGTCATTCTCCTATTTAGGATTATTTCTTGGGGGTGCCAGCAGTTGAATCCCAGGCGTCGCAATTTTGTGGTCGGGAGCATGTTAACTGCCGAGGTTGTCATGCTGCTTATCCTTTTTTTTCCGAACCCTCAAGTGCTCTCAACCCGCCTCGTTACGGGCAACGGAAGTTTTTATACCAGGCCGGACGTGGCGGTTCTCTTTCCGCAGATCATTTCCTTCATGAAGACGCATACTCGGAACGGAAAGGATATTCTGGTATTGCCGGAACCGCCCAGTTTGTATGTTTTTGCCGGGATGGAGGCTCCCAGCCGATGGTACTCGCTCGTACCTGGTTATGTGGCGCCTGAGCAGGAACAAGAATACATCAATGAAGTAGCCTCCAATCACGTGCGCTATGTCTTGATCGCGAACCGCGGCGTAAGGGAGTATAGAGTGCGAGATTTTGCGGACGGTGGCTACAATCAGGCCATTCATGAATGGATTTTGGCGAATTTCGTGAGGGACGGTCAGTTTACATCGCCTTCAGAGGCACCGGGATACGACGACCCTTACATTCTTTGGGTATATAAGAGGAAAGATCTGGCGGGAGAACTTTGAAGCAAGTTAAAAGTTGTGGCGTCTGGAGTAGGGCAGGACGGCAGTTTTAGTTTCCGGGAGTTATCCCAACTGCTTCGTTGGGGCTTATCTGACTTTGCGGGACAGGATGTGCCGAGGTTCCTCCGCCAGATTCGTTGCGAGAATACAGCAGGACCGTAATAACACCAAAATCTTGTGATTCAATCAAATGGCGCCCATGACCGAACTCTGCGCGAGCCGTGTCACGCGAATGATGAGGATTGCCAAAAAAGTCGGCGTCGTAATTCAACACGAGCCATACGCGGTCTCCGGCAGGTCTTGCAGCAGCCAACTCTCTTTCGATTCCCCGGTACTTGAAATCATGCCCGGTCAGCTCAGAACTGCCTTGTCCTTGGAGTGCGTCAGGCCATGGCTGCGGAAATTCCCTCTGCGATCGGTAGAATTCAAACGGTACATGCCCATTACGGTGAAAGAAGAAAACGCCGTCATGAGGTTGAGCGCGATCTAAAACAAAAGTAGTGGCGCCGAGCCAATCATCCCGATTCGCATCAAAATCTCTGTCGTAGTAGGATGCGATGCCCATAAATGACGCTGCTGAAATGGCTGCGCAAAGCATCCACCCCAGCCATATAGGTCGTATGCTTGTGATTCCTGCGGCGGCAATCAGGACCAGCGCGGGAAGGCAAGGGATTAAGTATCGATTCACGAAAAGCGGCAGCGCAAAGGATTCCACCAGAACTACTAAAATTGGGAAGATCAACCACACCAATACGAACGCGCGGCTCCAATTATCTAATTTTCTTCCATTGGCGCGCCACGCCTTCCAAGCGCCGAATCCTGCCAACAGGACGGGGATCAAATACAGCGCAAAGAGTGGCCATCCCCCGTTTCCGGTATACGCCAGCAAGAAATACCAAATCGTTTCCAATCGTGGCCTCTTGATCCACAAGATCGGATAACCTGTCCCGGCGAGGAAAACCACGACGGGACTCACGAGGTATGCAGATCGGATCGCACTTTTCCGGAAAGGCTGCCACGTAAGATCCTCACGCTTCAGATACCAAAGAAAAACTCCATGCGCCAACATCACCAATCCGCCGAAAAAATGGGAATAAATCAGTAGCACGCTGACTGCGGTGTAAGCTCCCCATTTCGCCGATTCTGGCTCCTGAAGGTTGCGAACAAAAATCAAACTCGCCAGTACCGTGAGAAGCACAACGAGCGCATAGCTTCTTGCTTCCTGCGCGTAGTAAATATGATACGCGTTTATCGCAAGCAGCCACGCCGCCACGAGTCCTGTCCAGCGGTCAAAGAGGCGCTTTCCGAGAATGTAAACGAGTGGCAAAGTGGCCACCGAAATCAGGACGGAAAATCCTCGGATGAATGCTACCGATCCTCCCATGCGCATCCAAAAGTGGAGTAGAAAATAGTAGAAAGCCATGTTGTCTTCCTGGTTCCACAGGGCCAATAAGTATTGCGGCCAGGAAAGCTTCGCGATTCCAGCGCTAACGCACTCGTCAAACCAGAAACTTTTGGCTGTGAGGGCATGGAGCCGAAAAGATGCAGCGACTAAACTGATCAAGGCAAGCAACAGCGCCGTCATCCCGGTGCTCGTGGTCCAGCGAGCGGGGTCGATGGATGCCGCAGACAGCGTTTGGGGCCGCGATGCTTCATCAACCATATGTTTAGACCTTTCCCGATGCGCTGTAAGCCGACAGGCACGGTCCCGTGGAACTTATTCAATAACCGCCAGCTCCCACATAAATCATGCAGTTGTTGCGCGTGAAGAGTTGAGCAGGACTGCCGTTTGTTCATCGAGCCTCTTAACCTGAATCGGCGGAATAACTTCGCTTCGTGGCGGACTGCGATTGACATGGCGCTCAGATTTGCATGAGGTTTCGCGCCAAAAGCACAGCTTTGCACAGACCGTAAGGATGTGGTACCAGACACTTCAAAATCATTCATACGCCGGGCCACACGGCCCCAATCGATCTGGAGTACAAAGAAGATCTCCGGACGCGAATAATGCGGCCGGCTCCGCCTCTTTCAGTAGACGCCAAAAACGACGGCATCGTTCCCTGAATACAAGACAGGATACGTTCTTGGATACTCCTGCGACGCCAGCCATTCTCCTAAGTTAGAAAGAATCAACTTCCCGTCCGGTCGATGAATGACGATGTACTTCACATGATTCTCGGTCAATTGGCGGCGTTGTTCGTCGAGATCCCTCCATAACAGCTGGTCATTCAGAGTCTTGTACACTGGGCGGGAAACGTTGCCACCGACGATCGGGTGGAGATGGCAGGCCTGGTACATCATGTAGGCATTTTCCTCTATGTAGTCGCCATCCGGTAAATCGAGCACGGCAGCATGCCGGTCAGGATCCTGTGCCACAAGCGAATACGCCGGCAAGCAGGCCACGGGCGTGCCCGGCAGGCCCAGAGCCAGGGGATAAAAGTCGAGCGCCATCAGCAGGACGATCACCGTAATCGTGCCGCGGCCGATCCAGGTGGCGCCATGCTCCCGCCAGATTGTTGAGATCGCGTAGCCGACCCCGATCGACAGGAAAAGATAAACTAGAGTCATCGCACGCCCTGGACCCCTGACATTCTTGAAAAACGGCAGATAACTCAGCAGCAGATCAGGAAGGGGAATCGTCGATCGGCCGAGCACATGAAGGTGGCTGCCGCTCGCGATCACGGCGAACAAGCCCATGCCACTGAGGACAAACGCGATCAACTCCCGATCCATTCGCTTTCGTCGCAGGATCAGCCAGGCGAGTAGCGCGATGTTGACCAGGCCGAGGTACGCGACGTTTTCCCATGCGTTTCCGGTCATCTGCGAACGGATATGTTCCGACTTTGCGGACAAGTAGTGAACCGGCGGGAAGGCCACGTAGCCGTACAGGTCGGCGACGTAAGTCTCTGTTCCTTCCGCGTAGACGTTTGCGCCCCTCGCTGCTTGCGCGACCATCGGCACCAGCAGCGGTGAGAGCAGCACCAGCAGACCCACGAAGTTGCAAAGGACTACGATCAGTGGCCAGACGTTGAGGAAGCGCCTCTGCCTGATCGCCACGACAGCGTAAAAGAACGCCATGAAATAAATGCAGTAGAACAGGTAATACCAACACGATAGAGCGCTCAGCGCGAAGCAAAGCGTCGATAGCACCGCAAAGCCACGGCTCCGCCTCTCCACCGCCAGGATGAAGAACAATGCGAAGAACGGAATGAATTCAATGGACGAGACATGCATGTGGTGCGTGACCTGCGCGACGTGCGACGGATTGAATGCGAACACGGCGCCCCCGACCATCCCGCCCAAGGTATCGCCTGTGAAATGTCGAACGAGGTAAAATCCGCCGATCGCGGAAATCGGAAATGAGATGACCAAAAGGAAGTTATGCAACGCGACTAGGCCGGACAGGTGCGCTCCGAATAGCGCGCCGAAGATCATCGCAACGACAAGCTTCGGATAAGCAAAGGAATGGTAGTAAAGCGTCATTCCTTCCGGATGTCTAATCAAGTTGGTATAACCAAGATCGTGAAAGGATCTGACCTGGGACGCCGCATACCAAGTGTTCCAGAAATCCTGCATGTTGTCTTCCGGCGGTCCGATTAGGGTATTGCCGACGTGAGGAATGAAGTTGCGGAATACGAAAACCGTCAGTGCGGTGTACACCAAAATCAAAAGGCCGAGGCGAACCGTGGGGCCCGCGACGCCGGCCGATTCATCCGTTATGGAATTTCGATGGTCTATCATATCTCTGGCGGACTGAAACGTTGCCAATCGTCCTGATTACTATCGTTGTAAGCTTAAACCTACAACAAAACTTATTTGGCTTGCGTCCCTCGACTTATGAAGTGATCGCAAAGGGTTTCTATTCTTCATTTCAAAGCAGATGGAATTGCACACATACTTATCTTCATTCGAGCGGATCTGGCATTGCCTCCTACGCGTAAGCCCGAACGGACCCTGGAATGAATGATATTCCACCAGATCATCTAGCCTTGAAATACTCAAAGGCGCTGTCCGGGTATCTTGGTGGGAAAGAACCACTCGTTGTTCTCGTCCCTCAAATCGCGCGTTTCACCCCTTCGATCACGAAATCCGGACTAACGCTGTCTGGCTGCACCCACAATCGAACGATGTTGCTTTGTGGTCCGCGAGGAATTCAGCAATCGCTTTCTTGACCCCTCCGAGATGAGAATCATGGATCAAGATTAGGCCGCGGTCGTTCATTTTCTCCCAGAGAAAATTAAGGCTGTCAATAATTCCCTTGTACAAGTCAACATCGAGATTTACAAAACTGAGCTGCTCACCGTTCAAAATTGAGCCACTTTCCGGAAACTTACCCTTCGTCAATGTAACGCCCGTGAATCTTGCGAGGTATTGCGCGACCTCTTCCTGTCCCGCGCTGAACTGATTCTCGCGAAACCATTTCTCATCTTCGTTACCGAGACTAGGCAACCCCTCAAACGTGTCAAATCCATAGAATTTCTTATCGCCCTTCAGCTGACAAATGATCGCTGCGCTGCCGCCGCGGTACATGCCGATTTCGGCCATGCTTCCAGGGACGTTCGCTTGCATACGGGCCAGGCTATAAAGCGAATACGCATCCAGGGGATTCATCTGCAGATCGGCCTCTCGGAAAGCCTTATCAATTAGGGCCAAGGCTTCAGGCTCTCTATAGAATTTCAGCAGCGAAACCTGAAATTGTTTATTGACAAACTCAACCGAATTATAAAGAGGTGGTGTGTGAAGTAGATTTGAAAGTGTTTTGTTCATTGAGTCTCCGGGTTCGCCTGCCCGAGTTTTTGCACTCTGTTGAGTGAGAGACTTTACATCACAGCCACAGAATCTGAAACTCGATTGGGACGAGGCCATGGGCTACCGGCGGCTTGTAGCCGAGCGCCAAAAGGTGGCCGTTTGTTGTATTTCAACTCTCCACCTCTCGATCATCGCTCCTGGAGAAGCCTTCGAACCGCGACCGTACCGATAAAGCCACTGTCGCCTCTATTAAATATCTTCTTCGGACAGACCTCGCTACGTGATAAAATATCTTCCCCCAGCAGGCAAACCCATTACGCATTGTAAGCCGTCGAAATGTTACTTGCCTATGGATGTCTCCTTTCGATAGTCCAATTCTTGGATATCCGACTCGAGGTGTTCCAAAAGTCAGAATGGGTCAAGCATTAACCTGTTAGTACTCAAATTCCAGGGGAATCACCCCGCCCTCTACCGGCGGGGCTGAATCCAGTTACGGTAGCCTTTCAACCTCGCTGACCTCGGGAAGAGTTACTTCGGCGGGGGCGGCGGGCTGCGGTTCGGAAGTGGGAGCGCGCTGCGTGCGCTGCCAAAGTTGGCCCCACCATCGTTGCGCTAAGGAGACGACACCGATATACAGGAAGCCTGAAACGAATAGCAGCAGGAACGGCACCATCCTATAATTCCCCATTCGAAACATGGAAATAATCCCATAAACGTAATATAAGCCGAAAGCAATTTCGACGAGGGGAACCCATCCGGCGGGGCTCCAATATTGCTTGGCAAACCAGGCTCCGGACTTGCCGTCCATGTTGTATTTGGGGGTTCTGACAAAATCCGACTTGATCCCCAATATTCCCTCGAGTACCGCCTTGGCGTTTGACACTGAGAGACCGATGCCCAACGCCATCAGCAGGGGCAAGAACAGGAACAATCGCTTCCACTCTCGTGGATAAAGTGATCGTTGCGAAACCACATAGAAAGCCACAATTGCCACGCTTGATATAATTCCCGGCACGTCGATCCAAACAGACTGAAAGCGGCCGTGATGGAATCGCACCAGCGTGGCGGGCAAAAGCAGTACCGAAAGGATTACCATTACAGGGGCAGTAAGGGGTGCGGTCAGATGGAAAAATGCCTCGAACTTGGCACGCACGGGAGCGTCAGAAAGCAGTATCCGCGGCAGAAGCTTCTTCGCGGTCTGTATCAAGCCCTTGGACCAGCGTGATTGTTGTGCTTTAAAGGCGTTCATCTCGACCGGCAGCTCCGAGGGGCACTCAATATACGGAAGGTAGAGAAATCGCCAGCCACGAATCTGGGCACGGTAGGAAAGATCGGTATCCTCGGTCAGGGTGTCGTGCTGCCATCCGCCCGCGTCATCTACCGCCGCGCGCCGCCAGACACCCGCAGTGCCATTGAAATTGAAAAATGCCCCGCTTCGCGATCTCGCGCCTTGCTCGATGGTAAAATGGCCGTTCTGCATTATCGATTGGACTTCCGTCAGGACAGAATAATTCCCGTTCAAATAAGTCCAGCGCGCCTGGACCACCGCTATTTTCGGATTCTGAAAGTAAGGGAGGGTGCGACGCAGAAAATCCGGCTCTGGCACAAAATCGGCATCGAAGTGCGCAACGAATTCTCCGGTGGCGAATTTCAAGCCTTCCGCTAAATTTCCCGACTTGAAGCCCGCACGATTACCACGATGGAAATAACGAACAGGCAAGCCTCGTTTCTGCCACCGTTTGACGTGGAATTGCGCCACTTGTTGGGTATCATCAGTCGAGTCATCGAGCACCTGAATGTCGAGCAATTGGCGCGGGTAATCAATCCCCGCGACGGCCTCCAGCAGGCGTTCGACAACATAACGTTCGTTGTAGAAAGGAAGTTGTATGGTGACCGCAGGCCACTCGGTTTGATCGGGGCCAACTGGGGGTACGTTCCGGCGCCACCTTAGGTAATTGTAAACCAACCAGCCCTTATGTAGCCCATAGACCGTTAGAATTGCCAAGGCAGTAAAATACGTGATTAGCACGGCCAAATCGAACGAGTTGAACGAGTGCATCCCGTTTAATGTATCCTTTCCTGCCGCGACCAGAATCATGTGATGTTGCGCAAACATGAAATCCGCCTCCCGGCTACTCGTACCTGAGTGATTGACATGGATCGACCCGGGCCGCTCGACTTGCTGGTAAGTAACCGAAAAGTAGCCCACACAGACATGAAACAAATAAGGCCAGCAACGGGGAGATCCAGGATGACTGCACGTTGATTGACTGCTGCAATATAGGTTTCACAAATATAGGGACCGATAACCCCAACATTATACCTGCCAGCGCACCGGCCAAGCTGATGACCAGCGCCTCCAAAAGAAACTGACGGAGAATCTGAATCCGCCGGGCTCCAAAGGCTCTCCTGATCCCGATTTCCTGGGTGCGCTCAATCACAGATGCCAGCATAATGTTCATGATCCCCACTCCACTGCTGACCATAGCGATGATTGCAACCGCCAGCATGACTAATCTTAGGGTGAAGGCAACCCGTTCTGCCATGTTCAGGATCGGCTCCAAATTCTGCACGCGGTAGACGGACGGACCCGGGTGCCGGCTTTTGAGAATCCGGGCCACGCTTTGCGTTACGGTACCAACTTCACTCGCGGTGCGCGCTTGTACATAGAGCTGGGCCACATGATCTTCGCCAGTAACGTACTTCATCTGTTCGAAAGGTACCAAAACGGATTCGCGCTGAATCTCGGCCAGGCCAAAACTCGTTACGCGTTCCGTAAAGACTCCGATGACCTTGAACCGCAGTTCACCCAGGCGAATCTTCTTCCCGACAGGGTCTTCGCCAGGCGACAAGCGTTCCGCAAGACTGGAAGTAATCATGCAAACTTTGCTTTGAGCTTGGCCATCCGTCGGTTCGAAGTAGCGACCTTGCAAAATGACAAGCTTTCGGATTTCCTGAAACCCATTCGTCACACCAACCAGATTTGCGGGGACTTCGTTTCCCTCGATTCGCGCGGTAACGGGAATTGACCGAGTACCTGCGGTTTCAGTCACTTCCGGAATAGCTGCTTTCACTGCGGCCACGTCGGCCAAGTTGATATCTTCGCTTCGCGCGGGAGGACGTCGAGGGTCATAATCGTAGTTGGCGTAGATAACGTTCGAACCGATCCCTTCGATTTGGTCCAACACGTAGCGTCGTTCGGTGAGTGAGACAGTTACTACCAAAATAATGCACGCACTCCCGATCATTACTCCGAAAATTGCGAGGCACACCCGCAGCTTATTGCGTTTGAGGGAATCTAGGGCGACGGTGAGCTCCTCATTTCGTAACATTGCGTGCTTTCGTCAAGCCACTGCTCGAACTATCGCGTTTCAGAAATCCGCTTCGTGAACGAATTCGTTCCCGACGGATACGCGTCGCCGGCCGATCCCCCGCTTCACGATGATACCGCAGGATCGGCGATTCCCCCTATTGGGCTTAGAGTGCGCCCCAATCAGGGTTCTGGCGGCTACCGCTCCGTTTTGTCACTTCAGGACGATCCGGACGCAAATCCATAAGCAACTGGATATTGAATTGGTCCCGATCCCACATCAATGGTTCTTTGGTTCGCCGCGCCCAATGACTCTTTTTGAAGCTGAAAACAGGAAGGAGTTCATGCTAGCGTGATCCTGTAGCATCCATTGTCATTCCAATATATCAGGAGGAGATGATCACCGGGTCTACATTTAAGGTCGCTGAAATCGCAGCTTGCCATACCCAATGAAATTATCATTTCTAACGGCGGCAGCAAAGACCAAACTGTAAAAATCGCTGCAAAATACGCCGACATGTTGGTTGTTTATAATGGAATAAAGCGGCAAACGATTGAGCATGGAAGAAACAATGGGGCCAGGGTCCCGCAAGGCGAGTTTCTTGTGCTAATCGATGCCAATTGTTTCATTCGAGATCCTGATTCGTTCTTTAGGACGGCTATATCTAAATTTTGACCGTGTCTGCAACCTTGTTGCTCTGACTGGCCCGTCGCACGTTTTGCTGGAAAGCAAAACGGTTTCCGATAAATTCATGATTAGAATTTTTAACTCACTAGTATTAATCAAGAACAACGCCTTCCACGAAGGCGAAGTTCCTGGTGGCGAGTTTCAGATGATCCCCCGGCAAACGTTCGCAAAAGCGCGCGGCTATGACGAGGAGCTGGTTACCCAGGAAGAAGAGGGCATATTTTTCCGCCTCTCAAGATTAGGCCGCACTCTGTGCGATCTACGTCTTACAATCTTCAAAACGGGAAGGCTTGCGCATCAATACGGCTGGTCCCATATAATCGGGCGTTTATTGTATACCCACTTTCGTTTCACGTCCGCGGGAGAATTCGTTCCAAAGAATGGATCCTTCATGGAGTGTGAGGAGAATTCAAATTTGCCAGCGGACAGTAGGCGTAAGCTTCGTAAACAGCTCGAACAAATCCAATATTGCCGTGTGGCTTGGGGTAGGCTCAGAGCGAGATTTTGCTTGCACGGCGCAAACTTCTCGAGGCCGCTTCCAGATCTGACATTCTACGGTCAAGGTCGGCGAGTGTTTGATAAGCTCGCGCCCTTCTGGGGGCTTCGCCAATCGAGTCGAGGGCAATGAATGCCAACCGCTAGTTGGATGAAACAATGGAAAATATTGGCCGGCGTGCTCTTGGGTACCGCTCTTCTGTTGGCCACATATAAGCTCTACTCAAAGAGGGATGCGATCCCAACGGTGCGGATCGTTCGACCCTCCCGGACAACACTTATTGACACCATCACGTCCAACGGCAAGATCGAGCCCATTGAGCCACACATCTTCAGGTCGGAACTCGATGCCTTTGTCACCCGCGCAGTAGCGAAGGAGGGACAACAAGTCCGGCGTGGTCAAGTGATTCTAATCCTGGACACGAACCAAACCCGTGCGGACCTGGCAATGATGAGAAATCAACTGCTTGAGGCTCAGGAAGGTCTCCGCGACGCTCGCGCAGGGGGAGAGCCTGACCAGAAGGCGCAACTAGCCGGCGATATTCGCCAAGCCAAGGCGGAGGTTGATCGCCTGCAACAGAGGCAGGAGGCATTAGAGAAACTACTCGCGAGTCACGCCTCCACACCGGATGAAGTAAGCCAAAACGCTACAAATCTAGAACGCGCGCGGATAACGCTCGAAGTACTGCAGAAGAGACAAAAAGACTTTGCCGATCGCGTAACGGTGCAGGAGCAAAGTTTCACGCTGCACCTCCAGGAAGTCCACGACCGAATTCGCTTGCTGGAGGACCGGCTTCATTCCGCGACGGTGACCTCCCCGATTAACGGAACGCTTTATTCATTTCCTTTGCGTGAGGGCGGTTTTGTGCGGGTGGGAGAGGTAATGGCGGAAATGGCCGACCTTCATAAGGTACGATTGCGGGCCTTTATTGACGAGTCTGATCTGGGCCAATTGAAGCTCAACCAGTCCGTCACAATTACTTGGGAGGCCATGCCGGACCGGACTTGGACCGGAAAGACCGAGCAAATTCCACAACAAGTCATCGCGCGGGGGACGCGAAGTATCGGTGAAGTTCTGTGCTCTCTGGATAATGAGAAACTCGAACTTCTTCCTGACGTAAATGTCGATGTTCAGATTCTAGTACAGCAAAAGAATGATGCATTAGCGGTTCCCCGGGGAGCAGTCCGCACAGACCAGGGAAAGCATTTCGTGCTTGTATTAGATGGCGAACGCCTTCGCCGGCGTGATGTTGTGTTGGGAATGGCGGACCCCACGAGTTACGAGGTCGTTTCTGGCCTGGGGGAAGACGATCAAGTGGCGCTGTCAAGCAATTTCGACCTCCACGACGGCACAGTGGTTCGCACATCCGAAACGAAATGAGGGCCAGACGTTTCTTCCCACGTATCCTTCGTTTGCAAGCAATTCAACCAATGCAGGCGCACCTCGCAAGTTGATCTCAACGAACGGATGTGAATCCTATGACCATTGCAAGAAATAGTATTAGGGCGGGATTTCTGGGAGTCGCAATGCTTTGGGGCGCAATCAACAGTCTGGCGCAAGGTTCGCCCGGGCTTACGCTGAACCAGGCTGTATCACTGGCCTTGGCAAACAGCCGCGATCTCGAATTGGCACGCGTTAAGTACACTGTTGCTAAAAATCAAGCGCGCGTCATTAGGACTCCGTTTCTGCCTAACGTGGATGCTGGTTCAACGCTGGCCCGCAGCAGCGGCTATCCTGTGACGATCGATGCCCAGCCACCATCCTTGTTTCAGGTTAATTATTCGGAAGCAATTTTTGACGAGCCGCTCCGGAGTCAGTTCCGCGCCCAGGAGGATCTCGCGAAAAGTCTGGAGATTGAGGTTGCCCGCACGCGCGACGACGTCATCGTCCACACGGTGACTTCCTATTTGGAATTGGCTAAGGCACGCCATGCCCTGGATCTGCTTCACGATGAAAGTGCCAGTGCACAGAGAATCGTTCAATACACGCGAGAACGTGCAGAAGCCGGCATGGACTATTCCATCGAAGTCACTCGGAGCGAACTCACCCAAGCCAGAATTCAACAGCAGATCGTGCAATTGGGAGGCCAGATTGAGATTCTGACCGACGGTCTCCACAAACTGACCGGGCTCCCACCAGAAAGGCTGGAAGCAATCTCGACGGAACGCTTGCCGGAGATCGACCAGCCAACGGCCGATCATGCCCAGGATGCAGTTGAGAATAGTCCGATTCTCAAGGAGATGGGATTCGAGCGAAGCGCGCGCCAAGAGGGTTTGAAAGGGGCACGCAGGGGCTATTGGCCATCCGTGGATCTTATCGGCCAGTACAATTTATTTGCAAAATTCAATAATTATCAGCAATTTTTCACCACGTTTCAGCGAAACAGTGCGGCGATTGGCGTGTTGATTCGGATTCCGGTGTTCAGCCCCAAAACTTCGGCGAATGTCGCTCTCGCCAGAAGCCAATTATCGGAAGCGGATTTGACCCTCGCCAACCTGCGCGACAATGAAGAGATCGCAACGAAACAAAGTACGATCAACGCGGCCGACCTGAATGCCAAGCTGACGGTTGCCCGCCTGGAGCTAAAGCTGGCGCAAGAGTATCTTGCGTTAGTACAGTCGAGATTTGATCAAGGTCAGGCCACCTTGAAAGATCTCGAGCAGGCCCGTTTGGATGAAGGGCAGAAATCGTTGGCATTCCTGGACTCCGACTTTGCCTACCAACAAGGTGAATTGGCGCTGATGCAGAAGAGTGGCCGATTGTCCCAAGTGTTTAAATAGGTGAAATCCATGAACAAATTGCCGATGTCCCCCTGTCAGGCGCGATGGGATTCGCGCGCCTGGAGATGGCGGACACGGGAACCATCGCGTTGGATGAAATCGCGACCCTTTGCATGCGCAAGAGCTTTGATTGCGTGGCCGGTGAAACTACCTTCAGCAATCCAGCGGACGGAGTCAGCGAGCCAACGTGACTCGATCTAGACCACTTTGAAACACTTGAAGCGTGCGACGCTTCCCGGTTGCGACGGCAAAAACAAGACTTAGTTTGAGATACCCGCCCCCTTTCGAAGCAGAGGGTCGGGAGTTCGAATCTCTCCGGTCGCTCATACCTATCCTTGCTGTTCCTTGATGTCCGGTTCTCATTTCGTTTCGGACGGGCGAACCACAGAGCCGTCGTGAAGATCGCCGTTGCTTGACAGCGCCACAAGTTCTCCCTCGTTCAGGCCGGAAACGATTTCGTAGTTTGTGGAATTTGCAATTCCCAGGGAAACTTCGCGCCGGCGTAGACGATCGTCGTCCAGCACATACACGAAATGCGCGCCCTGCTCCGTGCGGACCGCTCCCCGCGGAACCACCAGGGCATTTCGGTTTTCCTGCGCCAGAATCCGCACATCGACGTTCACGTTAGGGAGCAGCTCGAGTTTGTCGTTGTCGACGGAACAGAGCAATTCACCGACGCTTCTCGTTCCCCGCGTCAAGACTTGCCGGGGAATTTGCTGAGTCTTTCCGTTCCATTCCCTGTTCGGGATGGCGTCCCAGGTAATCTTCACATCTTGACCCTGTTTCAAGAGGCCCAGGTCAGACTCGTCCACGAACGCTCGCAAGCGCACCTTGCGAAGATCGGCAATTTCCGCCAGGACGTCCCCCACGCGCACGAAGTCGCCTTCACGCAAAGGGAATGAGTAAAGCGTTCCGTCCACGTCCGAAGTCACTGTTGCGGAGCGAAGTTTATTCTCCAGCAGCTGAACTTCTTCCTCGGCCTGCTGCGCCCGCAGCAAATCGCTTTTCTCCTGCAATCTCGCGCGGTCGGCAAAATCATTTTGTTTCTTCTGCAGCTCATCGAGCAGCGACCGCGCGCGGCTTAGAGCCGCGGCATTTTGGCGGACTTCTTCTTGCGTGGAGGCGTGAGCCTCGAGCAGTTTTGCCAATGACTCCTGTCTCTGCTGCAGGCGTTCGACATCCAGCTGCGCCCGCCGGAGATCTCCCGCTAACTGCGCCTTTTCATCCGGCGGCCCCCCGGCGCGAGCGTCGCGGAGGCTGTCCTGCGCCGCGAGTTGTTGCACTCTCGCCTGCGCCAGATCCGCGCGAATTTCTTTGGCATCGAGCGTCAATATCGTTTCTCCGCGCCGAACCGGCCGTCCCTCCTTCGCAAAAACTCCGGTAACAAAAGACTCAAATTGCGCCCGGAAGACACGCGCATCGACGGGCTCGATTTTGCCGTTACAGGTGATGAAATCAGAAAGGCCTGTGCGCGCCGCTCGGACGATCTGCACCGTGGGGATCGCTCTGCGATTCGACAGCAAAAAATAAGCCATCGTGAGCGCCGCGATAGCCAGGAAAACGCCTGTCCATATTTTCCAGTGGTCCACCCACTTCGCGCTTGCCATCAATTGTCCTCGCCCTGATCGGCGGTTCCCCCATCAAAGGGCGCGAGTTTATCAAACACAGGTCAACCTTGACCATTGGACGCCAGCCCGCAATCCGCCTTGACAACGGATTACAACGCAAGCAAAGTCTCGTCCTGAGTCCAAGCTGGGCCTGACGCGCCCGGACCTTGATTCGATCCGGTCATTATGCCCACGCCCTTTTTCCGCGGTCCATTCCGGTCTCTGCTTCTCTTCCATGATCTGGATAGCCTTGCAGGCGAAAAAGAAAGCGCTGGGCCCGTTCGTTCCGCAACCATCTCGCGCAGCCCATTTTCTCCTGTCACATTCGTGTCCTTTTTCGTGGTCTTTGCCGGGATTATTATCGCGCTGCACTGGCCTTACTTGCGCCTGCCATATTTCTGGGATGAAATGGGCCAGTTTATGCCGGCGGCGCTGGACATCGCGCGCGACGGCGCGTGGATCCCCCATTCCGCGCTGCCAAATGTTCATCCGCCCGGAGTGATGGCGTATATAGCCTTGGTGTGGAGCGTGGCAGGCCGCTCTATTCTCGCCACCCGTGTGGCGATGCTGCTCATTGCAGCGCTCGGTCTTTTGTTCGTGTTCCAGCTGGGTATGGAGCTCTGCCGTCCGCTGCCCGCCGTTCCGGCTTTGCTCGCGCCGGCGCTGCTCCTGTTCTCGCCCCTGTTTTACACGCAGTCGATGCTGGCGCAACTCGATATGCCTGCGATGGTACTGACCGCACTCGCGCTGATTCTGTTCTTGCGGCAGCGCTACGCAGCCGCTGCATGCGTTAGCACGCTGCTCGTGCTGGTCAGAGAAACAGGCATCGTCGTCCCGGCCTTGTTTTTGCTCTGGCTTCTGATCCGCGAACGCCGGGTCCGGCAGGCCTGCTATTTCTTCGCCCCGCTCCTGGCGTTGGGAGCCTGGTTGTTCCTGCTGAAACGCGCGACGGGGCACTGGCTGGGCAACCAGGAATTCACAACGTACAACCTGGTCTATTCGCTGGAGCCAGCGCGGGCCGCGAGCGCGCTGGTTCGTCGGCTCTATTTTCTTTTTGTCGCTGATTTCCGCTGGGTCGGGACTTTGTTGATCGTTGCCGCCTGGCGCAAATCGCGGTTGTTCGCCACGCCGCAATGGGCACTGGTTGGACTGCTGGGCGCCGCCCACGTGGTCTTCATGAGTCTTTTCGGAGGCGCGACACTCGACCGCTACCTGCTGCCGGTGCTACCACTCGTCTATATCTCGATGGTCGCCGCGTGGTCCACGTGCCCGCAGCCCTGGCGCACGGCAACCGTCACGCTCTGGCTGGCCGGGCTGCTCGCTGTCCTGTTCTGGAATTTCCCGCCTTCCCCGTTTGTCTATTCGCTCGAAGACGATTTGGCGATGGTGGATTTCGTCCGCGTGCAGCAGGAAGCCGCCGGCTTCCTGGAAATGCACTTGCCACAACACGGGGTGACTTCCGTGTGGCCATTCACGCAAGAGCTGTCCGATCCGTTCTTTGGCTATGTGCACCATCGTTTGCCAACCGTGCAGATCTCCGATTTCCATTTAGCGCAGGTTGCGGCCATCGATCCGAGTAAGATCGACGTTCTGGTGGTCTACGCTCGCCCGTGGGATCTGCCCTGGACCGTACTGCGATGGCCGCCTCTGATGGCCATTCAGCGCAAGTTCTATGATTACGAACCGGAAGCCACCGCCGCGGAAATTCAGGAACGCCTTGGCTTGGTCCGCGCGGCTCGCTGGGAACGGCACAGCCAGTGGATTGAAGTTTACCTCAGCCCGGAATTGGCTCGCCAACAAGCGGCAAAATAGCCGAATTGCGATACGGCGATGAGAATTACGGCCGCTATGCCGGGCCGCACGATCGCGCGTTTCTCACGATTCTCGTTCACTTTTTATTTGAATGAGTTCTTTTGCGGGCGCTTCTTACCGGACCGGCGTCCATTCTTTGGAACGAACTTTCCCTCTTACATGGAAGGAGAGAGTATTTACGAGGAACTGGCCGATCAGAGGGCCCCAGCCGACAATGTGCGCGCGTCTTCCCGTATGAAAAACGGTCAGGCGCGGGTCGCACAGAGTCCGGCCAATTTTGGAAAGGCGGAAAAAAATGTCGCGGTCTTCGCGCGTTACCAGCTGTTCGTTGTAACCGCCTATTTTATCGAACACCTCCTTGCGAAACATTTGGAACTCACCCCCGGGGACTTCCCCTTTGTGCAGGACATTGTTCTTAAATAATACGAATGCGTTAATTACCGACGCGATAATTAGATCGAGGAACGTTTCGTTTTCCGGCAAAACGCGGAGCAGCGCGGTCAGGGCGACCAGGTTACCCATCCGTCCAAAATCGGCGAGGGCGGCCCTGAAAAACCAATCAGGATTGCGAAGGACGCAGTCGGCGTCTAAAAACACGAGAAACTCGCCTCGTGCGGCCCTGGCGCCTTCGTTTCTGCCCTGTGCGATGTTTTGCCGCTCGGCTCCGGTGAAGACAACGACTTGATCGGCGTATTTTTCGGCGGCTTCCACCGTTCTGTCTTTGCTGCCGCCGTCGGAAACGATAATCTCATGGGGGATGGTCAGCTGCGACTTGAGCGACTGCAAGGTGAACTCGATGATTTTTTCCTCATAATAGGTGGGAATCACGATGGATATCATAACGTCACGATAACATGGGCTGTCCTAGAAGCGCCTCCAAAAAGCTTTTCACGCATCCCGCACGCAAGGCGATAGATCTATTGCTCCCGGTTCAGAACGGCCTCAATTGCAATGCTCCATCGGGCGGATCGGTTTGCCAAATTATTTGCCGCTCGGGAGTCCTGCGCTATTTGTTTGGATGTTTTCGGCGCTATTATCTCCTGAAAATGCTGTAGAAAATGGCTTGCATCCGTCGAAATTTCGCTTCCAGGACGGCCGCCATACAACAAAATGACTTATTTTCCCGTCTTATAGATCGAGGAGGGGTATCGCTTGCGATAGATGCAACTTGACAATTATACGGAAGCAGGCAGAGTCTGAGAATGGGCCTTCCGAACGTCTCTGAGGGTCATCCGTTCTTCCCGGCCGGCCGCGAAGCCAGCGTTGCGCAAAGAGGTCGTTAGTAACCTGGGCGTTTACGCATCGCGAGAGGATTCGATCTCGGAACATAGGCATGAAACGCAAGTGGGTCTGCGATGACTCTTCGAGATAATACAATCTTGCGCAGTGAGGCGCTGGCCATCGCATTTGATTCCCTGCGCAGCAACAAATTGCGGGTGTGCCTGGCGATTATCGGAGTGATGATCGGCAGCGCCTGCATCGTCTTGGTTGTGACGGTTTCCTTGACCGAGCGGTACTACGTAATAGAGCAAATCGAAGGGATCGGTTCCAACCTCATTTATGCCAATTACGATTTTGACGCCCGCCATCCCCCCATTAAAAATGAAGATATCAATCTGGACGATGTTGAAGCAGTGAGAAAAAGCATTCCCGAAGTGACCGCGACGGCGGGCACCCGCTGGATGCCCGTAGCAGCGGACCTTGACGGCAATGAAGCCCCGGCCAACCTGGTCGGCGTTACACGGGGATTCCAGGAGATTCGCAAACTGGTGATCCTGAATGGGCGCTATTTCGAACCGAGCGATGCGCAATCTCGCAGCAAAGTTTGCCTGATCACATCCAGTCTCGCCAAGCGCATCTCGCCCGGGGAAGACCCCGTGGGGAAAAGCATTCGGCTGGGCGACCTGCGCTTCGATATCATCGGAGTCTTCATGGAGCGCGTCACCAGCTTCGGCATGGCCGAAATCCAGCGAGAGTCCGCCCTGGTTCCTTTCGAGATGATGAAGTACCTCACCGGCGAGGATAAAGTGGCGCTGCTTTATGTACAGGCGCGCACCCCGACCGATGTTTCTTCCGTGACCCAAAGTGTGGCCCGGCTTCTCAAGAGCCGCCATCCGGGCCCGGCCGCTTATCGCGTGCAGAATTTGGAGCCGATGCTCAATATGGCGGACCACGTTTCCTTTACACTGAGGTTGGTCATGCTGGTCATCGCCCTGATCGCCATGATCAGCAGCGGCGTTGGGATTATGAATATTATGCTGACGTCGGTGATCGAGCGGACGCAAGAAATTGGGATTCGCAGAGCCTTCGGCGCCCGGCGTGTGCAGATCATGCATCAGTTTCTGCTGGAGGCGCTGGTCATCAGCCTGGCCGGAGCTCTGGCCGGCATCGCCCTGGGGTTGGGGATTCCTGTGCTTGTCAGGCCCATGTTGGATCAGAGTATTACGCTGCAGTCGTCCTGGGTTTCCCCCATATTGGCTTTGTTCGTTTCGTGTTTATTCGGCGTGTTTTTCGGTTACTTGCCAGCCAGTCGAGCCGCTAAAGTCGATCCGTGTGAATCGCTGCGGTACGAATAGTGGGATTACATTCATGTTAGCTAAACTTCGCTTGATTCTCGCTGGGCCTGGGCCGAATCCCTTCGAATCGCTTACCAGATTCAATTCGTTTGATTGGGGCATCTTGATCCCGTACTTTGCATCGGTTTTGTCTCCCCTTCCCAGAGGGTCCGAAACGCTGACATTTCTGGATTCAGCCCCGGCAGTCCAGAGCCGCGAATCCGTCAGTATCTGAAGAGTTTGGAGTTCTCTAGGGACACTGAAGATCCGAAGCCGCCCGGCCATTTGGCTTTAAAGTTGAGTCTCTATTAAGATAGGTGCAGAGGGTATTTACTTGTGGTACATTGCGCCGGGTCGCGTTGCGTCTTGGGCTTCGACTGGCGAGCATTCAACCACTGCGTGAGGTCCGGCAGCCTTGAGGATATTTGTCACTGGAGGCAATGGCTTTATCGGTTCGGTCGTCGTTCGGAAGCTTCTCCAGGCGCGCTACGAGGTCCGTTGCCTGCTTCGCCCCACCAGCCGCACGGAACGAATCGATGGATTACCGCTTGAGCGCGTGCAAGGCGATGTCCGCGATGCCGATTCGCTCCGCAACGGCATGGCGGACTGTCAGGCCACTATCCACCTCGCGGGCCTCTCTTCCTGGGATGAAATCGATTCCCCTGCTTTAAAGCAGGTTGTGGAAGACGGCACCAGGAACGTTCTTCAGGCTGCTGTGGATCTTCCGGCTCACCGCGTCATTTTTGTTTCGAGTGTGGCTGCGGTTAACGGTTCTGATAAACCTGAGGTCTTCAACGAATCCTCGGAGTTCACCCTCGACGATCCCGAGCTCAAATACGCGCATGCCAAACGTAACGCAGAGATTCAATGCCGAAAGGCTCTGGCCCAGGGTGTGCCGGTAGTGGTAGTCAACCCTGCCGAGGTTTATGGACCCTCGGACACCGCTTTCGTCACCGCGGGCAACCTGGTTAACTTCGCTCGTTCCAAGCCTGTCCTGGTGTGTTCCGGCGGCACCAGCGTCGCTTACGTGGACGATGTCGCTGCGGGCATCGTAGCTGCACTTGCCAAGGGCCGTCCGGGAGAACGATACATTCTGGCCGGAGAAAATCTGACCATTCGGCAGCTCGCCTCTCTTTTCCTGCAATTGGCCGGCCGGCGACGGAAAGTCGTGACTCTGCCGAACAATTTGATTCGTCGCTTCACTCAATTAGCGAAAAAGTTCCAGGTACCCTTGCCTTATAATGCCAGCGTGATCCCCTACGCCACGCGCTACTGGTTCGTTGACGGCTCAAAGGCGCAAAGGGACCTGGGTGTCATGTTTCGTGACGCTCGAGCCACGCTTGCACCCACCATCGCCTGGCTGAAACAAGAGGGGCACATCGCATGAGCAGGCGCGACCCTATCGCCATTGTAGGCATGAGTTGCTTGTTTCCAGGCTCTTCCCGCCTGGATTCGTTCTGGCAGGGCATGCTGGCTGGGACTTCTTATCTCCGCGACGTCCCCGAAGATCGCTGGAATCACGCCACATTCTATAGCCCGGACCGCCGCAGCGCCGATACGACCTATGCCCGGAAAATTTCTTGCCTTGACGATATCCGCTCCTTTGGCCCTGAGCAGTACGGCATGCCGCCGCGACGCGCCTACCCTATGGATCCTCAGCAGCGCTTGTTCCTGGATCAAACGCGTGTTGCGCTCAATGACGCCGGCTACCGTGGCCGACCTCTACCCAAGGCTACGGGAGTGTACGTTGGCGCTTCCGGCGCGGAATACAAGGACCTGGTAGTCAGCCGCCTGCGTGCCAAGCAGTTATTCGGTGGCGAGTGGGGTCGCGTTCCCCCTATGCCTGCGGATGCGGCAGCAGGAGCCGTTCGAAGCGTGGCGACTCCGCAGAAGTACACGATGGTAGGTCTGCTCATGAATATGATCGCCTGCAACGTGAGCGGAACATTGGATTTGCATGGGCCTGCGCTCGTCACCGACGCCGCCTGCTCTTCCGCGCTATTGGCTGTTCACGGTGCCGTGCTGCATTTGCGAACAGGCGTTTGCGACGCCGCGATTGTCGGAGGCGTATACACGATCTGCACTCCCGACTTGCTTATCGGTTTCAGCCGCATTGGTGCATTGTCTGGGAACGACGTTTGCAGGCCTTTCGATCAAAAAGCGGATGGCTTTGTGCTCGGAGAAGGCGTCGGCGTGGTCGTGCTCAAGCGTCTGGAGGACGCTTTGCGCGACAGGGATCATATCTGGGCGCTGGTGCAGGGTGTAGGCCTCAATAACGACGGTCGAGGCGAGGGGCCCATGACCCCGCGGCTCAGCGGACAAGTGGACGCGCTTGCACGCGCCTACAAGGACGCGGATGTTCCCCCTGACACTGTGGGCTACATTGAGGCGCACGGCACGGCCACTCCGGTGGGCGATTTGACGGAAATCGCCGCGCTCAAAGAGAACATTAAGGCCAACGGTGAGGGCCCGGTTCATTGTGCCGTCTCATCGGTGAAAGGAAATATCGGCCATTCCCTGGCAGCCTCTGGTATCGCTGGTCTCATTCGGGCGGTGCTGACAGTAAACCGGCGTGTCATTCCTCCACAAGCCGGCTTGCAATCTGTCCGCGCCGAACTCGGCCTGAATGGATCGGGGTTCCATATCCCCATTGCGCCCGAACCATTTGAAGCGCGTTCTGGAGTGCCGCGCCGCGCGGGAGTCAGCGCATTCGGCTTCGGGGGCACAAATGTTCATGTGGTGCTCGAGGAGGCACCCGAGTCGTTAAAGCGCAATGCGATGGTTGCAGTCTCAGTCCCAGAGGAACCTCAATTGTTCGTGATCTCGGCGGCTACACCCGATCTTCTGACAAAACACCTTAACGATCTGACGGAAACCATCAGCCACTCGACCTCATCCCTTCAGGATTTGGCCTATTCCCTTACAGTGGGCCGGCGCCGGGAGTCCGCTTGCGTGGCATTCGTTGCCCGCAACCGCACTCATCTTGTGGAGATGCTGACGAAGTCGATTGCGTCCGTGGCCGGGGAGCCGAGCGAAGGCGTCTTTTACGCTCCCGAGCCGCTCCCGGACAAACAGCGCAAGGTCGCGTTCCTCTTCCCTGAACATGGGAATCTCTTGTCGCAATCCGATTCACATTTTTCTCAGCGCTTTCCCGCGTTCCGGGCGCGACTTGAGGCAATTGCTGCGAAGATGGATGGATTTCTCAAATTGCCGTCTCACTCGCAACACCACACATCAGGCAACGGCAGCGCAATCCGCGCCTCGTCTGAGTCGAGTAGCTCCACGCCTTGCAATGGTCAACCGCACTTCGCAGTTGCGCAACTCGCCCTGGTTGATTTTTTCTCCGATCTCGATCTGCGGCCTCAGGTAACGATTGGCCGCAGGCTGGGAGAATTGATCGCGGCAGCTACGGGCGGAATTCTCGAAGAGCAAGAGACTCTGCGCTTTGTATCCCAACTGAGCTCCGATTTGCATTCCAATCCATCCCTTGCAACGAATGGCGCTCTCACAGCGCGTCTGGCCAATTTGCGTGTCTCTCCTCCGCGTATTCCCGTCGTCTCCAGCGTCACAGGCGGTATGTATCCAGTCGATCCTTCCGGCGTCGCAAGCATTCTTGCGCAGGCCTGCACGGAAGACCTCGATCCGGAATTAGAAATCAGCTCTCTCCAACGCACGGGCGCCAATATTTTCATTCAAATTGGCGGCAATCATTTGCCCGCGGGCCTGGCGCGCCGGACTCCCGGGTCTATATCCGCCGACACGCCCCGCGTTACCAATCCCCTTGACGGAGTGGGCGGACCCTGCGTAGCCCTGTTGACAGCGCTCGGCGAACTGGTTGTTCAGGGCATTCCCTTGAACTTATCACCGCTCTTTGCGGATGCGCGGCTGACCAGCCTCCCCAGCCCGCTCTACCCTTCGCGTTCCTACTGGATTGTGAACAAGTCTCGCCGGTCCGAGCGCAAAGGCAAACAAAACATAGTAACCCCGGAACCCACGACAGAAGCCCTGGCAGCAACCATGGACGAAGAACTAGCGGCCGACGAGACGGGCGTAGCGGAAGCCGCCGACGGAACAGGGGGCTCGACTTCGGAAAGAGTCCTCAATGTGATCTTCCAATTGACTGGGTTCCCCGTGGAGACGCTGAAGCCTGAAGCGCGCTTTGGCGCCGATTTGGGCTTC
>Ga0210401_10001576_pt1 | contig 26265 bp, 24 predicted proteins | sample IncBWH32MmetaG_FD_150866 | JGI IMG/M metagenome (GOLD analysis project Ga0210401, IMG submission 150866) | Forest soil microbial communities from Barre Woods Harvard Forest LTER site, Petersham, Massachusetts, United States - Inc-BW-H-32-M | ecosystem: Environmental > Terrestrial > Soil >...
GGATGGGGCCGTGGACGAAGCGGGCCGGCATTTCAAGGCCGCGGCCATCTATTGGCCCGGCTTCCCGACCCCGCGGGTGATCCAGGCCGAGCTGTCGGCGGGGCGCCCGATCCTGGCGTTCCTCAAGTATCCTGAGGACAAGCAGTACCTCAGCGGCAGCGCGAACATCGTTCCCGGCGACATGGTGATCATCGACGCCGGTGACTATGCGCCGGATGCCGACGGGACCCCCAAGTTCAACTCCATCGAGATCCGCGACCCGCAGGTCACCTGGAAGGACCCCAAAAACGCGGGCTTTGTGACGCTCACGCCCCTGGAATTCAAGAAACGGGTCATCGAGTACTGGACCGTCCAGGTGAGCAGGTGAGGGGCCTCTGGCTGGCGGTCGCGCTGGCCGGCCGTCTCGGCGCCCAGACCATCGGCGCGGACATGGCCAAGCTGAACGGCGTCTACGCCCAGCAGAACCAGTCCGCCTGGTGCTGGGCCGCCTGCGTGCAGATGATCTTCCAGTACTACGGTTTCAGCCTGGGCCAGCGCGCCATCGTCGAGCGGGCCTACGGGGACTACGCGGGCGGCGGGGTGCGGAACCACGGGGGGACCGTGGCGGACATCACCAAGAGCCTGGCGGGCGGGGGCGCGGATGAGCGCGGGACCCCCTACCAAAGCATGGTGCAATTCTGGGCCCATGCGCCGACGCCGCAGGTGCTGCGCTGGGAACTGGGAGCCAGGCACCCCATCCTGATCGCCTGCGCCCCGCCGCCGCGCTACGCCTACCTGGGCACGGGCCACGCCGTGCTGATCGTGGCCGGGGATTTCACCGAGGACGCCTCGGGTTACCCGGAGTTCACCACGCTGACCGTGCGGGACCCTTCGCCCTACGTGCGCAACGGGGCCGACCCCGGCATGGTGGTCTACCCCGCCAGGGAGCTGCTCAAACGCATCCAGTGCTATTGGACGGTGAAGGTGATCCCCGGGGCCTCAGCGCCCCCAGCGCGGTAGGGTCTGGCGGCCCTGGGCCGCCATGGTGCCGGCGTAGCGCTCCGGGCCCATGGATCTGATGGCGGCGATGCAGGCGGCCCGGTTGGAGTTGAAGAGCAGGCCGAATAATTTGGACATAAGGTTGTTGAACTTGCCGCAGCGCATGGGGTCGTCAAATTCTTTGCAGTCTGCGCAGCTCCCATAACGATGTTCCGCGCAGCAGCGGCGCACCTGGCACCAGCTGGCTTTCTCATTGGCGTGGCAACCGGGGCAGCTGCCGCCTTGGTACTTGCCGCAGCTTCCGCAGTAGAGGCCGCAGTAGGCCACCAGCTTTTTGTCCGGCTTGGTTTGGGACATGACCGCTCCTTGCTGCCAAGGGTAAAGTCCTGCCCCAAGGATAGGGCCACGCCCTCGGACGCGCCTTGAGCCCGGTCACTATTTCTTGCGGCCGCCCTTTTTCTCCGCCTTCTTCACCTCCGCCCACAGCGACAAAATCTCGGCTTCCTTCAACTGGGTGATGCTCTTGCCCTTGGCCGCGGCGCGGTCCTCCACACCGCCGATGCGGCGGGCCAGCTTCTTGACGCCGGCGTGCAGGGCGGCCTCCGGGTCCAGCTTTTCGAAGCGGGCCACGTTGACCAGGGCCATGAGCAGGTCGCCCAGCTCCTCGGCCTTGTGGGCCTTGCCGCTGCGCTTCACGGCCTGGCGGAACTCCGCCAGCTCCTCCTCGAACTTGGCCCAGGCCTGGGCCTTGCTCCGCCACGTGAAGTTGGCGCGGGAAGCCTTGCTCAGGGTGCGGCGGGCGCGGTAGAGCGCGGGCATGGCCTTGGGCACGCCGTCCACGATGCTGCGGCGGTGCTGGTGCTCCTTTTCCTTGGTCTTCAGCGCCTCCCATTTCATCACCTGGTCCTCGCTGCTCTTGACCTTGGCGCCTTGGGCGAAGACATGGGGGTGGCGGCTGACCATCTTGTCGGCGATGCCCGCGGCCACGTCCTCGGACGTGAATTGGCCCTTTTCCGAGGCGATCTGGGCGTGGAAGACCACCTGCAGCAGCAGGTCGCCCAGCTCGCCCCTCAGTTTGGCCGGGTCGCCCGCGTCGATGGCCTCCAGCACCTCGTAGGCCTCCTCGATGAGGTAAGGCTTCAGGCTGGCGTGGGTCTGCACCTTGTCCCAAGGGCAGCCGCCTTGCTTGGAGCGCAGGGCCTTCATCACCGCCACCAGGCGTTCGAAGGGGTCCTTGTGTTTGGGGACGGGCAAAGCCATGGGAAGCTCCTAAAAAGAAGACCCGGCTCAGGAAGTAAGCCGGGTCCCAACTCGCTACGAAAGCCTGGCCTGAGAGCCTGCCCTGAGGCCCCCGAAGGGTGCCGGCTTCATCGGCCCCGAAGGCAAGGCCAGGACAGGATTATTTGGAGGCCAGCACGCCGCTCTGGTCCACGATGGCTGCGGACTTGCGCAGTCCGTCCACCCAGGCCTTGTAAAGGGCCTGGGCCTGCTTGGAGCGGGCCGCGTCCCCGGCGTCCCGCAGGCGTGAAGCCAGTGCTTCCGCCTTGGCCGGGGCCGGGCCCGGGCGCTGGGCGCTGAGCATCAGCACGGCCACGGCCTTGGGCGTGGCCGTGGGCTGGTCCAGCCACTGGCCCTGGTCCAGGTCCAGGACCTGCTTGGCCAGGTCCTTGGCCTCGCCCAGGGCGGGCAGGGGCTGGGCGCTGTCGCGGTCGAACCAGCCGCTTTCAGCCAGGCTGGCCTGGAAGGCCTTGGCGGCCTGGGCCGCGCTCTGGCCCTTGTTCAGCGCCGCCAGCGCCTGGGCCGCCAGCCCGCGGCCCTGCTTGGCCGCGCGCTGGACGCCCAGTTCCTTCAGGGCCTTGGCCCCGCTGTTGGCGAAGCTGGGCTCGAAGCCGGCCTTGCGCTCCTCGGCCTTCAGGATGGCATAGCCATCCGAGGTTTGCACCACGTCGCTGAGCTGGCCCGCCTTCAGCTTGAAGGCCGCGTCCGCCAGCGCGGGGTCGCGCAGGTCGCCGCGCGAGAGCCAGCCCAGCTCCCCGCCGTTCTTGCGGGCGGCGTCATCCGCGTTTTCGGTGGAAGCCAGGGCCTTGAAGTCTGCCCCGGCCTTCAGCTTGGCCAGCAGCGCCGCGGCCTTGGCCTTGGCGCCGGTGACGCCCGTGGCCAGGTCGCTCTTGACCAGGATCTGCCGCAGCTTCACCTGCTCGGGCACGGCCCACTTCTTCTTGTTCTCGCTGTAGTAGGCGTGCACGTCCTCATCGCTGATCTTGAGCTTGGCGCGCAGGCCTTCCAGGTTCCACAGCAGGGCCTGGACCTTCACCTGCCGGTTGTAGCGGGCGGCCGCGGCCGCGGACTCCTGCGGGCTGAGCACGGCCTGGCTGGCCCAGAAATTGCGCACCTTGCCCAGCAGCATGCCGCGCATGAAGCCGGCCTCCACGTCCTGCCAGCTGAGGCCCTGCTCGGCCTGCATCTGCAGGATGCGCTGGTAGCGGCTGGCGTCGAAGCGGCCCTGCGCGTCCTTCAGGCTGGGGTCGGACATCACGGCCTGCTGGAACTCGGTCAGGCTAAGCGTCTGGCCCAGGCTCTTGGCGTGGTCCAGGGCCAGCTGCTCATCGACAAGGTCGTTGAGGGTGTCGCGCCGGATCTTCAGGCTGTCCGCCTCGGTGAGCTCCCCGCCGCTGTCCTGGCGGGCCTGTTCCAGCCGGCTGTTGATCATGCGGCTGTAGAGCTGGCCGCTGACGCTCTCCCCGTCCACGGTGGCCGCGGCGGTGGCGTCGCGTTTGGACATGTTGCCGGACCAAATCATGCCGACGGCGACCGCCACCAGAAGGATGATGAAGATCCACCAAACCGCGGCCGTGTTACGGCGCATCGAGCGCATGACCATGCTGCACCTGCGAAGGAAAAAACAGAAAGCACAAGGCTTTTAGAGCGAGGCAGAGTTTAGCAGCCCCATCCATCCGCTTCAAGCGTGGCCCCGGGAAAAAGCGGTGGACCGGCCCAAAACCACTGTGCTAGGGTGTTCAGTCCCAGACCGCCCTTTGGGGGCGGCGTTGAAGAAAAACCGTTCCATATCAAGGAGAAAACCGTGGGCGTGTTCATCGGCGTGGTGGTACTGCTGGTCTGCATCGGATTCGTGGTTCTGATGATGGTCACTGAGTGGTCCTCGGCTCCGGCCACCGTCCCCTTGGCCGAGAAATCGGCGGCGGCCCCGGCCAAGCGCTCGGCGCGCAAGCCCGCCAAGCCCGCGGCCAAGAAGAAATCCGCCCCCAAGAAGAAAAAATAACCCGCGGCCGGATCCACCGGCCTATATGCCCTGGACCAGCCGGAGGCTTTTAAGCCCCGGCTGGAGCCGTTTGGAGAGCGCATGATTTTTGACTACCTGTTCGGCGTGCTGAGCCACGACATGGCCATCGATCTGGGCACCGCCAATACCCTGGTTTACGTTCGCGGGGAAGGCATCGTCCTGCGCGAACCGTCCATCGTGGCCGTGCAAAAAGGCACCGACCACGTGCTGAGCGTGGGCTCGGAGGCCAAGGCCATGCTGGGCCGCACCCCCGGCAACATCGTGGCCATCCGGCCCATGCGCGAGGGCGTGATCGCCGACTTCGACGTGACCGAGCGCATGCTGCGCTACTTCATCAAGAAGGTGCACCAGCGCAAGGGCCTGGCCAAGCCGCGCATCGTGATCAGCATCCCCAGCAGCGTGACCGAGGTGGAGAGCCGCGCCGTGCGCGACAGCGCCCTGCAGGCCGGCGCCCGCGACGTCTACCTTATCGAGGAGCCCATGGCCGCGGCCATCGGCGCCGGGCTGCCCATCGAGGAGCCCACCGGCAACATGATCGTGGACATGGGCGGCGGCACCACCGAAGTGGCCGTCATCTCCCTGGGCGGCATCGTCTATGGGCGCAGCGTGCGCGTGGCCGGCCAGAAGCTGGACGATGCCGTGGGCGGCTACATCCGGCGGGCCTACAACGTGCTGATCGGCGAGCGCACGGCCGAGGACATCAAGATACGCATCGGCTCGGCCTTCCCGTTGGAGAAGGAGCTGCGCATGGAGATCAAGGGCCGCGACCTGGTCACCGGCCTGCCGCGCACCCTTGAAATCGGCAGCGAGGAGGTCCGCGGCGCGCTGGAGGAGCCCCTACAGCACGTGATCGACGCCGTGAAGATGACCCTGGAGCGCACCCCGCCCGAGCTCGCCGCCGACATCGTGGAACGCGGCATCCTGCTGGCCGGGGGCACGGCCCTGCTCAAAAACCTGGACCAGCGCCTGCGCGAGGAGACGGGCGTGCCCGTCAACCTGGCCCAGGACCCCCTCACCTGCGTGGTGATGGGCGCCGGCCGCGTCCTGGACGAAAGCACCGAGGACCTACTGAAGCTGGTCCGGCCGGAAAAAGAATTCTTCTGACCTTCCTTGCTTTTAGGTAAGACCCAACCATGACCCCCCTGCGCCGCTTTTGGCCCTTGCTGGCGGCCGCCCTGCTGGGCCTGGCCGCCTTCAAGGGCCTGCGCACGCTGGGCCGCCTGCGTTCCGCGGCCCGGCCCTTGGCCGAGGCCGCCACGGCGCCCCTGGCCAAGGCCGCCCGCGCCGCCGAAACCCCCGATCTTGACGAAGCCACCCAACTGCGCCAGGAGCTGGCGGTGCTGCGCCTGGAATACGCGGCCCTGCAGGAGCGCCTGCAGCGGGCCGAGCTGCGCGGCGGGCGCCTGGCCTTTGAGCACCAGCGCCTGGCCAGGCTGCTGCCCTGCGCCCTGCTCTTCCGCGACCCCGCCACCTGGTTCCGCCTCTGCACCGTGGACGTGGGCAGCGCCGACAACGCCCGCGAGGAGGCCGGCGTGCTCAACGCCTACGGCGTGGTCGGCAAGCTGACCGAGCTGGACGAGCACAGCGGCCAGCTGCTGCTGCTCAGCGACCCGGCCTGCACCTTCAGCGCTCGCCTGGCCCGCACGGGCCTGCAGTGCTCGGTGGCGGGCGACGGGCGGCGCGGCTGCCTGCTGCAGCACCTGGGCGGGCAGGACGACGTGCGCGTGGGCGACCTAGTGGAGACCGGCGCGGGCGGGCGCAGCTTCCCCAGCGGCGTGCCCGTGGGCAAGGTGCTGCGCCTGGCCCGCCTGGACGGCGGCCTGCGGCTGCAGGCCGAGGTGGAGCCCGCGGCGCCGCTGAACAAGCTGGACGGCCTTTACGTTTGGGTCGGGGAGCCCAAGCCGTGATCGCGCTGCTGCTGCTGGGCCTGTCCACCCTGCTGGCCCTGGCCCAGGCCTCGGTGCCGCTGGCCTGGTGGCCCCTGGACCTGCCGCTGCTGCTGGCGGCCTACGCCGGCCTGACCCGCGGCAACGGCTGGGGCCTGGCCTGCGGCGCCCTGGCCGGCTTCTGGCTGGACGTCCTGCTGCACGACGCCGGGCCTTTGAGGATGCTGCCCCTGGCCCTGGCCGGCGCCCTGGCCGACAGCCTGCAGCCCGGCGTCAACCGCGACCAGCCGCGCCTGCAGCTGCTGAGCGTGCTCTTCCTGGTGGCCGCCCACGACGCGCTGCTGATGCTGCTGGCCCGGCGCCTGGGCGTGGCCCAGGGGGGCCCCCAGCGGGTCCTGCTGCTCTACGCCCTGCCGCGCCTGGCGGCCCAGGGCGTCGCGGCGCTGCCGTTCTTCTGGGCCCTGGGGCTGCTGGTGAAGCAGAAGGTCTTCCTCGACCCGCGCCAGCGCACCGTGCAGACCATCAGGCGCTGGCCGTGATCTGGGCCCGCCTGGCCCGCCCCCGGCCGCAGCAGACCGCCGCCCGGGTGCGCTTCGTGGGCTGGTGCGTGGCGGCGGGCTACGGCCTGCTGGCCCTGCGGGTGGGCTGGATGCAGCTGGCCGACGGCGCCCGCTACCAGGAGCTGGCCCGCCAGAACAGCGTGCGCACGGTGCCGGACCGGGCCCCCCGCGGCTTGATCCTGGATAGGCACCTGAAGGTCCTGGTGGGCAACGCCCCGGCCCTGAGCGTGGGCCTCACCCCGGCCGAACTGCCCCGGGACCCGGCCGCGGCCGAGGCCGTGCTGCAGCAGGTCTGCGCCATCCTCAAGGCCGACCCGGAGGACGCGCGCCAGAAGCTGGAGCGGCAGCTGCCCCGGCCCTACGCGCCGGCCCGCCTGGGCGTGGACGTGGACCGCGCCATGGTGGCCCGCCTGGAGGACCGCCGCGCCACCCTGCCCGGCCTGGCCATCTGGCAGGACAGCAAGCGCAGCTACCCCGACCCCATCGCGGCGCACGTGCTGGGCTACGTCGGCGAGATCACCGAAAAGCAGCTGGACCGCCTCCGCGACGACGGCTACCGCCCCGGCGACTGGCTGGGCCAGGCCGGGGTGGAGTCGCGCTACGATTCCGTGGTGAAGGGCGAGGACGGCGGCCGCCAGGTGCGCATCAACGCGTCGGGCCGCGAGCTGGGGGTGCTGCGCCAGGTGCCCCCGCGCCCGGGCAACAACCTGGTGCTGACCCTCGACGCGGGGCTGCAGGCGGTGGCCGAGCAGGCCATGGGCCAGGAGGCCGGGGCCGTGGTGGCCCTGGACCCCCGCAATGGCGAGGTGCTGGCCCTGGTGAGCAAGCCGGACTACCCCAGCGCCAACTTTTCCGGGCGGGTGGACGCCAAGACCTGGAACGAGCTGCTGGAGGACGACCGGCACCCCATGAACAACCGGGCCGTGCAGGGGCTGTACCCGCCGGGCTCGGTCTTCAAGCTGGTGACGGCCCTGGCGGCCCTGCACGAGGGCGCGGTCACGCCCGAGACCAAGTTCAACTGCTACGGCATCTTCTGGATCGCCACCTGGCCCTACCGCTGCTGGAAAGAGGTGGGCCACGGCTCCATCGCCATGGAGCAGGCCATCACCGAGAGCTGCGACATCTTCTTCTACCAGGTGGGCCTGGCGCTGAAGGTGGACGCCCTGGCCAAGTGGACCCGCAAGTTCGGCTTCGGCGAGCGCACGGGCGTGGACCTGCCGGGCGAGCAGGCCGGGGTGGTTCCGGATCCCGCCTGGAAGATGGCCAAGGAAGGCCTGCCCTGGTTCCCCGGCAACACGGTGATGATGTCCATCGGCCAGGGCTACCTGCTGGCCACGCCCCTGCAGCTGGCCCGCTTCGTGGCGGCCGTGGCCAACGGCGGCCGCTTGGTGAGCCCCCACGTGCTCAAGCAGGTCACCTCGCCGGACGGGGAAGTGGTGCAGGATGTCAAAGCGGCCCCGGCTGAAGATCTGCAGCTGGACCCCGACTACCTGGCCCTGGTGCAGCGCGGCATGGAGGGCGCGGTGAGCAGCCGCCGCGGCACCGCCTCGCGGGCCCGCGTGGCCGGTCTCTCCGTGGCCGGCAAGACCGGCACCGCCCAGAACCCCCACGGCGAGGACCACGCCGTGTTCGTGTGCTTCGCCCCGGTGGAGAGCCCCCAGGTGGCCATCGCCATCATCGTGGAGAACGGCGGCGAGGGCGGCCTCACCGCGGCCCCCATCGCCCAGAAGATGCTGGAATACCTCTTCAAGGACGCCTACTAGATGGCCCGCCTGCGCCTGAAGCTGGATCCGCGCCGCTGGGACCGCACTCTGCTGGTGCTGGCGCTGCTGCTTTGCGCCATCGGCGTCCTGCTCATCCGCTCGGCCACCGCGGCCCAGCCGGAGCTCCGCAACCTGCCCTGGCGCCAGAGCCTGTGGGTGGCCTGCGGCCTGGCCGGCCTGGCCTTGGCCGCCAGCCTGGACCACCAGGGCGTGGCCGAGCTGGGCTACCTGGCCTACGCCGCCGTGCTGCTGCTCATGCTGCTGGTGCTGGTCTTCGCCCGCCGCAGCACCTACGGCGCCACCAGCTGGCTGAACCTGCATTTCTTCTACCTGCAGCCGGCTGAGCTGGCCAAGCTGGCCCTGGTGCTGGCCCTGGCCCGATACCTGCACGAGCACCGCTCGCAGATCCGGCGCTTCTCCACCCTGCTGGTGCCGCTGGCCCTGATGGGCCTGCTGCAGGCCCTCATCCTGAAGGAGCCGGACCTGGGCACGGCCATGGTGCTGGCGCCCATCACCTTCGCCATGCTGCTGGTGGCGGGCGCCCTGTGGTGGCACCTGGCCCTGGTCCTGGCCGCGGGCCTCGCGGCGCTGCCGCTGGTGTGGCCCTTCCTGCACGAATACCAGCGCAACCGCCTGCTCACCTTCCTGGACCCCCAGGCGGACGCGCTGGGCGCGGGCTACAACTCCATCCAAAGCCAGATCGCGGTGGGTTCGGGCGGGGTCTTCGGCCAGGGCTTCATGCGGGGCACCCAGAGCCAGCTGCACTTTGTGCCCTTCCACCACAACGACTTCATCTTCTCGGTGCTGGGCGAGGAATGGGGCCTGGCCGGGTCCCTGCTGCTGCTGCTGCTGCTGCTGGCCCTGCTGGCCCGGGTGGCCGAGATCGCGGCCAAGGCCCGCAACCTGAGCGGCTCGCTGCTGGGCGCGGGCGTGCTGGCCTGGCTGGGCACGCAAAGCTTCGTCAACATAGGCATGAACCTGGGGCTGGTGCCGGTGACCGGCATCCCCCTGCCGCTGGTCAGCTACGGCGGATCCGCCACCATCGCCGCTTTCTTCGGCCTCGGCCTGGTGCTGAGCGTGAAGCGGGACACTTTGGGCGCCTGAACCCAGGCGCTCCTACTCGAGCGGGAATGACACGCCCCGCCATTTGACCGGAGCCACCATGCGCAAGGAAATCATCATCAACGTCGAGGAGGACGAGAGCCGCATCGCCGTCCTCGAGGACAAGCAGCTGGTCCAGCTCTTCACCGAGCGCAAGACCGAGCAGAGCATCGTCGGCAACGTGTACAAGGGCACGGTCACCAGCATCCTGCCGGGCATGCAGGCGGCCTTCGTGGACATCGGCATCGACAAGGCCGGCTTCCTGCACGTGGACGACGTGCTCTACGACATGCTCAGCAGCAAGCCCGGCGGCATCCCCCGCGAACACGACGAAGAGGACGAGGACATGGAGGACGACGAGGAGTCGACCCCCAAGACCGCCGAGGCCAAGGCCGAGCGAAAGCGCCGCCAGGTGGCCCGCGACAAGTTCCGCGGGCGCCGTCCCGGCATCCAGGACCTGCTGAAGAAGAACCAGCAGATCCTGGTCCAGGTGGCCAAGGACCCCATCAGCACCAAGGGGCCGCGCCTGACCACCCGCCTCAGCATGGCCGGCCGCAGCATGGTGCTCATGCCGCTGAGCAACAACGTGGGCGTGAGCCGCCGCATCGAGGACGCCGAGCGCGGCCGCATGAAGCAGCTGGCCCGCAGCATCAAGCCGCAGGGCATGGGCCTGATCATCCGGACCCTGGGCTCCGGCGAGGGCGAGAACGAGCTGAAGTTTGAGGTGGAGGCCCTGGTGCGGCGCTGGACCCGCATCAAGAAGGCCTACGAAGGCGTGCCGGCCCCGTCGCTGCTCTACAAGGAGGAGGCCCTCACCGAGCGCATCCTGCGCGAGCTGCTGGCCAAGGACGTGGCCGAAGTGACCGTGGACGAGAAGGAGACCACCGTGCGCGTGGCCGAGTACGTGCAGAGCTTCGGCCTGGGCGCGGACGTGAAGGTGACCCCCTACACCAACAGCCTGCCGATCTTCGAGCACTACAAGCTGGAGCGGGAGATCGAGAAGGCCCTGCGCCAGAAGGTGTGGCTGCGCAGCGGCGGCTACCTGGTCATCCAGGCCACCGAAGCCCTCACCGTGGTGGACGTGAACACCGGCAAGTTCACCGGCAAGAAGAGCCAGGCCGAGACCATCTTCAAGACCAACATGGAGGCAGCCAGCGAGGTGGCCCGCCAGCTGCGCCTGCGCGACATCGGCGGCATCATCGTCATCGACTTCATCGACATGGATGAGGACGAGCACAAGGAGAAGGTCTCCCTGGCCCTGCAGGAGAGCATCAAGAAGGACAAGGCCAAGACCAACATCCTGGACTTCACCGAGCTGGGGCTGGTCGAGATGACCCGCAAGCGGGTGAAGCAGAGCCTGGAGAAGGACCTGACCCAGTCCTGCCCCTACTGCGAGGGCAAGGGTTTCATCCTGAGCGAGCTGAGCGTGGGCCTGAAGGTGCTGCGCACGCTGAAGAAGATCGCCATCCAGACCCCGGAGAAGAGCCTGGTGGTCTGCGTGCACCCCTCCATCGCCGCCTACCTGGGCCAGGAGGGCGGCAGCCGCCTGAAGCTGGTGCAGCAGAAGTACGACCTGAAGCTGCAGGTGGAGGACGACTACAACATGCACCGTGAGGACATCAAGATCCTCTCGGCCAAGTCCATGCGCGAAGTGACCCTGCCCGAAGAGCGATAGGCCCCTTCGTTACATCGGCAAAAAGCGCCCCGCCGGCACCGGCGGGGCGCTTTTTGTTTGGGGAAGCGCTTTCCGGCCCAGGGAAGCGCTTCCCCTGCCTGGAGCCGCTTGGCCATTGGGATTGCAGGGTTTTCAGGCCCCACAGGCCTGGCACAGGCCTTGCTTTAACGTGGGCATCAACCCTTTTGAGGAGTGCCGCCATGCTGGCCCTCGTTGTTGACGACTCCCTGTCCATCCGCCTGCTGTTGACCCGGCTGCTGCAGTCCCGGCTCTTCCAGGTGGAGGCCGTGCCCGGCGGGCTGGCCGCCTTGGAACGGCTGCGGCGGCTGCCCGCGCCCGACCTGATGGTGCTGGACTGGAACATGCCGGGCATGGACGGCCTGGAGGTGCTCAGCCAGGCCCGGGCCATGCCGGGCCTGGAAAAGCTCTGCGTGATGATGGCCACCGCCGAGACCGACCTGGGCCAGATCAGCGCGGCCCTGGAGGCCGGGGTGGACGAGTACCTGATGAAGCCCTTCGACGTACATTCCCTCGACGAGAAGCTGGAACTGCTCGGCTTTCAAGTCGCGGCCACCGCGTGAGGCTCCCATGACCGTCACAGCAGCCAACCTTGAAGAGACCGTCCGCGCCGTGTTCCACGGGGCCGTGCGCATGGACGCGGCCCCGGCCGAGGCCGAGCCGCAGGCCTGGAAGCCCTGGGTCACCGCCTACGTCACCTTCAACAACCCCTGGCACAGCCGCATCCAGCTGGACATCTCCCTGGACCTGGCGGCGCAGCTGGCCTCGGCCCTGCAGCGCTCGCCGGTGCCCGTGTCCGACCCGGAGCTGTGGCAGGACGCGGCCGGCGAAATGGCCAACATGCTGGCCGGCAGCCTCAGGCCCTTCATACCCCAGGTGCTGCGCTATTCCGTGCCCCGGGTGGTGCTGGGTTCGGGCATGGCCGGCCGGGCGGTCCAAGGCCCTTCGCTGGACCGGACTTTCCTGCTGGGCGGCCACCCCATGCGCGTGATCGTCACCGACGAGGGCGCGCTGGACATCCCGGGCCTGGGCCCCATTTCAATCAACTAGCAAGCAGCCCGCCGGCTCATCGCCGCGGGCATGGAGGGCAGGGTCATGGCGGAGATGAACGCGGGGAAGATCGGGATGGACGAGTTCCGCTGGCTGCAGGGCCGGCTGGCCGGGGCCAGCGGCAATGTGCTGGAGGACGGGCGCAAGTTCCTGGCGGAATCCCGCCTGGCGCCCCTGCTGTGGCGGCACCGCCTGCCCGGCTTCAACGAGCTTTTCGCCCTGCTGCGCAGCGGCGCGCGGGAGGACCTGGTGGCCGAGGCCCTGGACGCGCTGGCCGGGTCGGACACTTGGTTCTTCCGGGACCTGGCGCCCTTTGAGCTGCTGCGCACCCAGATCATCCCGGAGCTGATCAAGGCCCGCAGCGCCCAGCGCCAGCTGATCCTGTGGTCGGCCGGCTGCGCCACGGGGCAGGAGCCCTACAGCCTGGCCATGATGCTGAAGGAGCATTTCCCGGTGCTGCAGGACTGGCGGGTCGGCATCCTGGCCACGGACTTCTCGCCCTCGCTGCTGGCCAAGGCCGAGGCCGGGGTCTTCGGCCGGGACGACGTGAACCGCGGCCTGCCCGTGTCCATGCTGGTCAAGTACTTCAGCCAGGAGGGCGGCCAATGGACGCTGGGCCACGAGATCCGCGAGAGGGTCCGCTTCAGGCCCCTGCGCGTGGACCAGCCCTGGGAGGGGCTGCCGGCCTTTGACGTGATCCTGATGCGGAACGTGGCCGTGTACTTCGACCCGGCCACCCGCGCCCAGGCCCTGCAGCGCATGGCCGCCCAGCTGGCCCCGGAAGGGAGCCTGCTGCTGGGCGCGGCGGAGACGGCGGGGGAGGCGGAGGGCCTGGAGCGCGTGGACGTGGGCCGGGCGGCCTACTTCCGGCGCAAGGCCCTGGTGGCGGCGGGTGTGGCGGCCTGAGGGCCGGTTCCAAACCGGCTTGGCCCTGAAAAGTGTTGTTGTTGAAGGCTATTACAGCTTTCCTTGCACCCGCCTAGGCCCCCGGGCCTGGGCGGGTGCTTTTTGCCCAGGAATGTTCCACAAGCCTTGACTGGCGGCCGGGAGAAACCGTATATTTGTTGCCCTTTTGAAAGTCCCCGCATTCCCGCGGGCTGGAGGTAGTTCATGTACGCGATCATCGAAACAGGCGGCAAGCAATACCGTGTCGCCGCCAACGACACCATCACCGTGGAAAAGCTGAACGCCGAAGCCGGCGCCACGCTGGCCCTGGACAAGGTCCTTTTGCTGGCCGACGGCGACGACGTCACCGTGGGCAAGCCCACCGTGGCCGGCGCCAAGGTGCAGGCCACCGTGCTGGCGCAGAAGCGCGGCAGCCGCGTGCGCGCGGAAAAGTACAAGAAGCGGACCGGCGAGTACCTGCGCAAGGGCCACCGCCAGTCCCTGACCACCCTGAAGATCGAGTCCATCAGCAAAGGCTGAGCGGATTCCTGAACAGACAGACTTAAGGAGCACGACATGGCCGGTTCTAAAGCAGGCGGTTCCACTAAAAACGGGCGCGACTCACACGGTCAGCGCCTCGGTTGCAAGGCGTTCGGCGGCATGCTCGTGCCGGCCGGCTCCATCCTGGTCCGCCAGAAGGGCACCACCTTCAAGCCCGGCCACAACGTGGGCCTGGCCAAGGACCACAGCCTCTTCGCCAAGGTGGGCGGACGGGTGCGTTTCGAAGGCTCCGAAAAGGGCATGCGCAAGATCAGCGTCCTGCCGGAGCCCAGCGCCGCCTAAGAACGCGCCGGGACGGATGATGAGGACCCCTCCTGGCGACGGGAGGGGTCTTTTCTTTTTTGGGTGCCATGTCCGATTTCATTGATTTCGCCATCATCCAGATCGCCGCCGGTTCCGGCGGCGCGGGCTCGCGCGCCATGCGGAAGGAGAAGTACATCCCGCTGGGCGGCCCCTGGGGCGGCGACGGCGGCGAGGGCGGCGACGTGGTCTTCACCGCCACCCGCGACCTGGGCACCCTCATCGACTTCACCCACGAGAAGCGCTTCCAGGCCGAGCACGGGGCCAAGGGCGGCTCGGCCAACTGCACCGGCCGCAGCGGTGAGGACAAGGTCATCCGGGTGCCCATGGGCACCCTGCTGCTGGACGCGGACACCGGCGAGCGCCTGGCCGACCTCACCGAGCACGGCCAGCGCTTCATCGCCGCCGTGGGCGGCCGCGGCGGCCGCGGCAACCAGCATTTCAAGACCGCCATACGCCAGGCCCCCCAGCTGGCCGAGCGCGGCCTGCCCGGCGCCGAACGCCGCCTGCGCCTGGAGCTGAAGCTGCTGGCCGACGTCGGCCTGGTGGGCTTCCCCAACGCGGGCAAGAGCACGCTGCTGGCGGCCCTGTCCGCGGCCCGGCCGCGCATCGCCAACTACCCCTTCACCACCCTCATCCCGCAGCTGGGCGTGGTGAAGGTGGCCGCGGAGCAGAGCTTTGTGATGGCCGACCTGCCCGGCCTGGTGGAGGGCGCCCACGAGGGCAAGGGCCTGGGCCTGCGCTTCCTGCGCCACCTGGAGCGCACCCGCTGCTTGCTTTTCCTGCTGGACGGCGGCCGCGACGAGGCCCCGCTGAAGGCCGAGCTGAAAATCCTGGAGAACGAGCTCAAGGCCTACCACCCCGGCCTGGCCGAGCTGCCCAAGATGGTGGCCGTGAGCAAGGCCGACCTGCCCCAGGCCCAGGCCAGCCACAAGGCCCTGGCCGCGGCCCTGAAGCGCCGCAAGATCCCCTGCCTGCTCATCTCCGGCGCGGCCCACCAGGGCCTGGAGCCGCTGAAGCGGGAGCTTTACGCCATGGTGCAGGGCTCCACGGCCACGGTGCTGGAGCGCGCCGCCAAGGAGGCGCCCAAGCACAAGGTCTACAAGCCCGCCGCCCGCTTCGACCTCAAGGAGACCGAGGACGGCTGGGTGCTGAGCGGCCGCGAAGTGGAGAAGTGGGTGGCCCTGACCGACTTTGAGAACAAGGAAGCCACCAACAAGCTCAAGTACGTGTTCGAGAAGATCGGCGTGGCCCGGGCCCTGCGCGAAGCCGGCGCCCAGGAAGGCGACACCGTGATCGTGGGCAAGGAAGAATTCACCTACGCACCCTGAGACGAGCATGAAAACCCAGGACCGCAAAGCCTTGATGCGCGGCGTGCGCCGCGTGGTGGTGAAAATAGGGACCAGCCTGAGCTGGGACCCGGCCAAGGGCATCGACCCCACCAACCTGGAGGCCCTGGCCGCCGAGATAGCCCGCTTCTGCAAGGACGGGCTGGAGGTAGTGATGGTGGCCTCGGGCGCCATCGGCGCGGGCATGCACCGGCTGGCCCTGAGCAAGCGCCCCACGGCCATGCAGGATAAGCAGGCCACCGCGGCCGTGGGCCAGGTCTACCTGATGGAGCTGGTGGCTTCGGTGTTCCAGCACCACGGCCTGAACGCGGGGCAGGTGCTGATCTCACGCCAAGATTTGGAGAGCGGGCCGCGCTACTTCAACGCCCGCAACACCCTGGACGCCCTGCTGCGCATGGGCGTGGTGCCGGTCATCAACGAAAACGACACCGTGGCCGTGGACGAAATAAAGTTCGGCGACAACGACCGCCTGGCGGCCCAGGTCTGCAACCTGGTGAAGGGCGACCTGCTGGTGATCCTGACCGACGTGGATGGCCTGCACCAAAGCGACCCGCGCAAGGACCCCAAGGCCAAGCGCGTGCCCCAGGTCACCAAGATCACGGCCAACCTGCAGGCCACGGCCGGGGGCCAGGGCTCGCTGGTGGGCACGGGCGGCATGCTGACCAAGCTGCTGGCGGCCCGCATCTGCATGCGCAACGGCGAGCACGTGGTCATCGCCCGCGGCTCCAAGCGCGGCGTGCTGGGCGACATCCTGTCGGGCAAGGACGAGGGCACGCTTTTCGTGGCCCCGGCCCAGCCGCGCGAGAAGCGCATGCGCTGGATGCCCTTCACCGAGAACAGCCTGAGCGAGCTGCTCATCAGCCAGTCCGCCGTGGCCCGGGTCCGGCGCCGCCACACCCCGCTCTACCCCGCCGACATCAAGGGCGTGCGCGGCCAGTTCAACGCCGGCGACGTGGTGCGTTTGGCCGACCCCAAGGGGCACACCTGGGCCAAGGGCATCTGCCGCTACAGCAGCCGCGATTGCCTGAAGGTGAAGGGCAAAGATTTATTGAAGGTGGAGAAATCCCTGGGGCGGATACCGAACGAAGAGTTGGTGAGCTTCGAAGATATCGCCTTCAGGCGGGAGCTCTAGGAGTCTTCCATGGCTGACGACATCAAGGCGATCGTGGAGAAGGCGGCCAGCGCCGCGAAGCAGGCTTCGGTCGTGCTGCGCACGACGCCGCGCGCCACCAAGGACAAGGCCTTACTGGCCATGGCCCTCATCCTGAAGGAACGCGAGGCTGGGCTGCTGGCGGAGAACGCCAAGGACATGGCCGCGGCCGAGGGCAACCTGGCTCCGGCCATGCTGGACCGCTTGAAGCTGACGCCTGCTCGCATCGAGGCCATGGCCGTGGGCCTGCGCCAGGTGGCGGCCTTGCCGGATCCGGTGGGCGTGGTGCTGGGGTCCAAGACCTTGGACAACGGTCTGAAGCTGGAGAAGGTGCGCGCGCCGTTGGGCGTGGTGGGCATTGTCTATGAGAGCCGGCCCAACGTGACGGTGGACGCGGCCAGCCTCTGCCTCAAGTCCGGCAACGCCTGCGTGCTGCGCGGCGGCAGCGAGAGCCTGCACAGCAATGTGGCCCTGGGCGCGGTCATCCGCGACGGCCTGGCCGAAGCCGGCCTGCCCCAGGACTGCGTGAGCGTGGTGGCCACCACGGACCGCGCGGCCGTGGGCGCCATGCTGAAGATGGACGCCTACATCGACGTCATCATCCCCCGCGGCGGCCACGGCCTGATCCGCTTTGTGGTGGAGAACAGCTCCATCCCGGTGATCCGCCATGACATCGGCAACTGCCACGTCTACGTGGACGCCAGCGCGGACCTGAAGATGGCCCAGGACATCGTTTTCAACGCCAAGGTACAGCGGCCGGGCGTGTGCAACGCCATGGAGCACCTGCTGGTCCACGAAAAGGTGGCCGCGGCTTTCCTGCCGGCCATGCTGCAACGCCTGCGCGACGCCAAGGTGGAGCTGCGCGGGGACGCGGCCACGCGGGCCATTGATCCGGCCGTGATCCCGGAAAAGGAAGAGGATTGGTCCACCGAGTACCTGGACCTGATCGCCGGCGTGAAGGTCCTGCCCAGCGCCCAGGCCGCCATTGACCACGTGAACAAGTACGGCTCCCACCACAGCGACGCCATAGTCACCGCCGACTCTGCGGTGGCCGAAAGCTTTTTGGCCCAGGTGGACAGCGCCGCGGTCTACTGGAACGCCAGCACCCGCTTCACCGACGGCTTCGAGTACGGCCTGGGCGCGGAGATCGGCATCAGCACCCAGAAGCTGCACGCCCGCGGGCCCATGGCCCTGGAGGAGCTCTGCTCCATCAAATGGGTCGGCCGCGGCACCGGGCAGGTCAGGGCATAGCAGAACACCAGGGAGTCCGGTCGAAAGGCCGGACTTCTTTGCAAAGCGGGGAAGTCGCATGCCGTCCTACGGCCTCTTCGGCGGTTCTTTCAATCCAGTGCACCGGGGCCATGTGCGCTTGGCCCTGATCGCTTGCAAGGCCCTGGGGCTGGACCGGGTCTGGCTGGTGCCCTGCGCCGAGTCGGCGAACGGGAAGGCCCTGGTGGACGGCAAGCTGCGGCTGGCCTGGCTGCGGAAGGCCCTGCGCGGGATCCCAGTGTTGAAGGTCTGGGACGGCGAATTGAGGCGCGGCGGGGTCTCACGGACCGTGGACACCTTGCGGGAACTGAAAAGTTTGCATCCCAAGGCGGAGTGGACGCTGCTGCTTGGCGCGGACCAGGCCGGGCACTTGGACAGCTGGAAACAGGCCAGTCTTTTGCCCCAGCTGGCGGTTTTGGCCGCGTTCCGGCGGCCCGGAGTGGCGGCCAAGGCGGCGCCCGGATTTTCCGTGACATGGGTGCCGGCGCCAGCTATCGACCTGTCCTCCAGCGTCATCCGCCATCGCCTGGCCAAGGGCCTGGGTGTGCGGCGCTTGCTGCCGCCGGGCCTGGCCGACGACCCGCGGCTGGCCCGCGCCTACGGCCCCCAAGCGCGCTGACCCCCTCGCCCGAGGGGGTTTTCTTTTGCCCCCTGCTTTCGGACAATGAAGGACTTACCGCCACCTAAAGGAAGCCATGCGCCCCACGGACCAGCCCCTTGTCTTGATCCTTGATTTCGGATCCCAGGTCACCCAATTGATCGCCCGCCGCGTGCGCGAGGCCAAGGTTTACAGCGAGATCCATCCCTTCCACCTGACCCTGGAGCAGATCCAGGCCCTGAAGCCTTCGGCCATCATCCTCAGCGGCGGCCCGGCCAGCGTGCACGTGAAGGGCAGCCCCAAGCCGGACCCGCGCATCTTCGGGCTGGGCCTGCCCGTGCTGGGCATCTGCTACGGCATGCAGCTGATGGGCCACCAGCTAGGCGGCAAGGTGCGGCCGGCCAAGACCCGCGAGTTCGGCCACGCCGTGATCAACATCACGGGCGCCAACCCGCTCTTCAAGGGCCTGGGCAAGAGCCAGAAGGTCTGGATGAGCCACGGCGACCACGTGGACGCCATGCCCCAGGGCTTCAAAGTCATCGCCAAGACCGAGGCGTCGGTGGCGGCCATGGCCGATGAGAAGCGCGGGCTCTATGCCCTGCAGTTCCATCCGGAAGTGGCCCACACGGCCCAGGGCTTTGCCATGCTTCGCAACTTTCTCTTTGGCGTGGCCAAACTGAAGCCCAAGTGGACCATGGCCGGCCTGCGCGCGGCCAAGGTGGCGGAGATAAGGAAGCAGGTGGGCAAGGGCCGGGTCCTGCTGGGCCTGAGCGGCGGCGTGGATTCGTCCGTGGCGGCCCTGCTGCTGCACGAGGCCGTGGGAAAACAGCTGACCTGCTGCTTTGTGGACAACGGCCTGCTGCGCAAGGGCGAGGCCGAAGAGGTCGAGCGCATGTTCCGCAAGGAATACAAGCTGGACCTGCGGGTGGCCAAGGCTGGCCCGCTCTTCCTGAAGCGCCTCAAGGGCGTCACGGACCCGGAAAAGAAGCGCAAGATCATCGGCGGCACCTTCATCGAGGTCTTCCAAAAGGAGGCCAAGAAGGTCGGGCATTTCGACTTCCTGGGCCAGGGCACGCTTTACCCGGACGTGATCGAGAGCGTGTCCGTGAAGGGCCCCTCCTCGGTGATCAAGAGCCACCACAATGTGGGCGGCCTGCCCAGCTGGATGAAGTTCAAGCTGGTGGAGCCCCTGCGCGACCTCTTCAAGGACGAGGTGCGGGCCCTGGGCGAGGAGCTGGGCATGCCCGAATGGTTCGTCTGGCGCCATCCCTTCCCGGGCCCGGGCACGGCGATCAGATGTCTCGGCGAGGTCAACGAAGCCAAGCTGAAGCTGCTGCGCGAGGCCGACGCCATCGTGGTGGAGGAAGTGCGCAAGGCCGGGCTCTACCGCAAGCTGTGGCAGGCCTTCGCCGTGCTGCTGCCGGTGAAGAGCGTGGGCGTGATGGGCGACGAGCGCACCTACGAATACACCTGCGCCGTGCGCTGCGTGAGCAGCACCGACGCCATGACCGCGGACTGGGCCGACCTGCCCCACGAGGTGCTGGGCCGCATCAGCAACCGCATCATCAACGAGGTGCGCGGCTTCAACCGGGTGGTCTACGACATCAGCAGCAAGCCGCCCGCCACCATCGAGTGGGAGTAGGTCGTGGGGCTTTGGAACGGCCAGGACCTGGAAAAGGGCGCCTCGCTGGGCTTCACCCTGTCCACGGCCCAGCTGATCCCGGGCTTTGTGGAGCAGGCCCTGGCCTCCGGGCTCTTCGCCCACAACTCGGACATCCAGCTCACGCCGCTGGACGACATCAAGGAATGGATGCGGTCGGACCCCTGGCGCACGGGCGAGCTTTTTGGAAGCATCGGCGAGGTGCTGCTGGGCGACGAGCGCCGGGCCCGCCACGAAATCGAAAAGACCGGCGCCACTTTTGACCAAGTGGCCTGGGACCTGGAGCGCATGGAGGCCGACGACTCCTACGAGAGCTTCGACGCCGCCTGGGCCGTGGACGTGCTGCGCCTGGTGATCGAGGAGGCCGACGCCCTGCAGGCCTGGAGCCGCCGCAGCAACGACTGTGACTTCGCCCTGGCCGCCAGCTTCCAGCTGCCCGACCCGCGCAAGCACCGCATGCTCAGCCGCGAGGCCATCGCCGCGGCCCTGGTGGAGCGCGGGGCCAAGGCCCCGGCCGAGGCCCTGATCCAGAACCGCTCGCCCAAGCTGGAGCTGAGCGGCGCCTTCCAGCTGGACCTGGGCCCCCGCAACGGCACCGGGCCCGCCCTGGAGCGGCGCAACAACGTGGGCTTCGTCAAGGTGCCCTGCGCCGACCCCCGCGCCGGCGACGAGACCTGCGCCTGGCTCTGCCTGGCCTACCCCCTGGAATCGGAAGGTTATTTCCTGCTCACCTTTGACGCCCTGCGCAAGGCCCTGGCCCTGAAGCAAGAGGAAGCCTAGGCATGCGGCGGCCCGGGGCGTGGATCACCGGGACGCTGCTGGCCCTGGGCGCGTCCTTGACGGCCGGCCCGCCCACGGCGGCCGCCGCAACCGTGTCCGCGGATTGGCCCACCTTCAAAGGCAACAACGCCCGCCTGGGACAGGGCCCGGCTCTCTCCCTTCCCGTGAAGCAGCTTTGGAAAGTCCACCTGGGCGGCTCGCTCTATTCCTCGCCCGCCATCCAGGACGGCCTGGTCCTGCTGGGCTCTTCGGACAAGCACCTGACCGCGCTGGATCTCTCCGATGGCAAGACGCGCTGGAGCAAGACCCTGCCGGACCGCATCTGGGGCAGCGCCCCGGCCATCGCCGGGGGCCTCTGCTACATCGGCTGCGTGGACGGCTGCGTGCACGCCCTGGCCCTGGCCGACGGCAAGGAGGCCGGCCGCTGGTGCGGGCACCCCCACGGCCTGATGGGCAAGGCCGATGTGCTGTCCTCGCCCCTGGTCGAGGGTGGGCGCCTGGTCTTCGGATCGGATGACGGCTGCATCTATGGAGCGGAATTGGCCGGTACCGCGGTCTGGAAGGCCGCCACCGGCGACATCATCCACGACAACGCGGCCTGCGCTGTCAGCGGCACGGCCTTCATCCCGTCCCAGGACGGCAAGCTTTACGCCTTGGCCCTGGCCGACGGCGCCCGGCGCTGGGCTTGGGCCGCGCCGAAACCGTTCAACACCGTGCCGTCCTGCGCCAATGGCCTGGTCTATGTGGGCGACGGCGACAGCAAGGTCTACGCCCTGGACGCGTCCGATGGCAAGCTGCGCTGGTCTTTTGCCACGGGCGGCCGGGGCATCATGGCCAGCCCTTCGCTCGGGCCCGACCACAGCCTGGTCATCGGCTCCACCGACCACTTCGTCTACTGCCTGGACGCCGAGAGCGGAGCCCTGCGCTGGAAGGCCAAGACCGGCGATGTGGTGCTGGCCTCGGCCCTGATCACGGGAAGCCTGGTCTGGTTGGGCTCCTTCGACGAGAAGTTCCGCGCCCTGGATTTGAAGACGGGCGAGGAGCGCTGGTCCACCGAGCTCGAAGGCGGCGTCTTCACCAGCGCGGCCGCCAGCGGCGACAAGATCGTGGTGGCGGGCCGCGGCGGCGACGTGATCTGTTTGCAAGCCACGGCGGCGCCCGCCGTCCAACCCTAAGCCCCGGGCCTCATGTACGTCCCCCTGCACGTCCACTCCGAATACAGCCTGCTTGACGGCGCCATCCGCGTGGACGCCCTGGCCGCGCGTTGCGCGTCTCTGGGGATGCCGGCCTGCGCCATCACCGACCACGGCAACCTGCACGGGGCCGTGGAGTTCCACGACGCCTGCGCCTCGCGGGGCGTGAAGCCCATCCTGGGCTGCGAGCTCTACGTGGCCCCGGGATCGCGCTTCGAGCGGCAGAGCCGCCACGGCCTGCCCGAGGCCGGCCACCACCTGATCGTGCTGGCCCGCGACGACGAAGGCTGGCACAACCTCATGCGGCTGAGCTCGCTGGGCTTTTTGGAGGGCTACTATTACAAGCCCCGGGTGGACAAGGAGCTGCTGGCCAAACACTCCCGGGGCCTGACCGCCCTGAGTGGCTGCCTTTCCGGCGAGGTGGCCTCGCAGCTGCTCAAGGGCGAGGAGCCCCTGGCGCGTCAGACCGCCGGCCAGTACCGCGAGATCTTCGGCAAGGACCACTACTACCTGGAGGTGCAGGACCACGGCCTTCCCGAGCAGGCCACGGTGAACGGCGGCCTGGCCCAATTGTCCCGGTCGATGGACATCCCCCTCATCGCCACCCCGGACTGCCACTACCTGGACCGTGGGGACGCCCCGGCCCACGAAGCCCTGCTGTGCATCCAGACCGCCACCAATCTGAACGACCCCAAGCGCATGCGTTTCGGCACCGAGGAGTTCTACCTCAAGCCCGAGGCCGAGATGCGCAACCTCTTCGCCTGGGCCCCCGGCGCGGTTGACGCCACGGTGGCCGTGGCCGCCTCCTGCAACGTCACCCTGCCCAAGCCCACCCTGCGGCTGCCCGACTTTGACCTGCCCGCGGGCCAGAGCGACCCCAACGCGCACCTGCGCCAGCTCTGCCAGCAGGGCCTGCCCCGGCTCTACCCTTCGGGCGGGCCGGCCGTGCTGGAAAGGATGGAGAGCGAGCTGCGGGTCATCGCCAAGCTGGGCTACGCAGGCTACTTTCTGATTGTGGCCGATTTCATCGGGGCGGCGCGGAACCTGGGCGTGCGGGTGGGCCCGGGCCGCGGTTCGGTGGGCGGCTCGCTGGTGGCCTACCTGCTGGGCATCACCAAGCTGGAGCCGCTGTCGCGGGGCCTGCTCTTCGAGCGCTTCCTCAACCCGGAGCGGGTCAGCCCGCCCGACATCGACGTGGACTTCGCCGACACGGGCCGCGAAAAGGTGATCGACTACGTGGTGAAGAAATACGGCCGCGAGCGGGTGGCCCAGATCACCGCCTTCGGCCGCCTGGCCGCCCGGGCCTCGGTGCGCGACGTGGGCCGGGCCCTGGACTACGGCTACACCGAGGTGGACACCCTGGCCAAGCTGGTGCCGGCCGAGCCGGACATGACCCTGCAGCGGGCCCTGGAGCAGAGCCCGGAGCTGAAGGCCGCCTCGGCCGAGCCGCGGGCCGCCCGCCTGCTGGGACTGGCCCAGCGCCTCGAGGGCCTGGCCCGCCATTCCAGCACCCACGCCGCGGGCGTGGTCATCGGCCAGGGCCCGCTCATCGACAGCGTGCCCCTCTCCACTTCGGGCGGGTCCGGCGGCGGCGTGGTCACCCAGCTGGACATGGTGGGCCTAGAGCGGCTGGGCCTGGTGAAGATGGATTTCCTGGGCCTGCGCACCCTCAGCGTGCTGGACGCGGCCTGCCGCCTGATCAGGGAGAGCGGCGCGCCCGAGCCGGATCTGGACGCGCTGCCCGACGCGGACGAGGCCACCTTTGCCATGCTGTCGAAGGGCGAGAGCCACGGGGTGTTCCAGTTTGAAAGCTGGGGCATGCGCGACCTGCTCAAGCGCTTCAAGCCGCGCAACATCGAGGACTTGGACCAGCTCAACGCCCTGTTCCGGCCCGGGCCCATGCGCATGATCGACGAGTACCTCAAGCGCAAGGACGGCATGGTGCCCGTGCGCTACGACCTGCCCCAGCTAGAGCCCATCCTCAAGCCCACCTACGGCGTCATCGTCTACCAGGAGCAGGTGATGCGGGTGGCCATGGAGGTGGCCGGATTCAGCGCCGGCGGCGCCGACCTGCTGCGCCGGGCCATGGGCAAGAAGGACCCCGAGCTACTGGAGCGCCAGCGCGTGGGCTTCGTCAAGGGGGCGGGCGAACGTGGGGTGGAGCCGGCCAAGGCCGAGGCCCTCTTCGACCTGCTGGCCCGTTTCGCCGAGTACGGCTTCAACAAGGCCCACAGCGCTGCCTACGCCCTGCTGGGCTACCAGACCGCCTGGCTCAAGGCCCACCATCCCGCGGCCTTCCTGGCCGCCCTGCTCAGCTCGGAGATGGGCTCGCCCGAGCGGGTGCAGGCGGCGCTGGCCGAGGCCCGGGCCGCGGGCGTGCCGGTGCTGCTGCCGGACGTGAACCGCTCCCTGGCCCGCTTTTCCCTGGAGCCGGGTCCGGACAAGGCCCTGGGGCTGCGCTTCGGCCTGGCCGCGGTGCGCCACGTGGGTGAAGCCGCCATGGACGCCCTGGTGGCCGCCCGTGCGGACGGCCCGTTCCAAAGCCTGCAGGACCTGCTGGAGCGCTGCGACCCGCAGCAGCTGGGCGCCAAGGCCGTGGAGCACCTGATCAAGGGCGGGGCCCTGGATTCGCTCAGCCCGCGCGGGGCTCTGGGGCGCGCCGCCCTGTTCGCGGGCCTGTCCCAGGCGGCCGACCGCGCCGCCCGCCGCCGCGACGAACGCGCCAGCGGGCAGGGCTCTCTGTTTGGAGAGGCGGGTCCTGCCGCTGATCCGGCTCCGGCGCCGGGCCAAGGTCCGCCGTCCGGCGAAGCAGTTGGGCCGGAATGGGACGAATTGCAGCGCCTGGCCTTTGAAAAGGAGGCCTTGGGCTTCTACCTCAGCGGCCACCCGCTGGGCCGTTACGAAGCCGTGCTGAAGCTCTTCCGCTGCGCCTCCCTGGCCACGCTGGACACGGGCAGGGACGGCCAGCCCCTGCGCGTGGGCGGGGTGCTGCTGGGCGTGAAGCAGCAGGTCACCAAGCGCGGGGAAGCCATGGCCCGCCTGACGCTGGAGGACCTGGAGGGCGTGGCCGAGGTGATCGTGTGGCCCAGGGTGCTGGAGGCGGCGCGGCCCAGCCTGCAAAAAGAGGCGGCGCTGCTGGTGCGGGGGCGGCTGGACATGAGCGGGGACGAAGCCAAGATCTCGGCCGAGGAGCTCCTGCCCCTGGACGAGGCCCTGGGCAGGGCCCAGGCCGTGCACGTGCGCCTGGATCCCGGCAAAGGGGAGCGGCTGAAACAATGGGCCCAGGCCCATCCCGGGCGGACGGCGCTGTGGCTGCACGCGGCGTCGGGCCGGGACGAGGTGGTGCAAAAAGCCGGCCAGGGGGTTTCCCTGGCCGGCGGCGGCATAGAAGCGCTGATGGGTCTGGGCCTGGAGGCCTGGGCGGACTAGGGCTTCAGGTGGTGGCTCCCCGCGTAGGCGAGCGCGTCAGGAAAGCCGGGCCTCAGGACCAAGGCCTGGTGCAGCCACTGCAGGCAGGGGCCGGAGTGTCCCGATTCGCATTCAAAGATGGCCAAGGCCAGGGTGGTGTCGGCGTTGCCCGGGTCCAGCGCCCGGGCCCGCGAGGCCCAATCCAGCACGCTGGCCATGGCCTGGGCGCGTTTTCCAGCGGTCCAGGCCGCGGACTTGGTGCTGCGCCATTGGAAGAAGGTGCTGGCCGCGGAAAGCAGCAGGGAGGCGGCCAGGGGCTTGTCCGCGGCTTCAACGCGGTCCATGGCCGCGCCCGCCCCGCCGACGTCGGCGTAGTGAGCCTGCAGCAGCAGCAGGTTCTCATAGAAGAGCCGCGTGGTCGGGGCGCAGGCGATGGCCTGCCCATAGGCCGCCACGGCGGGCGCGTAGGCGGCGTCGTCCCCCTGCTCGCAGGCCAGGCCGAAGAGGCGCCCGATGTTGCCGTGGTAGTAGGCGTTGGAAGGGTTCATGGCCGCCCCGGATTGGTAGGCCTCCAAGGCGCGCGCGAACCACAGTTTGCGCCGGTCGGTGGGCGTGCGGCGGGCGAGCTCCTCGTAACAGAGCCCCAGGTAGATCCGGTATTTCACCTCGTCCGGGCAGAGCGCCACGGAGCGCTCCAAGCGGCCCGCCGCCACGATCATCATCAGCGACGAGGCCGCCCGGCGGTAGCCGTCGCGCAGCTGGGCTTCCTTGGCCGGGTCC
>Ga0210401_10001578_pt1 | contig 26259 bp, 36 predicted proteins | sample IncBWH32MmetaG_FD_150866 | JGI IMG/M metagenome (GOLD analysis project Ga0210401, IMG submission 150866) | Forest soil microbial communities from Barre Woods Harvard Forest LTER site, Petersham, Massachusetts, United States - Inc-BW-H-32-M | ecosystem: Environmental > Terrestrial > Soil >...
GTTAACCATACAAGCCCATTATACTGGAAACGCTCAGGCGTCACAAGGTCCTCAGTTGAAATTCTGGCGGAGAGGGAGGGATTCGAACCCGACGCTCTTGTTGAAAGTATGTAACTTATTGATTCTAAAAATGGCAGGATGAGCACATTTCGCCACTTTGCCGGTTCTATCGTACAAAAACACGTACAGGCCCTCGGATCAAATAGGCGAATCCCGTGGAGCCAGGAACAGCACCCACTCCATGTGGGCGTGCGGCTTTGTCGTACCCAAGCCGGCAAGCGTCGTCGCCATCCTGTAACCCAGCCCGTCGAAAATCAGCGCTTAAGAAAGGCGCAATCCTGCTGTCGTACTTTAGGGTGAAAGGCTAACAGATCGGCGGCAGTGGCGATCGTGAACCACGGTAGTTCCGACCTATCATGGTGTGCCGTCGCCAATGATGTAGGGATAAAAAGTGTAGGTATAGTACACAACACCAATTCCATAGATAAAGGTGTCCCACATCGCTGTTCCAAACTGATTGGTTCCAAATAACGTTACGCTGGCATTCTGAAGGCCCTCATAAGTATCCAGCCGATAGTAACGGTTCGCGAGTAACGGGATGTTTAGATTTGGTACCGTGATGATGGTCGGAACGGGGGTACAAATCTTGCCGAGCGGGTAACTATTGGTTAAGGAACCGTAGCCAGGATCGCTGAACTCATTCAGTGTCACGGAGCCGTAAAAAAATGGGTCTGTGAGCAATTGTGGAAAGTTCCCGCCATCAGTGCTGCACTTGATCGTTAGTGATTGGAGCGTACCTGAGAAACTAGTGCCAAGCTGGTACCAGTTGTCGCCATACCATGAACCTATGGAACCGGCACTCCTAACGCTTTGAGACATAAAGCCCGGAGAGCTCGTCGGAACAAAGGTCAGATTGGTAATGCTTCCATCAACACCATAGACCTGCTGGCCACCGAGCAGTGTGTAATATCTTGTGACGTTTGACATCCACACATCGCAGCCGCCATCGCCGGTCGGGCAGTACCTCGATTGGATTGACTGAATCGTTGGGTGTTTCAGTAGCCATTTTGAGAGATGAAAACTCACCGCCAAGATACCGTCACCAAAGGATGAAAAGCTATTTTCAGCGCAGTCCCAGCTCCAAGCATTAAACCCGCTCTGGGAACATGCTCCCCAATCCGTCCCGAAATGTGACTCGGCGCCTGCGATGGCAACGATTAACCGTGGGTCGATGTTATATTGAACGCCGGCTTGGAAAAATATGCTAGAAGAGCCCGCCATCTGCTGCGGAACTTGGCCATTGATGCCCACAGGCCCCGATAGATAGCTGGATATGATCGACGACAACTGGAAGTTATACAACTCAGCTTCAACGGGAACGCCGCCAATTATTAATGCAACAACAACCAAACGAGACATTGCCCATCTCCTAGTGTGGAAACACTACGCTGCTTAGATACCCCTGGAAAGTTGACTGATAGCCGGATGCATTAGGGTCGCCATCCCGGTATGATAGGTAAAATTTGTACAACATGGTACCCACGGGACAGTAGACTGCTTCGTTATCATATGCCAGAGTCGCAGTAAATTGATCCTGAGAAAAAGCCTGAATGCAAGAAACGGCGGACACCGTTAACGTTTGCATGAAGACATTTATAGATCCAGTAAGTTCGACGTTGGATATGTAGCTCTGTAAAGAACCATTGGGCGCGATCACGCTAAGACCATCAATTTCAGCACCGTTGGGTGGAATGACTGCACCTCGAAGATAGTTATTGCCAAAGTTATTAAATGAAACTGGTCCGGCTGGGGACAATTGCGCGCTGTCCAATGTAAAACCGATGGGGGGACCTGGCAGAACTACGAGTGCCGCAATCGGGGACACTACACGTTTGAGCGAGCCTTGAAAAGCTGCTGAGACCTCAAATTGAATCTGGCTTGGGCTCGACTCATTGAAGGGCATTTGAAGTGTGTAGATGTGGTCGCCTGCGACTGCATCCCCGTTGAGTCCATCATCGTGCATCACGCCAAGAATGGTGGGTTGGGTGCCGAGTGCGCCGAGGAGGACTAGATTGACGCTGCCTGCAATTAGCGCCGGGTCCGTGATTTGAACGGTTACTGTGACCATTGTCGATGTATTGACTGTGATCATACTTGGTGTCGCGTTCACTGGACCGATTGTCCGCGTCGTCGTAGCACTCGCGATTGGTGCTACCGACGTTTGAATATACGGCGCTGTAGGCGTAGAAGAGGCGCGCACTTGATCTGTCTGTGCAGGAGGACCGGCATGGAGCCACAAACTGAGTCCCGTGAGTATCACGAGAAGCGCAATAATGAGAAATGTCGTTTTCATGGATATGGGTTTAAGACACAATGAACCGGTGCCGGAAAAAGCTTATGAGGACGATACTGACTAAGAGAAATGGGACGAGGTTCGATTCCGGCACGGCCGAAGTCCCCGTTGTATAGCTCACGTCGTCCATCACAAACGATTCTCCTAACGGATCGCCAGTGATCGTTACGCTCGACATGCCACCCACGTCAGTGAGTTGCAGAAATTCGTTCGGGCTACTGCCAGAGTCGCCGAACAACGCGTCGTTGCTGGAATATGCGGACGCGGCACTGGCTACTTCCATATTCGATGCGTCAAATCCCGCGAGCGTGAGCGGTTCGCTGTAAGTAAAGTATCCGCTGAAACTTATGATTGGCGTGCTGAAATCGATCGTTATTGGGCCATTATTGTCCGAAGCGACGTTTGTTCCTGAGTGGGGCGGGAACTCGAACTCGTTTAGGGAAATTCCGGCGGTTAGGATGATCGCATCCGCAAAGGTCACACCGGGATACTGATTGACCAGTATTGTGCTATCAGGAAAGCCCTCAAAGTCGAGGGTCACTACGTCGGCTTTCACTCTGCCCGCTACGCTTAATCCTATCAGCGCAGCAGAAATAAGGACAGTGGATAACTTGCGCTCGCCGCGCATAGCATCCTCCTTTTGTGGAATTCATCAAGAATATCCCTTATGCCGGTGGAAGGCAAGCAATACAAAAAAAATTACTGGAATCTGAAGCCGTTCCGTACTACGGGTACCATTGTAAGTTGTCCGACAAGATCCAGAACACTTACTTTTTCTGGACCTAGTTCAGGACCTCTTACCCCTATTAGCGGCAAATTTACCGCGATCAGGGCCCCGTCAGAACCCGTAATAGCTCTCGCGCTGGGGGGCTCAGCGATAGCTGAGCCTTTGAACGATGCAGGTACGTGCGCGCCGTTCACCGGGTCGCTTCTCGCGACAGCTGCCTGGTGTAACAACTTTCCTTTATGTGGACTCTCCACACCCTGGGGACAATCCACAGTCTAGACAGTATTCTAGCAGTCGTTATAGTTTACCTATCCCCTTCCATGACCATCACTCTTCTCGCGAAAAAAGGCGGCGTCGGTAAGAGCACGGTATGCCTACTTCTCCATGAAGCCTTCAAGAAGGCCGGGAAGAGCGTTGCGATTCAAGATTGGGATGCGCAGGGCACGAGCAATAAGGCGCTCGCGTTTGTAAACGGGCAACGGGCAGAGCCGGATGTGACCTACGACGTTCTGCTAATCGACACTCCCCCGAATCTGGATCACCCCGCGACGGCGGTAGCCGTTCGCTCCGCGGATATCGCCATCGTTGTCACCTCCCCTGCCCCGGCTGACTTGTGGGAAGCCGAGGAAGCAGTCCAGTATGTAAAATCCAAAGCACCGAAGGCATCAGTCCGGGTGCTTTTCAATAAGGTTCGGAAGAATACGATTCTCGGTCGGCTTTTGGACGAGAGCTCGAAGCAAGTTGGCGCGCCCGTCATTCCGGTTAGGCTGAGCGCCCGAGAATGCTACCAACATGCGATCGGGCAGGGTTGGGCGGCCCTCGATGCTACGGCGCGTGAGGAGCTTCTCCACCTTGCTGTTTCCTTGATGTCTCCACACACTGTGGAGACTGCATAGACGGTAACGACTCCATACACTCAACACCCTCAACATGGCGAAGAACAACAAAGCGGCGGATCTCTTGAAGGTCCTGGGACAGAGGGCTCCGACAGCAGCGCCAGCGATGAAGCCAGTTGCTCCCGTGGCACCCAGCTCGCGTGCGGAGCGACCAGCGCCAGGGACGCAGCGGTCTCAACTGCGATCCGGGCCGCCACAAGGCGCGCGTGGTAAAGCGATCCAGTTTTATCTCCATGAAGCCGACGAGAAGTTGATCCGCGAATTTGCGGTTTGGCTCGCGCCACATCGGAAGCGCATCAACGACAGCCTGGTTGTAAAAGCTGTGCTTCGCGCCGCGAAGACCGGCCCAGATCTTTTGGCCGCATATGACGACGGGCTCGCAGTATCGAAAGCTCATCAGAAGAAGCGAAGGTGAGTAGACAATATACACTCTCCCTAGTGTGTGGAGACTCAATATAGGCAACGGCTCCGAGTTAGGTCTCTTCCTTTGCGCGAGAATGCGTTTTATACTGAAACCAGTCCGTCCAGATAAGCGCCTCCCAGCCCAGTAACTTCCATCGGTGGACCCCTTACTATCCCAAAGTTAGGTGCACGGTTTGAGGAGACGACGCTTCATGGAAAGAGGAGACGCGGTGCACGGTTTGAGGAGACGACCTGCACGGTTTGAGGAGACGAAAGTGCTCTCCATCAGCGGTGTAATCAACGTTCTTCGCATACTAGACATTCTTAGACAGTATTAAACACACACCACGGTCAGCGTGTGTCGATCTCAAGATGGATTCAACCCATAAAGAAATTATCCATAAGGCGGCAGCAATCAACCTTGAAGGTGAAGAGTTCGGGCCGATTAGGCGGATCAGAACTGAAACAGTACTATCACGCCTCCCAATCCACAACCTTGCAAAGAAGGGGAGGGTGAATATTCAGATCGTGAAGAAAGACTCGAACGGGCAAGTGACCCTCCAATGGGAGGTCTCACACAGCGAACGTTACGGCCAGCCGCGCCAGCATATAAACTGGACACGATCGTGATCAATCGCCGGCTTGATGAGGAGGGGAGACCACTTCCAAAAATAATTTGTCTCGGAAGCCTGAGGGATATCGCCAACGAACTTGGGCTTGGCGGCGACACAAACCTGGTTCGCCGCGCGCTCCGACAGAACGCCTTCGCCGGGATTACGGCGCGACTCACGTACCCGACCGCAGACGGCCACGAGCGGCGCCTGGAGGCCGACTTTACGCGATACAGCGTCATCTTCACCGGCGAAAAATTGCCGGACGGTAGGCGCGCCGATGCCGTCTACATCATCCTGAACGAGCCGTACCGGGAGGTTCTTGATAACGCTCCGCTACGCCCGTTGAACTACGAGTATTTGAAAGTTCTGCCGCCCGCGGCCCAACGGTTTTATGAGGTCCTGAGCTATCGGGTCTTCGCTGCACTCAAGACGAAAGGGGACGCAGAAGCCCGGATCTCGTATTCGGATTACTGCATGTTCTCGGCTCAGCAGCGCTACTTCGATTACGATCACTTCAAGAAGCAGATGTGGAAGATCCACCGGCCGCACCTACAGTCGGGCTACCTGAGGGCGTCGCGTTACACCGCGACCACTGACGCAGAGGGAAATCCCGATTGGATGATGCACTACGTCCCAGGCCCACAAACATACGCCGAATTCCGTACCTTCTCGGCACGCAAGGGACAGGATCTCTTCGGCCACCGACACGATATGGCTCTTGAAGCAGGGGAGTGGCGGCCGGAATCTGGTGGGCGCGCTAGCCGGGCCGCAGTGGGGTCGCCGTTGAATCCGAAAGCCACCGAACTGGTCAAATATTTCCATCGGCGCGCCAGAAACGTCGAAGAATATGAGCCACCGCCCGGCAGCAAGGAAGGCATTCAAGCCGAGGACCTCTTACGGGCCTACGGCGAGGAGGCCGCACGATTCGTGGTCGACTATGGCATCCGCCAAGCCGAACGCACGAAATTCTCAATGCGCCTGTTTGGTGCCCTTATGCAGTACGTTCCGGACGCTATCGCGGCATTCGAGCGACGCCAATTGGCGTCCGCTGAATCGGAGGCCCGTGAACGAGCCGAAGCCGACCGCAAGCGTGAAAGCGAGCAATGGTACGAAAGGGGACGGGAGGCCCTTGCAGCACTCTCGATCGAGAAACGAGAAGCCCTCGAAACCGAGGTCAAGACTGACTTCCTGGCTCGATGGCCCCGAGAGGCCGCGCGGACCGAGAGCCAATTTTTCAAGCGAATGATTGAGAGTGCGATGATCTCAAGGATCATCGGTACGGAACAAGGCGGCTCGAATTCGAGCGAGCTCGAAGCCAAGTGAATTAGCATCGCTATCGCGCAATAACGACGCGGCCAGCGGGCCGTCGACGGGTAGCGAAATGGGCAGCGAAAACCCCCGCGAAATCGTTTCGCTACCCTCGCAAACTACCACGCGTCCGAATGTCCGCGAAAACAAAGGGCTACCGCCCACTTGCGCGCGCACCCGTTTGCCGGCTTAACCGCCGGCTGCCCGTCATTTTCGCCCCTCTCGTGAAGTTACCTCTTCACGATAGTGGACGCTCCGCTTCGCTTCGTGTCCGCCCGCACCCGGAAGTCCGGAGGCGGTCGTCCAAATGACGGGCAGCCGGCGCTATCGCCCCTCAGCCTTCGCCTACCGGCTGCAGGCCTCGGCTTCGCTAACCGCTCCGGGCAAACGGGTGCGCGTTAACTGGTTAACTACTCCTACCTGGTCCGTCGGCGACTGCCGCCGGAAAGATGGAAAATCATTTCAAAGGAAAAAGAAGGGGAGGGAAGTGACCCTACCGGCTTTGACCCTGGCCGTTGGTCTCGTCACGCTGGCTGCCGGCGGAGTGGGTCCCAACTGGTAAAATGGTCTTAGGGTCTTACAATGAAGCACCGCAAGATTGCTTTTGTACTTATTACAGCGGCCACTGGCCAGCAACTTAAATCTCCAGAAATAAACAACCTCCGATCCCTGCCGGGTCTCACATCCCTTCCGGGTTTCACGAAGCGTGAAGAGGTGCAGTCGGACGAGCCGCCGCACATCGAAAATAGGGCGGCGGAGCCGGATCGAACCACGACGACCACGGTGGCGGCTGGGAACCCCGGCGCGGCCCTTGCTGATTGGGTACCTTCCATCAACCGCGGAGGCTCTGATGACGCCGTGATCCAGGCACACTATGATGTCCTACGGCGGCATCCTGCGTACTTGGCAGCGGCGTTGTTTAGCCCGATTGCCTGAATTCTTGTTGCTCAGTGGCGTTTGACCAAAGCACCGAATGCAACTACACTGAAAGCGCACCGGGATTCCGGGCGTACTACCTATCATGACCGTCACTCTCAAATCCAAAAGTGAAATCACCGTGCCGAAGAGCATCCGCCGCAAGGCGGGGTTCAAACCCGGCGACCAGGTTGAGTTCAAGGTTTCGGGCAGGGCGATCACTATCGTCCCCAAGCTCACGCCCGACGAGATCCAGGATGAGCGGGAGATCCGCGATCCGAAGATTCGCGCAGCGATCAGGAAAAGTAAAGAAGAATTCTTAGCCGGAAAAAGCCGCCCTATTCAAGAGCTGTTCGCCGAACGCGCGGCACGTACGACCGGGCGTAAACACCGGAGAGCATGACGTCTGCGGCCTTTACGGTTCGTACCACTTCGCGTTACGATCGGCTTTCCAACAAGCTGCAAAAAAGCAACCGCGATTTCGACGCTGCGGAAAAGAGCGCGGCAATCATCCTTTCCGAAGACCCTTATAACCGTACTCGCCGGCATCACATCAAAAAACTCGAAGGCGTTGCACCAGGCGAAGGCCAGTACCGGCTCTCGCTCGGCCGCTGGCGTTTTCGTTATGACATTGTAGGCCAGGTCGTTTGGCTGCATTACTGCGGCCTCCGGCGGGAAGACACGTATTAAAGCGTCCCAAGCGTCATCCGCTATCGGTCGACCTTGCAAAACACAGCCGTTTTTTTAAGATGAAGGTGCAGCTTTCATTGGTAGGGGTTGAGCGGCTGACGTACGACTCCTGAAAGCGGTGACCGATCGCCAGTTTGGTGACCGGAGCAACACCGGCACCACCATCTCGCCCCCTACCTTTGCTGCATGCATGTCCAATGAAACCCACATCACTAATCATCGCGATCGTTGTCCTCATCGCCGGAGTCGCGATGACGTACTATTTTCTCGTTTCTCTCCCTGCTGATCGAAGTCAGTTACACCAAGCAAGTGGCGCGGCAAGTAGTTTGGCTTTACAAGCGCAATGCGCAGAAGCGGCCGCTAATGCCTACGTAGCGGAGGGGTACGGGCCAGCAGATAGATCCGGAGATGTAACGAGTTATGTTGACCACTATGATCAGAAATTAAACAAATGCTTTATAGAAATTTCCGACAGCAGTTCGGCGTTGCGGGAGATCACTTTGATCGACGCTTATGGGCTTCAACAATACGCTGATTTGTTGATCTTCTTCGCGCCTCGTTATAACAACGGCGGGTCGAATCCCGTATGCGATGTGGACGAACAAATTTCAGATGTTTCTGCCCGAGCGGCCTGCAACTCCCAAGCTGATTTCGATGCCTACGTCAATCCCTATATGACTGATTAAAATAAACTTGGTGCGCCGCCGCCGCAAAAAACCCGGATGGTCCGACAAACACTTAGCCCTAAATCAAAATCCTCTCCACCTCATCGAGCGAGATGTCGTCCTAGCGGCGATGGTAGAGGCCAACTCGTGCGCTTTGCGCTAAGGCGGCATCATGAGTGAGCTGGAAGCCAGAAGGACAGCCCCAATACGAACAAGTTCGATAAGACTCCTACCACCAGTACGCCCGTAATCACGTTCCACATTAGCTTTCGCCTTTGTACGGTTCTCGCGTTTCGCTCTATCTCATCGCCCCACAGGAATACTGCCGCTGGGTAGCAAGTTGTAAGCAGGACCAGAAAGCATACGATGACGACTGCTAACGGTACAACCAGGAAGAGAGTTCGCGTTATCTGATCGGTTGGAATCGAGCCCCGAGGTTTTGGGGGGTCGAGAACATTATGGAGTTGCATGGTAAAGATTTCACGCACTTGTTCATCCGTCAGGACTGGTGCTTTTAGCATCGCTTCGATGCGGTCGATGTCCGAACTCTTGAGCCACAGCCAGTCGGCTCGTGTCTGAGGTTGTGTCGGAGAGAGTGAAATGAATGGCGAAATCACGAGGGCGAGCATCCCCAGGAGCAGAACGGCCGCAACAATTATAAGCGTAGTAGCCTTCCGTGGATAATCTAGCCAGGTCCGCTCGACTTGTTCTTCAACTTCAGAAAGAGTGCGATTAGCCCAGGCAGTTGCCTCACTTTTCACGCTAATAGCGACGACGTTTGTGGTGCTTGGCGGAGCCGAAGGATTTGGCCTGGGATAGGGGAAATCCACTTCTACCTCATATTCGGGTCTTACTGCGTTCCGTGTTGACGCTGAGCATCGTATTACTAGGCGTTCGATCTTACGCCTGTTAGAGTTGTCGAGCTGGAGGACATCATCTACTGTATTCATCTCTTCCTGTCGTTGGCCTGCAAGGAAAACCTCAAAGTGGTCGTGCAAGACGCTACCGGGAAGCTGTGCGAGGCGCTCATGGATAGTGTCTACTATCCGTGTAAGCTTGGTAGGTTCAAGCTGGAATGGCTGTTGATATTCCTTTCGAATGACCTTCATTCAGTAACCACTTTCATCCAAACCTAAATCAAAATTCGCTCCACCTCATCGAGAGAGATGTCATCACCGCGACGATCGTAGAGGCCCGTCGTCCGCGCCGACTCATGCGCGGCCATCTGCTGCGCGACTTCCAGCTTGCCGCCATTCTTTAAATACGCCGTGATGCCGGTTGCACGGAACGTGTGGCACCCGATTAAAGTTTTTATTCCAGCACCGGCCGCGCGGCGCCGGATCATGAGATACACCTCGGGTTGAGTGATACGCCGTTCGGTGAGCTGCTGCGTTTTGCCTCTCACGGTCCGGAAGAGGGGAGTATGCTTCTCTTTCCCGAGGCCGGCGGACTCAATGTAAGCAGCCATATATTCTTCGAGATTGTGATGTGCCGGCATTTCGTGACGCTTCCCGCCTTTCTCATGGAGCCGCACCCACCAGCGCCGGCTTTGGAAGTACCAATCTTCGACATCCATGCTCGTCGCAGCGCCCACGCGAGCGAATGTGTAGACCATGAGCCCGATGAGCGCGCGATCGCGGAGACCGACGACCGTCGACGTGTGGATGCTGTCGAGAAGTTGCCGAGCTTCATCCGCTGAGAGCACAGGGGTCTTGCCCTTCCGTGTCGTATACTTTGGACCGCGGACGGCCGCCGCCGGATTCGTTGGCACCACCTGGCCGAGCACCAGGTAGTCGAACACCATCCGAATCGCCGCGAGCTGCTGCTTCACGCTTGGCCGTGAGAGTTCCTTCAAGAGTTTTTCGACGTAGGCCGCGACGTGCACCGGACCGATGTGCTCGAGCTCGAGGTTTCGAGACTCGCACCACGCAAAAAAATCGCAGACGGCCCGATGGTAGGCCCGCCGCGTGTTCGGATTACGGATCTCCGCCGTGAAAAATTCTATAAACCGTAGCGCGGTCTTCTTACCGCTGGCTGTGATCACGGCCGGCAGTCCGGATCCACCGAGGGTCAATTCAGGATCCTTTTTTGGAACAAGGTCTGTGCTCATGCGCGTCGTTGGTTGATTCGGAACTCGTCCGGGTCGAAAAAATCCGCCGGATCGATGTCCACGAGATCGTCCTCGGCCACCTCGGGGGCGCCGTCCGGGACAAATTTCTTATCGGGTTTTGGGTCAGGTCCCCTGCTCATGGTTTGTATATGATAACGTCCTTTATCATATGGCAAACGGGCAGGGGAGTCAAACATTTTTGCACAGGAATGTTTGATCGGTTCCCAGGGAACTCCCAGGTCACAGAGTACAGCTCCCGGCTGAATCAATCTGCGCCGGGGTACACGTCGTCCGAACACAGACAAAAACCGTCTATGACCAGCGCCACAACTTTGACCTGTCCACACGCCGCGCAACGATATACAGGAGAATGTTCGGGCCGCGCTGCCCACGTCTCTACCTGAAACGCAAGCTCGCGAAGTTTGTCTGCTAATAAATTGAAATCAGCTTGTCCAACGGGCGTCATAAAATCGCCGTCTCCTTCTTGGCCTCTCCGCCAGTTCCAAAAGCACCGACCCTTTGCCCGGGTCTGGTTGACAAGAGGTCATTGAAAAGTGTGGTAAGCTGATTGGCCGAATGCTGTCGGGCGCTAATCAGCCTGACTCCAGTTAGGGCCAAGGAAGCTCAAATTCCTTGGCCCCGTTTCCATTCCCTTTGACCTACTTCCTGTCCAGCGCAACATTATATACCTCTACGAACCGCTTTTGGAGTTTTTTTTGCTCGGGGGCGTACTACGGTATAACGTAACTCGCGCGTCGGATTTGCCATCCCGTGTTGAACGGCCCGTCAATTGGGCTTTTGGAGCGATAGCACAAATATTCATGGCACGTTGGGCAGAATGTCGGTGACGCCGGCGGAACCCCTTCGAACCATGCCAAACTCCCTGATGAAAGCAAAAACGCGGGCCGGCGGGTTGGCCGGCGGTGCCTTGCCGCCGCCGGGCCGGCTGTCCACATTGCCGCTTCGCTCCACCCGCCCGTACAATTCAGATACCACCCCTCAATGCTCGAAGCCGCTCCGATCGGAACCCATGCAGATAATTTTTTCGGCGAGCCCGAGTTCAGCGTGCCAGCCGATGCCCGCCGCAAGCATATGTTTTTGCTTGGGGCTACGGGAACTGGAAAGAGTACCGTGATGACCAATGTAGCCGCGACTGATTTGGCCGGCACCGGAATCACCGTCGTTGATCCGCACGGCGGACTCTGCGAAGATCTTCTAACCAACCATATCCCCCGCCACCGGAAGAACGATGTCATTTTTTTCGATCCGAAGAACCACACCCACTCTCTCGCTCTCAATGTGCTCGACTGCCCGCGTCCCGAACAACGCGGCCTGGTAGTGTCTCACGTCGTGAGCATCTTCAATAAGTTGTGGGCGGAATCCTGGGGGCCGCGGCTCGAAGACATCCTGCGCAATTCACTGTGGGCGCTCATTGAACAACCCGCGCCCACGTCGCTTCTCGCACTCCCCAAGCTCCTCACCGATGAAGGCTATCGCGCCGACGTCTTGCGGCACGTCGAGAATCCGTCCGTCCTCGATTTTTTTTACAACACGTTCGCGCGGTGGACGAGCTCCTTTCGGGAAGAAGCTATCTCCCCCGTGCTCAACAAGGGCCGCGCGTTCCTTACCGATCCCCTGATGCGTGCCACGATCGGCCAGACGCGATCTAGTTTTAATTTCCGCTGGATGATGGACCACCGGAAGATACTCCTCTGCGACCTGGCGAAAGGTTCGATCGGCGACGATAACTCAAAACTGCTTGGGTCCCTCATCGTCCTCAAAGAAAAACTTGCCGCCCTCTCGCGTCAGGATGTGCCGGAAGCGGAGCGCGTGCCGCACGTTCTCTTCTGTGAAGAAGCGCACAATTTTATCGGTGACTTTGATACGATCCTAGCGGAAAGTCGCAAGTATGCCCTGCTATTAATTTTGGCCACGCAGAGCATCGAGGCCTTGCCACGCGAGGCAGCATTCGCGATCTTCAGTAATTGCGCGACTGTGATTTCCTTCCGAGTGAGCGGCACCGACGCCGCCCGCCTCCGGGATGAGTTCGGCATGACGCTTCCTGCTTCAATTCTGCAAGACCTTCCCGACTTCACCATGTATGTCCGGACCCTCAGACCTGGGACCGGTACTGGAGGCGCTTCCCCGTCCGGTCCGCATTACGTCATCGGCCATCCCCCATTCGACCGTCACCGCCGCCACGCTTCGCGCGAGAGCACGATCCGCGTGAGCCAGGCGCGCTACGCAAAGCCCCGCGCGATCGTCGATGAAGATTTGAAACGGGAATTTTTCAACGCTACGCCCAAAATCCCATTGGACGGACTCCGGAGCAGAAGGCAGCGCGTTTAGAAGCCCTACAACGAATCGCCAGGCATCGGGTGATGCCAGAGCATCCCCCATTTTTTAAGAGGAAGACGGTTTCGCCACTACTATCCCGCCCATGTCCCCCGCTCGCATGAGAGGAAGTCAACGCTGTTCGCTTCACGGCTTTTCATTGTAACGGGCAGCCCGCCGCCTCAAGGAACTACGACGCTTTGAAAAACCAAAGCGGTTTTTCAGTTTTCGGACGTTCCTCCTTGACCCGGCGGGCACCCAGCCCGTTCTCTTTTGTTATGCCGTGAATCGAAACGGCGCAAAGGTCGAACCCAAAATAAAAATCCTTACTCTCATGGGATACCTACAAGAAGTAGACCGCTGGCTCGATGTCATCTTCACCGACCTCGTGGACGGAAAAACGAACTACGCCGAGGTGAAGCGCGACATCCGGAGCAGAATCCTTGAGTCCTACAAAAACGGGCTCAAAGCCGGAGGGCAGTCCCCTGCCCCGCGCGAGAGCCGGCAACCCCGCCGGTTCGACCGTGCCCAACGCTAGAGCCGAGCGCCCACCCAAAGGTCGAACAAACTAACCACTCACTTCAATGTCTACAGACGAAAAAATGCTCACAGTCGCGGATGTTGTTTTGGACGTGCAGAATCATACTGTTGCTCGCGGCAAAAAACAGCTCAAGTTGAACCGCAAGGAATTCACTCTGTTGGAGTACCTCATGCGCAACGCCGGTATGCTGCTGACCCGCCAAATGATACTAGAGCATGTGTGGGACACCAACGCCGACCCATTCACCAATACGGTGGAGGTGCATATCCGTTTCCTGCGCCGCAAACTGGACGAGGGCTTCAAGCGCAAGCTCATTCAGACAGTCCACGGATACGGGTATAAGTTCGAGTAGAAACGAGAAGCCCCGCCCCCCCCAGAGCGGGGCTTTTTGGATGCTCGCGGGGTTCCCACCCTTTTGATGGCGAAACCAGCCCATTTTTCGTCTGTCCAGAAAGAGTCTTTTTGAAGTGATTGAATGTAAACATGGCAACCAGCGCTCCGTGTGAACTGCTTCGGCGAACAGCCTCTTCGAAGACTAGGGTTGTGGCCCTTGACCTTGCGCGAAGAGACCCGTCACGTGTTCTCCCGGAACTCTTGAGAATGGCTTCGGGTGAGCGGCGTTCGTTTTGGAGAAAGTATGGTTACCGAGAGCAGATCATAGCGATCGAGGCGTTGGCAGAAACGGGCCTCCGTGAGGCGTTGGAGTATTTGAAATCGCTATCCGTAGCATCAACCTCGTCCGACGAGTTCACCGAGACTTTCAACGGACAAGGCATCGATCCCCAGTACAGCATGGCAGGGGCGTGCGAGAGAGTAACGTTTCTAAACGCAAAGGGAGAGTTGCGAGAGCGATTGGCCTATACGGTGCATCTCCAAAGCGTATCGGCCAATGGCGCGTTTGATCTGTCACCTGCCGAAATTGAGCATGAGCGAAAAGCGGCGATCTCCACCGAGCCCTACGCAACCCTTTTGGGCGCGATCGAAACACTGTCTCAAAGGCTCTCAGACTGAAACCTTCAACGCCTCAAAAAGGGTCGTTTGTGCAACCCCCCAATACGGCTCACCTTTGCGGTGCACTCTATCTTGGATTGAACCAGCTTGGACTCCATAAAAAACACCTCCAATCTCGGAGAGGGTCGTCGGCGGAATAGTGAGCGAGAAGATCTGTGACCGCTTAGGCTCACATCTCACTCTTTCTTTCAATAGAAGGAATGGAGCGTAGATGGCACCACCCACCATGGCCTCAGTACTTGTTATGTCCACAGTCCCTTTGCATCCGATTCCAAACTTCTTGATCATTGCCGCCCCAGCTTCCGCGAGGCAAAACTGGCTCCTGAGATATGCGCGAGAAATCAAACAAACTACAAGTTCTGCTTCCGCGAGCTTGGCAAGGATTGTCTGCACGAAGAACTCTCCATTTTCTACCGTTCCAGCCTGCGAGCTAAAGAAAATGTGGTCATCTGGAACACCCATCCCGATCTCAAGCAATTCAACTAATTTGCTTGCGATCGCGCGGTCTTCCGCAGCGTGGCTTACAAAGATTCTCACTGTGCCATTCTATTCGTTCACAGACGACCGCGTTTGAAATGCGATTGGTGTCTCAAAAACGGTCCTTTTTGCAATGGTCGATTAACGGCGAAGTCGAGCAAAAGAACACTATGGTTTCGGTACGAATGTCAGAGCTATAGCATTTCCATTCTCACCGGTCGCCCACACGAAAAAACCTTGCTGAAGCACCGCTTCGGCGATGTTCGAGGGCGCGCCTGCGGCCGTGAGCGCAGCTTTGAACGCTGGCAGGGCATCTTCTATCAACGTGGGTTGCCGGTCACGGTCCAACAAATGAACTCGCGTGAGCTTCTTTTCTCCGCTGGTATCTTCATAGCTCACTTCCACACGTGCTTTCTTTGACGACGCTAGTTCCAGCGCCGTTTGAAGCGCATGTATTTCCGTTGTAACTTGAATCTCGTTCTGAGAGCTTTCACTAACAAACGCGAGACAGCGCACCGGCTGACCGGGTGTTGCAATCACATCAATCCCGCTAACCGTTCCCACAAAGTCCTTCATTTCTTAGGTCCTGGCTTTACCTCTAAGGGTGCATCGCGTGTTGTGATCATTTGCAAGATGTCGCCAGTTTTATGTGCTTCTTCCGAAATGCTTCTCTGCGGAACGAGTGTAAAGTCCGCTTGTATTACACATTTGGCAGCTGGCGCTGGGACATCACCCTGAATCAGCCGGGGATTTGGTTCTCCTTCAACCTGAACAGTCTCCGCACAGTGGACGTTACTGACACACTTGGTCGGGTCGTTGCTTTTGAGAGTCGTTGATAGCCCAGAGGTCAAGTGCAGGTTGGTAGCTGAATCGATAAAGCTGCCGCCCCCTCTGTAGAAGAACTCGCAGGCGGCTGCTGTAATTGTTACGCCATAGTCGGGAGGCAACCCATTCCCTATAATTGCAACGCAGGTCCCATTCTTCGGGATGAGCACTTCCAGTAATTCGCGTGAACTCTCAGGCATTCAGAAATTTCCTCTTTTCTTGGAATTTGTGGCTCCTTAAGCCGAGACTATTCTACTTTGAGCAGGAGTACAGTGCAAATCGCCCGGCATGTCTCAGAACGGGTAAGTTTTGAATCAATATCGAAAGGCCCGTCAATTGCGAATTTGACGTGTTTCGTATGTCGGTCTCGCAATGCACGTGAAAATCCACAACTTAAAAAAGACGGCCGGTTCGAACCAGCCGCCTAACCACTTTTTATTTTTTCAGCAACGCCTGAATCGCTTCGGTCGTCAGCATGTCCGGCTGCTTTCCTTCGGGCAGTTTCGGCGCCCAGGTCCACATCCGCCGGCCGAGCCGCGCTAAGCAGTCCGCCGCCGCGTTCTGGCCTGCTTCATCACCATCGAGCATGATGCACACCACATTGAAGTGCCGGACCAGGAGCTCCTCCTGAGCATCCGACATCGACGAGCCCATCAGCGCCACGCAGGGAAAGCCCGCAGCGCTCACGTTAAGGCAATCGAAAAATCCTTCCACGACGACAATCCGCCGCCGCGTGTTCCCTTCCCCGATCGCACGATGCACGTTGTAAAGTTCGAGCGACTTATGGAAGCCCACCGGAAATTTATATTTCGGTTCGCTCCCATCGATCGCTCTCCCGGCATATGCCACGAGCTCGCCTTTTCCGTTATGGATCGGGATCACGCAGCGGCCCTGCATACTTCCCTTCCCTTTGAATACGCCGATCCCGAACGTCCGTGCGGTCTCTTCTGTGACTCCCCTTTCTTCAAGGTACGGATGCCGGTGATCGATGTTTTGCAACGTGAACGTGAGCGGCTTATTCCCCTCTTCCCTACCCTCTCTTTTTTCTTTTGAAACCAGTTCGGCCGGCTTTTCCGATTTCTTGGAAGTGTTATCCGGCGGCTCGTCTGCCCGCACGTTAAACCACTCCGCGAGCTTTACGGCCGCGTCACGGATGGAACACCCTTCCATCACGGCCACGAGATCGAGCGCGTTGCCGCCCTTCTTGCCATCCCGCGCTGTGATACACGAGGTAGACTGGCACGCCCAGACGCCGCCGACTCCTTTCGTAAGCGTTGCCGTGAAGCTCGCCCGGTTCTTATGGTCCTCGCCGTGCATCGGAAGCGGGCACTTCCCGCGAAGCGTACCCGCGCCAACGCTGCGCAGTTCAATGCGGTAATGATGGATGACCATCTCTAGCGAGACGGCTTTCTTCACTGCGTCGAAATCTACCCAAGCAGACATGATGATATTGCCTCCAGTGTGAAAACTGCTCGGATTACCCTATAGCCGATCCCCTTTCCCGTCAAGCGTAAAACGGATTTCATAAAAAAGTTGGTCTCGTCACGGTCTCGTCAATCCCCCGAAGGGGAGCCGCCCGTCCGGCCAGGCGCACGCGGTACCTGAGAGCAGAGCGTGCGCGGGTCTCGTCTCAAGCACTCTCAGGGCTTGATCGATGCCGACCACTCGCGGGCTTTACGCCGAAGGGCCGCCCATACGAAGGAAGCGGATGGTCTCGTCAAAAACTCCGCTTCAATCGCAGGAGCGATCCGGGCACAAGCAGCGGTAGGAACGGGCAGCCGCGCTTTGTATACCACAGATTCCCTGTTCTGTCACACTTGCCATGTCTGAAAGGAGCTCCGGCCAAGTTCACCGAGTCGACGTTTGCCATACTTCTCCTTTCAAAATTCGTCGGACCCGTACGCGCCCACTTCCAGCGCCTTCTTCATGAACTCGCGCCCATGCGGGCCGTTATCCACCACTCCCGCCTGTATCATCCACACATGCACCAACTCGTGCAAGATGACCCGCTTTTGCCTGTCTCGCGTATAGGACAATGTGTGGCTGGACATCGTGATTTCATGGCCGTCCGTGTATGCCGACGCGTGGAGGCCGCCGCGCCGGAAACTTTGATCAGTGGCCGGCTTCACTGTGATGGATACCTGCTGTGGTTCCTTCCCGTTGGGCAATCGGAAGGATGGCAGGCATTCCTTGAGGAGCCACATAAGCTGCTCTTGATTTCGTCCCCCGCTCTCCGGCATATCCCATGAAATGACTCTCCCATGGGCTTGACCCACCGGTTTCTCTTTCACCTCAACGTTTGGGTTAAGAAACTTCCGCACCTGCACTACGAGCACCGTGGCCATGACCACGAGTGCTGCTGCTGTAGCTAACGCGGCGTTCCCGCGGAATGGCAGGATGAGCGCCACGGCCAAAACTACGATTGACCCTACGACCGCCAACCCGGTGACCACTCCAATTTCAAAAAAGGTCTCGTTCCAATCACCCAACCAACGCATATAACTCCCCAATAAAAAGTGCCCGCCTATTGTTTAAGTAAGGCGCTGTGTACTTTGTTCTTGATCTTCAATCGCATGAAATGTCGTTCGCCGCCTTTCGTCCGGCGTCGTCGGCTGCGTGGCGAGCGTAATTCAGGAAGGGGTCGGCGCGGCGCTCTTGCGCGTCGGTCATAACGCAGGCGATGAGCGATACAGCTTGGACCTGTAATTGCCATAGGAGTCTCCGTCACACTTGCCCCGTTTGAAGGATCTCCGGCATGAGCGCTTCGAGTGTGAGATCCTCGAGCCCCGTCACGGGATAGGCCCGCGACCAGGCGGGCTCCATCATGCCCCGGAATGTGTTCGCGAGTTCCGTGGCGCGGCCTTTCGTCTCACAAATCGTTGCCACCTTGAATAGCTTGATGCCGTACTTCTTTGTGTGAAGCCCTTGCTGGAAATATGCGATGAATCCCCTCACCTTGGCCCGCATCCGCTCATGCGACATGCTTCCACGATCCGCTTCGATGAAAAAGTTAAATTTGTTTTTCCCTTCGGGAAGCTCGGCGTGCTGGATGGTAAACCATACATCCGGATAAACCGGGATCACGATCGCCGCGCCGTTCTCGTCGAGCGTCTTCACCCGGTCTTTCAGCGAAGGCCCTTCAACCCAATTCACGATCCGTACGGGGCCGGTCCGCGTGAGTAGCATGAGCTTGGCGTGGATGCTCGCGACGAAGAGCGCGTGGCGAATGCCGAGCTCCTTTCGTTCGTTGTGCCGCAGACGTTTCTCAGCAAGCTCACGCGGCGCATGGCCATGTTCGATCAATACCGGGATGGCCGCAGACCCGATCGCATAAGCGTGCTTCTCTGGCCGGCGTTCGATACACGCGAGGTATCCATGTTCGTGCAGCTTTGCGATGCGTTTGTGGACGCGCGTGTACGACCTGCCGGCGAGTTCGGCCAGGTGGTCGATCGTCGCCAGGCGAAGCTGGTACACGAAGTAGAGGAGCTCAAGGTCACTCCGGTCCCCTTCCGTGAATTGGAACCCATCTTTTGTTGCCGGCATGGAGGTAATTGGTTATTCCCCGAACTCCTCTGGTGGGTCTGTAGATTCTAGCATCGGCGCCGCGGATTGCATTGGGGATAAGTGGAGAGGTTCGCTGGCCGGGGAAAGATAGAACGGCTGAGAGAACACCTGCTCCAGCTTCTTGTTTCTCCGCGTGCTCGTCGCCTTCACATCGGGAACGTAAGGGGCTCGCAGAAAGAGTGCCGGCCGCTTCGGCAGCTTCAAGAGAAAGCACCCGCGCGGCTGCGCTTTGGCTTTTTTCACGCACTCGGTGAGATACTCGCTTTCTGATTCGAATGTTCGGGACGTGACCACACGGTTTTTCTCATATTCGTAAAAGGGTACGCGGCTCGTGCTTCGGCTTAGGCTCCCGTTGATACTTACGCCAGCACCGGACTGGGTCCCATCTATTTTTGTTTCGGAGGTTGTGTTTTGTACGCCTTCGGCCTGAAATTCGCCGAAGGTATCGCTCGTCATCGTTCCACTCGCATCCACCTCGGTGTTGCCTTCAATGCTGTTTGAGATAGCGATGATGTCGCCCGTCGGCAACACGCTCTCACCAGCGCTGATGCCTGAACTCGTAGCGCTCGAATGCACAAAGGAAGCTGCATCGCTATGGCTGTGCGATCCACCCCACTGGCGGGAGTTGCCATGCGATCGGCCGCGCGCCGTCGCGGACGAGGTGCCGGTGTTTACGCCAAGCGAGCCGCCGATGCTCCACCCGCTGGTTACGACGTCGCGCGTCGATTCGATGGGGTTCAATTCCAGCGCGTCGCGCTGGTCTTTCACTTTCATCCGATCAAAACCGTCGATCATCATGTCGCGGATCATGGTGTCGAGGTCTTCGGTGTGGCAGTCGCCGAACAGGGCCTTGATGCGCGCGCATTTCATCACCGCGCCGTACACTTTCCCGTTGTCATCTTCCCGGCGCAGTTGGTCGAGATCCTGATGGCTCAAGATTGCGTGTAAGCCGAGTTCCCTCCCCATCTCCAGAGCGCGGCATAGATCGGCCGTCAAAAATTCGTGTACTTCATCGCAGATGAGATAAATCGGCGACCGATCCCCTTCTGGGCGCCCGAAGGCATGGCTCACAATGTCGTTGATGATAAGCCGGCCGAGCAGGCGGACGTCGTCTTCGCCCAGGGGCCGGTTGATTTCCATATTGACCAGAAGAATTTTGTGGCCATCAATAACCTGGCCGAGGTCGAGCGAGCGCGGTGCGGTCAGCATCGCCGCAATCAACGGGTCCGCGATGAACGGTTCCAGCCGACCCAGCGAGCTGGTACAAATTTCGTCCTGCCACCGCTCGGACCGGGAATCGAACCACGCGAGAAAGTCGTAGAGAAAGGCATGCTGGGGATTGCGGCCGAGCTCGGGCAGCAATTTCCGGCGGAGTGCCTTGCCCTGGGCGCCGGATCTCAGTACGAGCACCGCATACTCAAGGTCGAGCTCTAGCGCTCTCGCAATGCCCAAACCGAAGAATAGAAACCTGGCCAATTGCGCCGTCGTATCGAATGAAGCCTGGCCCCACGCTGCCCGGATTCCCTCACGCACCATCTTGGTGTGCCTGGTGACGCTGGAACCATTCGGCAATAGCGGGTTATAGCCCACCAGCCGGTCGCGCGGGTCCCACCAGATCACGCGCTTTGCGTGGCCGTTCATGAGCGACCAATCCCGCGCCTGGCGGCCGAGTGATCCTTTCGGGTTGATCAGGATGATCGTGCCCTTACGGATCGAGCAAAGGCACTGGTAAAGCCACAAAAGTAACCGCGATTTCCCCTCCCCTGGCGGTCCGACGATTTGCACGTTGCGCTCCTCAAGCCAGCGCAAGCCAAGAAACATTTTTTCGTTCGTCTCGGTGTCGGTTCCGATGAAGATGGAATTGTTGCTGGTCACTTTGGGCGTCATTCTGTTTGCCCGCCTCCGCTCTTCTTTTGAAGTGAGTTTCGGAAGATGCGCGTGGCGCGCTCGACGTACCATTCAAAGTCATCCTCGGTCAGGTCGCAGTGCTCCAGGCACGACTTGAGGTCTTCCAGATTCCATTGGAGATGGATGCGAGTATGGCGCCAAGGATCGGATGCGGCCACGGTGGGGGCGGTGGAAGTCGAGCTACTCGTGCTGGTTGACATGCCGGTGCCGGTGAAAATGCCAGTGCTCTCACTTGAACTCTCGCCAACGGAGTAGCTTTCCGAGTAGCCAGATTTATAGTGTTTTGGTGTTTTCATCATCATCTCCTTCGTCAATTTCACGAAAAAGTTCTTCTTCCACCGCGTCCCGTTCGTCATCGTCAGAAAAGGGCATTTTTTCCAGGTCCTCGCGGACCTTGAGTTTCGCCTTCACCTTGTCGAGTTTCAGTGCCACCCGGTCGCCAATCTCCACCTGTTGTTTGTGGACCTTGATAGCGCGCACCTCGCCGGCGTTGAGCCTTTTCTTTTGGGGCGGAGTCGTAGTCGCGGGAGTCGCTTCGAGGGCCAGGCGCTTGGCCAGTACGAATTGCTCGGCGAGTTCAAGCGCGCGCAGCCGTCCCAACAATCGATCGATGACGATCGGATGGTGGCGTCGTAGGTAGGCCACGATCTGGTGCTGCTCCAATAATTCGGCCGCTTCCTTGCGGATTTCGTCCTGGTGTTTGACGAGAACATCACCATACGTGCGGGCGAACTTCACCAGGTATTCGGAATCGCCCAGGTTGGGGAACATCTCCGCGCGGATGCAGAGCGCCTGGATTTGCTGGGCGAACCGTTCGGCCGCTTCGGTTTTTTCCCGCTGAGCGGCCAGCTTGCGAGCCTGGTCCGCTTCTTCTTGCTGCTTGGCGGCCAGCTCTGCAGCGCGTTGCTCTCGTCTGGTCAGGCTGCCGGCTGGGAGCACGTTAACTTGCACCGTGAGTGCACCGTACCAGGTGCACCCTCCCGCGTAATGGTCGAGGGCAAGCGTGAGGCGCTCGTCGTTGTAGTGGTGGAACTGGAAAGTGTAGCGATGCTCGAAGCGGTCAGCGGCTACCTGTTCATGAGCCATATGATGCAGGGCCAAGCCGTTCACTCGTATCCAGCGCAAGTGCTTCGAGAAATTGCCGTCGCCGTTGGTCTCATAGAGCGCGTCAGCAAGATGGCCGTTGCTGCTCCGGAGAACGCCCGTGAAACTCACCTCATACACGGGATTGGGATACGGCGCAGGTGGAAAAAATACTTCGCGACTGTCCGCAGGTAATTGAGCCCAGCTCACCGATTGATCGACTACGATGGCGTGCGGATGGGTTGGGATGTTGGGTTGCACACCCGGCTCGCTCGTCGCCGGGTCTGATGGGCGGCGCGAGCCGAGTGCACACACCGCGGCAACGAATACCACGCCGCAGAAAATTATGCCCAGCACTTCAAAGAGAACTGTGAGAATTGGAAGGTCGGTCATGACGGTTGCTCCGTTGAATCGTTCGGCCGCCCAGTATCCATCGCGTCTTGCCAAGATTCGCCAGTTTGGACACACCGAAACATGGCGTTCTGGTGCTGGGTCGCGGATGATGCGCTTTCGGCGAGTATTCTGAGCTCACCAGCCAACTGGCGAGCCATAACCCAAAGCGCTGAAACCTTTAGGCTTAACTGATCGTTATATATCAGAGGTTCTTCTGACGGAAGGTTTTCTGATCGGTGGGGTACTCGCTCCTTCTTGGGGCGAGTGCCGCGCGGGGCGTCGGTTGCCGTACGCATAACTGGGCTCCTCAATGCGTGATGATGACGGTTATGCGCGGGCAGCCAGCCGCTTATGCGACTGTTGGCCAGGGTGGAGCCATTTCCACCCTGGCAACCCTTCCAAACAGAAACACTCGGAAAGGGCCACCCGGCTAATTGCGATTGAGCCAAACTACCCACTGCACATTTGCGGTGTTTTTGTTTGACCGGGTAATTCGTATCTCATCAGTAATCGAGCGGCACTACAACAGCATGGAGAATTTGGAGAAAGATTCCTGGTCTCACCCGGCTATGCCAAGCACTTTGAGCGTTAAAATTAGAGTCGGAAGGCTCGTTTCTCTCGTGCCGCCACCCGCGATTCGGGATGACGGATTTTTTAAGTCATCGAGGACGGCCCTTACAATAGGCAACGCCACGTAGTGTTGCTCATGAGGACGTTATAATGCGCTCGCCCACCTTTTGGTTGCGCCCTCGGGCGACGTCCTTCGGGTAGGGCAAAAGGGTATGTCTTCCGCTCTTTAGCCAAGAAAGGAATTCACTTGGAGAGAATCCAATGGCGGATTCCATCGTCACGCAATTGCCCGCTCCCGAACTGCCGGAAGCGGACTGTTATTTAGTGCCGAAAGAAATCTGGTTTCGGTACTGCCGGAGCTACAGCACGTTTATGAAGCGGCTGAACTTTATAGTCCGCGAGGGCTATTATCGTGAGGGCGCTTTCCGAATGACCTGGCAACAGGACCTTCGCAAGAGGGCATATAACCAGTTCCAGATTCACTCGGTCTGGGGAATTGAAGTCCTGGATAGGTACTTCACTGCTAAGAACGCGCGGTGGTGAAAGGGTTGGCGGGGGCCGGGAGGCTCCCGCTTCCTTTATTTCACTCGTAACAAAGATGGCTTCTGCCAGGCGCGCTTGACTGCCTCCTCGACCGTTGTGCGCCGCGCTGGCACGAATGCGGCGTAGTACCGCTCGGTGACCCGAATCGATTTATGGCCCAGAAGGATACTGACGGTTTCGAGCGGGACGCCCTTTGCGAGTAAAGAAACGGAGAAAAGATGCCGGAACTTGTGGCTATGGCCGCCTTTGATTCCCGCAAGGCTGAAAAGAGTGGATAAGCTCCTATGCCAGTCCCCTACCCGCGAAAGGATCGTGCTTTCACCCGACCAGAAGAAATATTCTCGCGAACTCCGGGGGCATTGTTCCAATGCGGCGATCACTTCCGGGGGCACTGGTACGCGCACATCGACGCGAGTTTTAGTCTGCCGGACAACAATTGTGTCATCCTGAACATGATCGCAACGGAGTTGAGCTGTATCCTGGATTCGCAGGCCGGTCCAACGCATGACCAGAACAAGCGCGCGAAGCCGCTGTGAATTCTCCTGCCCGGTTCTTCCTTTCGAGTCCCTGTATTGGTAGGTCGCTGCGAGAATTCTCTGGAACTCCTCTTCGGTGAACGGAACGGTCTGCGGTGAATCGACGATCGGCTGCCGAAGCTTCTTCGCGGGATTCTCGAAGATCCAGCCGGAATCCTGGCAGAACCGGAAGAAGGATCGCAGGAGCTGAGTCTTCTTTGCAATTGAAACAGGGCTAATGTTCTCCTGTATGAATTCTCCTGTTTCCGTCTTGCGCTTCCGACCCTGCCACGTCTCGCGCAACCCCCGCAAATGATCCACGGTAATGAGCCGGAGCGCAGTGATGGATCTCCGGGCGCAGTATTTTTCAAGACCTCCAAGTAGCTGGCGATACTTCTTAAGGCTCGCCGCGCGCAGATTCGCAAGCCTGCACTCGGCATAAAATTTTTCGATGGCATCCCCCACCGAGAGCGTGACTGGCCTGGGGCAGCTCGAATCCTCGAACTCCCGTTTAAGCTCCTCAGCCCGTTCCCAGCTTCTGGTTTTGAGCGCTTGCCGAATATATTTTCCATCTATTGTGCCCTCGATCCAACAGGCGCACTTGTCCCGCTTTGCGTAGCGATCATGCCGATTCCGGCAGCTGTTTCGATGGCGACGATAGATGGTCAGCATGAGAATCTCTCGCCCGATTATCGTACAAAAACACGTACAGTTTGAGGGTGATGGCTCTAACTAACTGATTTCAATAAAGAAATTCTGGCGGAGAGGGAGGGATTCGAACCCTCGGTAGAGCTTTATGGCCCTACGACGGTTTAGCAAACCGCTGCTTTCGACCACTCAGCCACCTCTCCGTTCTTAACTCATCCGATTTCAGCGGTTCTGGTCGATGTCACTACATTATACTTCGATCTTCGCCTTTCGTGGAACGATTGCCACTGTTTTGTCGCTCCTCTTCAGGTGCTGCCATCCCGACGCTTCGCCTCGTCGTTGGAGTGAGCGTAGCGCATTGTCGTGCCGATATTCGAATCCCAGAGTAGCTCTTTAACAGTCACGACGTCCGCTCCCTCGCGAGGAAGCCGCGAAGCGGCCGCTGGTTCTTCTTAACGATCTTCTTCAGGCCGTGTCGCGCAAGTAACGCGGGGAGGCCAAAAGCAGCCTTTGCTCCTGATCCTTACTTAGCGTCTCGACGCGGAGATTGTCCTCCGGCAGGAACCTCACCAGCCGCAGCCGATTCGTGCCCTGATGCTGTCCTGCAGTTTCGCTGGGCCAAAGAACGCGAGCAGGTTGCCTGCATCTGCACGTCGCGCTTCCATGATCGCTTGTGCAGTCTAGCGTATTCGATGTAGCGATCGCGGCGTTTTTGTCAAGCCGGTCGACACGACGTTGCTCGAACTCGGTGACGTTTGTAGTGATCATCACGGGTGCGCTGGCCTATGCGCAGCCGAGAGAATTTTGACCAGCTCGTTCTGTACGTCAATTGCTGGGTGTTTGCCCAGAAAAGGTGCTAACGCACCAGGGGCTTCCTCTCATCGAACCAGTCCTAAAAGATCTTCGCGCTGCCAGTTTGCTCAAGCGCACCAGAACCCATCACCGTGCCGCACCCGTGCCCCAGCGCGGGCCGTCGCGGGCGCAACAGAGGATTCTTCTCGTTTTTATCAACCCAGAGTACGGGTGAACCGCCGGTTGAGACCGTCGCGGCCGGCGCTACTGCCGGAAGTCGTGTTGCGGGAACCGTATCGTCACAGATACTCCATTTGAGGTATCGAGGTCGATCGTTCCGTGAAGCTGCTCGGTGAGGGTACGGATGATCACCAG